>Ga0209375_1001219_pt1 | contig 19659 bp, 18 predicted proteins | sample GraSoiAngelo_131_FD_185888 | JGI IMG/M metagenome (GOLD analysis project Ga0209375, IMG submission 185888) | Grasslands soil microbial communities from the Angelo Coastal Reserve, California, USA - 14_0929_02_30cm (SPAdes) (version 2) | ecosystem: Environmental > Terrestrial > Soil > Grasslands ... | reverse complement strand
GAGTGGAGGCCGCAGGGAAGGGTGCAAAAAGAATCAACTCGGAAATCACAAAGGGGAGAGCGCCGAGCTCCGAGGGACAGCCTGAGAAGGGACTCCGCGATTGGCGGGACGATGGCCTAAGCGGAAAGAATGTGGGGAAGAGAGAATTGCGGTGTGGCTGCTGGTGTTGGCGGTGGAGCTTGTGCATGGAACTTTACGATGGATTTTCTTGCGGCCGCGTGTGGGTGATTTTCGATCGGGCCAAATCGGCGTTTTCACGGGCAGCGTGTTGTTCCTGGTGATTGTGTCTTTCTGCGAGAGGTGGATGACGTTTGCGAAGCTTCGCGGATGGCTTGCGCGTTGGACTGCTCTGGGTAGTGTGACGCTGGCCTGCGAATGGAATTTTGGGCACTACCTGATGGGGCGCTCGTGGGCAGGCACCGCGGCGGAGTACAACCTATTGCAAGGGTGGCTGTCAGGTTTTGTTGGTTGGCAGGGAGGGGCCGCAAAAGCGGCGTCAAGCCGGCGCACTCCAAATAGTCATGGGACATGGTGAGGCATTTCGGACGGGGTTGGCGGCGCTGCTGGGGTTGCTTGCGGCGCTCGGCAATTTGGTTGGCGGGTACTTCGTTGTTCGCAAGCACTGGCCGCGGCAATACTTGCAGTATTTTTTGGCGCTGGGCGCAGGATACATGCTGGCGGTTGGGTTTGTCGAAGTCATTCCCGAGTCGGTTCGGCTTTCCGGCGAAAGCGCCCTGCTGTTCGTGCTGATTGGGTTTTTTCTGGTGCATTTGTTCGAGCATACGATTGCGCCCCATTTTCATTTTGGCGAAGAGACGCATCACGAAGAGTTCAGCGGGGTTCATGCCGGGAAGACCGTGCTGCTGGGCATGACGATTCACACATTTTTTGACGGCGTGGCGATCGCCGCGGGATTTCTGGTTTCGACCGGGCTTGGTTTGGTTCTTTTCGTTGCAGTGTTCCTGCACAAGCTGCCGGAGGGGTTCACCATCGCTTCGGTGGCGCTGGCGAGCGGGCGCGGGAAGCGCAACGCCATTCTAGGAGCAGGGTTATTGGGAGCGGCAACGCTGTTTGGCGTGCTGCTGACGAGCGCGCTCGAGGGGCAGTTGAAGTACGCGCTGCCGCTGTCGGGAGGGGTGACGCTCTATGTAGCAGCGACCGACCTGCTTCCCGAGGTCAACCGGGAACCGAATTGGAGGATGGCCCTGCTAGTGTTTGTAGGCGTTGCTAGCTTATTGATAATGCAGCGCTTATTCCATGTCTGAGGGTAGTGAAAACCAGGTTGAGAGCCGCGCCAAAGGCGACCGTAAAGTCTCTCCCACCAGCGCCTTAGGCTTGTTTCTGAAAGCTTTTTCATGCGCAACTTTCTGAGGCCGCAGGGGTTTGATACAGTGTGGCGGCTATGGCCAGGTCGGACGTCCAACTGATGCTGGACGTGAAGGCGGGCGACGAGCAGTCGTTCACGCTACTCCTGCATCGCTATCGGAGTCCTTTAGTAAATTTCCTGTACCGGATGGTGCGCAACCGAGAGCAGGCGGAAGATTTGGCGCAGGAAGTCTTCTTACGGGTGTACCGGGCGCGCGAAAATTACGTGCCGAGCGCAAAGTTCACCACCTGGCTTTTCCGGATCGCCACGAATTTGGCGTTGAACTCGGTGCGGGACACGCGTTACCAGCGAATGGAGATTTCACTGGACGCGCCGGTGACCGTGGATGCGGAAGAAGGCGAAGAAAAGACCCTGGACATTGCCGAGAAGCACCAGAACATCGAGCAGCACCTGGTGGAGGAAACCCGAAAGAAGATGATTCGCCACGCGATTGAAAAGCTTCCTGAGAAACAGCGCGCTGCGGTGCTGCTGCACAAGTATCAGGAGCTCGATTACGGAGAGATCGCGAAGATTCTGCAATGCTCGGAGAGCGCGTTGAAGTCCCTGCTGTTCCGGGCCTATGAGACGCTGCGAGTGGAACTCGCCCCCCTCGTGGCGCAGCAAGGGAAGTCGTAGCAATTGGGCAGGGAAGGGGAAGTCATGAGTTGCAGCCGGATGGAAAACAAAATCCTGGGATACGTGGATGGACGCTTGAGGGAAAACGAACGGCTGGAAGTGGAGAAGCACCTTGCCGGGTGCGCTGCGTGCTGTCTGCGCGTGAACGAGTTTCGCGCGGTGAGCGGATTGTTGGAGGAGCTGCCGATGATCGAGCCCACCGCGGCATTTGATTTGCGTGTGCGTGCGCGAGTGGCGGCGGAACCGGTGAAGCAGAGCTGGTGGGCGTGGTTGATTCCGGCGCCGCGAGTGACGATTGCCGCGTTAGTGCTGATGCTGGCGACGATTTGGGTGGGCACGGCCTCCAAGAACCAGCCGCAAATTGCGCAGGAAGACATTCCGGTGCTGGAGAATTACGACGTGCTTTCGAACTTTGAGCCGCTGACGGAATTGCCGCAGCCGGTGCAGGCGGATGATGGCGGACAGCAGCAGAGCCCGCAGATGTAAGGTGCAATGAAACTGCGACTCCAATTCGGCGGAGGGCTGCTAGCCCTGGGGCTCAGCGCGGCGATGGCGTTGCCTTCGGCGGCGCAGAGCCACAACAACAGGCCACCCCAGCAGCAGCGACAACCGCACGCGCCGAGGCAGACGAACCGACCGCCACAGCAACCAGGCGGGAGACCGCAGAACAAGCCGCCCAAAAACGATGGGCCGCACCACAATGCGACACCGAACCGGCCGTCACCATACCAGCAAACCGAATCGATGGGCATGATCGGAGGGGATCGCCCGCAAAATCTGGCAGGCGAGTCCCGCAGACAGCCGAATTTCAATCCGAACCGGCCGCCGAAGGCGGACAATCGCATGCGCAATTTTTCTCCCGAAGAGCGGCAAAAACTTCAACAAGCTGAGCGGCGGTTCGGGCAACTTCCGCCGCAGCAACAGCAGGAAATGCGCGAACGCGCTCGCGTCTGGGCAAAGCTGACGCCGGAGCAGCAGAATCACATCCGAAACGACGTGCTTCCGGCGTGGAAACAACTGCCGCCGGCGCGGCGGAACGCGATCAAGAGCCGCTTGAACGTCCTGCAAAACATGCCGGAGTCGGCGCGGAATCAGCATTTGAGTGACGCGAACTTCACGCGGGGCATGAGCGAAGAAGACAAAGCCCTGCTTCGCGACCTGAGCCACATGCATGTCGGAGCGCCCGACTCGGCGGGGGAGTAAAGCTGCTTTTTTGGGCTTTGAGTTCTAAATTGTAAGCTCCCAACAAAAACCATCCTGCCAATTCGGCACCTTTTGCTTCGGCGAGGGTGCGTTGACAAGTTCCGCTGGTTCACGGCATGGTGACTAGTTCAAATTTGCCGCATCGAACCAATGGAGGAATATTATCGTATCGCTACCCACGCGATTTCGCGCCAACCCTTGGACGCGCTTTCGCAACGGTCTTTCCACGCGCTTCCGCGCGATGCAGCACCGCAACTTCCAGCTCTTCATCGCCGGACAACTTACGTCGTTAGTCGGAACGTGGATGCAGACGACCGCGCAGTTGTGGCTGGTCTACAGACTGACCGGTTCGGCGGCGTTGCTGGGAATCTTTGGATTTGCGAGCCAGCTGCCCTTGTTGTTTCTCTCTTGGCTCGGCGGATATATTGGCGACCACTACAACCGGCACCGCGGCGTGATCACCACACAAAGCGTTTCGATGGTGCTCGCGTTTGTGCTGGCGGCATTAACGCTGACGGGAGAGATACGCGGCTGGCGAGGAGCGTGGGTGGTCATTGGCATTGCGTTCCTTCTGGGCGTGGTGAATGCCTTTGACGTGCCCATCCGGCAGGCTTTTTTGGTGCAAATGGTCGGGAAAGAAGATTTGCCAAACGCGATTGCGCTGAATTCTTCGATTTTTAACGGAGCCCGCGTGGTGGGTCCCGCGATAGCCGGATTCGCCATCGCCTGGTTTGGCGAGGGATGGTGTTTTTTTCTGAACGCCCTGAGCTTTGTTGCGGTGATCGTGGCGCTGTTGATGATGAGGATTCCGAAGACAGAAATGAAACCGGCCGACGAATCGCCGCTGAAGAGTCTGGTGCAGGGCTTCCACTTTGCTATGGGCGATTTACCGATACGGTCGACCCTGCTGTTACTGAGCGTTCTCGGTCTCTTTGGACTGCAGTACTCGGTGTTTATGCCGATTTACGCCCAGGACATCCTAAAAGGAAATGCCCGTACGCTGGGATTGCTGATGAGTTCGGCGGGAGTGGGGGCGGTGCTGGGCGCGCTGCACTTTGCGGCGCGTACAAACTACAAGGGACTGGCGCGGTGGATTGGGGCGACTTCGACCACGTGCGCCATCGGCTTGCTGATTTTTTCCGGTGCGAAAGTCTTCTGGCTGTGCGCCGTAGTGCTGTTCGTTGTGGGGTTCGCGACTACTTCGCAGATGGCTGCGACCAACACGCTGATGCAAAACCGCGTACCGGACGAGCTGCGCAGCCGGGTAATGGCGGTATACGCCACGATGTTCATGGGCGTGCAGCCGATTGGCGCGCTGCTCGCAGGCGGCGTAGCGAAACGTATCGGCGCGCCGCACGCTTTGTCGGTATTTGGATCCTTGGTGCTATTGGGAAGCCTGGTTTTTGTTTCGAAGGTTGTTGCCAGGACGAGACAGGTTCAGACCGCTTCACAAGCCCAAGGCAGCGGCACTCGCTAGACCTTCGGCGGAAATGTGTTTATCATCCGGCTGTTTCCTCGACACTCTCTTTTCAGAGTCATTCAATGGATGCTTGGCTATTTTCGTGGCGGGGACCGGGAAGGCTTGGCCGGAATGGCTAGATGGCGACGAAGGAGATTCGCATTGCGAGGCCATAGGACTCTGCGAGGAGTCTCCTCAATTGTTTTTCTGGCCGCAGCGGGCTTCGGTGCGTGGGGGAGGGTCGAAGCGCGCGGGAACCTTGGAATGGCCGTGCCGGCGTTTGCGGTGGAATCCGCCGCGAAGCAGGACACGCAAAGGGAGGCGAAGCAGGCCAAGACAGGTCGGATTGATGGAGTAGTGCGGACCGTAGGCGGGCAAGGCATTGCCGGTGTGTCGCTGACAGTGCGGGCAGCTGATGCAGGGGAACCGGGGCAGGCGTTCGAGCGCCACACCGCGGGAACGCAGGAAGGAAGGTTTTCGTTCAGCGATTTGCCAGCGGGCAAGTACACGCTGAGGGCGGAAGCGCCTTGGTTTCAACCTGCCACGCGGGAAGTCATCCTGTGTGTAGGGCAAGCCGCAGAATCGCTAGAGATCATGCTGAGAATTCTTCCGGTGAACGAAAGCGTAGTGGTTTCTGCAACCCGAACAGCGCAGCAGCTTGACGATCTGCCCGCACAAGCCACGGTGTTGTCCGCAAAGGACGTTTCGCACGCGGCGACGTTGACGCTGGATGATTTCTTGCGGCAAGTGCCGGCCTTTAGCTTGTTCCGGCGGAGCAGCAGCCTCGTCTCACATCCGACAACGCAGGGGGTTTCGCTAAGAGGGATTGGGGCGAGCGGGGTCAGTCGAACGCTGGTGCTGCTCGACGGCGTGCCGTTCAATGATCCGGTAGGGAGCTGGGTGTACTGGTCGAAAATCCCGTTGCTGCAGGTTGACGAAATCGAAGTGGATGAGGGCGGGATTTCGGCGCTCTACGGAAGCTCGGCAATGGCGGGAGCGATCGATCTAACCACGAGGAGACCTTCGTCGGCTCTTGTTGATGTGGAAGGCCTCTGGGGAACAAGGGGAACAGGTCAATTGGATCTGTTTGCCGGCGACCGGCGCGGTCGGTTCACCTACAGCCTCGGGAACGATTTGTTTCGAACCGGCGGATTCATTCTCACCTCGGAACCCTTTCGTGGCCCGGTTGACGTAAACGCGGCTTCGCAACACGAAACGGCGAACGGGCGTGTGGATCGACTAGTGTCCAAGAACACGCTTATTTTCTTGAGCGGCCGGTATTTTAATGAGGTTCGCGACAATGGCACGCCATTGCAAACCAACGGCACGCGGGAAGGATTTCTGCAGGCAGGCTTGCGATCGCACACGAGAGGCGGCAGCGATTGGCAAGGGAATTTCTATTCCTTCGACCAAAGATTCCGAAGCAGCTTCAGCTCGATTGCGCCGAACCGGCAAACGGAGACGTTGACGTTGCTGCAAAGCGAGCCTTCCTACGGCTACGGAGGGAATGGACAATGGTCTCACCCGCTTCCGGGTGCGCAGGTTCTGATGGTCGGAGGCGACGGGCGCTGGATCTACGCGCGAGACCACGAAAACGCCTTTGCGGGAACGACCACGAGGGAGCGACGCATTCCGGGAGAGCAAGCATTTGGGGGAGGATTTTTTCAAGACGTTTGGAGCCCCTGGTGGCGGTTCAATGTCGTCGCCGGAGCGCGCGTGGATTACTGGCGAAACTACGGGGCTTCGCGGACCGAGACGGTCCTGCCCGCGAACACCACCACCGTGATGCCGTTCCCAGACGTCTCGAAGACGACCGTGACTTCGCGGGCCGGGGTGGTTTTTCGGCCGGCGCGGGGTTTCTCGCTGCGGGGGGCTTTTTATCAAGGCTTCCGGGCTCCCACGCTCGATGAGCTGTACCGCTCCTTCCGCGTCGGCAACGTGGTGACGAACGCCAATCCCGACCTGGGGCCCGAGCACCTGAACGGGTACGAGTTCGGCGTGAATCAACAGCTGACAACCCGGATTTTTTGGCGGATCACGTTATTTGCGGACCGCCTGGACAATCCGGTCTCCAATGTCACCATCAGCACGACGCCGACTCTGATTACGCAACAACGGGAGAATCTAGGATACGCCAACGTTAAAGGAGCCGAAGGCGAAATCAGCTACCGGCTGGAGCAGCGCTGGAGCCTGGATGCGAAGTATCTCTTTAACCAGTCGGTGGTGGGGAGTTTTGCTGCTGATCCAACTATTGTCGGAAAGCTTCTGCCCCAGGTGCCCAAGCATCGCACAAGCGCGAGAGTTCTTTATTCCCATCCCAAATGGGCCGACGCGAGCGTGGAAGGCCGCTACGAGAGTTATCGCTTCGACGACAGCCAGAATCAGCGGAAACTGGGAAGCTACTTTGTGCTGAATCTCCAAGTCTCACGCTCCTTCGGCGAGCGCTGGCGTGGCTTTTTGAATTTGGAGAACGCCCTGAACCGCGAGTACTTCGTGCAGACCACTCCCGTACCGCAGATCGGCACGCCCATTTTGTTTTCAGGCGGTGTGCGCTTTCGCTGGTCGAAAGATCGCTGAGTTCAAGTCAAGCGAGGGCAAACGCAACAGCGGTCCGGACGATCGAGCCAGGCGGATTCCGTGATGGGCAGAGAGAAACGGTTTCGCTAGCGGCTTTTGCTCGCCCGCCGCCTCCTCGAAGATATTCCCGGAAAAACTGCCCGCGCGGCGCATCGGCAAATACCTCTCCAGGCACACGCTAGCGGAACGTGACTTGACCGGCCTCTGGGGGTCTCGCAAGCTGGAATTCGAAGACGGAATCAGCCGCTCGGGGTGAAGTGTGAAGAGCGTCAGAAGAAGACTGCTGACTTGCGGCCTCCCTCGAACTCTTAAGAGGCTGGCGGTTGTCGCGCTCGTCTTTGCCGTGGGCGCATCGACTCCGAGCGCATGCGCGCAAGAGCGGTCCGATGAAGACGTCAAGCCCGTGCCGCGCTCACAGGAAGCGTGGGCTTCATCAGCAATTTCAGTGGCGGCCAACCCGATCTGCACCCCATCGCCACACCGCTAGTGCTCGTCCCAATCGGACAGCGGTGGGTGTTCGAAACGCGCGCGACCTTCGAAAACGACTTGGTTCAACTGCCGGGTAGAAGCGGGTTTCACGGAGGCCCGGTAGAAAAGGAGGTCGAATACGCCCAACTGGATTTCATTGCGAATTCCTGCGTGACGATAACCGTGGGGCGCTTCCTGACACCTTTCGGGATATTCAACGAGCGGCTTTATCCGGTGTGGATCCGAAACCTGCAATCCGACCCACTGATCTTGCCGATTGGAATCGGACCCAGCAACGCAAGCACCGGCGGGATGATACGCGGCGGATTCAAAGCGCGCCCGCAGTTCAACATTAACTACGCCGTTTATTTTTCCGCGCTATCGACGACGAGCCCGGTCGATTCCGATCGCTTTGCCGGCGTCCGCACGGGGATTTTCATACCCAAGGCACGATTGGAAATGGGAGGCTCGTTCCAACATTTGCTTGAACAGGAGCGATCGAATCTGTTTGGCTTTCATGCCATCTGGCAGCCAACGCTGCTTCCGCTGGATATCCGCGGCGAGTACGCAAATTCAAAAAGAGGAAGCGGCTACTGGATTGAGCCCGCTTACAAGTTGAGCCAGCTTCCGTTTCTGCAAAACGAGATGCGCCGGACGCAACTCGTGGCGAGGTACCAGCAGTTTTTCACTGGGGACCTGGTCAGTGATGCGTTGCCGCCGATAAATACAAAGCAATTCGAATTCGGGCTGAACTACTACTTTATCGATGGATTGAAAGCCGCAAGCAATTATGGCCGGCAATTCAGCAGCGCGGGCAACCTGAACGTTTGGACGCTGGGCCTCACCTATCGGTTCGTTGTTCCAATGGGGTCGGCAGGAGGCCCGCGATGAGGCGAAACTGGATGCTGGTTTGTTGCTTGGGGGTGATGGCCTGCCTGGTCCGCTCGGCGCTCGCGCAGGAACAGGAAAGGTCCGACAAGGGTTCCGCGGTTGTTGCCTCAGCCGGACCTTCGACTGCTAATTCCAACGCAAGCCATGACCGCCGATCACCACCGGCTTTAAGAAGCACGGCAAGCGCCGAGAGGGCTCAGCGCATAGAAGGTGAAAAGCGCTTCCGCACGAATTGCGGACGCTGCCATCAGCCACCGCATAAGTTTCCCTCGCGCGTCATGGCAACGGCGATTCGGCATATGAGGGTTCGCGCCATGCTCACCGATGAAGACATGAGGTTGATTCTGAGTTACATGACGCAGTGAGGGCGAACCGCAAATTTGCGAAGACATTGCGCGATCGCGGGTGTGCCGCGATGCTGGCCGCGCTTTTCGGCATTTGCGCCCGGGGGCAGAGTCTCGAACCGGCGGGGCGCGTCATTGACATCCTGGCGGACCACGACAGCCGATACAAAATGCCCGGACAGAAACAGCCGATCATCACGGTCAGGGCCGGGGAGCCGATTACCTTGCGAGTCACAGCTAAGAAGGCGAAAAACGTGAATCGCGATGGCGCCATTCACGGCTTTACCTTGCTTCGTGCGAAAGATAGGAGCCCCGTTGACGGGTGGGACTTCATGCTGAAACCAGGCGTCCAGGAATTTTCCTTGGTGGCGCCAGGCGAGCCGGGCGAGTACGTGGTGGTCTGCACGGTCATCTGCAGCCAGGATCACGAAGGGATGAACATGAAATTTGTAGTGCTGCCCTCGCCAGGGATCGCGACAGATAAGGGGAAGGAGTACTAACGATGAAAAAGAAATCGGGAGCGGTCTCGCTTGTGGCCGCGCTGGCGGGGATCGCTTTAACGGCCACCGCCGGACCGGGGACAAGCGAAAAAATCTTCACCGGCGAAATTGCCGATTCGCAGTGTGCACTGAATGTGCATTCGCTGAGCCAATCCCACAAGGAAATGATGGGAATCAAGCCGGAAATCAAAACGGACACGGAATGCGTCCGCTTTTGCGTGAAAGAGCGCGGCGGAAGATACGTGCTCGAGACAAAAACCAAGGTTTACAAGCTCGATGCCCAGGTTCTGGCGGAACCATGGGCGGGACAAAAAGTGAGGGTGGTGGGGACGCGCGATCCCAAGACGAACGTCATAACCGTAGAGAAGATCGAGGCGGAAGCCGCGAGCCCGCGGAGTTCACCGAAGCCAGACTAGTACCATCCCAGGAGTCGAGGTCCCACCTCCCCTGCGTCTAGGCGTTCGGAGTCTCAACACCACAGCTTGAAGACGGAAAGCTAGGCCCTCCAGTACGGGTTGAGGCCTGCCGCAACCTTCTCCTGGCCGCTGCATTGTCTACACTTTTCTCTTGACAAACCATGAAAATCGGGTAGGATGTGGCGAAAACTGGTAGAAAGTGGGATATTGGGGCAAAAGGTAGCAGGCTGTAGGGCAGAGTAGAGGTCAGCGTAAGTTGTGGTGAAAGTGGGCATTTTGGCCATCCTAGACCACATTTTCGCGTTCGATTCCGGCAAACGGGCGGAACTGAGCGGTGGACATGAAGCTGCGGGGCAACTGTCCGGCCAAGGTGGACGAGAAGGGTCGTCTGAAGATACCCGCGGTGTTTCTCGAGCAATTGAAGGAGTTCGGGAACCAGTTTTACATCACCAGCACCAGCGGTGAGACGGCACGGATTTATCCGATGAAAGTTTGGTCGGAGATCGAAGACAAGCTCGCCAAGATGCCGAGCACCAACCGGGCGAAAAGGAAGTTTCTGATGCGCACCAGCTATTACGGGCAAACCGTGGAATTGGATGGGCAGGGGAGGCTGCTTTTGCCGACCGTGCTGAGGGAATCGGCGCAGACCAAGGCCGACGTGGATGTGCTCGGCAACCTGGACTACCTGGAAGTGATGAACCACACGCGCATGCTGGACCAGTTGAAGAACGAGCCGTACACCGACGAGGACGACAAGGCCTTGGAAGACTTGGGGATTTAAGGGGGGAAGTGGCGAGTGACGAGTGGCGAGTGGCGAGAAAGCGGGAATCCGCCACACACGCCGGTGATGTTGAGAGAGGTGCTCGAATGGCTACGCGTAAAGCCGGACGGAACATACATCGACGCAACGCTGGGAGCGGGCGGTCACGCGGAGGCGATCGCCGGGAAATTAACCTCTGGGAGGCTGATCGGTCTGGACCGGGACGCACGGGCGCTTGCCATGGCGCAGGAGCGGCTGAAGATCTTTGGGACGAAGGTGACGGTGGTCGAAGCGCCGTTCTCGAGGATTGCGGAGGTCGCACGCGAGTTGGGGATTCCGCCGGCGGACGGGGTCTTGGCCGACTTGGGGGTTTCGAGCATGCAGCTTGACCAGGCCGCGCGAGGATTTTCCTTTCGCGAAGCCGGTCCGCTCGACATGCGCATGAACGCCGAAGACGAATTGACGGCGGACGAGATTGTGAATCGATGGCCGGAAAGAGAGCTGGCCGATTTGCTCTACCGCGAAGCGGATGAGCACGATTCTAGAAGGATCGCCAGGGCGATCGTGAGAGCGCGACCGATACGCGACACCGCACACCTGGCAACGACTGTGGCAGGGGTCCGAAGACAATGGGGAAGGCAGAGACTGCATCCCGCAACAAAAACGTTTCTGGCGCTGCGGATAGCGGTGAATCGAGAGTTGGAGGAACTCGGGCAGTTTCTTTCTCGGACCCCCGCTGCAATGAATGCGGGCGGCCGCTCGGTGGTCGTGAGCTACCACTCGCGGGAAGACCGCCTCGTCAAGCGCGCGTTTCATGAAGGAGAGAGGGCCGGAACGTTCCAGGTGCTGACCAAACACGTGATCCAGCCCACCAGGGAAGAGATGGCTCGAAATCCGCGTTCGCGAAGCGCGAAACTGCGGTGCGCGGAAAGAGTTTAGTTATGGCGAGCAAGAAAAGAGCAAGGCCGGTGCGGGAGTTCCAGACCGTCAAGCGGATTGACAATTCGCGCCTGGTGCGCCACGTCGAACCGGTGAAGCTTCGCTACTACTACCGCACGCTGGCGTTGGGTTCCGTGGTGGCCGCTTTTTTCATGTTGTACATCTATCAGCACTTTCGCTGCATCGATCTGAGCTTCCAACTCGAGGAAATCAAAGCGCAACAGGCAGCCGCAGCGACCTTGAACTCTTCCTTGAAACTGGAAATAGCCAGCCTGCGAAACCCGATGCGCATTGACATCATCGCGCGCCGTCAATTGGGCCTGACCGAGCCGCTGCCGACGCAAATTCGCGAGTACGACTCTCCGCCGGGAGCCCAGGTGGCCGCCGTGAGATTGGTACGGCAGAACCGTTCGCAATAAGCCCTGGTTGCGGACGGGGCGCCGCAAAATTGCATCCTGCTGAAATGAAGCTTGTGGCGGAGCACCGGCCGAGCTGAACCCATCATGTCCGAAAACCGCGCGCACGTCGTGAAAGCTGACCGCCGGGCGGGGAAAGACAGGCGTGAGTTCACCGCAAGTGAACGGCTGCTCCTGGTTTCGAGCCTAATCCTGATTTGTCTCGTCGCCGTAGTCGGCAGACTAGGCTACCTGCAACTCGTCTGTCACACCGAGTACCTCGCACGCGCGGCCCGGCAGCAGCAACGCATCATGGACATCACGCCAAAGCGCGGCTCCATCTACGACCGCAACCTGGATCCCCTGGCAATGAGCATCCCGGTGGATTCCGTGTTCGCGGTACCCATTGAAGTCGCAGATGTTCAGCTGGCCGCGCAACTGCTCTCGCGCGTGCTGGGGATCCCGAGCGAGGTGTTGGAAGCAAAATTGGCGTCGGCACAAAGCTTCGCTTGGATTGCCCGCAAGGTGCCTCCCGACAAGAAAGAGGCGGTCGAGGCCCTCAATCTGAAGGGGATTTATTTTCAAAAGGAGAACCAGAGAATCTACCCGAAGCGCGACCTTGCTGCCCACGTACTGGGCTTCGTGGACCTCGACGAAAAAGGGCTCGCCGGAATCGAATACGGGCTGGACACCCAGATTCGCGGCAAGAGTGAAAAAATCGTGGTGATGGCGGACGCGCGGCAGCGCTGGTTCGATCGTGTGGAGGCACAACGCGAACGCGGCGCGGATGTAGTCTTGACGCTGGACGAGCAGATTCAATATATCGCAGAGAGAGAACTCGTGGCGGCCATTTCAAAGACGCACGCCCTGGCCGGAATGGTCGTCGTGATGAATCCCAATAACGGGGAAATTCTGGCGCTGGCAAATTGGCCGAAGTTTAATCCGAATGCGGCAACAGAAGCGTCCGCCGAAGCGCGGATGAACCGCGCCGTCACTGCGCTTTACGAACCCGGCTCGACTTTCAAGTTGATTACGCTTGCGGCGGCCTTTGACCAAGGGATCGTGAGGCCAGAGGGGGTCTTCGATTGCGAGAACGGCGCGGTGTACCTGGCGGGGCACCGTATTCGCGACCACGAGCCATTCGGCTTGCTGACGGTTTCCGACATTCTGGCGCGGTCGAGCGACGTGGGAGCGATCAAGATCGCCCTGAAGCTGGGAGCGCCGAAATTTTACGATTACATTCGCGCCTTCGGATTCGGCCAGTTGACCGGCGTGGATTTGCCCGGCGAGAGCAAGGGATTGCTGCGGCGGCTCGAGAACTGGTCGGCAATCTCCATCGGGTCGATTTCGATGGGCCAGGAGGTGGGCGTCACGCCCATTCAGCTGCTTGCCGCGGTTTCTGCCATTGCGAACGGGGGCCTGCTGTACCGGCCACATGTTGTCGCCGGACTGCGCCGTGACAATAAAGCTTTACCTCGAGAGGGCGTGTTATCTCCCGTGGAGCCCCGGCGCGTGATCCAGCCGGAAACAGCGGCGACTCTTCGTCGCTTGATGGAAGGGGTGATATTGCATGGCACGGGGAAGCTGGCGCATCTGGACGGCTGGACCGCCGCAGGAAAGACCGGATCCGCCCAAAAAATTGATCCCTCGACCGGCCGCTATTCCCACACGCAACTGATCGCTTCCTTCGCCGGGTTGGCTCCCATCAATAATCCGGCAGTGACGATTCTTGTGTCGCTGGATTCGCCGGTGGGGCAACGCGAAGGCGGACAGGTGGCGGCGCCGGTTTTCAAACGCATCGCCGAGCAGGTGCTGGCCTATCTGGATGTGCCGCGCGACGTGCCAGTCGAGCCGCAGTTGATTCGAGTTGCGTACCAGGATAGAAATGCATCAAACTTAGCAGCGCTCACGGACTTCACTCCAACCGATTTTGTTGCTCTACCGGACCTACCCCCAGCCGAGTCCTCCGGGACAAATGCGCGGAGAGCGATCGATAAGGCTCGAGCAGTGACCGTAGCAGTGGATGAAGGCCGCGACATCCTTGTGCCGGACTTTTTGGGAAAGACCATGCGGGAAGTGACGGAGACGTGTTTGAAGCTGGGGGTGGACCCCTTCTTGGTTGGCAGCGGTCTTGCACGAAGTCAAACGCCAGCGGCGGGGATGAAGGTGCGGCCAGGCGCGAAGCTGACGGTGCAATTCGGGGCACCGGGCGAAAAGATCGCCAAGCCGAAGCGCAAGAGCAGGCGTTAGGATGAAGATGTCGCTAGGCCACGAAAAACAGGTGAAACACACCACCACGACCGCGCAGGACACGCCCCTGAAACAGTCTGTCCAAGTCGCCGGATCAAGAACGGGGAAAGAACTGAGCGAACTGCTTCGCGGGGTAGAAACCGTTCTGCCGAGCTCTCGGGACCGCCTCGAGATTCAGCAGGTGAGTTGTGATTCGCGCAAAGTAGAGAAGGGCGCGCTATTTTTTGCGCTGCATGGCGCGCAAGCCGACGGAAACGCCTTTATTCAGGACGCGGTGAAACGAGGCGCTGTGGCCGTTGCGAGCGAAGAACCCGCCCCCAAGGAATTTCCACGGGGAGTTGTCTGGATTCAAGTCCGAGAAACGCGGAAAGCGCTGGCGAGTACGGCCGCGAATTTTTTTGACCATCCGGCCGACGCCCTGCAATTGCTGGCGGTGACCGGAACGAACGGAAAGACCACCACCACTTCGCTGGTGGATGCGATCATAAAGGCCTCCGGGGCCAGGACCGGTTTGTTTGGCACCATCGCCTATCACACCCCGCGGGGCGACTATCCCGCGCCGAATACCACTCCCGAATCCGTGGATCTGCAGGGATTTTTTGCCGAAATTCGCGACGCCGGTGGGGAATACGCGGTGCTGGAGGCGAGTTCGCACTCGCTTGCGATGGACCGGTTGTGGGGGTGCCATTTCCAAGCCGCGGTGTTCACGAATCTCACGCGCGAGCACCTGGACTATCACAAAACCTTTGAGGATTATTTCGCGGCGAAAAGACGCCTATTTGCAGGTACCGGCGCGGGCGCGCCGGAAGTCGCGGTGCTGAATACCGACGACAGCTACGGCAAGCAGTTGGCCGGTTTGGCGAAGAGCACGGTGAAGTATGGCCTGGAATCGCAAACGGACATCACCGCAAGCAAATTTCAGCTTAGTTTCGAGGGGTTGCGTTTCACCGCCCATACGCCCAAGGGAAAATTGCGGGTGAAGTCGCGGCTCGTCGGACGGATCAACGTCTACAACTTGCTCGCCGCAATTGGCGCCGCCCAGGCTCTTGGCTTTTCGAATGAAATCATCCAGAAGGGCCTCGAGAATCTGGAAAGCGTCTCCGGGCGCTTCCAGCGCATTGATATGGGTCAGCCGTTTCTGGTGATCGTGGACTACGCGCATACCGATGATGCGCTCGAAAATCTCATTCGAACTGCGCGGGAACTGAATACCGAAGGCCGCATCATCACGCTTTTCGGATGTGGCGGATTAAAGGATCGCACGAAACGGCCGGTGATGGGAGAAGTGAGCGGACGGCTGAGCGACCTGACGATTCTTTCAAGCGACAACCCGCGCACGGAAGAGCCGCTGAAAATCATCAGCGACGTCGTGGTCGGCTTGCAGAAGACGGCTGGAAAATATTTGATCGAGACCGATCGCGAAAAGGCCATCGGCATGGCCATCGATGAAGCGCGAGCGGGCGACATCGTGCTGCTGGCGGGAAAGGGCCACGAGGATTACCAGATTCTCGCGGACCGCACGCTCAAGTTTGACGATCGCGAAGTGGCGCGGCGCGCGCTTCGCGAACGGGGTTTTGCGGGGCCGAAAAACGGGTTTGGCACCTAGCGCGCTTGTTCCGTGGCAATAACGAGGGCGCTCGGGCCCCGGGCAGGATGGGGCGGCCAAAAGCAGGCCTGACGAGAGGAGGAGCCCTCAAAACGTTGAAAACCGAACGTGCCGTGCGGTACTGGACTAAAACCAACCCTTTGAGGAGTTTATGCGGTGGACGATTGCACAGGTGGCTGGCGCTTTGGGTACTCGGCCAGGAGCGGGACTCGACCCCCTGGCCCGGCTGGCCGGCGTGTCGATTGATTCTCGCGCGATTCGCGCCGGAGAACTGTTTGTGGCCATCCACGGACCGCGTCACGACGGACACGATCATGTGGCCAGTGCGCTCAATCTGGGAGCGCTGGCGGCGGTCGTGGCGGAAGCGCATCTCGCAAGGTTTGCGGGCTCGGTGGGCGACCGCTGCCTGGCCGTGCCCGACACCTTCCGGGCGCTCCAGCAGTTGGCGCGGGCGGTGCGCGAAGCCTGGGGTGGCAAAATTGCGGGCGTCACCGGCTCTGTCGGCAAGACTACCACGAAGGAAATGCTGGCGGCCCTGCTGGGCACGAAGCTGCGGGTCCTGAGATCCGAAGGAAATTTGAATAACGAGTACGGGCTGCCGCTGACGCTGTTTCGGCTGGAGGAAACCCATCAAGCGGCGGTTCTGGAAATGGGGATGTCGCGCCGCGGAGAGCTAGCGCGGCTGGCGGCGACCGCGCGTCCGGACGTTGGCGTGGTGACGCGCGTCTCCCCGGCGCATTTGGAATTTTTCTCTTCCGTCGATGAGATTGCTCTGGCAAAGCGCGAGTTGATAGAGGGGCTGAACGGCAGCGGTTCCACGGCGGTGTTGAACGCTGACGATCCGCGCGTTGCGGCGTTTGGGCCTTACGCGCCGGGCCGCGTGCTGACGTACGGGATCGAAAAGCAGGCGTTTTTCATGGCGGCGGAGATCGAAGACCGCGGCGCCCTGGGATCGGCGTTCGATTATGTAAGTCCGGAAGGCCGGGTGCGCTTGGAGTTGACCGTTCCGGGGCGGCATGCGGTCGCCAACGCGCTTGCGGCGTTGGCTGCGGCGAGCGTTTGGGGAATCGGCGCTCTAGAGGCGCAGAGCGTGTTCAACACGCTGCGCGCTCCGGCGATGCGCGGCGAGCTTCTGCAGTTTTCGAATGGTGCGGCGCTGATTAATGACAGCTACAACTCGAGCCCGGCTGCGCTCGAGGCCATGACGGAATTGCTTGCGGCAACGCCCAGCTTCCAGCGGCGAATCCTTGTCGCCGGCGAGATGCGCGAATTGGGAAACGCGTCGCCGGAGTTGCATCGCGAAGCCGGCCGGTTTGCCGCGAAAACCGGAAAAGTGGACTGGGTCATCGGTGTGGCCGGTGACGCTTCGCAAATCGTGGAGGGAGCGGTGACGGCGGGCCTGCCGCGGGCGCGCACAAAGTTCTTCGCGACGCCGCCGGAAGCTGCGCAATTTCTGGAAACTCTGGTTGCTCCCGGAGACCTACTGCTTGTAAAGGGTTCCCGAGGAGTGAAGATGGAGCAGATCGTCGATGCGCTGATCGCCCGACATGCGGCGCCGGGGGAGTTGTCGCGTCAGGAGGTGCGGCACTAAGATGCTTTACTACCTCCTCGTCGAGGTTCTGCGGCGCTACTTTAGCCCGCTCAACGTGTTTCGTTACATCACGGTTCGAACGGTCTATGCGAGCTTGACCGCAATGTTTCTCGCGCTCGTTTTCGGGCCGTGGCTGATTCGCCGCTTGCGCGAGCTCCAGATCGGGCAGTACATCCGCGAAGAGGGCCCACAGCAGCATCAGAAGAAAGCCGGCACGCCGACGATGGGCGGCGTGCTGATCGTGTTGTCCACCGCCATTCCGGCGTTGCTCTGGGCGGACCTGAAGAACCCCTTCATCTTGATGGCGCTGTTTGCGCTGGTTGGATTCGCGACCATCGGCTTTATTGATGACTACGCCAAGGTCTCGAAACGGCAGAACCTGGGCCTCACGGCGAAGAAAAAAATCTATTTCCAGATCTTGGTCAGTCTGGTGGTCGGCGGCTCGCTGCTTGTTTTGGTGAGCCGCGGCTTCTATTCGACGCAACTGGTGATTCCCTTTGCGAAGCGGATTCACCCGGACCTCGTGATTCATTCCTTGCTAAGCACTCTGCATTGGTGGCCGCTGGCCTTTGTTCCATTCCTCATTTTTGTCTGCGTGGTAATTGTCGGATCGTCAAATGCGGTGAATCTGACCGATGGTCTGGATGGGCTCGCGATTGGCTGCACGGTCATTGCCGCGGGGGCGCTCACGCTCCTTACCTATGTCAGCAGCAATTTTCGCTGGGCCACGTATCTCGATATTCAATACATCCCCAGAGTCGGCGAGCTCACGGTGTTTTGTGGGGCGCTGGTAGGCGCGTCGCTGGGTTTCCTCTGGTACAACGCGCATCCGGCGGAGGTTTTCATGGGAGACGTCGGCTCGTTGTCTCTGGGGGGAACGCTCGGGACCATCGCCGTCATCATCAAGCAAGAGATATTGCTTTTTTTCGTGGGCGGAATATTTGTCGTGGAAGCGCTCTCGGTCATTTTGCAAGTGGGTTCTTTCAAGCTGCGCGGCAAGCGCATTTTTCGCATGGCGCCGATTCATCACCATTTCGAATTGCTGGGCTGGAGCGAATCGAAGGTGATCGTCCGCTTCTGGATTGCCGCCTTGGTGTTTGCGCTGTTTGCGCTGACGACCTTGAAATTGAGGTAGGAACTTCGGGATTCAAAATGTCTGCGTCGATCGAACTTCGGAACAAGCGCGTGCTCGTGGTGGGCCTGGCCAGGACGGGAGTGGCCACGGCGCTGTTTTGCGCCGCGCGAGGCGCGCGGGTGACGGCGACCGACACGCGTGGTGAGAGCGAGCTCGGCGCCGCAGTCGCAGAACTGCGAAGAGCCGGAGTTGGCCTGGAGCTTGCTGGCCATCGCCAGGAATTGATTCGGGAGGCGGAGCTGATCATTCCCAGCCCAGGCGTGCCCGCCGATGCGCCGCTTTTGCAATCGGCGCGCTCGAAAGGCCTCACCATTTGGAGCGAGATCGAGCTTGCCAGCCGTTTTCTAAAAGGGCGACTCATCGGGATTACCGGGTCGAACGGGAAAACGACGACAACGTCGTTGATTGAGCACATTCTGAAGAATGCGGGTTTCTCCACGATTCTGGCGGGCAACATTGGCACGCCCTTGATTTCCTACGTGGAAAAGACCAGTGACAAGACCATCACCGTTGCGGAGCTCAGCAGTTTTCAACTGGAGCTGATCGAAAAGCTTCGTCCCAATATCAGCGTGTTCCTGAACCTCACGCCCGATCATCTCGACCGCCATCATACGCTCGAGAGTTATGGCGCCGCCAAGGCCCGGATCTTCGAGAACCAGACGGAAGCGGACAGCGCCGTGCTGAATGCCGATGATCCCGGCGCGACGCCGTATGCTCCCGCAAAACCACAAGTGTTTTGGTTTAGCCGGAAGCAGCGCGTCGCCGAAGGCGCGTTCGTGAAGGAAAACGAAGTCCTGTTTCGCCGTGAGGGGATAGAAGAAAAGGTTCTCAAGCTTGCGGATATTCCGCTGGCCGGGGCGCACAACGTGGAAAACGTCCTAGCTGCGGTGGCGGCGACGCGGCTTGCGGGCGCAGAGCCGGCCTCCGTCGCAAAAGGCGTGCGCTCTTTCGCGGGAGTCGAGCATCGTCTGGAATTCGTTGCAGAAATTGGCGGCGTGCGTTTTTACAACGATTCGAAGGCTACCAACGCGGACGCCACACGGAAAGCGCTGGATGCCTTTCCCGGGCGCATCCTGATTATCTTGGGCGGGAAGGACAAAGGCAGCGACTACACGGCGCTGCA
>Ga0209375_1001216_pt1 | contig 19704 bp, 10 predicted proteins | sample GraSoiAngelo_131_FD_185888 | JGI IMG/M metagenome (GOLD analysis project Ga0209375, IMG submission 185888) | Grasslands soil microbial communities from the Angelo Coastal Reserve, California, USA - 14_0929_02_30cm (SPAdes) (version 2) | ecosystem: Environmental > Terrestrial > Soil > Grasslands ... | reverse complement strand
GTCGCGCGTTGGGATCTGGTCTAACGATCGCGCGGTCTCCGGCGTAAGTTTCGCTTTCAGCGCACCAGCGATACTTTGCGCAACCTCGCTTTCAACGCTGAAGATATCCTTTAATTGGCGGTCATATGTTTCCGACCAAAGATGGGCATCGCTTTGCGCGTCGATGAGCTGCACGATGATGCGAACGCGGTCATCGGCTTTCTGCACGCTGCCTTCCAGGACCGTCGCCACAGCCAATTCGGTTGCAACCCGGCGCAAATTTTCCGGACGGCTTTTGTATTTGGCAGTCGAGGTCCGCGAAATCACCTTGAGATCGCCGATCTTTCCGATGGTGGAAAGTATTTCGTCCTGGATACCGTCGGCAAAATAGGCGTTGTCCTGATCGTGGCTCAAATTTTCGAATGGCAACACCGCGATCGATTTTTGCGGTAAGGATCCTGCAGACGCGGGAGTCCGTCCGCCTTCGGTCAAAGATGTTCGCAGCCCAGTGTAGCGTCCAAGAAAAAACAGCGCGATAGACAATGCCGCTGCCATAATTGCCACGTAAATCCATGCGCGTTTCTGAGGCCGCTCCGGCAAATGCTCGGCGTCCGCTATTTCGGTGCGCTTCAGTCCCTCCGGTGTCAGCTCAAACGCCCAAGCGATCACGAGCGCAATGGGAAACCCGATGATGATCGCGAGCACGATTAACCTGGAAGCCCAATTTGGAATTTCAAAGATTGGGAAAACCTGTGTCGTGACTTGGACCAACAGCCAACCAACGACTGCGTAAGCGACCGCGACTTTGTAGACGTTGCGCCGCTTTAGCTCGGTGAAGAAGTTGATTGATTCGCGTCCCCGCTCATCAACGGCACTCCGCCCAGGTCGTGATCCCGGCCCGCCCGTCGATGGCTCTCGGCTCCCGCCGGTTCCATTGTCGATCTTCATCGCCGTTCGCCAGAGAAGATGCGCGTGATGAGATTCTTGAACCTCGGATCACTGCGCAGCGAGTCGAGACGATGATCAACGAGTATCCAGCCCAAATCAGCCGAGTCGAAGGGCGCGTGATCTTCATAACTCTTCGCCAGCAAGCGTATGGCTTGGTCTTTTTCGCCGAAAGCCGATTGAACCAAGGCCATCGAATAAGCCGGAACATATTGTTGTTCTGACAAAGCTTTCAGCTTCTCCCAAAGCTGCTGCGCCTCTCCTTTTCTGCCGACGAGAAAGTAACCGCGCGCGAGCTGAGCAAGGTTGATAGGGTCCGCGTTAAGCGAGTTGGCTTTTTCATACTCGACCACCGCTTCCCCGAGCTGGCCTTTATGCTCCAGCACATTGCCTAACAAGGCATGTGAGTTAGGAAAGCTCGGATCCATCTCGATCGTTTTGCGCAGTTGCGCGATCGCTTCATTGCTTTGGCCGACCGTATCGAGGGCAAAGCCCACCAGCGCGTTATTTACGAGCGAAAGTGGATCAACCTGTTGCGCGCGCTTCAGTTCAACCAGTGCCTCTTCCACGCGCCCCTGACTTTGCAGGCATTCTCCGAACCATTGATGCGCCGTAGCATAGCTGGGATTGAGTTCGATGGCGCGCTTGAACTCCGAGATCGCAGCCGAGAGTTGCAGATCTGAAGCTAGCGCTCGGGCGAGAGAAGTGTGCGCCTCGGCCAGCGTGTCATCGAGCTCGACTGCTTTGTGTGCAGCCGCCAATGCTTTCGGCATCTCATCGCGAGGATAGCTGCCAAGCTCTGGATAAACCGGCAAAAGTACATGGCAGTCGGCCAGCCCCGAATAGGCCAGAGCGTATTTCGAATCCTTCTCTATCGCCCGCTCAAAATAATCGGCCGCTTTCTGCAGGTTTGCACCGGTGCGTCTGTTCCAAAAGTAGCGGCCTTTTAAGTAAAGCTCATGCGCCTCGGGATTTTCGGTCGGCCGTGATGCAAGGACATGTTCCGCAGAGCTCTTCAACTTTGCCCGCAAAGTATCAGCAATGCTTTTCGCAATCTCGCTCTCGACCGCGAAAATGTCGGTCAGTTTTCGATCGTATGTGTCCGCCCAAAGATGCGCGTCGGTGAGAGCATTAATGAGCTGCACATTCACGCGAACCTGATCGTTTGCTTTTTGCACGCTGCCTTCGAGAATATTCGTGACGCCGAGCTGCTTCGCAATCTGCGGGAGATTATCCGGCGAACTTTTGAAATGCTGAGTGGATGTGCGCGAAATCACTTTCAGATCGGCGACCTTGGCCAACCGTGTGAGAATCTCATCCTGCACCCCTTCGGCAAAAAACGCGTTGGCTTTGTCTTCGCTCAGATTCTCGAACGGCAACACAGCGATTGATTTCGCCGGCAACTCGTTAGGCACCGCAGCCGCAGTCCTGTTACTAGCGGTATAGCGACCAAGAAAGAATAACGCGACCGAGATCGCGGCGCTGGCCACCACAACGTATATCCAGGCGTGTCTTTTCCGTCCGGTCGCCTCCGGCATTGCGTCGGCAAGTTCGGTTCGCTTGACTCCTTCGGAAGTGATCTCGAAGAACCAGGCGAAGACCACCGCGACTGGAAAGCCAACAACAATCAGCAGGACAATAATCCGGATTGCCCAGTTAGAAATGTCGAAAACAGGAAATACCTGCGCGATTCCCTGGGAGAGAGCCCATCCGGCAACTATGTAGGCGATGGCGACTTTGTAAACGTTGCGCCGTTTCAGCTCGGCTAGGAAATTGCTTGGATTCACGTTTGGCCAGTAATCGGACGGCTAATTGTACAGAAGGCAGAGCAAAGTCCAGACTTAGGTGCCCTGACGCTGCACTCTTGTTGTGCGGCGCTGATTCAGCTAAGCCAAACGAATGGAGACGGACCGAGCTGTTACTAATTCGGCTTCACTCAGCAAACGACGGCTGCTTCGCATTCTCGGAGTGACCTTCGGCGTGGCGGTAGGCATCGGCGGAACAATCGGGATCGGCATTCTGCGAATTCCAGGGAGCGTCGCCGCCCACCTCGGTCACAGCGGACTCATCATGGCCGTATGGATACTCTCCGGGTTGTATGCCTTCGCCGGTGCAAACACCTATGCTGAGCTCGGCACAATGCTGCCGCTGGACGGCGGACCTTACGTTTATGCTCGTCGGGCCTACGGTGAATTCGGTGGATTCCTTGTCGGCTGGAGCGATTGGCTCCTCCGCACCAGTTCGATGGCATATTTGGCGGTTGCACTGACCGAATACGCTGTCGGACTCTTCTCTTATAATCCTGGCGCCATAACTCCGGCGGCAATTGCGGTGTTGATCTTCTTCACCGCGTTTCACTGGCTAGGCCTACGCGTAGGTAGCCGGGCTCAGGAAATCATGAGCTTGTTCAAAGTTGTTGCTTTCTTTGTGATCATCGCCGCCTGCTTTCTCTTCAGCCCGAAGCTAAGCGCTGCTCCAAGCGCAAAGCCGTCGCTCTTGTCCGATCCGAAGCTTTTGTTCGTGGCCATTGCTTTGTCGATGCAAAGCATTCTTGGCACTTATGCTGGCTGGCATGCGCCGGTTTATTTCTCGGAGGAGAATACCGATCCAGCTAAAAGCATTCCTCGCTCGCTGTTTACAGGGGTTGCTGTGGTGATGACGATCTATGTGCTGATTAACTTCGCGCTGCTGTATGCGCTGCCGATATCAAAGCTAGCGGGTTCAAAATTAGCAGCGGCAGATGCCGCTCAGCTTATCTTCGGCGGCTATAGCAGTCAGATCGTGACTAGTATCATGCTGATTTCCCTCCTTGGTATCATCAACGCCGCCTTTCTTTTCACGCCCCGCGTGATGTTCGCACTTAGCCGCGACGGGCTCTTCTTTCGTTCCGGCACCAAGGTAAACACGGGAGGCACACCTAGTACCGCCTTGTTCGTAACTGCTGTGGTAGCGATCATGCTTGCGGGCCTCGGCAGCTTCGACAAACTATTCGCTTTTACCGCGTTCCTAACTGTCCTCGTTGATGTAGCGGCATTCGGCACGATATTCGTTTTGCGTTGGCGAGAGCCCGACCTTCCCCGACCGTTCAGAGCCCGCGGCTATCCTGTACTTCCAGCGATCGTGTTTCTCGGGGCAGCACTACTGCTAATTGCTTTCGTCGTGAGTAGCGTCGAAAACAGCCTCTTTGCTGTCATAGGAGTTGCAGTCAGTTATCCTGTGTATCTTCTAGTCAAAAGACTCGTGCAGGCGGTAGTAATCTAAGCCACGCTTGCACGGATTCGGGAAATAGACCGTCGCTGCCGGAAGCGCATGGCGGCCAATTCTTTGCCTGTCTGTTTCGCGCCGGCTTGGGGCACGAGCAGCAATCTCGGCCGTCGCAGATTCTTCACCTGTCCCGCCAGGACGATGGCGTTACGCTCCGCGCCGGGACTATCCAAAAGCCGCACGGACCAGCCCCTCTCTTTGAATCCCGCAGCAATTTTATCTGCCGTCGGATCTGACTTCCGTTCCAAACAAACATTTACCATGGCTAGGCCGTTGCGTCGCAGGCAGCGGCCCGCCGCCTCAAAAAATGCCGCATCCTTCATGTGCGCTGGAATATCCTCGCCGGTAAACGCGTCCACAATGAGCACATCATAGTGCCGCTGTTTTTTTTGCATGAATGCCAATCCATCGCCCACATGACATGCGACGTTTCGCGGCAAACCAAAATAGCGCTTTGCGAGCCTGAGTGAGACCGGGTCGATATCAACAATCGATACCCGCTTCCCTGCTCGAGCCAGCATCGTACCGAGAGTGCCGCCGCCACACCCGATCATCAGGATACTTTTCCCGGTGTGTTGTAACACCAACCCATAGAGGGCATGGATATGCGCATGGAGGCTGATGCCGTTGACGTCGGCCGTGCTTTGCCAACCGCCTCCCTGTTCGTAGGTGAGGGTGCGAGCTCTTTTTCGAAAGTCAAGCTTTATCACACCGAACTTGGAAGCGTGCTTGGATGGCGGCGGACGCTTTGAACAAATGTTCCCTGAAAAGAAGGTATTCGTCATGGCAAGCAGCAGTCAGTTAAACAAACACGTTACAGATCGAAATCAAAAGAGTTGGTTCACACATCCGGCAAAGGAACGGCCGATTGGTTTAGCAGCACGATTGCCCATCGATTTCTTTTCAGAACGTGTAAGGTGGATAGCTCGTAGCAGACTCGCTCACCTCGATGGCACATGCCTATGCTTAAGGAGTAGTTCGAAACCAATGCGCCACCGCCGGCGGCAAATATCGTAAGAATTTACCTTGGCTTCGGCCAGGCAGAACTGTTCTGTTTGGCGTACGATCTTTTTACGTATGGCAGCCCTGGCTTCATTCCAACCCGACTTTCTTCAAAATCGCCTGGAAGCGCGGCTCGTTGCGCACGCTATCGTAAATCTGGTCAATCTTTAGGTACCAACAAGCGCTGTCCTGCTCCTCATAAGCTTTTTCCAACGAATCAAGAGCTTTCTCTTTTTCACCAAGTCCCAAGTAGATTGTCACGAACGCTGTCGGACTGACGTATTGCCTTTTCGCCAATTCTTCGAGTTCGCGCAACGCTTGCTCGGCTTTAGCTCGATCTCCGGAGACGGCATAGGCGTAGCCGAGAAATCCTTGATACCAGGCACCGGGATCGGGCGCTTTAGTTTTTTGCAATTCAGCGATTGCGCCGCCAGTGTCGCCCTTCTTAAGGAAAGAGAGGCCTAACAAAACGCGGGCTATCGTTGAATTCGGATCCATCTCCAGCGTCTTTCTCGCTTGCGCGATCGCATTGTCGTATTGGCGTGCCCAATACTGGTAGAAGCTCAAACTCATTTGAAAGAACGGATTCAGCGGATCGAGTTCGACCGCTTTCTTGGTCTTGGCAATCGCCTCGTCGAATCGACCCAGCCCGTTCAAAGTCCACGATTGTAATTCATACGCGAATGCCAGATTGGGATTCAGTTCGAGCGTACGATCGAATTCTTTCAGACCGTTCCGCCAATCATAAGCAGCGACGAGTGCCAGGGCGAAGGACATGTGCGTCTCCGCCAGTTCCGGATCGAGTTCCAGTGCCTTCTGCGCAAATTCCTTTTCCTTTGCGATGGCTTCCTTCTCCGGCATCACCACGCTGCCCATGTAAGCGTAGTTGTCAGCCAGTCCGCAGTAGGCTAACGCGTAGTTGGGATCGAGTTTCAACGCTTCCTCGTAATAACGGATCGCATTATTCCAGCCGGTCTGCGTGTACTTGGCGAACTCGTACCGCCCCAGCAAATAGAGTCGATGTGCTTCCGGATTCTCGGTCGGTTTCTTCGCTAGCACGCGCGTCCCTTCGCCGCCTAGTTTCACCTTCAGTGCCTGCACTACTTGCTCGGCCACGTTGCTCTGAAAGTTGAGAATGTCCTTTACGTCACCGTCATAATCCTTCGACCAGAGATGATAACCGTCGCTCACGTTGATGAGCTGAGCGGTGACGCGCAGCTTGTCGCCGGCTTTGCGCACGCTTCCTTCCAACACCGTGCCCACGTGCAGCTGATCGCCGACTTTACGAAAGATGTCCCCTTCGTTTTTGCCCTTGAACGCGAAGCAAGACGTTCGTCCCGGCACGCGCAGTCCCGGCACCTTGGCCAGCACGTTGATCAATTCCTCGGTCATCCCGTCGCTCAAATACTCGTCGTTCTTGTCTGCGCTCATGTTGACGAATGGCAACACCGCAATCGACTTCTGGTCGGCAGGTATGGACGCGCCTCCGGGGCGTCCGCCTTCCGCGGTTTCTAGATTAAAGCGGCGCGCCCAGCGGTCGCGCCCTACCAGTTGATACACGAACAAGCCGGCCGCGAGGACAGCCAGCGCAATCGTTACGGCAACAATCTTTCGCCCTGTGCGTTGCTTGATCGATTTGCTCGGCTCGATCTCGGATTCGAGTTTGATTCCTTCCGGCGTAATCTCAAACGCCCATGAAAAAATCAGCGCCATCGGAAAGCCGAAGATGATGACGATGATAAATATCTTCATCACCCACGGCGGCGCGTCGAAAGCCGGAAAGAAAATCGATGCTGCCTGAATCAAAACCCACGCCACCACCGCGTACGCGACGGCAACTTTGTAAACATTGCGCCGCTTCAGCTCGGCAAAGAGGGTGCGCGGATTCATCCTTCTTTTACTTCGGCGGTTCCTTTGGGGCGAGAGATTCTACGATTTTTTCGAAGCGCGGATTGCCGCGGAGCGGATCGTACCATGGCAGCAGTTTAAGGGCGCCGTAAGTGACGAAGCCAGGTAGCTGCGCTGCTTTGGAAAGATTTTGGATGGCAAGGTCCTTCTCGCCGACCCATGCGGCGACGATGCCCGAATACTGGATCATATCCGCTCCATTCAGCGCGTCTTTTTCCAGCGGCACGAGCTGCACCGCGCGTTGAATCTCCTGCAGAGCTTGCTCTTTTCGGCCCAAACCGGCATCGATCAGCGCAAGAATGCAGAGGGCCGGGCCGTAGTCGGGCTGCGCCTCCACCCTTTTCTGCTGTTCTGGACGAATGGCGGCGAATGCGGCATGGGCTTTAGCGTCGTCTTTCATCATCCTGGCGAGAAGGCCGCGACCAAACTCGGCATTAAACTGCGTCGAATTATCGCCGAAGGTGCCGTTGCCGAGCGCCGTCAGCGCCATCTCTGCCCCGGCAGCATCGCGCTCGGCCAGGGCACCAATGAACCACACATCGGCGATACTCCTGACTGCGGTCGGATTCTCCGCGCGAATCTGATTGATGACTTGATGTAACGGGCGAAAATCGCCTTTCCAGTGCAGGAAAGTCACTGCGCGGCTCGCTTTGGTTTCGGGATCGTCTGGTTTGATCGCCAATGCGCGATCGATCGTCTCGAGGGCTTCGGCATAGCGGTGCAGAATGGTGTAGCTTAAAGAGAGTTGCTGCAGAATGTAAAAGTTGCGCGGGTCAAGTTGGACCGCGCGCTTGTAATTCTGGACGCCTTCCTCATGCTTGCCCCAGCGACGCATGATCGCTGCCGTCTGCTCGAAGATGCTGGGATCGTTAGGCAAGGTGCGACGCGCCATCTCCAGTTCAGTCAGCGCGCCATCGTAATCGCGATACGCCTGATAAAGATGGTTTGCGCGCGCCAGGTGCGCCTCGCCTGCGTCAGGTCGCAGCCGAAAGGCGGCGGCAACCGCAGCGTCGCCAGTAGCGAGCCGGGTCGGGGTATGATCAGCACTCAAGCCATAGAGCGAGTCAGAAGCGAACGCGAGTTGGCAGTAGGCGGCAAAGAAGGAGGGGTCACGCGCCAAGGCCTGATTGAGCAAGTCGATCCCGGTGTAAAGATTTTGCGCCGCCGCTGCGCTGAAGGCGGTATTAAGAATCAGGTTTTTGGCCCGGCTATAGAGTTCAAAAGCGCCGACATCAGTAGTGGGGCGTTGCTCAATCGCACTTTTCTCCGCCGGCGAGAGCCTGGCTTCTAACTGATCGGCAATTGTTTTGGCTACTTCACTCTGGATCGCGAAAACATCGGCCAGGTCGCGATCGTAGGTTTGTGCCCAGAGATGCGCGTCATTCCGGGCGTCAATCAATTGCGCATTGACGCGCACTTTATTAGCCGCGCGCTGCACGCTGCCCTCCAATAAGTGGGCGACACCTAGTTGCTGACCTATCTCGCGCAGGTTGCGTCTTGCATCCGTCTTATACTGCATGACAGAGGTGCGGCTGATAACCTTTAGGTCAGCGATCTTGGCCAGGTCGGTGAGAATTTCGTCCTGCACGCCGTCGGTGAAGTAAGCATTCTCTTTGTCGCTGCTCAGATTCTCGAAAGGCAGCACCGCGATCGATTTTTCTGGAATGACGGCGGCTGGCTCAGGCATCCTACTCTCGTTAGGCGCAATCGCGGTTTTATTATCCGGTGTGCGCGACGCAGCGGCGAAACGCCAGAGGAATCCACCGCCAAGAGCGAGCACCAGGCCGATGATGAGAAGCTCCGTGCCAGTAACTCTTTGCGCGCCGCGCTCGCCATGATACCAGGCCAGGACCAGAGTCACAAAGAAGCCGACGACTAACCCCAGGGTAATGCCGCGACGCACCCCTTCCGGCCAACCAAATTGTTGCGCAACGATGTCGATTCCTTGCAGCAGCGCGAATGCCGCGGCGACATACGCGATCGCCCATTGCACCAGCTTGCGCTCTTTCAGGCGCTGGAAGAATTCATTCATGGCACAACAGAGAAGAAGTGGGATGATTTCACTGTCGATCTCCGGAAGCCGGCTTCAGCGCGAGCGAAGCGACCCGCCTTCGCGAAGGCTTCCTCCTTCGCGACGCTACGGCGCGACAAGCCGGCGTGGTTGACAGGTTAACGATCATTTAGGAGCGAGTGATTGAACAATTTTTCAAAGCGCGGATCGCCGCGAAGCGGATCCCAGAACGGTAGCAGTTTTAAGGCGCCGTAGCTCAGCATGAGCGATGCGACGGGAGCACGCAGCCCAGCTTCCAGTTGCTGCAAAGCAAGCTCCTTGTCGCCCGCCCACGCTGCCGTAATGGCGAAATATTGAAGGACGCGACTGCCATTGACGACGTCTTTTTCCAGCGGCGTGAGCGCGATCGCTCGACGGCCTTCGTTCAACGCCAGCTCTTTCCGTCCAAGAGCAGCGTCGATTAAGCCGAGGACGCAGAGCGCCGGGCCGTAGTCCGGCTGCGCCTGCACGATTTTCTCCTGCTGGACGCGAGCCGCTTCAAACGCAGTGCGCGCTCGTGCCTCATCTTTGGTCATGCGCGCCGGCAGACCTTCACCAAAGCTGTGGCTCAGAGTAATCACCCCTTCGGACCAGCATGCATTGTCGCCCACCGCGAAGAGTGCTCGTTCGGCCGCAGCCGGATCACGGTCGGCCAGAGCGCAAAGGAACCAGGTATCCGCGGCAACGCCGATGGCGCTCGGCTCTTGTGCGAGGATTGCATCAATCGCCTGGCGCGGCGTCCGGGTGTCCGCTTTCCAGAAGAGATAAAATAGTCCACGAACGTCCTGCGTTTCGACGCTGTCGGGCACGATCGCTAACGCGCGATCCATCGCAGCGACTGAGTCGGCATAGCGCCCCAGGAATTGATAACTGAGCGCGATCTGTTGCAGAGTAAAAAAGTTGCGCGGGTCCAGCTCTACCGCGCGCTGTAGGTTTCGCAGACCTTCCTCGTGCTGGCCGCGCCGCCGCAGAATGTAGCCGGTGAGTTCGAAGAGACGCGGATCATTAGGTAACCCTCGCCGCGCAATCTCCAGTTCGGCGAGGGCGCCGGCATAGTCGCGCAGCCCGTAGTAGAGATATTGTGCGCGCGCCAAATGCGTTTCGGCAGCATCCGGTCGCAGCCGGGTCGCGGCTTGCACCGCAGCTTCAGCCAGGGCCAGCCGGGCGGGAGTGTGATCAGACCCCGTTTGTCCATAAAGGTATTCGTGCGCATAGGCGAGCTGGCAGTAAGCGTCGAAAAATGAGGGATCGCGCTTGACCGCCTCATCCAAAAGCTCGATTGCCTTCCGCACGTCCGGGCCGTACGTCACGCTGAAACCTGCCATGAGGAGAAGTGACTTCGCCCGGCTGTAAAGGTCGAATGCCGCCAGGTCAGTGGTGGGCGGCTGCTCGATGGCTTTCTTCTCGTTAGGCGAGAGCTTGGCCTGCAACTGATCGGCAATCGCCTTGGCGATCTCGCTCTGGATGGCGAACACATCGGCCAGATCGCGGTCGTAGGTTTGCGGCCACAGATGCGCGTCGTTGCGGGCATCGATCAACTGCGCGATCACCCGAATCTTGTTGGCGGCGCGTTGCACGCTGCCTTCCACCACATGCGCGACACCTAACTCCTCACCGATCTTGCGCAGGTTGCGCGCGACTCCGCTCTTGTATTGCATCACCGAGGTGCGGCTGATGACCTTCAAGTCCGCGATCTTTGCCAGGCCCGTAAGAATCTCGTCCTGCACGCCGTCAGTGAAAAAGGCATTGTCAGGATCGCGGCTCAGATTCTCGAAGGGCAGTACCGCGATCGATTTTGCGTTAATCGCAGACCTTGACTCGTTAGGCAAGGCGCTCGCCACCAGCGCAGCCTCGCGCCGAGGCGTGAGCACGAACTTGTCGAATGCAAAATAGCCAAGCGCCAGGACCAGCGCCACGATGATCGTGCGATCCATTCGTCGACCGGTCTGCGGAGTGATCGAGCGCTCGGGCGCCACATCTTCCTCGCGCCTCAAGCCCTGCGGCGTTAGTTCGAAAACCCAGCTAAAGATCACCGCGGGGATAAAGCCGAGCGCGAGAGTGATAATCAATCCGCGCAACGCCCAACTCGGAGCGTCAAACGCCGGTAGCAAAGTGCTCGCAACTTGAGTCAGCAGCCATGCACCGACGAGGTAGAGTCCCGCCATGCGGATGACATTGCGCCGCTTCAGCTCGGCGAAAAAATTGCGCTGATTCACTTTGGGTTTTCTTCGCAGAGTTTCTGGAATCGCGGATCACCACGCAGTAGATCGAAGTCTGGATCGAGGCGCAAGACGGTAGGAGTGACATACCCGGGGAACTTCAAGAGACGCGCCAGAGCCGGGATGGCATGGTCACCATCACCGAACTGGGCCTCGATTCGTGCGCGCGTAGATTCATAGCCGGCTCCAGTGATCGCGTCTTTCGACAACGGCGTCATCTCGACGGCTCGATCAGCATTTTTCATGGCCGCTTTCCGATCGCCGAGACCGCAATAGACCGATGCCAGCATGTTGTACAGATCGGCGTTATTGGGCTGGTTCTTCAGCAGCGCCTCGAGAGCGTCGCGCGCTTGAGTGTAATTGGCTTTGGCTCCGCTGGCATTGCCCGACAGCCGGCGTAGATCACCGAGACAAATATTGAAAGTGCTGAACGCCCAATCCGCCGATCCGCTCCCCCGGTCAGGCTGAAGAGCCTGGAGTTGGCTGATGGCTCCGGCATAAGCACGACGGAATCGAGCTTGATTCGTGATCGCGAAAACTGGCAGATCCTCTGCCGTTCGCGGATGCAACCCACTAATGACCGCATCTGCCTGGTCCAACTGGCCCAGCCACTGATAAACGAGTACCTTGCAGGCGATCAAGTCAAGATCGTCGGGCTGGAGGTTCAGTCCGTCGTCGATGAGACGCAGGGCCGATCCGTATTCTCTTGTCTGAAATCGGAGGTCAATGGCGTTTCGCCGCGCGACTCGCGACATGGGGTCGAGCGCGAACGCGCGTTCGAGATAATTGCCGGCCTGGTCCCAATGACCCTGGCGTTCCGAGATCCGACCGAGTGCGCCGAGAATTTCGGCGTTGTTAGGCCACTTCGCCATCAGTTGCTCAAGGTAACGGGCCGCCGCTGCGTAATCCTTCTCCACCCAGTATTGGTAATACCCCTGTGCGAGCCGCACTTCGGCCAGATCAGGCTGAAGGCGCAGCGCCGTATCCAGGGCTGCGCGTGCCGACGCGCGACGCGCGTCCGTTGCGTCGCTACCGGAAAACTGCCATGCATGAAGGCGCGCCAACAACGCCCAGGCCGTGGCAAAGCCGGGATCGAGCCGAACGGCCTGCTCCAGAAATTGCTGTGCGGTGTCCATGCTTGCATCATCGCTTTTGCGGAAGAGCGCCGACCCGCGAAGGTAAGCGTCGGAAGCTTCCGGGTTGCTTGTCAGCTTGGCGGTGATCACTTGCTTCTCCGCGCCCCTGAGCTTGGCATTCAACTGATCAGCGATCGCGCCGGCGACTTCCCCCTCCACAGTGAAGATATCGTTAAGCTTGCGATTGTAACTTTCCGCCCAGAGATGTTCGTCGGTGGCGGCTCGAATCAGCTGCACATTGATGTGCACCGCGTCGGCCGCCTTCTGCACGCTGCCTTCGAGCAGGTTGGCCACGCCTAACTGTTTCCCTATTTCGCGCAAGTTATCCGGGGCGCTCTTATATTTTTGCGTCGAGGTGCGTGAGATCACCTTTAGATCGCCGATCTTGGATAAGCGCGTCAGGATCTCGTCCTGGATGCCGTCGGCAAAATAGGCATTGGCTTCATCTTCGCTCCGGTTTTCGAAGGGCAGCACCGCGATTGATTTTGCATTAATGATCGACCTTGATTCGTTAGGCGGGGCGCTGGTCATCAGCGCAGCCTCGCGCCTAGGGGTGAGCACGAACTTGTCGAAGGCAAAATAGCCAAGCGCCAAGACCAGCACCACGATGATCATGCGGTCCATCCGCCGCCCAGTCTGCGGAGTGATCGAGTGCTCGGGCGCCACATCTTCGTCGCGCTTCAAGCCCTCGGGTGTTAGTTCGAAAACCCAGCTAAAGATCACCGCGGGAACGAACCCAATCGCTAGCAAAACAACGATGGTGCGAGGAAGCCACTCGGGTGCTCCGAACATTGGCAGCACTGTCCCGGCCACTTGCACGACCAGCCATGCACCGACGAGATAGAGTCCCGCCATGCGGATGACATTGCGCCGCTTCAGCTCGGCGAAGAAGTTATCGATCTTCATTATTTCCCGTGAGTAATCTTCCGCACGAGCGCTTCGAAGCGCGGATCGCCGCGAAGATCGTCGAGGATTGGATCTCCCGGGAGGAGGAACAAGTAGCTTTTATTGCCTCCCGCAAAGCCATGCTCGAGCGCTTCGATGGCGCGTTCTTTTTCGCCTAACGAGGTGTAAGCGACGGCCAGGGCGTACTCCGGAACTTCCGCGGACTTCGCCATTTCATTCAGGTACGCGAGAAGTTTTCGCGCCTCTTCCGTTTGTCCATTTCGGGCATAGGCCTGGGCGAGCATGGCGATGGAATAAGGATCGTTGTTTAGCTCGACTGCTCTTTGAAATTCCGGGATCGCCTCTTTGAGTCGGCCCGTTAGTTGCAGCGCCTCTCCGAGATAGTAGTGCGCGACAAATGAGCGCGAATCAATTTCTAAGGTCTTGCGCGCCTGTGTCTCGGCGGCGTCGTAGCGACGGGCATAGAGATATATGATGCTTAGGTCGGCATTGATGATCATGGAAAGCGGATCGAGCTCGAGCGCGCGTTTTAGTTCTTCAATAGATCGATCAGATTGCCGCAGCGTCGCGAGTGCAAGGCCGAACCAGTGATGGGCGGTGGCATAGTTCGGATTTAACTGAATCGCGCGCTCCAGTTCGTTCACCGCGCGGTTGATCTCGAGCTCCTCGGTGGCAATGAGACCAAGCGAAGCATGTGCCTCAGCTAACGAATCGTCCAGCTCCAGCGCTTTCTTCGCCGCAGCTTCTGCCGGCGCCACTGATTCGGCTGGAGAAGCTCCGCCGTAAAAACGGAGCAGGCCATATGAATCGGCTAGAGCAGCATAGGCCAGTGCGTAGCCGGGGTCTTTGCCGATCGCTTGCTTGAGATATTCGATTGATTTGCGCAGGTCGTCGCCGGTCCGCTTGTTCCAAAAGAATCTGCCTTTGAGATAAAGCTCGTAAGCTTCCGGATTCACTGTCGGCTTTTTCGCCATCGCCGTTTTTTCCGAGCCGCTGAGTTTTGCTTGTAACGTCTCGGCGATTGTTTTAGCGATGTCGGTTTCAACCGCGAAGATGTCAGTCAGTTTGCGATCATACGTGTCGGCCCATAGATGCGCGTCAGTCAGCGCATTGATTAACTGCACATTCACGCGCACCTGATCGCTCGCTTTCTGCACGCTTCCTTCCAAAATGTGGGCGACTCCAAGTTGCTTCGCGATCTCGGGAAGGTTCTCCGGCACGCTCTTGAAGTGTTGCGTCGATGTACGCGAAATCACTTTCAGGTCTGCGACCTTGGCCAATCTCGTCAGGATTTCGTCCTGCACGCCTTCGCAAAAGTAAGCGTTGTCGGGATCGCGACTGAGATTGTCGAATGGTAACACCGCGATCGATTTATTCGAAATTCCCACGGGCGATGCCGTTTTGTTTCCCGCACTGAAACGACCCAGAAAGAACAACCCGATCGAGAACGCAGCGGCTATGACAACAATGTAGATCCAAGTATGGCCACGTGAGTGTTGTCCAACCGCATCGGCTGCGTCAGTCCGTTTGATTCCTTCCGGCGTTAGCTCGAATGCCCAAGCCAGACTAAGCGCAACCGGAAGACCGATCATGATGAGCAGAACGATCAATCGAATGGCCCAATTCGGAACATCGAAGACGGGCAAGACCTGCGCGATTCCTTGAGAGAGCGCCCAGCCGGCGACGATGTAAGCAACTGCTACTTTGTAAACGTTGCGCCGCTTCAGCTCGGAGAAGAAGTTGGGATTACCCATAGGACGCTACTAGGAGCCAAGCGTGTAAAAAACAAAATACCAAATGTTCTGAACGAACATGCCGCCAACCCCGACCCATTGCAGCCAGCGCGGCCTTGCCCAACCAGCCAGCACTGCCAAGACGCCCAGAGCCAACCCAACCAGCTCTGCCTCGATCCACTCGTTAGGCTTCCATCCTAGAATGTTGTTCCGGTCGGCGTAGGTCGCGAGCCCAGACATCACGGCCAACGCAAGGGTAGCAGAGAAAATAACCCGTCGCTGTCGCTCAAAGAAGGCTGACATATCGAGTACTCCGTCTTCGCTATAAGGCATCGCCACGAGTGAACAGCTAAAGTAATTCGGGACCACCCAGCCGAGCTGAAGCAGCACTTCAGCAACCGACCAATGCTTGATATTCTGGAGCTCCCAAAGACCGAGCCAGTTAATGATCACACCGAGCGCAGCGTTGACCATCGATACCGTAAGCAGGGCAGAGAAGCGCACGCGGTCGCGAGCCAGCAGCAATTGCGACGCGCTCGAGAAAACATGCGTCAACGCGATGGCGAAGATAAAGGATACAAGTACGCTGACGTGTTGGAACATATGCTAGTGCTATAGCCGCTCAGATCTCACGGTCCCACGTGCTCCTGCGTGGTGAGGAGTTGTTGGAATGCTGGGTCGTTACGGATCGGGTCCCACACCGGATCGATTTTTAAGCGCGCGATGGAAACGGTCTCGCCCGCGGGGATGCTAAGTAGCCGGCGAAGAATTGCAATGGCGTCGGACGCCGCTCCGGTGCGAGCTTCGACTTCGGCAAGGCCGGCCAGATTGGAATTACCAAGAAGCGCATCTCTCTCCGGCGGAAGTAAGTCCACAGCCTGCCGCGCGAGTTTGAGAGCGTCGGCGTCACGTTTGAGCGCGATATACACCCAGATTAATTCTCTCATTGAAACCCGCTCGTTCGGTCGCTCGCGTAATCTTTCCTCGAGCAGTTGTCTCGCTTTTTCTGCGTCGGCTTGTGCGCCGATGAAGTCGCCAGCTAGAGCGCGAATGGTAGCTTTCGCGGAGAGCCGTCTGCGTTGATCCGCGGCAGTATCGGCACTTATATCCCAAACCTTCAGGGCTGCTTGAAAATCGCGCGCGAAAACAAAGGTATACGCGCGATCACCGGTCACGCTCGCGACGATACCCGAAGCAGACGACGAGATGAGATCGTTCGTGGAGGGAAAGGTCGCCAGCACGCCTTGCGCTCTTTTGATGTCGCCGCTCCCGTTCAGAATCGCCAGAAGCAAGGCGCGCATACCGATCACATCGGCCGGATCGATGCTCAGTGCATATTTGCCGGCGCGCTCGGCGTCTTGCCACATACGCAAGATGCAATAAGTCTGAGCAAGGTTTCCGGCTACATCGGCATTGCGCGGGTCCTGCTCGAGCGACTTCTTGAGCGTATCCAAAGAGCGTTGCCATTGCCCCTGCCGGCGATAGACATAACCGGAATATTCGAGCGCCTGCGCGTTGTTAGGCTGTAACTGGAGCGCGCGCCCAAACTCGGCCAATGCCTGTTCGTACTGCCGATAGCCGTAGTAATAAAAAAGGCCATGCGCGACGTGCGCTTGCGCCAGATCTGGCGCCAGAGCTAGCGCATGCTCAACCGTCTTTTGAACTTCCGCGAGCTCCGGTTCAGTGAACGTTTCCACGAACCAGTGTTGACTCAAACGAGACTCGGCCAGGCGAGCCATGGCGAGCGCAAAATTCGGATCGCGCGCAATGGCTTGCTGATACCACGCGATAGCCTGGTCGAATGATTCCGGTCTTAAGGAAGCATTCGCCGCACGAAGCTGGGACTCGCCTTTCAGAAACAGATCATACGCTGCGGTGTCCTTGGTTGGCGCGGTGGCGAGCGTGTTAGCTTCGGCCGGGGACAGTTTCGCCTGAAGGGAATCGGCGATTTCCTGCGCCACTTCGCTCTCCACGGCAAAGACATCTTTGATATCGCGGTCGTAAGTCTTAGCCCACAGATGTGAGTCAGCCCGGGCGTCGATGAGCTGGACGTTGACGCGAACTTTGTCAGCGGCCTTCTGCACACTGCCTTCCAGAACAGTTGCGACGCCGAGCTGTTTTGAAACTGTCTTCAGGTCTTCTGGCTTGCTCTTGTACTTCGCGGTGGACGTGCGCGAGATCACCTTCAAATCGGCGATGCTCGCAACCTTCGTCAGAATTTCGTCCTGAATGCCGTCGGCAAAATAAGCGGCGTTCTTGTCGTCGCTGAGATTTTCGAACGGCAACACCGCGATCGATTTTTGCGGAATGGATGAACCCGTCGCCGCCTCGGTGCGAGCAGCATTGGCGGTATTTCGGGCGGAGTAGCGACCGATAAAAATCAATCCGATCGAAAAAGCCGCGCCAACGATCACGATATAAATCCAAGCGTGAGATTTCCTGCTTCCTTGCGCGGCAACATCGACATCTTCTGTGCGTTTCAATCCTTGCGGCGTCAATTCAAACGCCCACGCGATCACCAGCGCGATTGGAAATCCGATTACGATCGCGAGCACGATCAATCGCACGGCCCAATTTGGAATTTCGAAAAATGGAAAAACCTGAGTGGCGATTTGAATCAGCAGCCAAGCGACGACGGCATATGCGACCGCGACCTTGTAAACGTTGCGCCGCTTCAGCTCGGAAAAGAAGTTACGCGAGTTCACTTTGGTTTTTCTTCGCAGAGTTTTTGGAAACGCGGATCATTGCGGAGCGGATCGAACATCGGATCGAGCCGGAGCAGCGCGGGAGTCAGCGGCACGTTTTCGGCCAGTACGCCACGACCCGGGATCGAAAGTAGTTTCTGTAAAGCAGCGATGGCGCGGTCGGGTTCACCTATCTGCGCAGCCACTCGGGCCAGGGTCTCAATCGCGGAAGGACCATTCACAGCGTCTTTCTCGATCGGGACCGTGGCCAAGGCCTTTTCCGAAAAAGCCAAGGAGGTGGCCTTGTCACCGAGACACATATTGGTCAGGGCGAGATCTTCAATCAGCTGAAAATTTTCCGGCTGTGTTTGGAGGAAAGATTCCAGTTCGCTGCGCGCCTGTCGCCAGCTTTCCTGGGCGGCGGCATGGTCGCCGGCGACTTCTTGCGCCCAGCCCAGCCAAAAGCGCAGTTCGCCATTCAAATAACCGAACGCTGGATCAGGCTTGGCCAGTATTTCCTTTAGCCGAGGGATGATTGGCGCAGGACGGCGCTCCAAGATCGCCTGGTAAACTTGTGTTTCCAAAGCCTGACTTAGATCGGCGGCCGGGCGGAGCGGAGCGAGGATCGCCGAGGCGCGAGCCAGATCGCCTTCGGCTTGGAAGATAGCCGCCTTGTTCGCCAGGACATCGACGTCGTCCGGCGTGATATCGAGAACCTGATCATTTTTTCGCAGCGCTTCGGGAAAGCGACGAAGGTAGATATAGGAAAGAGCGTGCTGGGTCAGTACGTTAACATTGCGCGGGTCGAGCCGCTCGGCTTCGTTGAAATACGACTCGCTTCGGTCCCACTGTCCTTGTCTCCGTGTGACGTAGGCCAGCGATTCAGAAATCCGGCTGCTATTGGGCAGGAATTGACGCGCTTGCTCAAAGTAACGCACCGCCGTGTCGTAATCCTTCAGGGAGGCATAATGATATTCGCCATTGGCCAATACTGCCTCGCCAAGATTCGGCTGAAGAGTGAAAGCGGTTTCGGCTGCTTGCCGTGCCTCTTCACGCAGAGCAACCGTTGGTTGCAGAGTGAACGTGATGTAGCCGACCGAATCCATGTATGAGAGCAGAGCCCACGCAAGTGCGAACTTCGGGTCCAACCCCACCGCGTCTCTGAGATATTTCTGTGCCCCAAGGATACTGACGGGTGTGGTGGGTTTCAGGCTAAAAGCCAACCCACGCAGGTAGGCATCGTACGCTTCAAGGTTGTCCGTCGGTTTGGCAGCGATGATTTGCTCTTCCTGACCGGTGAGTTTCGCGCTTAACTGATCAGCAATCGCTTTCGCTACCTCAGTCTCAACCGAAAAAATGTCGGTGAGTTTGCGATCAAACGTATCGGCCCAAAGATGCGAATCATTGGCTGCCTTGATCAACTGCACGTTGACGCGCACAGAGTCGCCGCTCTTCTGCACGCTTCCTTCCACGATGTGAGCAACGCCAAGTTGCCTGGCGATCTCAGGCAGGTTTTCCGGCGCGCTTTTGTAATGCTGCGTGGAAGTGCGCGAGATCACCTTCAGGTCGGCGATCTTGGCTAAGCGCGTCAGAATCTCGTCCTGGATGCCGTCGGCAAAGTAGGCGTTGTCGGGATCGTGGCTTCGGTTTTCAAATGGCAACACCGCAATCGATTTTGCGTTAATGACAGATCTTGACTCGTTAGGCACAGTCGCCGTTTTGCTATCCGCTGAACGCACCGCCGCAAAACGCCAGAGAAATCCACCACCCAAAGCCAGAACCAGCCCAATGATGAGAAGCTCTGTGCCGGTAACTCGCTGCGCGCCGCGTTCGCCGTGATACCAGGCCAGGACCAGGGTCACAAAGAAACCGACCACT
>Ga0209375_1001214_pt1 | contig 19710 bp, 23 predicted proteins | sample GraSoiAngelo_131_FD_185888 | JGI IMG/M metagenome (GOLD analysis project Ga0209375, IMG submission 185888) | Grasslands soil microbial communities from the Angelo Coastal Reserve, California, USA - 14_0929_02_30cm (SPAdes) (version 2) | ecosystem: Environmental > Terrestrial > Soil > Grasslands ... | reverse complement strand
CGTGCGGACTTGTCGAGGCCCAGGGCCTGAAGCAGGCGGTCCATCCGTTCAGGGGGCGTGTTGAGGTTGAGTCGCCCCTCCTCGTCGCTCAGCCGGTAAGAGAAACGGCCGGGGCCGAAGGGCACCCAGACTCGCGGGAGGCGCGGCAGGGCGACGCGGTACCGCGTGTAGAAGGTGAGGTCGCCGTCCTCGGCCAGCGTCACCCAGGCGGAGTCGGCCGCGATCTCGCGCATGGCCTGGGCCAGACCGGCCTCGGCCAGGTGGGTGGCGGTGATCGACTCCTTGTAGGCGCGTGCGGCGCGGGCCTCCAGTCGCATGGAGAATGCGAACTCGGCGCCCAGCGTGCCGACTAGGGCCAGCACGAGGAGGACCGCGACCAGGGCGAATCCGCGCTCCTCGGGCCGGCCCGCCCGCCCTCTGCGGCCCGTCTCGGAGCTCACGGCATCACCGTGCGGAGCGGGATAGTGAGCGATAGGGTGTCCTCGGACCAGCCATTCCGCCGGATGGACACGGTGATTCGAACGGCCCGTGGCAGCGCGTTCTCATCCTTGCCGTCCCAGCGCTCCTGCCACGCGCCGGTGGCGTCAAGGTATGCCAACTCCAGCCGGTGAATCGTTGGATCGCGGAGGACCAGCTCAGCCTTGCTGAATGGATCGCGGTTCGGCAGGAGGCGCTGGCGCACCTCCAGCGCCGGATCACCCGCTGCCCCCCATCAGGCTTGGGAATCAGCACCCGCCGCACCGGCTGCGGTCGGTAGGTCTTCGCTCGGAGCTCGACGACCAGCGCCGCCAGATTCGCCTCCAGCTGCTCCCCAAAGGCTTCCACCGTGACGCCATCCACCCCGGGCTCCCCACGATTACTGCGCACCGCCTCATACGCGGCTCGCAACCGCCGCAGGTCCAGCACCTGCCCCATGAGACTGTGGAACTTCCCTATTCGAGCAACCGCGACGACGAGACCCAGGATCAGGAAAACGTAAGCTATCTCCACCGCGGCTATCCTCCTTCGGGTCAAGATAAGCGAAACGGGCCGGGAAGAACGTCCCCGGCCCGTCGTCGAGCGGCGGCGCGGTAGGAGCGAAGCTCGCGAGTGTTTCCCCCTACGGGGCGCACTGCCCTAGAGTGTTGCCGCCCACCATATTCCCAGCCGAAACCGGCGCCGGTGTGTTCCCCTCGCAGTGAAGGTTCCGCCCGATGTTATTCACCAACACCTCGGTAACGCCGGTGTTGTGGAAGACCAGAACGTTGTTGCGGATCGTGTTGTTGTTGACGGAGAAAGAACCCGTGTTGCGGAAAAGCTTGACGTTTCCCTCGATGGTATTGGCGCCCGCCAAACCGGTGAAACAGACGTCAAGGCCGCCGGATCCAACGATCATGGCGCCGTCGTTGTCAGCGAGTTCCACATTCCCACCTATGGTGCTCCTGCAGATCTGCCCGAATGTGCCAAGGATTGTTCCCGAGACCTTCACAAAGCCTCCCACCGTTGTGTCCAAGACTCTGATGTCGAGCACCGGGTTCTGCGCCATGACAAAGTCACGGATGTTGGAAGTGTGGGCGTGGAAGCCGATGGCTCCCGGCTCGACACTGACGTGCCCGTTGACGGTCACACCGAGCAACAGACAGAAAGCGCCGGCCGGCACGACGATGTGAGCGTCAATCACTCCACCCACCACGGTGCCGGTGCACTCGAAGGTGGCTGCCTCGGCAGAGGCTACCGCCCCACAAAGAACGACAAGGCTGAGGACGTACGACAGCGCCATGTGTCTCACAGTCTTCTCCCTCTTGCTTTCGCGCTGAATTATCAACGCGGCGTTCCCACACACACTCGGTAGAAACACCTTCCTGTAGGGACATCACCTCCTTGCTGGGTCAAGAGCTTCCGATGCCCCGGAACTCCGTTCCGATTTACAGTGCGCCCCGCACCACGATGTTGCCCTCCGTCACCGTGAGGTTTGTCGGGAAGTCAAACAGGCAAAGGCCAGGAGTAGGGGGAGTAACGCCGATGAAGAAGTTGCTGATCATGTCCGGCACCCCGAGTAGCCGGTTATCTTCGAGGTCACATGCCTAACGGTCGTCGGCAACCGCGCAACGTTGGGCGGAATCATCACGAACCTCGAAGTATTCGGAATCCCCGATACCGTGCACCACGGGTTCTGGGTTACAGTCAAAGGTAAAGAAGTCGGCGCCCCCTGCTTCTGCCTTTCCCCCGCCGAGCGCCATATTGAGCCCGGGATCCAAAGTGTTGAGAGGTGCAAGATCCGGAGGCAGAGTCTGCACGCCGTCCTGTGCGCGGATGACCTCCGGGAATATCACCGCCAAGACGAGCAAGAACGCAACAGTGATCGGAAACGTCTTTCTCATAGCCGTCATGCTTTGCTCACTCCTTTAGTAGGCGAGGCTCCCTCCGGCTGCCCGTTTGGTTCGGCCTCTGCCGCACGCGGCTGATCAGGCCGAGCTGAGTGTTTGTTTGCTGCCGCCAACTTAGACGCTGGCAAGAAACGTGCCCCCGCAGGCGCCTCCTGCCGATCGGACTCAACACAACGGACCGTAGAGCCTTCGACAAGCCGAGCAAGTGATGGTGCGGACGAGTGAAACCGCCGTCCGCGGCGCGTCAAGGTGAACGACGGTACGCCCTGAAGAGGGACGGATGCGGCGCGGAGAAATTCGGGTGCAGCTACGAGAACTATGGCGCCGAGACCATGGCGTGGCTGCCATAGAGCCAGCCGGCGCGCGGTCCTTCGGATCAGGCGCGCAGTCGCTCTGCCGAGCTGTCTGCGACGGTCACGACGCGCGGAACCCCCCGGCCTCGATACCGTAGCGCTTCATCTTGAGGTGCAGAGTCTTGTAGTCAACCCGGAGGAGCCGCGCCGCCTCGCTCTTGTTCCCGTGCGTGGCGTGAAGGGCCACGCAGATCGCCTGTCGCTCCGCCGCGGCCGCGGCGCAGTCGGCGATCTCCTTCAGGGAGGGGTGTACTTCGTTTCGTCGCATGCCGTTCGCCCTTGCCACTTCCCCAGAAGCCATGGCGCCGTCTCATCTCGCCGTGGCAGCACCATCCCGGCAACTCGCGTGCAACTCGCGAGCCAGTGAGCGCGTTCCCGTCAAGGCGCGGACGCGCGGTCACCCAGGGAGGAGAAGAAGCGGCCGGCTCCGGCAAGAGTGCTGGAGATATGGCGAGGGCCCTGTGGCGAACAGACCAGAGTTACGAGTGAGTCAGGGCGCTCGGAACCCCCTGAACTGCCCCGCGTCAATAACGTACTGCTTCATCTTGAGGTACAGGGTCTTGTAGTCGGTGCGGAGGAGCCGCGCCGCCTCGCTCCGGTTCCCACCGGTGATCTGGAGGACCCGGCGGATCGCCTGCTGCTCGGCGTTCGCCGCGGCCGCCTCGGCGATGTCTCTCAGCGAGGAGTCGACGCGCCCCGGCTCTCCGCGAAGTGCGGGCGCCGGAGACGGCTCGACGGGGAGGACCGAGAGGTGCTCCGGCTCAATGACATCCGACGCGAGGAGGATGGCCCGGCGAATGACGTTCCGGAGCTCCCGCACGTTTCCTGGCCAGTGGTAGCGCAGAAGGACCTGTGCCGCCGCTTCTGAGATTTTGCGGCAGGGACGGCCGAGCTCCGTGCCGGCTTCGGGGAGAAACTCGTTCGCCAGGTGGAGGATGTCGTCGCGCTCCCTGAGGGGCGGGAGCGTGATCCCGAATTCGTTCAGACGGTAGTAGACATCCTGGCGGAACCGGCCAGCCCGCACCTCTCGCTCGAGAGGGACATTGGAGGCGGCGATGATCCGCGCGTTCACCGGGACCGGCTGCTTGCTCCCAAGCGGCTGCACCTGTCGTTCCTGTAACGCACGCAAGAGCTTCGTCTGCGTGGGGAGGGGCAGGTTGACGATCTCGTCGAGGAAGAGGCTTCCGCCGGCCGCAAGCTGGAACTGCCCCTCCTTTCGCGCATGCGCACCGGTGAACGCGCCCTTCTCATAGCCGAAGAGCTCGGACTCGATCAGGGTGTCCGGGATCGCGCCGCAGTCGACGGCGACAAACGGTCTCTCGCGTCGGGCGCTCAGTTGATGGATCGCCCGGGCGACGAGTTCTTTGCCAGTGCCGGTCTCACCTTCGACGAGGACGGTGAGCGGGGAGTCGGCCACCTGCTTGATCTGCTGGACGATCTTCTCCATTTGCCCACTCGGGCCCATCAACCATCGCAGAGGGCTCTCGATGACCTTGCTTCTCTCCCGGAGGTCGCGCGTGCGCTTCTCGACGATGGCCTCGAGTTCGTTGAGGTGGCGCTCCAGCGCGAGCTGCTGTTCCTTGACCCGGCGACGCAGTTCGCGCATCTCAATGGCCCGGCGCAACGACGCCACGAAGTAATCCCGGTCGATCGGCTTCCGGATGAAATCGTAGGCCCCGCCGCGGAGGGCGCGCACCACCAGATCGTGCTCGCCGTGGCCGGTGATCATCAGGGTGGGCGTGTCGGGCCGGTGCATCCGGATCTCGGCCAACAGCTCGAGACCGTCCATCCCCGGCATCTTGATGTCGGTGATGATCGCATCGTAGTCGCGGACGGCGATTCGGTCGAGTGCCGCCGCCGCCGAGTCAGCCGTGTCGACCGTCACCCCGTCCATTCGGAGCCGGAGGGCCTCGGGCAGTGCCTGCAGCAGGGCCAGATCGTCGTCGACGATGAGCACGCCAGCCTGGCTCATGGCTCGCCCCTCATCGGCTCCGCGCGCAGCGCGCGCCCCAGCCTCTCCACGATCCAGGCCAATTCATTGGCGCAGCGCTCCAGGGCCAACTGCCGGTCCTTCATCCGGCGATTCAGCGCGTGCGCTCGAATCGCCTCGTGCAACGACGCGACGACATGCTCCCGGTCGATCGGCTTCTGGATGAAGTCGTAAGCGCCGCCGCGCAACGCCCGAACCGCGAGGTCGTAGTCACCGTGGCCCGTGATCATGAGGATGGGCGTGTCGGGCTGGCGCCTCCGAATCTCCGACAGCAGCGCGAGACCGTCCATCCCTGGCATCTTGATGTCGGCGAGGATTGCGTCGTAGTCCCGGGCGGCCATCCGGTCGAGCGCGGCCGCCGCCGAGTCAGCCGTCTCCACGGTGACACCGCCCATTCGGAGCCGGAGGGCCTCGGGCAGCGCCTCGAGCAGGGCCGGGTCGTCGTCGACAATGAGCACGTGAGCCTGTTCGCCGCCCAGCTTCTCCGCGATCTCCTCCAGTTCGCTGGCGCAGCGCTTCAGGGCTGCCTGCCGGTCCCTTGCCCGGCGATTCTGTTCGTGCGCTTGAATCGCGCGGCGCAACGACGCGACGAAGTGGTCCCGGTCGATCGGCTTCTGGATGAAGTCGTTGGCCCCGCCGCGGAGGGCCTGAACCGCCAGCGCATGCTCCCCATGCCCGGTGATGATCAAAATAGGCGTGTCGGGCCGGCGCGCCCGGATCTCCGACAACAACGCGAGACCGTCCATCCCCGGCATTTTGATGTCGGTGACGATCGCGTCGTAGTTCTGGGAGGCGATCCGGTCGAGCGCGGCTGCCGCCGAGTCGGCCGTGTCGACGGTCACCCCGTTCATCCGGAGCCGAAGAGTCTCGGGCAGCGCCTCGAGCAGGGCCGGGTCGTCGTCGACGACCAGGATGTGCAACGCCGTCATGGCGCAGAGGCCTCCTTTATGTCCGAGGAGGCGAGGGGCAGTTGGATGAGGAACGTCGCGCCTTCGCCGGGTCGGCTCACGACCGAGATCGTGCCGCCGTGCTCCTTGACGATCCCATAGGTGATGGACAGGCCCAGACCTGTCCCTTTCCCGACCTCCTTGGTGGTGAAGAACGGATCGAAGATCCGTCGCTCGAGTCCGGACGGGATACCGTGCCCGGTATCGGCAAACGTAACCTCTACCACCGCGGAGGTGACCGAACCCGCAATGCGAATCGCCCTGCGTGGCGAGTCAGCCATCGCGTCGCGCGCGTTCGTCAACAGGTTGATAAAGACCTGCTCCAGCTGGATGGGGTTCCCGACGACCACAGGCTCCTCTGAGCCCAGATGGACCGTGACGTCGATCTGACGCAGCCGGAGCTGCTCCTGCATGAGGGAAAGCGCCCGATCGATCACCTGCCTCAGGGAGACCGGCTCGCGGCTCACGGACGCCGCCCGCCCGAACGTGCGCAGATGCGAGATGATCTCCGTCGCCTTGCCGACCTGCTGCATCGCGTGGCGCAGCTCGCGAACGATTTGCCCCTTGTCCATCACGCCGAGCTCGATCAGGTCGACCGCGTTGCCCACGAACAAGCCGGTGTTGTTGAGGGGGTTGTTGAGCTCGTGGGCGACGCCGGTGGTGAGCTCGCCGAGCGTCGCGAGCTTTCCCGCCTGGACGAGCTGCTCCTGTTTGTCGCGCAGCTCCTGTTCTCGCCGCTGCATCTCGGCCGTGGTCTCCCGCAGGTCCCCCATGATGTGAATCATGGCCTTGCGGCTGGCCTCCAGACGCAGCTTGTCCCTGTGCGAGTCTTGCAGAATGTGCAGCAGGGCCCGCCGCGAATTGTCGAGACGCTCCGTCTGCTGGGCCAGTCGTCGGCGATCTTGCTCGTAGTCGGCCAGGATGTGAAGCATCGCCTTCCGCTGGTTCGCGAGGCGCTTGTTGAACTCGCTCAGGTCACCCATGATGTGAAGCATCGCGCGGCGCTGCTCATCGCGTTTCCGCAGGCGGCGCTCCAGCGTCTCCACGTCCGCGCGGAGTCGGCTCTCGGCCGTCGCGGTCGCGATCGGGCCCACCCTGCCCTCAGCCCTTCGACTTCTTCCGCACGCTCTCCAGCTCCTTCTCGAGGGAAATCATCTTCAGCTCGCGACCCACGACCACCTCCTCGAATTTCTCGAGGTCCAAAATCTTCTCCTGTAGCTCGCCCTTGGACTTCTCGAGGTCGCGAACCACCTGCTCGTACTCGCGCATGTCACGCAAAATGCCGATGGCGCCGATCACCTTGCCGTCCGGGTCACGCAGCGCCGAGGCGTTGAGGGTCGTGGGGATCACCTCCCCGCTCGCGCTCCGCGGGTTGAGCCGGGCGTTGCGCGTGACGCCCCGCTCGACACCCTCCCGGAGGGCGGCCAGGAACGCGCGTGTCTCCTCGGCGGAAATGATCCGCGACAGCGACTGCTCGATCAGCTCGTCCGGACGGAAGCCGAGGAGCGCGAAGACGGCATCGTTAGCTTGTAAGATTTTGCCTTCGAGGTCGGAGACGAACACCGGGTCGGGAGCGTTCTTGATCAAGCTCTCGGCGTACGCCCGGGCCTTGTCCAGCTCCCGCATGTCGCGCAGGATGCCGACGGCACCGATCACCTTGCCGTCTGGATCACGCAGCGCCGAGGCGTTGAGGGTCGTGGGGATCACCTCGCCGCTCGCGCTCCGCGGGTTGAGCCGGGCGTTGCGCGTGACGCCCCGCTCCACGACTTCCCGCAGCGCCGCCGTGAACTCCCGGGTCTCCTCGGGGCTGATGAAGCGCGAGAGCGACTGCTCGAGGAGCTCGTCCGGGCGGAAGCCGAGGAGCGCGGACACCGCGTCGTTGGCCTGTAGGATCTTGCCTTCGAGGTCGGAGACGAACACCGGGTCGGGAGCGTTCTTGATCAAGCTCTCGGCGTACGCCCGGGCCTTGTCGAGCTCGCGCATGTCGCGCAGGATCCCGATGGCGCCGATGACCTTGCCGTCCGGGTCGCGCAGGGCGGAGGCGTTGAGGGTCGTGGGGATCACCTCCCCGCTCGCGCTCCGCGGGTTGAGCCGGGCGTTGCGGGTGACGCCCCGCTCCACGACCTCCCGGAGGGCGGCCAAGAACTCCCGGGTTTCATCGGACGAGATGATGCGCGACAGCGACTGCTCGATCAGCTCGTCCGGCCGGAAGCCGAGGAGCGCGAAGACGGCGTCGTTGGCTTGTAAGATTTTCCCCTCGAGATCGGAGACGAAGACCGCGTCCGGGGCGTTCTTGATCAAACTCTCCGCGTAGGCCCGCGCCTTGTCGAGCTCCCGCATGTCGCGCAGGATCCCGATCACGCCGATCGCCCGACCGTCCGGATCGCGCAGCGCGGAGGCGTTCAGGCTGGTGGGGATGACCTCGCCGCTCGCACTGCGAGGATTCAGGACCACGTTTCGCGTGACACCCCGCTCGACCACTTCGCGCAGCGCCGCCGTGAACTCCCGCGTTTCCTCGGGGCTGATGAAGCGCGAAAGCGACTGCTCGAGCACCTCATCCTGGCGGAACCCGAGCAGCTGGGACACCGCATCGTTCGCCTGCAGGATCTTGCCTTCGAGGTCGGACACGAACACCGGGTCCGGGGCGTTGGCGATGATGATGTTGGCGTCCAGCGAGCCGTGAGTCCTCACGCCCCCGCCGTCACCCTCGACCGTGCCACGTTGCGTACGGAGTCCAGGCCGTCTACCCATTTTGGACCCCCTCACCTTACAGGGCTATTCCGAGGGCGTGTGTGTACGGTGATCGAACGTAGGTGATCGCGAAGGTCCCGGTGATCGCGATGGAAGCTGGAGAGCTGTCAAGAAACCCCGTGCCAGCATGATGTCCATGTCGAAACCCGGCGGAACTATAGAGTGAGTTGCTGAAGGTGTCAAGCTCGCGTGAATGCCAGATTCGGTGCGTGGAGCCTTTGGTGTCGCCCGCCGCAGGCGGGTCCGGGACGCGCGAGGTCGCGCGCTTAGCTTGCGACGCTGTCGAGGACGAGCTTCACGAAGCCGTCCACGCTCGCCTTGTCGATCCAGCGGACGACGGCGACGAGGTCGTGCTCGGGGTCGATGAAGACGAGGTTGCTCCCCGCGCCGCGCGCCGCGTAGCACGAGGCGGGCGCGCTCGGGAACTGCCGGCGTCCCGTGTTGAGCCACCAGAGGAGCCCGTACTCCGCGTTGAGCGGGCACGGCCGCCGCATCTCCTCGATCCACGCGCGCGCGAGCAGCTCCCGGCCCTTCCATTGCCCGCCGCGATGGATCAGGAGACCGAAGCGCGCGTGGTCGCGCGTCGACATCCAGAGGCCGCCGCCCCAGTGCGAGCCTCCCGGCACCGACGGCATCCGCACGCCGTCCATCTCGACCCAGGAGTTGCCATACGGCTGCCACTCCCAGGAGGACGACGCGCCGAGCGGCTCCATGACCGCCTCGTGCAGCACGTCGGGCAGCGGCCGGCGGAACACCTGCAGCAGCGACAGGGCGAGGCGGTTCACGCGCACGTCGTTGTACTCCCACAGGGTGCCGGGTGGCCGCGGCGGGCGCGGCCGCCCCTTCTCCGCGTAGCCGAGCTCGCTCTTGCCGACGTCGCGGTTGTGGTCGATCGAGTCAGGCTTGCTCCAGAGCGTGCCCTGCCATTCGCTCGTCTGCTGGAGGAGGTGGCGCCAGGTGATCGCGCGGTTCTGGGGCGAGTCGAAGCCGTCGTCGAGGGCGTAGGGGCGCACCGGGTCGTCGAGGTCCTTGACGAGCCCGCGCATCAGCGCGAGGCCCGCGAGCGCGGCGAGGTAGCTCTTGGCGACGCTGAAGGTCATGTCGGCGCGGTGCGTGTCGCCCCACTCGGCGACGAGGGAGCCGCCCCGGAGGATCACGCCGTTCGGCCCGCCACGCGGCCGCACGGGGCCGAGCACGTCGCCCGGCGCGGGAGGCTCATCGTTCACCCCGATGTACCGCCCGGACTCGGTCAGGAAGTCGCGCCGCCAGCTGGTCTCGTGAGCGCGGTGATAGGCGATCGCGGCGGCGAGTCCCTCGGCCGTCATGCCGAGCTCCGCCGGGCGCTGCGTCTGCCAGTCGTCGCGCGAGGGAAAGTAGACGATGTAAGGTATCCTAGCCCCATGCGAGAGCCAGCGGCCCCCGATCCCGTCGTCGAGGCCTACAAGAAGAACCTCGACCGCTCGCTGATCCGTCAGAACCTCCGGCGCTCCGTCCAGGAGCGGCTCGAAGCGCTCATGGAACTGCAAAGCTTCGCCGAAGAGCTGCGGCGTTCGGGTCGCCGCATCGGGACACGATGACCGATTTCAAAGGCCTTCTGCGCGCCCTCACCGACGCCAACGTCGAGTTCATCCTCGTCGGGGGTGTGGCCGCGACGGTCCACGGCTCCACGCGACTCACGCTCGACGTGGACGCGGTCTATCGACGAACGCCCGAGAACATCGCGCGGCTCGTTCGGGCGCTGGCCCCGCACGCTCCGTATCTCCGTGGGGCCCCGCCCGGGCTCCCGTTCCGCTGGAACAGTGCGACCGTGGAGCGCGGGCTCAACTTCACCCTCACGAGCGACGTCGGCGACCTCGATCTCTTCGGAGAGATCGCCGGAGGCGGCACGTACGACGCCCTCCGGCCCCACGCGGTCACGATCCAGGTCTTCGAGGTCGAGTGCCTCTGTCTGGGTCTCGAGCGGCTGATCGACGTCAAGCGGGCGGCGGGCCGGCCAAAAGATCTGGACGCCGTCGCCGAGCTGGAAGCGATTCTGGAAGAGCGGCGCGGGCTCGAGCAACGCTGACGGCGTTCCCGGTGTACAATGGCGCCCGACCTATGAACCGGGTGATCCGGTTGGCTCCCGAGCACGCCCTCCGTCGAGCCGCGAAGCGGTTCCTGGCGGAGCCGGGGGACAGCTGTCCGAAGTGCGAGAGCACGTTCGTGCGCCGCGAGCCCGCGTTCATCCACTGCCGCTACTGTGGCAACCTCGCGCGGATCGCCAACGCTTCACTCGCGGACCAGGAGCTGTACGAGTTGCGCTCCGGCCTGCGCCTGGCGTCCTAGTCAGCATCGGGGGGAGCGAACGCCGCTCCCCCCGATACCCCCTACCGGCTTCGCGCGGCGGCCTGACCCAGGACCGATCGCGCGGGCGAAGCCCGCGCTCGAACCCCGGTGAGTCCGACACGCTCCCCGACTAAGCCTAGGACACCGCCCGCCGCTTGTTACGCACGTAGTCCACCAACACGTACTCGCCGAGGCGCTCGGGCGCGGCGAAGAACGCGCGCCCGCGATTGATGCGCGCCATCTCGCGGACGAAGGCGGTCAGCGTCGGGCTCCGGTCGAGCATGAACGTGTTGATCGTGATGCCCTCGCGGGTGCAGCGCTGGACCTCCTTGAGGGTCTCCTGGAGCGTCCGGCGCGTGGGTGGGTAGGCGAACGCGGCCTCGTTACCTTCCAGGTGCGCGGTCGGCTCGCCGTCGGTGATCATGATGATCTGCTTGTTGCCGACCTTCTGGCGCCCGAGGCGTTGGCGCGAGAGCGCAAAGCCCGCGTGCATGTTGGTCCCGACGTTCCAGTCGGTCCACGTGAGGGTCGGGAGCTGCTCGGCCGTGAACTCGCGCGCGTAGAGCGAGAACCCGACGATGTGGAGGCTGTCACGCGGGAACTGGCCGCGGATGAGCGCGTGGAGCGCGAGCGCGACCTTCTTGGCGGGCATGAACAGGCCGTTGTTGATCATCGAGCGGCTCATGTCGAGCATCACCACCGTGGCGGCCCGCGTCGACAGCTCGGTGCGGAACACCTCGAAGTCGTCGGGCACCAGGCGCACCGGCGTGCCCGGGCCGCCCCGCTCAACCGCGTTCATCAGCGTCTCCTTGAGGTCGAGCAGGAAGGGGTCGCCGAACTCGTACGGCTTGGTGTCGTCGGTGCGGTCCCCGCCCGCGCCGCGATGGCTCACGACGTGGCGGCCGAAGCGGTCGCGCTTGAGGTGGGCGAAGATGTCACGCAGCGCCTTGTCGGCGATCTTCCTGATCGCGCGCGCCGTCAGCTCGAGCCGATCGCCGCGACGCTCGAGGTAGCCCGCCTCCTCGAGCTTCTTTGCGATCTCGCGGAGCTTCTCGAGGTCCCGCACGGCCTCCTCGCCCAAGAGCTCGGCGACCTGCGCGGGGTCGATCTGCTCGAGGTCGGCGGGGCTCTCCGCGCGGCGCAGCTGGCGCTCGAGCTGGTCCATCCCCTGGAGCTCCTCCATGAGCTTCATCGCCTCACGGAGCGTCACCTCTTCGTCGCCACCGAACTCGTAGCGGCGGCGCAGCTCGTCGAGCGGCAGGAGCTCCTCGAGGTGACCGGCGAGCTGGGCCAGCGCGGCTTCGAGACGCTCGTCCTGCATGAAGAGCGAGCGCATCATGTCTTGAAGCTCTCCGCGCTGGCCGGGCGACATGCTCTCGAGGAGCGACTGCATCTGCGCGATCCCGCGACCGAGCTGAGCGAGCAGCTCGTCGAGGCTCTCGGCGCCGGGGAAGAACTGGCCCCACTTGTCCTTGAACGCCTGGAAGTCGGGCTCCTGGCCCTCCGCCCGCTGGCGGAGCATCCGGTTCAGGTCCTGGAGCATCTCGCGCAGGCGCCGCAGATCCTCGGGCGTCATCCCCTGGAGGGCCTGCTGCATGCCCTTGAGGAGCGGCGCGAGCATCTGGGCGCGGAGCGACTGCATGAGCTCGTCGAAGCGGCGCTTCGCCTCGGGATCCACGAAGTCGTAGGTCTGCAGCTCCCGGATCTGGCCGCCCGGGTCCGGCGGGAGCTTGTCGAGCTCGGCGAGTTTCTGCTCCGCCGACGTCCCGGCGAGGCGGTCCTTGATCCCCTCGCGCTCCGTCTGGATGACTTCGGCGAGCTTCTTCTTGATGTCCTCGAGCGCCCCGCCGAGGTCGTAGCGGTCGAGCCGCTGCTGCCGCTGCTGGCGGAGCTGTTTCAGGAGGTCTTGAAGTCCTGGCGTTCGCTGACCCGCCGGATGCTGGAGGCCCTGCTGGAACAGACGGCGGAGCGCGCGCCAGGGATCGCCGTCCAGCATGAGGTCGTCGGACATCGCGGACAGGAGATCGTCGGCGTCGAGGTCCGGGACGGCCTGCGAGCCGTCCCACCGCGAATAACGGATCAGCATGGGTGCATCGATTATAGAGCCTGTCGTATCCTAGCGTCATGACAACCCCGACCGCCCGCTTCGAGGATCTCTTGTCGAGTCGTGCCCGCATCGGCTGGGGCGCCCCGGTGGCCATGGCCCGTCCCGTCGCCAGTCCGCGCTACGAGTTCGGCGGCGGCTATCCGGACCCCGCGTCGTTCCCGTACGACGACATGGTCGAGGCCACCGCGCGGATGATGAAGGCCGAGGGGGCGCAGGCCTTGACGTACGGCGATCCGCAGGGCTATCGCGGACTCCGCGAGCTCGTGTGCCACAAGTACCGGGTGTTCGAGGGCCTCGAGGTGACGCCGGAGAACATCTTCGTCGCGAACGGCTCCGGCCACGCCCTCTCGCTCGCGTTCGGCGCCTTCGTGGACCCGGGCGACCCGATCATCTGCGAGGCGCCCACGTTCTCCGGGTCGCTCAACAACATCCGGCGGCACGGCCCAGAGATCCTCGATGCGCCCGTGGACGCGGAGGGAATGGTCACGAGCACGGTCCGCGAGCGCCTCGAGGGGCTCAGACGGCAGGGCCGTCGGTGCAAGCTGATCTACACGATCGTCAACTTCCAGAACCCGGCGGGCCCCGACCTGTCGCTCCGTCGCCGCACGGAGCTGGTGCGGCTCGCCGAGGAATACGACACCTTCATCCTCGAAGACGACGCGTACGGCGAGCTCAGGTTCGAGGGGGAGCCGAAGCCGCCCGTGTACGCGCTGGACCGCGGCGGGCGGGTGATCCGGGCCGGCACGCTCTCGAAGATCCTCGGCGCGGGGGTGCGGCTCGGCTGGCTCTGCGCGCCGCGCGCGATGCTGCCCGCCTTCCAGGGCTTCAACTTCGGCGGCGGCGTGAGCCCCTTCATGTCGCGCGTGGCGACCTGGTACCTGCGCGACCACATGGAAGCGCACGTGAAGCTCTTGATCGGCGTCTATCGCGCCAAGCGCGACGCCATGCTCCGCGGACTCTGGGAGGTGCTCGAGGGCATCGACGTGGAGATCAGCCGTCCCCAGGGCGGGTTCTTCATCTGGATCCGGCTCCCGGTGGCGACCGACCCCGCGCGGCTGGAAGCGCTCGCGGTGGCGGCGCAGGCGCAGTACACGTCGGGGCCTGCGTTCTTCCCCGACGGCGGGGGCGAGCGCTTCATCCGCCTCGCCTTCAGCTACGAGCCGCCGGAGAAGTGCTACGAGGGCGCCCGGCTCATCGCGCGCGCGATCCTCGAGGCGCAGCGGTAACGCTCGCTCCGAGCCGCCGCCGACAGCAGCTGGGGCAGCAGGCGCGTGAATGCGGCTTCGATCCTTCTCATAAAGTAACGTCGTGCTGGGCGGCGCGCGTCTTCAGGCGCGTCTGTTCGAACTAAAGTGAGATTCGCGTTATCGTGTGACCATGATCGTGGCCGCCGACAGCTCCTTAATCACTTTGTCTCGCTTCTCGGGCGCCAACGCCTGGGTCTTTGCGACGTAGGCCAGGCGAAAGATATTGGATTTGCCGTATATGACCCGCGCCACTTCATGCTGGTCTGCATGCGGAGGACAGTTCGTGAATTTTGATTCATAAAGAATACTCGCCTCTTCAGTTTCGGTTCGGAATCCCTGTGCAATCACGTTCTGTACGAAACCGTTAGGGCATAATTTTGCATCATCCGCATGTACGCGAGCGACCAAGGCATCAATGGGTCCGGGGTTGGTTGGCTTCCTCAGCACTTGCGACGTAAACAGCTCCGTCCAACTGTCGATTTTCTCTCCGGGCCTTACAAACTCAACGATACGTTGATTCTGATCTGACCGTTGACGACCCACAGTCCACTCTTTGAGATCAAATCCCCCCACTACAGACTCTTGATACGAGCGGCCGCGCTGAATGGGGGCACACGCTCCCATTAACACAACGATAAGCGCGATGCTGGTAGATTGCTTTTTCATGATGGTCCCCCGTTGGAATCTAACGCTCCGCATCTCGCCATTTCGTATTCGCAGAACAAGCCGAACAACTCCTCATGCGAATAGTACGCGTAAAAGCGCCTTCGGCACACGAGGATTGATGTCTTCGCGTCACGGATTTTTCAGCCGGAGACGCATTCCGATGTCGCATACCTGCTCGAAGCCAAGGCGCTACTGCCCGGCGCCATAGACCTAGGGTGGCCGCGTCGCGGACCTCGCGGATGTCAACTCCCGACGCGAGAACGGGAATGGGCCCCACCGAGACTAGGTTCAACGCCATGCCCCGCAAGGTGGGCCGGACGAAGAAGCCCTGCTTGAGGAGGCGATCCCCGAGGTCCCGTGGTTGGGTCGATGGTCCGAGTTTCCACATCACATTGACGTTCGAGGCCAGGTAGGGAGCCAGTGCTCGTTCGATCTGCGCGTCCACGTCAGCGGGAGTGAACGTGCTTCCAGGACAACGTTGCAGAGGGAGAATCGGCGTTGACTCACGGTCCAGATTCGGTCGTTGTCTCGGTGGAGGGTGATTTCGGGCCAGTCGCTCAGAGCGACATGGAACGCGGTGAGGTTGGCTTCCACCGCTTGCGTCAAAGCCGCCAGGCTCATGTCGCGCAGCACATCACCCACGGTGCATGACTCCGCTAGCTGCCGAACGGCTCACGTTGAGCCGCGGTGCGGCAGCACCGACGGCTCCAAGCTGAGGTTAGGCGGAGGAAGGTCGTCACGGCGTGTTCGCTTCCGACTCGCGCGCTTTCCACGCGGCACGGTCGATGGCGTACCAAACGACCGGAACTTCGGGATTCATCCAATAGCGTGTGCCTCTGTACGTGAGCCCCGCTTTCTCCATTACCCGGCGAGCGGCGGCATGCACGGCGGCAGTGACACTGATGATGCATTGGAGGCTATGCTGCTCAAAGCCGAACTCAAGCGCCGCCAGGGCACCTTCGGTGGCGAGGCCACGGCCCCACCATGCTTTGTGCAGCTCGAACCCTACCTCGATCTTGTCGACACCCGGCCAGTCATCAAGCTCATCCAGACCGACCCTGCCGATCCAGGAGCCGGTGGCCTTGTCGATAGCCGCCCACGGGCCGAACCCGTTCACGCGCCATTGTCGCAAGCTCCCGTCGGCGAGCCTGGCGATTCGGTCCGGAGGCAGGTTACGCCCACCCCTGACGGCCGGGTCGTTAAAGAGGCGCTGAAGCTCCACGCCGTCTTCCTCACGCCAGGGACGTAAGAGAAGCCGATTGGTCTCGACGGCGTTCACTCCCTCTGGCGCCGCCTCACGCCCACGTTGACCGGCCGCGGCGAGCGACTGCCAGGCTCATCGACCGCCAGGTTACTCGAACCCTCGGTAGGAGCCAGCCGGCGGAGGGTCGAACTCCTTCTTCCGCACCCAGTTGCGCGCCTCGAGGCACGCGCGATACAGCTTTTCGTTCACCATGCCGTGCGCCGCCTCCGTCGGGTTCGCGCTCGCCTCGCGAGCGCACTCCGTGTTGTCCCGGTCGAACTGCTCGGTCGTGGCCCCGGACTTCGACCAGTAATAGCGGGCGCAGCCAGCCATTGCGACCGCGAGGACGGCGGCGACGACCCAGGCCAGGGCGAATCGAGACGCCGCCAAGGATGCTCGCCTACTTCAGCAGAGCGGCGAACTCGGGATGGTGCACGAGCTTTCCGATCAACACCTGCACCGCCGGCGCGAACGCTTGGGCTGTCTCCGCGCACGCCCGCTCTGCCGCCGCTGTGCCGCCGCCGCCTACGTAGAACACGGGGCCCGTGCTGAAGCCGTATTTGCTCGAGACGCTCAAGGAGCGCCCGTTCGACGATGTGGCGGTGAGGTCCATCGTCCAGGCACCCGCCATGGAGTTGAAATCGATCTTGTCGAGATGACCCGTGAGCGTGACTGGAGCCGAATCCGAGAGCATCTCCGCGACCTTGAGCTCGTCAACCAATGCCCGTCGGATATAGTCCTCGAACGGGCGGCCGTCAGGCGTCTTCACAGGCCCGCTGGCGCGGCAGCGAATCTCCGTCTGGGCGGGAGTCGTCGCCGTGAACCTCCCAACGTTGACCTTCGCGCCGAGCTTCCGGAGGCCGGTGATGTTTTCGGCCGAAAGACCGTACCGAGGGACCGTGTAGCTGCTGCAGGCAGAGCTGACGAGGACGGCGAGCAGAAGCACGATCAATTGGCGCAACATGCGTCTCCCTTCTTTCGGATAGGCGGCCATCCGTCGGTGTCGGTTGCGTAGCCTGACGGCTCACGTCGAGCGGCCGCGGCGAGCGAATGCGAGCCAGCGGTCCGCTGGAGCGTGAAATTCCGCACCAAACCCTACAACTCTTCGTACGCCGTGAACCTGAGATCGTCTGGGCGGTCCTCCAGAAACGGAGCAAGAAGTTCGTCTTCCCAGATCTTCCAGGTGTCCGGATACTCCTGTGGGGGCCGCGGGTGCTCGGCGGTGCCCCAGAGGCGCTCCCAAGCCTCACGACTCTCGTAGATCCATAGCGCGGCATAGGCGCCACGGCGAACGCCTTTGGCCCCTTTGACAAAGTGATGTGCCACGAGTCCAGGGAGCTGCAGCAGGCCGCGTGCTTCTGCGTCACGGAGAATGCGCTCAAACTGGCCGATGTTGGTCCCCGGCTTGAGGTCATACTCGTGAATGCTGATGATGCGACCCATGCGCGAATCTCTCCTATCGCACTTAGTGTAGGGGTGCGACAGCTGCTCCGCCCTTCAGCCTAACGCTGCGTATCAGCCGCGGCGCGCCCTGCGCGCCGTCGCCTGCATGCGCTTGTTAGGCCGGGCCGACACACGCGCTTCTAGCCAGCGCTTGAAAGATGTCTGACTCTCACCGGAACGCCGGCCGGCCAAAAGGCCTTCGACGCCAATGTCCTCGTCAATCGCCGGCCAATGAATACCGACGCCGCGTCCGATTAGTCGCCAGCGGGCGCGCTGCCGTTGGCTGCTATGAAAGAGTCGCGGATACCAGGCGAGGGGGACTACCAGCGTCCGACCGTCCTCAAGCAAGACGCTGAGCTCGTCTTCCGTCACCTTGACGTCTACTGCCCTCACGCTGTGGCGTTCACTCGTTGAAGAAGCCATTCCAGCTCCTCAGCAATTCCTCCCGATGGCGTTGTACCAGCTGCTCGATCTGTCGAACCTCGGTAGGCCTGAAGCCCCGACTGATTTGAAGACGAACAGGGTTCAGCCAGAACTTGGCCGTACCGTCATCCCGCTCGACATGAACGTGGGGCGGCTCGCTCCTATCGCCGGAATAGAAGAAGAAGCGATAGGGCCCTGCCCGCAGTACTGTCGGCACCGCTTCACCCTAGCAGAAGCCGGTAGCCGCGACGAAATCTTCACCGTTTCGGGCCTAACGATCAAGCTCACCTGCCGGGGCCACCGCAAGAGCTTGATGTCGCGCGAAACTGTAATGCGATCCCGGTCAGGTGCAGCGCTTGGTTCGGCGTTTTCGCCAACCCCCGGTAACAAGGCACATTCAACCCATCCGCCGACGAACCTCGCCCGGGTCTATGCCTCGGGCGCGGGCCCTTTCGTCGAATTGCGTATCACGCATGTCGAGCGGGAAGGAGATCTGGGCCATGGACCCAATACCGAACAAACGACGGCCTCCGTCCTGGTTGCGAATGGTGAAGTCTTGCTGGCCCACGCCAAGCCCCGACGCCCCAAGCGCGCTGACTTCCGCACCGTCCATGTGTGCAACGAACCTCGTCATCCGCCCCGCCCGCTCGTACGCGTTCCCAATCGCCCAGGTCAACCCGTAGAGCATCGGGACAAGGACGATCTCGTCCCGGCCGTCGTCGTAGAACAGCTTCGCCGCCCGAATCAGATTCTGTGGAGCGAACACCGCGCCGGACAACTCATCGAAGCTAACGAAGTCGATCGCAGTGGGCTGGTCTGCGGCATCGACCCGATAAATCTCCAAGCAGCCGAGATGCGTGAGCGACGGATTCAGAAACTCACCCTGCATGTCCGGTTCTCGGCCGCTCCCCGGTTGAGCAGATTGCCCCTGCCAGACCATCGCGGGACGCGGCCGATACGGACTGCCGGATGCAATCAACCGGCGGACGATCTGCCGGCATTTCTCAGTGGCGGCTGCACGCTCTGGGCCCGAGTTGAGCCGTTGCAGACAGGTCAAGTGGTGCAGCCGTAGGCGTTCTCGCCAGCTGAGTTGTTCAGGGTCACGAGCCTCCAGTTGGAACTGTTCCTCCGTGTTGTGCGTCCAGTAGGTCCGCTGCAGCTCGACGGCCCGCACGAACTCCGGCGGGCCGTGGATGGGTTGCGAGCCGGTAGGCTGAATGTCTTCATCCTCATCCACCTGATTGGGAGCGGTGGCGGCGGGTTTCTTCCCGAACAGTCTGTCAAAGAAGCCCATTCGCGACGCTCCCGCTTACGCCGAACGCTGCCTTCAGCCGCGCGCGTCAGCGTGGCGGCTGCAAGGCGCTGTTCGGCGATCAGGGAAATCGCAGTAGCGAAGCGGCGGTCGGTCACTCGTAGGGCTGCTCATCAGGACGGCAGCGATAGCGAGGCGGTGGCGCGGCCCACGGCCTGTGTCGTAATTGAGGGATGTCCCACTCGATTTCCACAAACGGTTGACCCTCGCTTACTACCCGAGTCGCGACATCGACAAGCGACTCACACGCCTGACGCTCCAGCCCTGTCTGCAGCTTCACCGGATCACCATCGGCGATCCCCCAGAGTGTCCAGCGCATATCGAGGGCTACGAGCGCCAGGACTCCAATTAGCCAGGCGGTCACGATGCGCGGTCGTTCACTCATGTGCTAGATCCTGCCTCGATCGACGAACTCGATGTTACAGAACTTGATAATACGTGCGCGCTGCAGGCCCGGACAAGCTAATGCCGCGTGACGCGTGGGCCCGGCTGCTGACCCCTTTGACTGCCGCGAACTTGGCACCCACTCCCAGCTCT
>Ga0209375_1001210_pt1 | contig 19756 bp, 8 predicted proteins | sample GraSoiAngelo_131_FD_185888 | JGI IMG/M metagenome (GOLD analysis project Ga0209375, IMG submission 185888) | Grasslands soil microbial communities from the Angelo Coastal Reserve, California, USA - 14_0929_02_30cm (SPAdes) (version 2) | ecosystem: Environmental > Terrestrial > Soil > Grasslands ... | reverse complement strand
TGTGAGACGCCAACCAACCAGCGCCAGCCCGACCACGAGCAGGGAGACCACAGCCGCGACCATCCGGTGACTCCACTCGATGACGGTGGGTAGGTCATTGAGGGGGGGGAAGAGGTGGCCGTTGCAAAGTGGCCAATGGTTGCCGCAGCCCAGCCCGGACCCGGTTATCCGGACGACGGCGCCTAGGACAATCAGCAGGTAGGTGCAGGCGGCCGCGGTCCACGCCAAGGTCTGGAAACGTCGCGTCATGCGGCAGGAATATCGCACGAAACATTTGACAACAGGGGTCTTGCGGGCCTTGGTTCGTTGCGCCAAAATCCGGAGTTATCAGCACATAGGCTGCTCCCGCCGTCGGGGCCCTTTAGAAACCGCAGCTGAAGGAGGAAGTGTATGGCCGACAATCGTTGGTTCGTTCGGTTCACCCTCAGACTTGGTCTCGTCCTGCTCGGACTGACACCGGCCGTCGCTGCTGCGCAAGCACCGACGACGATCAGCGGGCGGGTGACGGCCAGCGTGGGCGGCACGCCGCTGTACGGCGCGATCGTCAGCATTCCCACGCTGCGCGTCAGCGCGAGTACCAACGGCGACGGGCGATATCAGCTCGTCGCTCCCGGTAGTACGGGCGCCGTAACCCTCACCGCACGGCTCATCGGCTTCAAGACGCAGTCCGTGCAAGTCAGTCTCACCGGATCAGATGTCACGCAGGACATCACGCTCGAAGAAGGCGCCATCGAGCTCGAGTCGAAAGTCGTGACCGCGCTCGGCATCGAGCGTGAGCAGCGCAGCCTCTCGTACGCCGCGCAGACGCTCGGCGGCGACCGGCTGTCCGACGTGCGCTCGAACAACGTGGTCTCGTCGCTGCAGGGCAAAGTCGCCGGCGTGCAGGTGACGAACTCCGCGAACCCGTTCGGCTCGGCGCGCATCGTCGTCCGCGGTGCAAGCTCGATTCTCGGGCAAAACCAGCCGCTGATCATCGTCGACGGCATCCCAATCGACAACACCGCGCCGGGGAACACGGGATACGGTCCGCAGGGAACGCCGACTCCGGGCAACCTGGGCGGGTATGACATCGGCAACGCGGCTTCGGACATCAGCGCCGACAACATCGCGTCGGTGACGGTCCTGAAGGGCCCCAACGCTGCGGCGCTGTACGGCTCGCGCGCCGCGAACGGCGCGATCGTGTACACGACCAAGAGCGGCCGCGGCGCACCGCAGCAGGGCTTCGGCGTGACGGCCACGTTCGGCGCAACCGCCGAGACGCCGCTGCGGCTCCCCAACTATCAGAATCAGTACGGCCAGGGCTTCGGCGGGCAGTTCGACTTCGTGGATGGTAACGGCGGTGGGACGAACGACTTCGCCGACGAGAGCTGGGGGCCCAAGCTCGACGGTCGGGCGACCGGATGCGTGAGGGTGAAGGCCGACTCGATAACGGTAATTGGCCAACCTGCCGTGTATGACAATACCCATCCGTGCAATCAATTCTTCGGCGCAGGGCCGTGGATGGCGCACCCGAACAACGTGCGCGACTTCTGGCAGACCGGTCTCATGGTCAACGCCAACGTGGCGGTGGCACGCAGCAGCGACCGCAGCAACGTCCGCTTGTCCGTTGGCCGCACGAACGAAAGCGGCATGTACCCGAACAACACGAACAACCGGACGGACATTGCGCTCTCCGGCGGGACGCAGGTGTCGGACCACTGGAGCGCCGAGGCATCGGTCAACTACATCAACGACGGCATGAAGAACCAGCCGTCGCAGGCGTATGAAGAGATCGATCCGATGCAGGGATTCATCTGGTTCGGCCGCCAGGTCGATATGCAGCTGATGAAGAACAACCTGTACCGCGATCCGAACGATCCGTTCACCCAGCAGATCTTGGTCGGCAATCCATTGATGCGGAGAGACGCACCGATTCAATACAGCTGGAATTACAGCTATCACCCCAATCCGTACTGGATGGCGAACGTCAAGACGACAAACTATTCGCGCAACCGCGGGCTCGGTCACGCGTCCGTCAGCTACAAGGTCAACGACTGGTTGAGCGTCACGGGGCGGACGGGGCGTGACTGGTATCAGAACCAGTTCCGCGCCAACTACCCGGTGAACGACATCTCACCCTTCTATCAGGGTGGGCTCTTGGATGTGGGCGAGACGCGGAGTGAGACGAACAACGATTTCCTCATCACAGCGAACCGTTCGCTCACACCGACAATCAATCTGACGGTGAACGCTGGCGGCAACCAGCGCAAGAACGACTACAACACCAACATGGGCCAGGTCGCCGAGCTCGTGATTCCCGGCGTCTATACGCTGGCGAACTCGAATGGCCAGCCGTTCGCGCAGCTCTACCAGAGCCATAAGAAGGTCAATTCGCTCTACGGCTCCGCGAGCTTCGGTTATCGCGACTGGCTGACCCTCGACCTGACTGGCCGCAACGACTGGTCCTCGACGCTGCCGAAGAACAACAACTCGCTGTTCTATCCCTCGGTGGGCGCGGCGTTCATCTTCACCGACGCCTTGGGGCTGCAGAGCAACTGGATGTCGTACGGCAAGCTCCGCGCGAGCTGGACCCGCGTGGGCAACGACACCGATCCCTACCAGCTCGCAGCGGTATACGACCCGGGCACGGCCTGGGCCGGGTCGCCCAGCTACACGGCGCCCGATCGGCTGCCGAACCGGGTTCTGAAGCCCGAGCAGACGACTGGCGCGGAAGTCGGTGCCGACCTCGGCTTCTTCCGGGACAAGCTGATTCTGAATGCGACCGTCTACCAGAAGAACACGACCAACCAGATTCTGCCCGTGTCAATCTCGGCCGCGACGGGATACCCCAGCGCGGTCGTGAACTCCGGTGAGGTCCGCAACCGCGGTATCGAGCTGGGGCTGACAACGACGCCGATCGATCGGGGCGATTTCCGCTGGAACATGGTCGTGAATTGGTCGAAGAACAGCAACAGGGTGCTTTCGCTCTACGGCGGCGTGAAGCGCGTCGTCGTGGGGTCGTATTGGAACGTCAACGTGACGGCCGACTCGGGCCAGCCCTACGGCAACCTGGTCGGCTACAAGTGGCAGCGTGACCAGGGCCATATCGTGGTTGGCGACGACGGTCTGCCCATCCGCGATGCCACTCAGCAGGTGCTCGGCAACTACAACCCTGACTGGGTGGGCGGCATCACCAACAGCTTCACTTACAAGCGCTTCAACTTCTCGTTCTCGTTCGACGGGCAGTACGGCGGTCAGGTGTACTCGGTCACGAAGTGGTTCGGCCAGTACTCCGGTGTGCTCGCGAACACCCTCGCCGGCCGTGAGGTCGACTTCAACCGCCCCGGCTACGTAGTCCCGAACGCCGTGTATGAGAACGGCCAGCCCGACACGACCCACGTGTTGCCTGAGGACTACTGGCACAACACGTTCTACGCGCAGGAGCCCGGCATCTTCAACGCGACATACTTCAAGCTTCGCGAGCTCCGCTTGGGGTACACGCTTCCATCGTCGGTCGCACGCTTCCTTGGATTCTCCGATGCGACATTCGCCGTCGTGGGGCGGAACCTGCTGCTCTTCGCCCAGCAGCCGACGATCGATCCCGAAACCGCATTCGACACGAGCAATCGCCAGGGTGTCGAAAACGGCCAGCTGCCGACCGCGCGCAGCATCGGCTTCACCATGTCAGTGCGGCCGTAGCCGCTCGAGGAGATAGACATATGCGATACAAAATCCTGAGCGTCTTCGCCGCACTGGCCGCGATTACGGCCTGCGGCGACTTGACGTCGATCAATCAAAACCCGAATGGCCCGGTGGATGTGCCGCCGCCCTCCATCCTTCCCAGTGTCATCCAGACAGTGGTGGGCGGGGTGAACGGCGTGAACAGCCTGAACATCCGGGGTGGCGGGCTCTGGGTGCAGTACTACTCGGAGATTCAGTACCGCGACGAGGACAAATACCTCGTCCGGTCCGGCACGAGCGGCGGCTGGGGCTTCTACAACGGCGCGCTCGAAGATATCCAGCGCATGATCCAGAAGGGCGTGGCGGCGAATGCGCCCAACTGGTCTGCGGTGGGCCGGATCATGAAGGCGTACACCTTCAGCGTCATGACCGACGCGATGGGCGATCTTCCCTATTCGCAGGCGTTGAAGGCTGACACCGTGCTGCAGCCCGCGTACGACACGCAGCAGTTCATCTACAACAGCTCGCTTGCGGATCTGGCGCAGGCGAGTTCCGAGTTCGATTTTAGCGGTTCGGCCACCGGTTTCCCGACCGGCGATCTGCTCTACGGTGGCAAACTGGCGAAGTGGCAGAAGTTCGCGAACTCGCTCAGGCTGCGGTTGGCCATCCACCTGTCCAACGTGGATCCGACCAAGGCGGCCAGTGAAGCTGCGGCTGCCGTTGCTGCCGGGGTGTTTACGAGCAACGCCGACAATGCGCAGCTCATGTATCTCGCGTCGTCGCCAAACCGGAATCCGATTTACAACGACGCCCGCGGCCGTGACGACTACGGCATGAGCAAGACGTTCGTGGACTCGTTGACGCGCTGGAACGATCCGCGCCTGCCGGTCTTTGCGCAGGTGAACAAGGACACGATCGTCGCGAACAGGACGTATCAGGGCCTCCCCAACGGCCTCGACAACGGGGATGGACCTGCCCTGTTCTACATCTCCCGGATCGGTGCGTATTGGAGGGAGACGGCGAGCGCTCCGATGGCGCTGTTGACCTACTCCGAGGTGCTGTTCCTCGAAGCGGAGGCCGCGGAGCGCGGTTGGATTCCCGGTGGCACCGCAGCCGCCGCCACGTACTACAACGATGCCATTACTGCGTCGATGCAGCAGTACGGCATTGCCGCACCCGCAATCACCGCGTATCTGGCGCAGGCACCCGTAGCGTATGATGCCGCGGGGGCGAACGTGACCGGCCATCTGCGTCAGATCGCATACCAGAAGTGGGTGTCGTTGTTCATGCAGGGCATGGAATCGTGGACCGAGGTACGGCGCACCGGCGTTCCGGCGCTGGTCCCGGGTCCGAAGGCAGTGCTGACCAGCATCCCGGAACGTCTGCCGTACGATGACAACGAGGCGGTGCTGAACGCATCCAACCTGGCTGCCGCAGTCGCGGCACAGAAGTTCAGTCAAGGCAACGACATTACCGCGCCGTTGTGGTTCACAGGGCGGCAATAGTCGTACTGGTCGCGCTCTAAGTAAGAAGCCCCCGGAGAGTCATGCTCCGGGGGCTTCTGCTTCAGGTACTGTCCGCGCGCGCCGAAAAGATGATGATCAGACCGTGCCCGCTGCTGGGATAGCCGGGGCGGGACGTCATGCCGAGGGGATAGACCTCGACCCGTTGAGTCTGTACTGCGGGGATCTGCACCAGGGGGCACGTATCGGTCGTCCGGGTCCCGTCGACGTACACGTCGGGATCGTTGCTGCCTGCCAGGCTGTCCTTGCCGCGCAGCTCGAGCAACGGACAGCGGGTGTATGGGGTCCAACCGGTGATTCGCAGCTGCGGCATCGCATGCCGGATGACGTCGAGGACGGTGCGACTCGGATCGGCCGATAAGGCGCGGCCCGTGATGATCAAGCTGCCGGTTGTGGTTGGGGACAGCGGCCTGCCGCCGGGGTCATTCGCGCGGTCATAGGCACGTGACGTCCTGCAACCGGCGGTGAGAACGAGGAGCGCACCGAGGCGCGCGATTGAACGACCCTGTAGCATGTGGCAAGCCTCCAGTGAGCTGAAATCGACCTCCTGGCTCAGTATGTCCCCCCGACAGGCAGTGTCAAGGTATAATTTGCGAACCTTATGTCCGGTCCCCTGACGTCCCCACCCGCTGACCGCTGGGGCGAGCGGCTGCAGCGCCGCCTCGGCCTGTGGAGCGCGGTCGCCGTGCTCGTGGGCTCGACGATCGGCAGCGGCATCTTCCGCACGCCGGCGAGCGTCGCCCAACGGATTGACGACGTCCCCCTGTTCCTGCTCGCGTGGGTCGTGGGCGCTGTGGTCGTGCTGTGCGGCGCGCTCACCTATTCGGAACTGGCGGCGGCGTTTCCACGCTCGGGCGGCGTCTACGTGTTCGTGCGCGAGTCCTTCGGGCGGCTGCCCGCGTTCCTGTTCGCGTGGGCGGAGCTGTGGGTGATTCGCCCCGGCGCGTACGGGGCGATCGGTATCACGGCCTCAGCCTACACGCTGCGTACGCTGGGCCTCGACCCCGCCGCGATCGTGGCGGCGCTCGGCCCGCTCGAGATTCGGGCCGAGCAGCTGCTCGGCGCGGGCTACATCGTGCTCGTGGGGACGGTGAACTACTTCGGGATTCATCGCGGCGCGGTGCTGCAGAATCTCAGCACGGCATTCAAGGTCGGCGCGCTCGCACTGCTCATTCTCGTCGGCTTCGCACTCGGCAGCCCGTCGGCGGACCTTCCCGCGGGCGGGATCTTCGCGCAGCGCGCGGCGGTAGGCCTGTCGTCGTTCCTCCTCGCGATGGTGGCGATCCTGTGGGCCTACGACGGCTGGGCCGATCTCGCGTTCGTCGGCGGCGAGGTGAAAGAACCCCAGACGATTTTGCCGCGCGCGCTGTTGATCGGCACTGCGACCGTGGTCGTGCTCTATCTCGGCGCCAACCTCGTTTATCTCTATCTCATTCCGATCGAGCAGATGAAGCACGCCGAGCTGGTTGCGGCGGATGTGGCGCGGCTGGCGATCGGGCCGGCGGGTGTCGTGGTCGTGTCGGCAGCAATCGCTGTCAGCACCTTCGGCACGCTCAACGGCTCGATGATGACGGCGCCGCGCATTTTCTTTGCGGCGGCCGAGGATGGATTGTTCCCGAGGTTCATCGCGCGGGTCGATCCGAAGAATCACGCGCCGACCGCGGCCGTGGTCCTGATGACGGTGATGGGCATGATCTTCATTCTGGTGCGCACGTTCACAGCGCTGGCGGATCAATTCATCATCGGAATCTGGCCGTTCTATGCGCTCGCGGTGGCCGGGGTGTTCGTGCTGCGGCGCACGCGGCCGCAGCTCGAGCGGCCGTACCGGACGTGGGGCTATCCGGTCGTGCCGCTCGTGTTTCTCGTGGCCGCGCTCTTCCTGCTCGGGAATTATCTCGTTCGTGAGACCGCCAGCTTCGCGGTGGACATGGGGATCATTCTCAGCGGAGTACCGGCGTACCTGTTGTGGGAGCAGTTCCGCCGGCCGGCCGTGCCGCCGGACAATTCAGGCCGCTAAAAAACGGTAGGGGCGCAGCATGCGCCCCTCCCATTTCCCTCGATCGCCCGTCCGCCCGTCCGACCCTACCAGTTGAACATGTACCGCACTCCCAACTGCATCCGCCAGACGTCGAACGTGCTCACGTTCTTCTGGAACGAGCGGGAAATCAGGTTCAGGCCAACGTTCGCGAGACGGTAGGTCGGGGCCCCGCTCGCATCCACGCCGACGAACGTCAGCGGTCGGGTTGTCACGAACCCCTGCGAGACGCCCCAATCGCTGCTGAGCAGGTTGGTGAAATTCAGGATGTCGAAGCGGACCTGGAGGCTGTTGGCGTTTCCCCCGAGCCGCCGCGAGATGTCCTGTGAGATGCTCAGATCCGCTCGGAACACCATCGGCAGGAACGCGCCATTGCGCTGCGCGTATTCGCCGCGGTGCTTGCTGAGGTAGGGATCCTGATTGATGAACGCATCCCAGGCCGCGGCTTGCTGCGCCGGAGTGTACGTGATCGTATCGGGGGTGACGATCACGCGGTTCGAGACGAAGTTCATCTCCCCGGGGTTCCGCGGGATGTAGATCAGGTCCTGGTTCGCCGCGCCATCGCCGTTCATATCGCCGGAGAACACATAGCTGCCGTTGCCGGCGCTGCGGTCGTCAAAGTAGATGCTGATGCTTGTCGGCCCCACACCCACGAAATCCCGCGTGTAGCTGATCGCCCCGAAGAACCGGTGGCCCGGCGCGAACTGCGAATTGGCAATAATCGGATTGTTGGGATCCACGGCGATGGCGTTACCCGTCCAGGAGCCCGAGGCGATCGAGCCGGGATCGACGGTGTTCTTGCTCGTCCCGTAGCTGTATCCGATTTTCGCGAACAGGCCCGAGCTGAACGCACGCTCGATGGAGGCCGCGATGTTGGACGAGTGGCCGATCCCCTGATTCGTCAGCACCGTCGCGTCGCTGACGTTCCCGTAGAGGCGGTTGGAGGTCCAGCGCGGCCGGCCGTCCGGGCCGCCGAAGGAGGTCTGCGGCGCCGGCAGGTTCGCGTTGAGGTACGCCATGCCGTTCACGTCCTTGGAGTACAGGTATTCGGCCGTACCGGTGAGTCCCCATGGCAGCTGCTGATCGATTGCGATGTTCGTGCGCCACAGCTGCGGGAACTTGAAGTTCGGATCGGTGAGCGCCAACTGGAAACTCGACGCCGGTGCGCCCGTCACGGTCGCCGGCTTGTAGGCGTCCGGATTCGGGTTGAACGGATAATTGAAGGTGGTATCAGCCTGGATGAAGCCGGTGAGCACGCCGGTATTACCGACCTGGTTGGAGATCCACACGTACGCGGGGCGTCCGGTGAAAATGCCGGTACCGCCGCGGATCTGCGTGGTGTGCCTCCCGCCGACGTCGTAGTTGAAGCCGAAGCGGGGCGAGAACAGGGCATTCGTTCCCGGCAGAGCGCCGCTGTTGTAATGAATGGGCGCGCCGCTGGCGTCGCGGAACGTCATCGTGTCGGCAACCGCGTTATCGTACGCCGTGTTCTTGAACTTGGGTGCATCCACCCGTAACCCGGCCGTCAGCGTCAGGTTGTTAGTCGGCCGCCATTCGTCTTGCGCGTAAACTCCGGAATAGAGCACATCGAGCGGCTGGACCGGTTCGGTCAACCCCGCGATGTTTGCGTAGCGATACTGGAATCGCCGCAGCCGCACCGGTGAAGTCGTTCGGTTCGGGTTGGCTAAGTAGCCATTCGCGTCGGTATAGAAATCCGCGAGCGAACTATAGACGTAAACGCTCTGCGCACCGGGGAAGAACACGTTCGTCGAATGGTATTTCTCGACGCTCACACCGAACGTGACCGAGTGCTTGGGCAGGTAAATCGAGAAGTTGTCCTGCAACTGGTAGCTGTGATAAAACAACTTGTTGTCCGGCGTGAACGGCTCGAATCCGAATGTCGTATAATTGCTCCCGCCCTGCAGAATCTCTACCAAAGGAAACCACGGCCCTTCAACGTTCTTGCGGCTCTCGTCGCTCGTGTTGTACCCGACGATGACGTTGTTGGACTTGTTGCCGAAGGTCGAGTTCCACTCGCCAACGATGGATCGAATGTTCTCGAGGATCGCGTAGTTCGAATTGGCGAAATTCAACGAGAGATTGCTGCTCCGCCGGTTGCCCAAACCCAGCGATGACGAGTTGGAAATCAAGACCGGCGTTTCCGAGTTCAACAGATTGTAGCGGACGCTGAGCTTGTTGTGGTCGTTCAGATTGTAGTCGAGGCGGCTGAGAAAGCGCGTCGACGGCGTCCGGAAGTCGTATCCCTGGTACGGTCCCGTCTCGTAGCCGAAATTTGTGCGCACGTACGTGCTCAACGCGTCGAGGTCCGAGGCGAGCACACGGGTCACGGGCCCGGTGTTTGGCTGCCCACCGGTATTGGCCAGAAATGTGGTCCCGGGTGCTGTCTGCGCGTCGTCCTCATAGCTCGCAAAGAAGAACAGCTTGTTCTTGATGATCGGCCCACCTAGCGCGATTCCCACGTCGTGATACTGGAAGGTGCCGGGCTTGAATTTGTTCGGGCCAGCCTGCGTACCCACGTAGTTGTTGCTTCGTGTGTTGTAAAAGGTCGAGCCGCTGAAGCTATTCGTGCCGCTCTTCGTCACCATATTCACGCCCGCACCCACGAAGTTGCCCTGCCGCACGTCATACGGCGCAATGCTCACCTGCACCTGCTCAAGCGCGTCGATCGAAATCGGCGTCACGCCGGTCCGGTCACCGGGCTGTCCCGCCAAACCGAACGAATTATTGAAGTAGGAACCGTCGATCGTCATGTTGTTCAGGCGGTTGTCCTGCCCGGCGAACGAGAACCCGAACGACATCGGACTGTACTGCGGCGTGAGCCGCAGCAGATCCTCGACTCGGCGGCTGATCGTCGGCAAATGCGCCAGCTGATCCGTCGAGACCGTCGTCGCGGCGCCGGTCCGCCCGGCACTGAACACGGCGCCGGTCGTCGTCACGACCGTGATCGGATCGAGCTGCACGCTCGCTTGCGCGAGACGGAACTGCAGATCGCTCGTGACCCCCAGCGTCACGGTCACCCCGTTCTGGACCTCCTGTCGATAACCGACTCGCGAGGCGCTGACGCGATACGGCCCACCTACGCGCATCCCGGGGATCGTAAATCGCCCGTCCGCCCGCGTAATCGCGGCGTACGTCGTCCCCGATGGCCCGTGCACCGCGACCACGCGCGCCCCTTCCAGGGGGCCGCGGATGGAATCATTCACGATTCCGGCGATCGCGCCGGTGGTGACGCCCTGAGCGAGGGCAGGGACCATCGCAAGCACCGAAAACACCGCGGCGGCCGCGACGACGCGGCCAAGACGAACGATCCAACGCATGGATGGACCTCTCCTTGGAGGGAAGGACCGGGAGAAAGTGGTCCCGATCAGAAACCGCGTCAAGTTCGTTCCCCCTCTCCAGAATGGAGAAGGGGACAGGGGGTGAGGACTAGGTGGGTGCTTTCCGAAGCAGATACACGGCCGCGACGGCGACGAGAATATTCGGCGTCCAGGCCGCGAGCACGGGCGGCAACACGCCGCCGGCGCCGACCGCTTTCGCGAGCTGAAACATCAATAGCACGATGAATGTCGTCGCGAGACTGGCGGCGACCCCCCACGCCGCGCCGCTCTTCGGACTCGAAATGGCGAGCGGCGCGCCGAACAGCGCGATCAGGAGACAGATGAACGGAATCGCGATCTTCAGCGCGAGCTCGACCTGCAGCTTTTTCGCGTTCGAGCCGCTGCGCGTCAATGCGTCGATGTAGCGCCGCAACTCCCCGTAGCGCATCTCGTCGGGCCCCTTCGGCTCCGCGAGCAGATCCACCGGACGCTCGCGCAGCGTGCGCGAACGCAGCGAATCGAACTCGAATGCGGCCTCGCCCCCGGGCTGATTGCCGGCGAGATAGCGCAACGTCCCCCGGTGCAGCGTCCAGCGCGGGCGCCGCGCGGCCGCCCCCGTGTCGGCGTACACCCCGCGCTGCGCCGCCAACACGATCGTCGGATAGGCGGCACCCGTCCCCTCACGCTCCAGCATCAGATCGGTCAGCTCCCGCGTCTTGAGCTCGAGCGCGCGAATCGCGTACACCCAGCCGCGATCCGCACGGTACACGAAGTTGTAGCGCGAGGTGGTCGAGCGAATCGCCTTTTCGCCCAGCATCTCGAGACGCCGCGAGGTCGTGACCGGGGCGATCTCGGCGAGCACCAGCCCCGCCACGAACGCCGCGCCGGCAGCGGCGAAGAGCGGCAGCACGAGCCGGTGAAACGAGATCCCAGAGGCCTTGGCCGCGGTGAGCTCCGAATGACGCCCGAGCGCACCGACCGTGAAAACGGTCGCAAACAGCACCGCGACCGGCAGGATGAGAAACATCTTCTCGGGAAGGTCGAAGACGTACGACCACGCCACGACGGCGGGCTTGATGCCACGGCCCAAATACGTGTCGAGCTTGTCGGTCAGATCGATGACGATGACGAGGATCGGGAAGCCGAGCAACGTGATCAGGAACACTCGGCTCCATTCACGGAGCAGGTAGCGATCGAGGGTACTAAATCGCATTCCGGAGCTTCCCGACCCAGCCGAATAGCGTCTCTTTGACTTCCTCCCAGTCACCGCCGTGCGCGGTGCTCCCCGCCTGCCGCGCGGTCCAGAGCAGCGGAATCGAGACGATGAGGAAAATGAGATTCGGTGTCCACATCGCGAAGAAGGGCGGGACGATCAGCCGGTCGCCGAATTCTTCACCGCCAATCAAGCCGACGTAGTACACCGAGAAGACCGCCAAGCTGGAGCCGATCACGAGCCCGACGCCGCCACGCGGGTAGCGAATGGCGAGCGGCACGCCGAGCAGCGCAAAGATGATGCAGGCGGCGGAAATCGCGAGCTTCTTCTGAATCTCGACCTCGTAGATCGCCGCCCGTTGGCGTGCCGCACGCAGGCGCTGCGCGTAGGCTGCCGGCGTCGTCACCTCCTGGGCGACCACGCTCGGCGGCAGTACCGTGCTCGCGACCCTCTCGGCGGCGCGGGCGGGACGGGGGCCTCCCAGGACACGCTGCATCGCCCCCAGCGCCTTGCAGTACAGGCTCGCGCGTGGTGTGGACGTATCCGCGAGCGCCCGCCGGAGCGGTGCAAGCCGCGCGACGCGGCGGAGCTCGCCCACGACGGCGTTGATCGCTTCGGTCCGCACGCGCCGCAGATCCTGGTCCGCCCGCGCGACCACATCCTGCATCGCGCAGATCCCCATTTCCCGGTCACTGCGATACTCGTCGTTCTTGGTCGTTTCGAAGGTGTTGCTGACGCCTTCGACCTTGATGCGATTGACCGTGTAGAAGGTGCGATTGAAATGCTCGGGATCGCTGCGCTTGATCTCGTGCACCTCACCGTCACGCAGCGTCAAATACAGGTCGGTGCCGCCGCCGGTATAGGCCATCCGTCCTGAATCCGCCATGATGATGCGGCGGCGGTCGGGATCCTGCAGATCGTAGATCGTCACATCGTTCAGCGTGTTAGTGGCGGGGTCGATCCGTGCGGCGCGCAGAAAGAATTGGCCGGGCACGACCTCGTTGATCACCTGTTCCTTCAACTGAAACGTCGGCTTCTTGCGCTGGATGTCGACGAGGAGGGTCCGCAGCGCGTGATTGGAGCGCGGCAGGACCTGATCGTTCCAGAACAGCGAGATCACGCTCATCAGCGCGGCGCCGCCCAGCACGGGCGCCAGGATCCGGCCGACGCTGATACCGTTCGCTTTCATCGCCGTGACTTCGTTGTCCGCGGCGAGATGACTGAACGTGTACATCACCGCGACAAGCACCGCCATCGGCAGCGTCATCGCGACGATGAACGGAATGGAGAGCGCGAACACCTCGAAGATCACGCCCCACGGCAGGCCCTTGCCGACGAAGTTGCCGAACTGTTTCGCGACCTGATTGACGAGCATCGCGAACGTGAGGGCGGCGATCGCGTAGCCGAGCGGAGGAAGATGTTGCCGCAGGATGTAACGGCTGAGGATGCGCACGGTTGGTCGCGCCATTATATTCGGAACCCCAAGTCTCTACAAGGGATGCGGCGCCTCGCGCAGATAGTTGGACTCGCCCTCACGGTCGTCGTCGTACCCCAGGCTCCTGCGCAGGCTCCCGCGTTTGGCGTGCCGCCGCTCGTCACGCCGCGCAATCCGGCGTTGGCGCCCGGCGGCCGCCTGGGCGCGCGCGTCCCGCCCGCGCTGCTCGCGCGCGCCTGGGCCGAGCAGGTGCTGGCACGACGTCGTCCGTTGTTCGCCGCCGCTTCGCCGCCCGTAGTAGCCGCCCCTCCCCTCTCGCCGCCCGTCGTAACCGCCCCCTCGCCGCCCAGTCCCGCCGAGCTCGGCATGAACCTCAATCTGCGGCTCGAGCTCAAGGCGGACCAATTCCGCAACCTGCGCTGCACGTCGCAGGAGCAGCAGGCGACGTTGTCGGGATGCAACGCCGGATTCCCGACGATCACGCCGAATCCGCAATATGCGATCCGCACGGGGGGCATCGTCGGCCAGCGGCTGCACGTCGATGTGGATTTTGACAGCCAGCGGGAGTTCGATGCCAACAACAACCTGCACGTCTGGTACGAGGGGTTGGAGGACGAGATCCTGCGCCGCGTCGAAGCGGGCAATGTGACGTTCCAGGCGCCGCCGTCGCGCTTCATCACGGCGGCGATCCCAGCGAACAATTTCGGTGTGCAGGCGATCGCCCAGGTCGGTGCCCTGGAGCTCCGCGGCATCGTCGCGCAGCAAAAAGGCAACATCGTGAAGGACCGGTTCTACACGGTGGGCGACGTGACGAGCCAGCCGCTCGATCGCGAGGCGCGCGATCTCGACTACGAGGCGGGACGATTCTTCTTCGTGATCGATCCCGCCGCGCTCCCCGGCTATCCCGCGATCGATATCCTCCAGTTGAATCAAGTCCCCATTCCCATACCCGATTCCCTGACCGTCGGTGCGCTGCGGGTCTATCGCCGCCGCGCCATCGCGCCGACATCAAACGGCAATCAGAACGCCGGCGGTGTCCGCGCCGTCGCCTGTGGGCCCGGGATCACCGCCATCGACTGCACTTCCCAGCGCGAGGGCCCGTTCGAGTGGGAAGTCTTGCAGGAGGGGAAGGACTACTACGTCGATCCGACGGGGACGTGGTTCGCGCTCGCCAACCGGCTCGACCAGAGCGACTACCTCGCCGTCTCCTACATCACGGCGAGCCGGCTCGATTCGATCGGTACATTCCCGGTCGACGCACGGCCTGATACCGCGGTGCTCGACACGCTCCGCCTCGTGTACGACCCGAAACCGGCCGTGAACGCTGCGTCCCCGTCGTTCCGCTTCGAGATTCGGAACGCCTACCGCGTCGGAGGACGGGAGATCGATCGGACGAGCGTGGCGCTGACGCTCAGCGTCAACCAACGGGAGCGCGGCACGACCGGCATCACCTATCTCGAGCGGCTCGGCGTGGCGCTGGCCAACGATCCGACCCGGTTCGACCAGTACAATCGCCTGTTTCCGCGGCTCCGCGATCCCAATCAAGGGGATCCGGTGCGCGATTTGTTCATTGTGTTTCCGCACCTCGCGCCCTTCGCGGATTCGAGCAAGCTCACGGCAGTGGAGCGCAACGACTCGCTGTATCGCACTCCGCGCGCCTACCTCGCCACGCAAGGGCCGCCGTCGGTGTTCGCGCTGCGCCTGCATGCGGCGGCAACCTCGTCTCCCGACCGTTCGATGCTGTCGCTGAACAGCTTCCAGATCCGGGAAGGGAGCGAACGGATCTACGTCGGGAACCGGCTGCTGACGCGCGAGACGGACTACACGATCGATTACACGACGGGCCAGGTGCAATTCAAGAATCCCGACGCGCTGTTTCAGGGAGCGAGCGGGGGGGGCGGGGCGGGGGGGGGCTCGCAGGTGCGTGCCCAGTTCGAAGAACGCGCCGCGTTCTCGATCGCGCCCACCACCACGTACGGGCTCGCCGCACGCTACGACCTCGGGGCCACGGGGCAGGTAAACCTGCTCGGCATTTTCCAGCGCGAGCAAAGCACCTTTACCCGGCCGCCGCTCGGGTTCGAGCCGGCGGCGGGCTTCATCGGCGGCATCTCGACCGAGCTGCGATTTCAACCCGACTGGATGACGCGCTTCATGAACGCGCTTCCCGGCATCCGGACGACCGTCCCGTCGGCCCTGAGCATCAACGGAGAGCTCGCCGTCTCGAAGCCATCCCCCAATCGCTTTGGCCAGGCCTACCTCGAGGAATTCGAAGGCTCAGCCGCGCGGTCGATCAACCTCGCCGACAACGCCTGGCACTGGGGGAGCATCCCGACCTCGGTGCGGGGCATCGAGGCGCTTGGATTCGCGGCGTTCGATCCCAACCAGGCCGCCTTCCTCACCTGGCAGAGCTTGCCCTACGTGGTGAGCAACAATCAACTCGTCCCACGGCAATTCCTGCCCCAGCAGATCGATCCCACGCTGCGGTTCATCGGCCAGGCACCGGCAGCTGAGCCGGTGCTGTGGCTGACGTTGAAGCCCGATAGCGTGCTGGGGCTCGCCAATCCGGCCGGGGTTCCGAACTGGACGAGACCGTCGCAAAACGGCCCGCGCTGGCGTTCCATTACGCAGACGCTGTCGGCCACGGGTGTGGATCTCTCCCGCGTAGAGTTTTTGGAATTCTGGGTGTGGGAGGACGCGCCGCGTACCGCCCGCACCAACGGGACCACCGTGCTGTTCGACTTCGGCGGCGTGTTCGAGGACGCGCTCGCGTTCGTGCCGGATTCGTTCGCGGTCAGCGGATCGGACACCACCTACAGCGGTGTGCGGCGCGCCGGCGCCGGCCGGCTGGACTCCGAGCGCGATCCCATCACGCAGACCTGGAGCGCGACGCTGAATGACGAAGGGATCCTGTCCGACCGGGTGGTCGACGGCATTGTGGACGCCAGCCGCGGCGTGGTCGTGGACACGCTGCCGCTCTGCTCGGCGACGCTAAACGGGCAATTCATTCCATTCGCATTCGGCGATGTTCGCTCGCGCTGCGGGCGCCACAACGGCGCGGTCGACACCGAGGACCAGGACGGTGACTTCGCGCTCGACTCGACGAGCGGCGTCCGCACCGCCGAGAGCTTCGTGCGCTACGTGTTTCCGATCGGGGACGACCGCTATTTCGTCCGCAATGGCGGCACGGAGACGGATGGTGCCGGCTGGCGCCTCTACCGCATTCCGTTTCGCACCGACACGCTGCTGATCGGCAATCCCAGCCTGCGGCAGGTGCAGTCGCTGCGGATTACCGTGGTGGCTCGGGCGCCGACCGGGTCCGACGTCGATCTACCGTTCGCCCTCTCGCGCGTGCGATTGGTGGGCAGCACCTGGGTGAAGCGTGCCGACACGCCAATCTCGGGGCTAGGCGGCGAGCTTGGCACCGGCGTGGGCGAGGTCGTGGCGTCGGTCGTCAGCACGGAGAATCAGGACCTCGGCTACACGCCGCCGCCCGGCGTCGTGGACGAAGCCGGACAGAAGAATGCCACCTTTCAGATCGGCGCGACGGAAATCAACGAGCGCTCGATGCGACTCCTCGCGAGCGGCCTCGGGGTCGGCGAACGCGCCGAGACCTATTTACGGTTCACGACGGAAGGCGACAAGAACTTTCTCAAGTATCGCACGCTGCGCGTCTGGGCGCGCGGCCGTGGCGTGGGGTGGGAGGACGGAGACCTCGAGTTTTTCATCAAGGCGGGGAAGGACCAGGACAATTTCTACATGTATCACACGCCCGCGAAGACGACGTCGTGGGAACCCGAGGTCGTGGTCCAATTCGACCGCTGGCTCGCGCTGCGGGCGCGCATCGAGCAGGCCTGGCTCCGAGGTGATACGGCTCAGATCTATCCTGGCTGCCCGGACTCCAGTCTCCTGATTCCTGACTCCTCCTACGTCATGTGCGACGGGCCCTACATCGCGCACATCCGCGATCCCGGCAGCGCGCCCCCGAACCTGGCGCGCGTGCAGGAAATCGCGGCAGGGATGTGGCGCGTCCAGACCGTATCCGTCATCGACCAGGCGGAGTTGTGGGTCGACGACATCCGCCTCGGCAGCGTCGTTCAGGAGACCGGCGCGGCCGGCGCCATCGACATCGCGCTCGCCGCCGCCGACGTAGCCGATGTCGCGCTCAGCGTGTCGCGCCGGAACGGGCAGTTCCGGCAGCTGACCGACGACCCTTCATACTCGACCGACAACGCCGCCACCTTCAGCGGCACGGTACGGATGGACCGCTTTCTTCCGGAGCGCTGGGGTCTCTCGATCCCCGTGACGTTTCAACGGACGGTGGCCGGCAGCGAGCCATTCTATTTGAGCGGTACCGACATTCGCGCCGACGCGTTGCAGGGTCTCCGCACGCCGCACACCGGTGCGGCGAGTTATGCGTTTGCGGCGCGCCGTGTGCGTCAGGCGAGCAGCGTGGGGGGCGGGGCGGGGCTGACTCGCTGGTTGCTCGATCCGCTGTCGCTGACTGGTTCGTACGCGAGCGGCGATGCGCGGACAGCGTTGTCGCGCGCCAGCTCGTCGAACTACACCTTCACGCTCGACTACACGGCGTCGCCCGGTCCCGCACTGATCAAGGTCGGGGGGCTCGGGCTGCGGCTCAATCCGTCCCGGATCCATTTCCGTTCCGGCCTGGTCGGCAGTGACGCGCAGCAGTTTACGTTTCTCGTGCCGATCGCGCAGCCGGGCGACACGGCGCCGGCCGCGATCAGCCGGACTCGGTTGTGGCAGAACTCCGGCGGCGTGCAGCTCACGCCCGTCAGCGGCGTCCAGATCGGCGTTGACGCCGTGTCGACACGCGATCTGCGCGATTACGGCGACTCGACGACGCTGGGCCGAGTGATTCGCCAGCAGCGCTCCTCGCTGTTCGGCACCGATATCGGTGTGGAGACACAGCGGCTGCTCACGACGTCCCTCGCGCTCACACCGCGCGTCGGGGCGTGGATCCGGCCGCGCGCCACCGTCGGATCTTCGTTCGCGTTCACGCGCGACCCGAACGCACGCCAGCCGTTGCGCACGGACGATACTACCGGCGCGTTTCGCGTACCGGCGGCCTTTAGCAACGCGCGCCGGCTCGAGACCGGCGCGCAGCTCGACGCGCATCGCCTCGGGCAGGCGATTTTCGGCGACTCCTCGGGGCTGGCGGCCTGGCTCGGTCGCATTACGAGTCTGGACGTGACCTACAGCGAGCAGCAGGGGTCGACGTTCGGCCAGGCGACGGACGCACCGGGTGCGGGTTATCAACTCGCGCTGGGCGGATTCGATGCCTTCCGGCAGGTCGATCGATTACGCGCGACCTCAGCCGGACAAACCCGGACCCTGTCGACCGGCGGGGCGGCAATCTTGCCCCTCGGCGTGCGCGCGAACGTGACCTATCGGTTGACGCGCGGGATCGTCTGGACACTGCGGACCGACGAGCAAGTGCCGATTCGCACGCGCACGCGAGATTGGCCGAACGGGTCGTTCAGCTGGTCGGTCTCGCCTTCGCGAGCGCTGGTGGGGCGGATCTTGACGAACATCAATGCCCGCGTGGGTTACCGCCGTTCGCTCTCGCTCAACGAGCAGCCGACCCTCGCCACGCCGGGGAACGCGGGGGTAGGCATCAACAGCACGGTCGAGAAGACGTTCACTCCAGCGGCATCCCTCACGTGGGTGGGCGGCGTACTTACGAGCGTCGATCTATCGCGAGCGTCGTCCGACAGACTCAGTGCGGGAAACCTGTTTCGCAGCACGCGGAACACCCAGAATGCCACGGTCACCTTCTCGTTCCCGGCGCCGCGGATCAACCCGCGTTGGCGCTCCAACATCCGCACGACCGCCGGGTATTCGATGGCGGACAATACGACGTGCCTGCGACGGGCGGGGGAGGAAACATGTGTCCCCTATGTGGACAGCCGGCAGACGCAGGCCCAGCTTACCATGGACACCGATCTTCCGAACAACATGAGTGCGGGACTCCAGATGGCCTATGTGCTGAACGAAGAGCGACAGACCAACCGCAAGATCTCGCAGTTCGTGATCACGGCGTTCGTCCAACTGTCCACGAGCGTGGGGCAAATCAGATGAGGACGTGCGTGGTGCGTGGTACGTGGTGCGTGGGGATCGTTGTTGCGGTGGCGTGTCAGGCGCGTGCGGGCAACGGCTCCACGGCCAGGGAGTTCAACGGCCCCACGGCGTTCAGTTACGTGCAACAACAGATGGCCTTTGGCCCCCGCATCCCCAATACACCGGGCCACGACAAAATGGGCGACTGGCTCGCGGCACAGCTGCGCCAACGGGCGGATACGCTGATCGTCCAGGCGTTCACGCAGCGCACGTCGAAAGGGGTGACGCTGCACCTGCGGAACTTCTTCGCTCGTTTCCGGCCCCAGGCCACCGACCGCGTGCTGTTTCTGGCGCACTGGGACACGCGACCGAAGGCCGACAAGAGCGCCAATCTGGGCCAGCAGCAACTTCCCGTGCCTGGCGCCAACGACGGCGCCTCTGGCGTCGCGGTGCTGCTCGGCATCGCCGATGCCC
>Ga0209375_1001208_pt1 | contig 19772 bp, 18 predicted proteins | sample GraSoiAngelo_131_FD_185888 | JGI IMG/M metagenome (GOLD analysis project Ga0209375, IMG submission 185888) | Grasslands soil microbial communities from the Angelo Coastal Reserve, California, USA - 14_0929_02_30cm (SPAdes) (version 2) | ecosystem: Environmental > Terrestrial > Soil > Grasslands ... | reverse complement strand
TGTGGGACATCCACCTGGTCCAGTGGAAGGACTCGGTGCCGGTGGCCAACCGGCTGCGACAGACGGACTTCGCCACGGCGGAGGCATTGGTTGGCACGCAGGCCCAGAGCATCACGCCAGATGGCACGGCCAGCAACACCTTCCAGGCCACGGGTTTCATCGTGAACTGTCCGCTCATCAGCATCTTTGCGGGCAAATAGAGAGGAAGGGCCGCGCAACGCGGCCCTTCTCATCTTTCTGAGATCAATCGAACTCGACGCGCTTGGAAGACTGTTCCGCGCCGACTCGACCCACGACAATTTCGGCCCTGAAGTAGTTTTCGCCACGGATCGGCGACCCGGCGAGACGGCGCAGGGTCGCGATCTGACCCACATGGTTAATGGCATCGGCGATGGGTCCCTGGAAGATCTTCTCGGCAGGGTGCCCTAGTGGCGTCTCTGCGGCCAGGTACTCATCGAGCCGTCGAAGCCCCTCAAAAAATCGATCGACGTCGCCATCCCACGACTGCGGTGCGGCGTCGCGCCATCGGTGTTCGCCTTTCGCCAGCCACAGCGCCCACTCCAGAAGGTCCCCGATGTGCCTGAGGATCTCTCCGGCGGACCGGCAGGTTGGGCAGGCCCGGGCTGTGGCGAATCCTTCAGGTGCGTCGCGTATGACCTTCCCTCCACGGTAGGCAAGCGTCGCGACCGTGTGACGAAGAAACTCACGTCGCCCCTCGACAACCGAAGCCATCGTCTCCCCCCATTCGTGCCGAATTGGAAATCTGTCAACCCTGTCGGCTGAAGTCAAAACAGTCCAACATGTCATCCGCGTTCTTCAGTCGGTCATTCCACAGCGGCACGCCGAACTGCGCACAACAGAACTTCACCAGACTGACGTGGGAGTGCCGCACTTTGGAGATATATCCAGACTTGGCATATGGGCTCACGACGAGACACGGCACCCGGGGCCCATAGCGAAACTGCGAGCCCGTGTAATCCTTCGGACCACCGCCAGCCCACGATGAGTCGTTCGGGGGATCGACGTGGTCGTGCCACCCGCCCCAATCATCCCACGTAATGAAGATGACCGTACTGCCCCAGAGCGGGCTGTTGCCGACTTTGCTGACGCGGTCAACCGTCCACTGCATCCCCGGTCCGACCACCGGCCCTGCCCCTGGATTTCGGGGAGGATGCTCGCTCTGACCCTCCGGGGCGTACAACCAGCACACCGCCGGCAGGTAGCCGTTGCCCACATCTCGATCGAACTGATCTGAGGGAACGTTTGAAGGATGATCAACCAGGTTGGCGATATGGTGAAAGTACGACGCATTCTGGTCGGCATAGTTTCGCCAGTCATGCCCTCCTGCACCCAGGGCCGCCGGCAGAGACGGCAGGTCATAGGGAGGCTGGGGCTGATACGCTCGATGAGGACTGGCATTATCGATGATCGGCGAGTCAGCGGCGATGAGCATCAAGTGATTAGGTTCCGACTGGCTGGCAACGTCCGTAAAATAGTGATCGCACAGAGTGTACTTCCGCGCATAGGCCCAGTAGAGAGGGATATCGCGCTGCGTGTACTGTAAACGGACGGCGCCCGTCGGACCGTTGCGCTTCAGCCAGGCGCGATGGTCGTGGGGCGGGTCGGGGGTGGGATCGCCGGCCTGCGGGAATTGTGCGCCATTGACGCCGGGGAACCTCCCAAAGTAGTTATCGAACGTGTGGTTCTCCTTCACGATGATGACCACGTGCTTCACCAGATCCGATGCGGACATCATACCTTCCCCATGCCCGAGAGTGTCCCAAGGACACGAACATTCTCCATTGAATCAACTCTAATATTGCCATGGAAACACATCCAGACGCGGAGGAGATGTGGCGGGCGGAGCTGACGGGGAAGAGCCCGAGGTTGCGCCATCTGCGACTTTGGCTCAAGCTGCTTCCCAGTGAACCCCGTTGCAAGCTCTGCAACGCACCGTTCCATGGCCTCGGGCGCCCGATTGCTGCCATCCTGGGAAGGCAGCGGTCGCGGAAGAACCCGCGGTTCTGCAACTATTGTGAGACGATTGCCCGAATTTATCGTGGCGGGGCCGAGGTTGAACTGACGTTGCTGTTTGTGGACGTGCGCGGCTCCACCACGCTGGCAGAGCGGGTGACTCCATCCGAGTTCAGCCGTCTGATGAACCGCTTCTATGATGTGGCGACGCGGGTGTTGATTGACAGCGACGCCTGGATTGACAAACTGGTCGGAGACGAGGTCATCGCATTCTACCTCCCGTTCCTGGAAGACCATGCCGCGCGCGCGGTGCGCGCCGGGCAGGAGTTGATGCGGGCAACAGGTCAGGGAGGTCCGGGCGGACCCTGGATTCCTGTTGGGATCGGCATCCAGACGGGGACGGCGTTCGTGGGCGCCATCGGATCTGCGGAAACAGTCACCGATTTCACGGCCCTGGGCGACGCGGTGAACGTCGCGGCCCGCCTGGTCTCCGCAGCGGCAGCGGGGGAAATCCTGATGAGCGAGGCGACCTACGCGGCGGCGGACCTGGCCGGCGAGAACCTGGAGCGACGCGAGTTGACGCTGAAGGGAAGGACGGAGTCCGTTGGCGTCCGCGTGCTGAGGGTAGCACCGTGAGCGACGGAAGCCCCGGATCCCCCAGCTAGTCCAGGCGCCGTTCCAGGGGCTGGCCCTCTGCGCAGAGTGGACATACCGGTGCGTGGTATGTTTCCAGATCAAACACCGCGAGCGGTTCAACGGGAACCCCCAGCCGAAGGGGGATGCTGCTGCGGTCGACCAGCACGGCGACACCGGTCACCTGCCCGCCAGCTGCGGTCACGAGCCGCATCAGTCCCCGCGCCGAATCGCCGGTCACGATTACGCCCATCAGAATGAGCACATGCTCACCCGTCTTTACTTGGAACCTCGGTCGCAGCGTTCGGCCTCCAGGAGGCCCGTCCACAAAGATCGCCCTCGCACCGAGCTCCCTGGCCAGCTCGTAGCCAAGGATAGAATCCGGTCCTAATACAGTCAGTACGGCCTGCGGCGGCTGCTCCTGAAACCGCTCGGCGATTGCGTGGCATACGGTAGCCGTGAGGCTGGGATCCTGCACAATTGCCTCGAGCTCCACGTAGTAGGGTGTATGCATGCCTGAACTGAGCAGGAAATGGCCCCGCCGGACCGGCGCGTGCTCCTTCACCAGCGACTCCACGGACGTCGCTCTCATTCAATCTTCCTTCCTGGATTAAAGGATATGGACAGTTTCGCTGGCAGACCTTCTCTACCCTATCCGCAGCCATGGGTGTGCGTCGGACCCCGATAAAGATCCAGTAATGGAAAAGGATGGGAGGCTGCCGCCTCAAAGTAATGGGGGTCGGTCGTACAGGCGTCAAAAAAACCTATCAAATCCGGAGCCTAATCTGCGAATCTTCATCGCCGGCGCGGCCGGCGTGGTTGGTCGTAGAGTCGTTCCCCTTCTGGTGGCCGCGGGACACCGGGTGACGGCGGTCGCGCGCACGCCGGAGAAACGTGCTGAGCTCGAGCGAATGGGGGCGGCCGCAGTATACGTGGACCTCTTCGCGTCCGATTCGGTCCGCGGCGCGGTGGCCAGGCACGATATCGTCATCAACCTCGCCACCAGCATTCCGCCGAGCTCCCACGCCTTTCTCCCAGGCGCGTGGCGCAAGAACGATCGAGTGCGCAGCCGGCATGCTCGGAGTGCGCCCGCCGAAGTTCCTCCCGGGGTGGGTGCCAACGCTGACAGGCTCGTTGGGCGAAATGATCGCACGGTCGCTGCGCATTTCCAACCGGAAGTTGCGCCAAGCCAGTGGGTGGTCACCCCGATATCCGAGCGCGCGGGAAGGGTGGCGCGCGATCATCGAGTCGATCGACAAGCGGGCGAGCGTACGGCCGCTCCCCTAAAGTCGAACGCGCCGGAGCAGCATGGCGTTCACCGCAACAATCACCGTCGACAGGCTCATCAGCAGTGCACCGGCGGCGGGTGAGAGGAGGATCCGCCACGCGGACAACACTCCCGCGGCGATCGGAATGGCCACGGCATTGTATCCGGTGGCCCAGAACAAATTCTGCACCATCTTGCGATACGTGGCCTTTGCCAGCCGCAGCGCTCTCACGATATCTACCGGGTCATTCTCGACAAGCACAAGGTCCGCCGACTCGATCGCGACGTTGGTGCCCGCTCCGATCGCGACTCCCAGGTCGGCCGCCAGCAGCGCCGGGGCGTCGTTGATTCCGTCGCCGACGAATGCCACCGGTCCCTCGCGTCGTAGTTCACGCACGATCCGGGACTTGTCTTGTGGCAGTACCCGGGCATAGACGCGCGCGATGCCGAGTTCCTGCGCCACCGTTTTCGCCACCGCCTCGGCATCGCCGGTGACCATCACAACCTGTACGCCCATCTCCTTCAGCCTGCGGACCGCCTCGCGCGCACTCTCGCGCACCCGGTCGGCCAAAGCAAGGATGGCAAGGACACGAGACTCGTCCATCAACGCGATGACGCTCTCCCCCCGCGCGGCGGCCTCGTCGAGTCCTTTCTTCGCCGCCTCGCCTACACCGAGTCCCATCTCCCCGGCCCACTCGGGACGACCGGCCCGGTATAGGGCGCCGTCCAGCCGCCCCTCCACTCCTTTACCGGCGACGGCGCGGAAGTCTGCGACCGCAGCGGTTCGGACCCCGCGGCGTTCTCCTTCTTCAACGACCGCCCGCGCCAGCGGATGCTCAGAAGACGCTTCCAGTCCGACCGCAAGGCGCAGCGCTTCCTGCTCACCCGGCCCATCGGCGTAGACGCCGCGCACGACGAAGCGCCCTTCTGTGAGGGTTCCAGTCTTGTCGAAAGCCACGATCCGGAGATCTCGAGCGCGCTCGAACGCCTCACGGTTGCGGACCAGGATGCCGTGGCTGGCGGACAGCGATGTGGCATTCACGATGACGAGGGGGACCGCCAGCCCCAGCGCGTGCGGGCAGGCGATCACCAGAACCGTGACGGCGCGCTCGACGACGAATGCGATCTCGCGCCCCGCCGCAGCCCAACTCGCCGCCGTGGCGGCCCCGGATCCAATTGCTATCAACGTCAGCCAGTATGCGGCACGGTCCGCCAGCGCCTGAAAGCGGCTGCGCGACGCCTGGGCCTCATGCACGAGCCGCATCATCTGGCTCAGGGTGGTCCGCTCGCCGGTGCGGGTGACCTGGATCCGCAGCGCGCCCTCGCCGTTAACCGATCCCGCTACGATCTCATCGCCTCTCTCCTTCGCGACCGGGCGCGACTCGCCGGTCAAGAACGCCTCATTCACACTCGATGTGCCATCCCCGACCACGCCGTCCACCGGCACCTGTTCCCCAGGCCTCACCAGGACCACGTCGCCCTCGCCCAACTCAGAAACAGGCATGTCCTCAGTGCCGCGGTCGGTGACCCGATGCGCAATAGGTGGTACCAATGACGCCAGGTGTTCCAATGCGCGGCTCGCGCTCTGGATGGAGAGCATCTCCATCCAGTGGCCGAGTAGCATCACGTCCACGAGCGTCGCCAGCTCCCAGTAGAACGGCATCCCCTGCAGGCCGAGGCTCACGGAGAGGCTGTAGGCAAACGCGACAGAAATGGCCAGCGCGACGAGCGTCATCATCCCCGGCAGTCGCGCCGCCAGCTCCCGCCGCGCACCCTCGACGAAGGGCCAACCCCCGTAGAAGAAGATGACAACAGCCAGGACGGGAGTGATCCACTCCGATCCCGCGAACTGCACCGCACGATACCCCAACCACTGCTGGAACAGTTGCGCGCCGTAGAGGATAGGCAGCGTCAGCAGCAGGCTCACGAAAAACCGGTCGCGGAACATCTGTGGGCTGTGACTGGCATGCTTGTCGTGCCCGCCGTCCATGCTCTCGTGCCGGTGGACGTGACCTTCTGTGTGACTGCTCTTCTCGTGATGATGTGCCATGGCTACCACACTCAGGGCCGCTTCATCATTTCTAACATCCGTTGCATCATCTGGCGCATCTCGGGGTTATCCATGGCTTCCTGCATGCTGCGCAGGACCGCCGGGTCTTTCATCGCCTGCGCGCACGCCGACGCCATGGACTGCATGAACTTCGGATTATGCATCATCTGCGCCATCATGTCCGCCATGCCCTGGGACCCCATCATCTGCGCCATCATCGGACTCATCGGCCCGGTCATGCCCCCTCCGAAGGCCCGCGCCAGCTGCACCCCTCCGATAATGAGCAAGATTCCCAGCACGACGCCTGCGGCAAACACCCATGCGGATCGCATCCCTCAACACCTCCGGTCGTTAGAGTGGCGCGGCCTTGGAAATCTATTCCAGCGTGAGAATTGGCCGATAGCCTAACAGCGAAGATGAACTGGTGCTGAGGCAGCTGACGGGAAGGCGGGTGACAAAATCAATCTGCGATGGATCGCGTCAAATCCAAGCTGCAGAGTGGCGAGCGAGAGCACCACAATGCCGATGGAAGGAGGCCAAAGCTGAACTGGCGCAACGGACACTCCCGACACGACACAACACTCGATTTGAACTGTGGAGTGCCAGCAACTGCGCACAAACCCATCACGAGGAGCACGAGTAGTACGATGACCCGCATCATACTTCTCTTTCACCGTAGCCGCTTCAGATTTGCGTGTCAACGTTCTCATAAGGTTCGGTTTCATCCCATTTGAGCTACACGCCCGGTGAGGTCGATGCGCCGCCAGGCCCCGCCCCGAAATCGCCACGCCAGCGCCGCGGCCAGGAGACCGATGTAGACAATCAGCCACAGCGTCGCCACAACATAGCCGCCTCCCAGCAGCTTCACGGAGATCGTCACACCAGGGACGAATACCGCCCACGCGATGACAACCCGCGCCCACATGGAGAACGCCGTGTCGCCCGCCGCGCGGAGGGCTTCGGTCAGCGTCATGGCCACGGCATCGAACAGCTGCCAGCTGGCCGACATCATCAGCATCGCGGCGCCGATCCTGAGCAGATCGGGCGTAGCCGTTCGCTGGTCAATGAAGGGAGCCATGAAGAGCCTCGGCAGCACGAGATACGAGAGGCCGACCGCGCCCTGCCAGACCCCGACCACCTTCGCGGTCAGGCGCACGACGTGCGGGACATCTTGCGGGCGGCCCGCGCCGATCGCCTGGCCGACGAGAATGGCTCCTGCGCTGGCGACCCCAAACGCCGGCATGAACGAGACGGAGTTGATCTGGAGCGCAATCATGAACGCGGCGAGCGTGGTGGTGCCGAGTCCCGCCACCAGGACATTAATGAAAAAGCTGAAGGCCAGGAACTCGAAGAACCAGTTCAGGCCCACGGGGAGACCAAAGCGCAGCAGGCGGATGAACTCCCCCCAGACCAACCGGACCCGCCGGAAGACGCGCGGCGCGCCGACTCCGGTCAGGAAGAACACAAAAAGGAGGGTGAACGCGATGCCTGTGGCGAGGGCGCTCGCCAGCGCCGCCCCTCGCACGCCAAGGGCGGGGGCGCCCAGGTGGCCGTTGATCAGCACCCAGTTGCCGAAGACGTTGAGCCCCATCGCCAGGACGCTCGCCACCGCCGGCAGCCGCGTGTTCCCCAGCCCACCGTAGAAGTTGTTCAGCGCCTCCATCCCCACCGCCGCCCCGCCGGTCAGCAGGCGCAGTTGCAGGTAGCCGCTCATCAGGCGATGGACCTCGCCCTGATACCCGATCATACGCAGGATCCCGGGCACGCTGGGGATTCCCGCGAGACACAGCAGTTGTGTGAGCAGCGCCACACCCAGGCCATACCATCCGTAGCGCCGCGCGGCCGCGGGGTTTCCTTCACCGGTGAACTGTGAGGTGAAGCTGCTGACGATGAAGACGAGTCCCATCGGCAGGATGAGCAGGTTGAAAGTGTTGGTCGCCCCGGTCGTCGTGGCGGCGAGCGCCGCCTCGCCGAGGTGCGCGACCATGATCGCATCCGAGACGCCCACCACCACCTGGCTCGAACGGGAGATGACCACAGGCCAGGCGAGACGGAGGAGCCGGCGCACGGGATTGACCGGTCCCCCACTGGGGACAGGCGCGCGAGTCTCTCTTCCGGTGAGCACAGCGTCCATGGATTTTCCTTCTCCTGGAGATAGACTTGCCGATGGTACCGTGGGGACACCCGCCTCGTCAACGGTCTAATGACCGGAGGACCCTCTGACTGGAACCCGAAGTGCGGCTAAGGAGCGGGAGGGAGGCTAGTTGCATGCGCCTGAAGGATAAGGTCGCGTTGATCACGGGAGCCGCCAGCGGAATGGGCCGCACCGCGGCGAACCTGTTCGCCGCCGAGGGGGCCAAAGTGGTGATTGCCGACGTGACCGCGCGCACCGGCGAGGAAGCCGCGCAGGAAATCAAGTCTACCGGAGGCCAGGCGGCATTCGTCCGGGCTGATGTCTCCAAACCGGCTGATGTCGAGGCGATGGTGCGGTTTGCCCTCGAGACGTTCGGGGGCCTGCACGTCCTCTACAACAACGCCGGCATCTTCCACGCAGAAGACGAGGGCACGGTCGAGACGGCGGAGGCGATCTGGGATCGCGTGATCGACATTAACTTGAAGGGTGTCTGGCTGGGGTGCAAGTACGGCATTCCTGCCCTCCTGCGCTCGGGAGGTGGCTCGATCATCAACGTCGCATCATTCGTGGCGCTGGTCGGAGCAGCCACTCCGCAGATCGCGTACACTGCCAGCAAGGGCGGCGTGCTGGCCGTGACCAGAGAAATCGCGGTCGAGTATGCGCGCCGGGGCATCAGGGCCAACGCCCTGTGTCCCGGCCCCATCGAGACGCCGATGCTGGCCGAGCTCCTTAGGGACCCGCAGCGGCGGGCCCGGCGGCTCGTGCACATCCCGATCGGGCGCTTCGGCCGGGCGGAGGAGGTCGCGCAGGCGGCGCTGTGGCTGGCTTCCGAGGACTCCTCGCTGATGACCGGCGCGGCGCTGGTCGTGGACGGCGGCATCACCGCCGCCTATGTGACCCCAGAGTAGCGGAAGGAGCTCAGGCCATGGCTGTCACAGCGCAGGCCTACCAACTGGTTATTGATGGGCATGAGGTCGCCGCCGCCGCGGGGCGAGTCGCGGTCGTGACCAGCCCGGCCACGGGGGAACCGGTGGCCTCCGTCCCTGTCGCGGACGAGCAGGATGTTGACCGGGCCGTGAGATCGGCTCGCCGCGCTTTCGAGGAGGGACCCTGGCCGAAGATGGCGGCCAGCGAGCGCGGACGTGTGCTGCTGCGGATCGGCGCCCTGCTGCGGGAGCGGGTGGACTCCCTGGCGCTGCTGGAAGTCCAGAGCGGGGGGAAACCTATCCGAGACGCCCGTGCGGAAGTACTCGCCGCCGCAGAGTGCTTCGAGTATTATGCGGGGGCCGCTACCAAGTGGTTCGGTGAGACCATCCCGGTCACCGACCGGGGCCTGGACTTCACGCTGCGGGAACCCATCGGCGTGGTGGGCTTGATTGTCCCCTGGAACTTCCCGCTGATGATCGCCTCCTGGAAGGTCGCCCCGGCATTGGCCGTGGGCAACACGGCGGTGCTCAAACCTGCGAGCGCCACGCCGCTCACCGCGCTCGCGCTCGGCATGATCGCGTTGGAGGCGGGGGTGCCTGCGGGCGCCCTGAACGTGGTCACGGGGCCGGGCGCCACTGCCGGCATGGCCCTGGTGCGCCATCCCGGCGTCGGGAAGATCGCGTTTACCGGTGAGACCAGGACCGGCATTGAAATCATGAAAGCCGCGGCCGACACGATGACGCGCATCTCCCTCGAACTGGGCGGAAAGTCGCCGAATGTCATCTTCGCCGACGCGGACCTGGCGCGGGCCATCCCCAGCGCCGTCAGCGCGGTCTTCTCCAATGCGGGTCAGGACTGCTGTGCGCGGAGCCGGGTGTTCATCGAACGGTCGATCTACGATCGTGCGGTGGCGGGCCTGGTCGAGGAGGCCAGGAAGTTGCGCACCGGCGATCCGCTGCGGGAAGAGACGCAGATTGGATCGTTAATCTCCCACAGCCACCGCGACCGGGTGCGCGGATATCTCGATGTCGGCGTGAAGGAAGGCGCTGAGGTGCTGTGCGGTGGGCGCGCTCCTGACGATCCAGCGCTGGCACGCGGGGCCTACCTGCTGCCGGCCGTGCTCGGGGGCGTGCGCAACGAGATGCGTGTGGCGCAGGAAGAGATTTTCGGCCCTGTGGCCTGCGCCATTCCCTTTACCGACGAAGCGGACGCGGTGCGGATGGCGAACGACTCGCCCTACGGCCTGTCCGGGTCCATCTGGACGCGTGACATCGCCCGCGCATTGCGCCTCGCGCGAGCGATCAGGTCAGGCGTGCTCAGCATCAACAGCGGGCACAGCGTGCACCAGGAAGCCCCCTTCGGCGGGATGAACATGAGCGGCTTCGGGCGCGAACTGGGCATGCACGCGCTGGAGCTCTACACGGAAGTCAAGAACATCTTCATCGGAGAGTAGAGGTCACGTGGCGTGCGCCGCGTCCGCCAGCCAGCGAGATAGCCGCGGATCCTGCAGCTGTTGCACGTACCGGTCGAAGTGCTTCTGGCCGTACGCCACAAAGTCGTAGTCCAATTCGGAGATCGTCACCTGCACCATCCCCCACATCGCTTCACGCAGGTCTGAGAGCATCTTCATCAGCTTCAACCGGGCCAGATCCGGAGTCCTGGCCTGTCCGAAGTAGGCCTCCAGCATGATCATCTCCTGGTTGTCATCGAGGCCTTGATGCACGGCGAAGTTGCCCAGGTCAAAGTATGGATCGCCCATGGCCGCGTACTCCCAGTCGATGATGCGGATCAACTCGCCGTCGTCGAGAAAGTTGGCCAGAAGCAGATCGTTGTGGCAGGGGCAGCGTGGGCGCGGGACTGTCTGCATCGCCTGGTGAATGGCCGCGGCTTGGTCAGCCATCCAGTCGATCCGTGCGGGGAGCGGAGCCGCTGCACGGCAGATCTGCAGGTACTCCAGCACCGTCTCGAACGCGGAGAAGATTCCAGGGAAGGGCGCGCCGCTGTGGAAACGCCGCAGCGATGCGGCCACCCGCCGCAGCACTGGGGCCTGTCTGATCTCGTCAGGAGACATCCCCCGTCCCGCAATGAACCGGGTGACCAGCACGCCTTCCGCCTCCAAAAATTGCACGACCTCCGGCGCCACGCCGCTCCGGCTGGCCGCCAGCGTGCACGCGTACTCCCGGTGGCGATCGATCCCGAGGAGCTCGCAGTCCTTCCCCGGGATCCGGATGACGAACGACTCTCCGCCCACGTCCACCCGGTAGTTGAGGTTGGTAATCCCGCCGCCCAGCTCTGAGGTCACAACCCCCGTGCCGGTCCAACCTGGAATCCTGGCGATGACGTCCTGCAGCGTCACGCCCGGTCACCCGGCAGCCGCGTGACCTTCGGGCCCTCTCCGCGAAAATGGGCCACCCAGGAGCAGCTATCCCAGGCGGTCTCAGGGACAGGAGGGATGAGCGTCTCCTCGAGATGGGCCAGCAGGCCGGCCCGTTTCGAGACGCGGTAGATCTGGTTGTGAATGCACTCCCGGTCGCCGAACTCACACACGTTGTCCTTTGTTCCCCCGCAGGGACCGTTGGCCAGCCCCTTGGGGCAGGTCTCCGGGCAGACGTAGGCTGTCTCGGGAAGCCGGCAGAAACCGCAGGTCTGACAGCCCACCAGCGGTCCTTTGATCGCCCGTTCCACGCGAAGCAACAGACGTCCCACCCCTGAACGGGCGTCCAACCGCCGCAGTACCGGAGCAAGCACGCGGGCGCCGGCGGCGCCCTCTTTGAACAGGAGATGGTCGATCACGTCCATGATACGGAACCGGGCCCACTCACGGGCCCGCGCGCCGCCGGACCTCTCCCCCATGGCCCCTGGCTTCAGGTACAGGCCGCGGGCGGGAGCCACCTGCACGGCGCGCCCATTCTGAAGTGTCAGAAGTTCGCGCCAGGCCTGCCGGCGTGCTTCAGGCGTCGGACACTCACGAGTCGCGCGCTCGACCTCGTCCAGCAGGCGCACGATGTCCGGATAGGTGTCGAGCCCGCTCACCTGCGCACCGGCGTATCCCAGGTCGCGCACACTGGCGGTCTGCAGTGCCAGGCGGCGGAAGGCGAAGCCCCGCCCGCCGTCGCGTGAGGCGGCCTCTTCTTCCAACCGCTGCGCAAGGTCGCCGGTGATGGTCACCCCAGCGAGGCCGACCCTACGGATGCGCCGGCTGCGGGCGGGCGTGAGGAGCAGGAGCTCGGCCATGAGGGGAGCATGATACCCACGCTCATTGAGGACCCGGCGCGCTTCCTCGTACTTGCGCAGATCCCAGCCGATCTGCGTCATCAGGAAATCGGCCCCGGCCCGGATCTTCTTGCCCGCCTTCAGGTACTGGTTGACGAGTTCTTCTTCTCGATACTTGAACGGTGAGACGGCCGCTGCCAGCAGGAGCTCCTGCGAGCGCTGCCGGGCCGCAGCGAGGGCGTTGACCGAATCGAGGTAGCGTACCGGCCGGCCGCCGGGCGGCTGCCTCACCTTGTCCCCGGTCACCAGGAGAAACGTATCCAGGCCCAGCGCCTCGGCCCGCTGCAGGTCGGCTTCCAGATGGCGCAGGATGCGGTCCTTCCCGGCCCAGTGCACGATGGGCATCTTGCCTGACTCTTCGGCCACCCTGTGGCCGGTCAGAATTGGATCGTGATCCTGGTCGGAGCGGCTGCGGTCGGTGAGGGCGACGGCGTCGATCCGCGGATCGTCGCGGACCTCGCGGGCGAGAACCAGCAACGGGCGGATGGCCTGCTCGAACGGTTCGCGTGTTCTGGGAGTGACGATCTCGACGGTCAGCACGAACCTGCGCGCGGCGAGTCCCTGGCGCACACCGTTCGGACGGCTGGCGCCGCTCATCCCGCTCCCGACCCGGTGTGGCCGCCCGTACGCGCCACGGCGGGGAGATCAGCCCGCCGCGCCCGCAGCGGCCCGAGCGCGATCAGGCCCGCGAGCGGGCCCAACGCCAGGAGCACAAAGGCCCACCCCCACTGCGCGGTAGGTCCGATCTGGGCCGCCTTTGTCAGATCCAGTACCATCCCCACGGCGGGCGGCGCCAGCGCGGTCGCTCCCCACCCGGTGAGCATCTGCAGGCTGAACGCACCACCCAGCGACTGCGGCGGCACGACCTCCATGAGACTGGCTGAGTAGGAAGGCGAGTCCGCCAGCGAGACAATCCCGTACAGCAGCGCGATGGTGATCAAGAGGATGAGTGGAGCCGAGAACAGCCAGCCGAAGACCGCGGAGCACACCATGCTGGCGCCGAGCATGAGCATCGCCGTCTCTGCGCGTCCGAGCCGGTCCGAGAGCCGCCCGCCGAGCACGGCGCCAATCCCCCCGCCTAGCCCAATCGCCCACGCCGCCAGCAGACCGCCCCGGGCGAGTGCCTCCGTGTTGCCGCCGCCCCGCGCCAGCAGCACCTGCACCATGAACGGGGTCAACCAACCCCACATCCCAAACAGCTCCCAGTTATGGCCGGTGTAGGCGAGAATCACCCGCCGCGCCGACCGGTTGCCCAAGACGTCACCCACGTAGCGCGAAGGACCGAGCCGCTGGAGGGCAGCCGGCAGCGGGACGCTCGGGACCTTCCAGGCCAACACCAGCGCGCCCAGGAGCTCGACGGCGGCCACGGCGACCATGGTGGGGCGCCAGCCGAACCGCGGGGCCAGCACCCCCATGTAATACAACGGGACGGCATAGGCGACCACGATTGTGCCGACGTAGATGCCTGTCGCGGTCCCCCTGCGGTCGAGTGGAATGGTCTGTGCAATTTGCTTGAGGGCAGGCAGGTACAGGCCGCCGTACACGATGCCGACGATCAGGCGGATTGTCAACCCGGAGGCGAAATTCCGCGCGAAGAGCGCAAACAGCAGATCGCCGGCCGCGACCAGGGCCGCCGACCACACCATGATCGGCTTGCTGCGGATCCGGTCCAGCAGAAATCCGACGCCGACATACGCGCCTAAGGTGCCGAGTTGAAAGGCGCCAAGGATGACGCCGGCCTGGCTGGCGCTGATCCGCCATTCCGAGGTGAGGACCGGGATGAGCACCGAGAAGATGAGGCTGGTCTGATGCGCCAGGAACTGGCCCAGGCAGAGCGCAACGAACCCGGCCGTCCAGCCGGCCTTACGCACCGGCGGCGGCCTGGACCATCCAGCGTGAGACGCGTGCATCGTCAACGGCCTGATGGTAACGGTCGAAGTGTGTCGTCGCGTAGCCCAGGAAGTCGAAGTCGGCGTTGGACACGCCCACCCCAACCATGCACCACATCCCCTCCCGGAGCTCTGCGATGATCTTCAGCAGTTTCAACTGCGCGAGGCTGAGATCGGTCACCGCGCCGAAGTAGACCCGCAGCAGCGCCTCGTCCTGGGCGTCGGAGAAGGTATGGTGTATCGCGAAGTTAGCGAGATCGAAATAGACGTTGCCCATCGCCGCGTACTCCCAGTCGACGATCCGCACCAGGGTACCGTCGTCAATCAAGTTTGGCCCCCAGAGGTCGTTATGACACGGCAGCGCCGCCGGCCACGCCGGCCGGAGGACTGCTTCAATCTCCGCGGCTCGATCGAACATCCAGCCGGTGTCACCGGGCAGGGGCGCCCTGTGTGCGCGCGCCACCCGGAGGTAATCCTCCAGCGTGCGGAACGGCGAGAAGAGGCCGTCGAAGGGAGGTCCCGTGTGATACAGGTGGAGCGACCGCACAACGCGTGCGATCATCTCCGGCCGCCCCATCTCCTCGGCGGAGAGATTTCGGCCGTCGATGAACCGCGTGACCAGGATGCCCCCGGCCGGCAGGCAATACACCACCTCTGGACCGACGCCGGTCCGGCTCGCGGCGACGAGGCACTGATACTCGCGCTGGCGATCAATGCCCAGGCGTTCGGTGCCCTGCCCTTCGATCCGGACCACGAACGCCTCTCCGTCCACTTCCACCCGGTAGTTCACGTTGGTAATGCCGCCGCTAATCGGCGAGGCTGTCAGGGACGACGCCTTTCGCCATATGGGGACGCGGGCCACAGCTTGCTCGATCGTGATGGTCAAGGAATCCGGTATGGCCCTATGACCGGGTGGAGGCGTCCAGCCGTCGCTTGGGGATCTCCTTCTTGGGGTCGATGAACGGCAACGTGACTACCGCTGCCTTGTGCCGGGGCTCGCCAGGCAGGCGCTGCACTTCGATGCGCTGCCCTGGAGCCGTGTACTCGATCTTGATCATGGCCAGCCCGATATTCTTCTTCAGCGTGGGGGAGTAGACAAACGCCGACGCCCGGCCGACTGACGTGCCGTCCTTATAGACGACCCAGGGGCCTTCGAACTCGTGCTGGGCCGGCTCGCCGTCCACCTCGAATCCCACCAGCCTGCGCTTGATCCCGTCCCGCCGGATTCGCTCCAGGGCTTCCTTGCCGATGAACCGCTGCTTGGGCTCGATTTGCCACTCCAGCCCCAGTTCGTACAAGTTGGTCGTCAGATCCATGTCAGACTGATTATTGAGAATGCCGGCCTCAATGCGGCGGGCGTGGTTCGGGCCGGCGGGGATGAGGCCGAGGGGCTTCCCGCGCGCCAGGATGAGCGTGACCATCTCCTCCACGCGCGTATTGTCCAGGCAGAACACCTCATACCCCACCTCGCCGGTCCAACCGGTGCGGGTGATGATCACCGGGATGCGGCCCGGGAATTCGGCTTCCATCCACCAGTAGTAGCGCAGCGTCTTGATACGGTCGCCGACGAGGGCCAGCAGGATGTCAGGAGATTTTGGACCCTGGACCTGCACAGGGTAGACATCGGCGAGCTTCACCGTGGCCCGTAACCCCGCGCCGACGGCCACACCCTTCGCCCACAGGTGCACGTCACTGTCGGATGGACAGAGCCAGAACCGGTTCTCCCCCAGGCGCAGCACCACCGGATCGTTGACGACACAGCCATTCTCGTCGCAGATCAGCGTGTACTTGCATTGGCCGATCGCACACTTGCGCATGTCGCGCGGCGTGAGCAGGTCCATGAGGGCAAATCCCCCCGGCCCGTCGATTTCCACGGGCCGCTCCACCCCAACGTCCCACAGCGTCGCGCCGTTGCGAATCGCCCAGTATTCCTGGTCTTTGGTCTGGCCCTCGAAATCAACCGCATGGAGGATGTGGTTGTACCAGAGGAACGAGGTGGCCCCCAGCCGCCGGAAGACCGGGAACAACGGAGACTTCAGATAACGCATGGAATGAACAAGGCGATAGTCATAGAGGTCGCCTGTGGGCATCTACGTCTCTCCCCTCATAAAATGTCTGGCCCAGCCTTCGACTCCTCAGTGTCGTCTCCTTCTGATGCGGATCCGGCGCGGCATGCAGAGGAATCGTCTCTTTTCCGCGAACTGTTCGCCTGATGACCAGGATCTTCTTCGCCACCGATCTCCACGGCTCCGAAGTGTGCTGGAAAAAGTTCCTGAATACACCGGAGTTTTACGACGTCAGTGTGCTGATCTTGGGCGGGGACATGACCGGCAAGGCGCTCATCCCGCTGGTGGGCGCAAAGAGCCGCTACGAGGTGGTGCTGCAAGAGCACCGCTACGTGCTGGCGTCGGCAGACGAGGTGCAACAGATGGAGCGCCGCATCGCCGGGCACGGATACTACGCCGTGCGGGTGGACCCGGACCAGATGGCGGAGCTTCAAGCCAATCCGCAGGCGGTGGACCGGCTCTTCCAGGAACAGATGCGCTCCACGCTGGAACGCTGGATGACCCTGGCCAGGGAGAAGCTGAGCGGGAAACCCATCCGGTGTTTCGTGTGCCCGGGGAACGACGACCGGCCGGAGACCGATGAGGTCATCACCGACTCGAGGGTCGTGGAGCTGGCCGAGGGGCGCGTCGTCGACGTGGACGGCATCGAGATGATCTCCACCGGATGGTCCAATCCTACCCCGTGGGAGACCTACCGCGAATGTTCTGAAGCGCAACTTGCCTCTCGCATTGCCCACATGGCGGACGGCGTGCGCGATCCCGGACAGACCATTTTCAATCTGCACTGTCCTCCGTACGGATCGAAGCTGGATGAAGCCCCCGCGCTCGACAGCGAGCTGCGCCCCCGCCACGCCGGCCAGCTGCTGCAGCCGGTGGGGTCGACGGCCGTGCGCGATGCGATTATGCGGTATCAACCAATCCTCTCCCTGCACGGCCACATCCACGAAGCCAAGGGCGTCGCCCGGCTCGGCAGGACGCTGGCTATCAACCCTGGTAGCTCTTATGAGTCTGGGACTCTGCAGGGCAGCGTGATCGAGATCGATGCCCGGCGGGGTGTACGCACGTACACCCTCGTGTCGGGCTGAGAGGAGACGCAGATGGGCGACGCCGCGGGGTATTTTGTCCGCAAAGCAACAGGCTTGGTCCGGGCCTGGTCGGCCTTCGACGCATTCGTCTACGCATTTTTCTCCGTGAACTTCGTCACCCTGGGGATGTACATCATGTCGTTCGCGCCCTTCGTCCCCCAGGGACACCTGCTGCCGGCCGCGATCATCACCGGGATCTTTGTCACGTTCCTGGTACTCGTCTACGGCGGCCTGATCGCCACGATGCCTCGGGCCGGAGGTGACTACGTCTGGCAGAGCCGCATCCTGGGCGGCGGCATCGCGTTCGTCCTGGCGGTGACGGGGTGGTGGTTCATCCTCTGGCACTGGGTGCCGATCTACGGGAACATCCTCTCCGTGCAGTTCTTCGCTCCGCTGCTGGCTACAGTGGGGCGGGGCGATCTGGCCCAGTGGTTCAGCACGCCCAGCGGGATTTTCGTCAGCTCCTTGATCCTGGTGGCCTTTGTCAGCTACTACATCGCCATCGGCATGGAGGGGTATGCCAGGATTCAGAAGTTCTGCTTCTGGGGCGGCATCGTCGCCCTGGGGGTGGTCCTCCTCCTGCTGCTGATCGGCACCCAGGGGCAGTTCCAGCAGGCGTTCAATCGCGAAGCGGCGCGTCTCTTTGGGGCGTCGGGGGACGCCTACGCGCAAACGATCGAGGCATCGCGCAAGTACGGGTTCACGCCGCCTCCCTTCGGCGCCATGCCGTTGGGTCCCAGCATCCTGCTCATTCCCATGGTCGTTTTTTACCTGCTGTGGCCCAACTGGGGAGCCACCCTCTATGGGGAAGTGCGCGGCGCCAGTGACTACCGGCGGGTCGTCGGCGGCATGTTCTGGGGACTGTGGATCACGGTCGCGCTGTCCGTGGTCTTTTTCCTCCTGGTCGCGAAGACAATGGGGTGGGAGTTCTACCTGGCGGCGAACTCCAACTACTGGGCCACGATTTACACGCCGGATACAGCTCCCAAACTGGCCGTCCCCCTGTGGCCCTACCCAGCGTTGCTCGCGGGCTGGTTGGTAGACAGCCGCATCTTCCAGGTCATCGTGCTGGGGTTGATGAGCTTGTGGTTCTGGGGATGGTCGGGGACGGTCTTCCTCTCCTCCACCCGCGTCATCTTCGCGGCGGCGTTTGACCGCGTCCTGCCGGAATGGGCCGCCCAGGTGTCGCCGCGCAGCCACGTGCCAACCGGCGCGCTGCTGCTGATGGTGGCGCCGTCCATCGTGGTAAGCGCGCTCTACTCCTACTACCCGGGATTCGCCACGTACACGCTGGACGCGACACTGGTCATCGCCGTGACGTACCTCGGCAGTGTGGTCGCCGCTACGATCCTGCCGTGGCGCCGCCCCCGTCTGTACGGGGCCTCTCCGGTGGCGCGCTACAAGGTCGCCGGCGTGCCATTGATCACCGTGGCAGGCGTCGTGACCGTCGTGTTTCTCGCGTTCAACCTGTGGAAGTGGGTGACGGATGCGACCTACGGGGTGAACAACAGGCAGTCGGCCATTTACATGCTCGTCCTGTACGCCCTGGCCCTGGTCATGTACCTGATCGCGCGGGTGGTGCGCGCCCGCCAGGGGATCGACCTCACCAAGACCCACGCGGAGATTCCCGTGGAATAGGGGGGCGTCCTCATCCCGCCTCCTCGGGTTCGGGAAGCTCATACCACCGCAGGCGGTCGCCGATGCGCGCCCGCAGGCGCCACCGCACGGGCTTCGGGTGCCGTTCGATGACCTGCCACAGTGCTGCCAGCCGCGAGCGAACCGCGTCTGTGGGAACCTGGAGCGGAGCGAGCGCGACCCGAAACCGGTCCAGGTTCAGTTGCCACGTGCGATAGAAGCCCCAATCCTGCGCAAGCAGCCCCGCGATGTACGTCGCGTTGATCTCTTCGCCGTCCTCTCCCCCCACCGGGTGGTCGAGGAGCAAGGCCACCACATCGGTGAGATCTTTCAGGTTCAGTTCCACGATCTGCATCTTGGTCAGCAGGAGGTCGGCCGGGGTCAGCACGCCTTCCGGCAGGTGAAAACGGCGGCGCAGATCGATTGTGTGGCACATCCGGATTTGGTCGAGGAAGATGTCGACCTGACGATGGTGCGCTGGATCCCAGTAGCGCAGGCATCGTAGACCCTGCAGGGTGTTGAACGGGGTATCGGGCTCGTATCCCATCCGTGCGAGAAACGCCTGAACGGCAGCGCGGTGGAGTGAGAGGCTGACGAAGTCCAGATCCTGATACTCCCGTCGTAGAGGCGGCTCGCGGGCGCTGGGAGCGTGAAAATAGATTCCTAGCCCGCCGGTCAGCTTGAGCGCGACCCCCTCCTCGTGCGCGGCCGCGGTGACACGTCGTGCTTCTTCAATGATGTCGGCGCGTGGCGAGGAACGATCCACGTCAGCCACGTTTCGCCTCCCGGATGATGCCCCCCTACTCCCCGCGCGGTTCGGGCCGGACAGGAGTGCTCCC
>Ga0209375_1001204_pt1 | contig 19806 bp, 17 predicted proteins | sample GraSoiAngelo_131_FD_185888 | JGI IMG/M metagenome (GOLD analysis project Ga0209375, IMG submission 185888) | Grasslands soil microbial communities from the Angelo Coastal Reserve, California, USA - 14_0929_02_30cm (SPAdes) (version 2) | ecosystem: Environmental > Terrestrial > Soil > Grasslands ... | reverse complement strand
GACCAGCCTCAAGCGCCTGCTTGCGTATTCAGGCATCGCCCAGGCTGGATACATCCTGGTGGGCGTGATCGCCGGCGGGCAGACCGGCCTCGAGGCGGTCCTCTATTACCTCTTCGTTTACATGTTCATGAACTTCGGAGCGTTCGCGGTGCTCACCCTGCTCGCAGGCCCCGATGGCGATCGCGACAGCTTCGCCGACCTCGAGGGGCTGGCGCGGCGCAACTGGCTGCTCGCCCTCGGCATGACGGTCTTCATGCTCTCGCTGGCCGGATTTCCGCCATCGGTCGGATTCTTCGGCAAGCTGTTCCTGTTCACGGCCGGGGTCGGGGCCGGCTATACGTGGCTGGTGGTGCTGGCGCTCTTGATGAGCGTGGTCTCGGTCTTCTATTACGTCCGGGTGCTGATCCCCATCTGGTCGCCGTCGCCGCGCCTGGACGGCGTGCCGGCCTCGTTCAGCAGCCGTTTCGCGATCGGGATCAGCGTGGCGGCTTCGGTCGGGTTGGGGGTCTACCCCACGACGTTGCTGATTGCGGGCCAGCTCGGCGCGATCCCGATCATCCCCTCCCCCTGAAGGGTTTCCCTCTCCCCTCGGGAGAGGGTCGTGGAGAGGGGCTTAAGCCCGCAATCTCTGGAGCGCCGCCGCCAGCCGGCGCTGTCGTGTCTCCGGCTTCTTCGCCTCCTCGAGGCTGCGCGCCATCTCCTTCTTGTTGGTGAAAGAGAGCCTGTCCCAAGCCGCGGCCGCCTTCTTCTCGCGCGCCAGCACGCCGGCCAGTTCCGGCGGCGGCTCGACCGTCCGCGGCGCCGTATCGAGCTCGAGCTCGACGGTCACCGTGTCGCCTTGCTCCACCCCCGCCGCCTCCTGGATCGACTTCAGCACGCCGAGACAGTAGGTGCCGTCGCCCATGGGCATGAGCGAGCCGCGATAGCGCTGCCCGGCGATCATTGCCTGGACCTTAGGCATCCCCTTCAATCCAAGTTGTGCCGCAATTGCTTTCGGCACCGGCACCAGCGTCCCGCCGCCACCGTGCGGGGTGGGTGTGAGGACTCCCTTGAACCTGGCCACGGCTCCAGATTCTAGGTCGGGATCGGGGAACCTTTCGCGAACGGACGCGGATACGGCGGTGGTTTGAAGGTCACGAAGGACGGGTTGAGCGCGAATCCGAAGAACTGGTTTGCCGTCGCGCCCTGGGCGAGCGCGGTCGCATTCAACATGGCGGGCTCGAGAGCGGCATCATCCCAGCGGCCCGTGTCGAGACGCTGCAGGAGGACCTGGACGGCTGCGATCGTCTCCGCTGTCGTGAACGTGCAGTGCCCGGCGCGATGCACGAACACCTGCCGGAGCAACTCTTGTCTGCCGGCCACGCCGACGACCTGAGCGTAGGCGGTTTCGTTGGGCGGGATGACCAGGCCGTCGCCGGTCGTGTGCATCGACAGCACCGGCACTCCCAGGCCGCCGTCGAAGCTGATGAAACGATCGAGATACGCGGCCGCTGTCGGTTCGGCCTTGATTGTGGCTCCGGCGTTCAACGCCCGCACGTCCGTCTGGAGGTTCAGGCCCGCCTGCGAGTACAGGGCCTGCACCTCCGGACGGTCAGGGGATCCCGCCAGCAGGCCGCCGTAATCGACGCCCTGGTTCCATGATGGATTGCCGCCCGCGCGCTGCTCCACTTCCTTTCGGTAGCCGAATGCGAAGTTGAAATCGACTCGAGATTCCCAGTCGATCTGGGCGAGGACACGGGCCGCATACTCGGTGTCGGCGGGCTCTGGCAGGCGAGGATCGAACCAACCTGGGAGATCGATGAGGGCCGCCACCAGCGCCAGTCGCGCCTTGCCCTGGGGAGTTGCGGCCGCGGCGTTGAGCAGCTGGCCGGCGAGCTGGCGATTGGCGTCAGGGTCGGAGATGTGGACGAGCTGCAGCGCGGAGCCTGGCGCGAGCAGCGTCTTGAACGCATAAGCCGCGTCGAGCTCCGCATTCCACGTCGCGATCCCGCCGGCCAGCACACCGCACAGCGGCATCGCCGCGGCGAAGCGCCCCGGATGGAGCTGGACCAGGCCGGCCGTGACGATGCCGCCCAACGACGCACCCCAGGCGATGACGCGCCTGGGCTTTCCGAGGTGGGACCCGAAGAAATCGAGGAGAGCGATCTGGTCCTTGAAGGCATCTTCCAGCGCCCAGCCGGTCGAGGAGTATGAGGATCCGGCGATGGCGAAGTGGTGGCCAAGCAGCCACGTTCGGGCGTCGCCGGAAGGCGCCGCCTGAGCACCATTGGCGCTTCCCGGCGCGACGTAGCCGTGGCTGTAGAGGAAAAGGGTTCCGTTCCAGCCAGATGGCACCTCGATGGCGTAGGTGGCGGCGCCGATCTTGCCCGTCAAGCTCGACGGTGTCGGCCGCGTAGGCGCCGGCGCCGACCGCGAGCAGGCAACGCTGAAGGCCAGGAGCGTGACCAGGGCCAGTGTCCGGAGAAGTTTCAGATGTTCGACCTCGACTGCCCGCCGTCGACGTTGATGCACGCGCCGGTCAGGAGGCTGGCCTGGCGCGAGCACACAAACGCAACCACGCTCGCCACCTCGTCCACGGTTCCAAAGCGGCCCATCGGCATCTCGTGCCGCACGAAATCAGCGATGCCCTCGGGATCGGCCTCCCGGCGTCGCTGCCAACCCCCGCCCTCCCACAGGATCGATCCGGGCGCGATCCCGTTCACGGTCACGCCCGTTGAGGCGAGCTCGCGAGCCAGCGACTTGACCATGCTGATCTCGGCCGCTTTGGCGGCGTTGTAGGCGGGAGCTCCGCCAGTTTCGCGTCCCCACACCGACGTGATCACGACGACGCGGCCCCACCCGCGCTCGAGCATCTCAGGCAGCACGAGCTTGGTCATACGCGCGCTGACGATGACGTTGCCGTCGAACGCCGCCTTGAATTCTTCGAGCCCCGTGTCGGTCCACGAGGTGCCCGCCCGCGCTCCGAAGTTGTTGACCAGGATCTCAATCGGCCCGAGGTTTCGCAGTGTCTGTTCGACCGAGGTGGCGCAGCCCTCTTGGGTCGTGACGTCGGCCGCGACCCCGAATCCACCTATCGAATCGGCGACCCGTTTCGCGTCGGCCTCGGTACGCGCAACAACCGATACGCGTACACCTTCGCGCGCGAGCGCCTGCGCGATGCCGAGACCGATGCCCCTCGTCCCGCCCGTGACCAAGGCGACCTTGCCGCCGATGCCGAAGTCCATGCTTCGCGCATCCTAATCAGGTGCTGCCGCCCGCTGCGATCAACGAAGGACCACCCGTCACTCCTCGTCCGTCGGCCACGGTGCTGCTGATTCGAGGTGATGATCCGTGGGAGCTCCTGATGGTGCATCGGCCCGGCGGAGCCGACTTTGCGCCGGGGGCTTATGTCTTCCCTGGCGGGACGGTGCATGAGGACGACCAGGTGTTTGACGATGAGTTGCGCGCGGCCGCGGTGCGCGAGCTGTTCGAAGAGGCGGGCATCCTACTCGCAGACAGCGCACGCGACGCGGATTGCGCGAAAGTCCGCAACCTGGTCGAGAAAGGAAGTTCATTCGCCGAAGCGTTGGTCAAGCTGGGCCTCGCGCCGGCCTTCGACGAGCTGATCATGTTCGCGCGCTGGATCACGCCCGCCCAGCTGCGCCGGCGCTTCGACGCTCGGTTCTACCTCGCCCGCCTGCCCGCCGGTCAGACGGTCAGGCCGCAGGAAGGCGAGGTGACCGATTGGCTCTGGATCTCGCCCAAGGGGGCGCTGGCGAACCCTGAGATGACTCTGGTCTACGCCACGCGCGCCGTTCTCGAATCCGTCGCCGACGCGCCCGACGTGTCGGTGCTTTTCACGCGGGCCCGCGGCTTGAAAGAGATTCCGATCGTGGAACCGCGCATCGTGCGAGGCAAAACCGGCTGGGAGATCGTCCGCGACTAGCTCCTCCCCATTCATGGGGAGGTGGCGGGCAGCGCCGGAGGGGCCGGACCGACGGGCTTACCGCCAGAGGTCACGCCAGCGGTTGTAGTGAATGACCTCCACCCTACCTTGGCGCAAGACATCGAGGCCGGCCGGGTCACGATACGCCTCCCTGTAATAGACGCGCGCGACGTTGGCGTTGATGGCCATCTTGGCGCACATCACACATGGAGAAGCGCTGACGAACATGAGCTTGCCGGGCAGCTGGGCGCCGGCTTTGATCAGGGCGTTTTGCTCACTGTGGAGGCAGCCACAGGATCCGGGGGTCGTCGAATCGCAGCGGTTGGGCAGGCCGCGGGCGTTGCCGTTGTAGCCGATGCCCAGGACCTGGGTGAGATCTGAGGTGGTGATGACCGTGCCGACCTGGAGACGGGCGCAGGTCGAGCGCTTCGCCAGCTCCTCGGCCATGCGCATGTAGACCTCCTCCAGCGGGATTCGGTCGGGCGCCTGGTCGGCTTCTGGCAGGGGCTTGATCTCGGCCATCGAAGTCACTTTAAGAGTTAGTCAAATCCTTATGGAGGGTGAGCAGCGGCGCTTGCCCGGCCGCCAGGCCGGGTCGGCTTTGCCGACGCCGTTAACACGCTTGTTTATACCCTCCTACGCGGCTACAATGCGCAATATGTCGGTGCTCGAACTGTTGTTCGCGCTCCTCCTGGTATGCCTCTTGGCGGGAGTCGGGGTCGTGGCGGTGCTGGTATGGAGCATCGTGCGCCGGACCGAAGGCAACGCTCGAGACGTCGCCGAGCTGAAGGCGCGGGTCCAGGCAGGCGGCCAGGCGCACGAGACCTCGGCCGCCGAGGTGCGCGAGCGGCTGGCGAACACGCAGTCCGCCATGGAGGGCCTGCGTGCCGCCCTTTCGGCGCGCCAGCCGATCGAGGAGGAGGCCCGGGCCAGTCTGAAAAGGCTCGAGCACGTCATCGCCGGCAGCTCGAGCCGCGGCGCAGCGGGCGAGAACATCCTCGAGGAAGCCCTCCGTCACCTGCCGCCCGAGATGCTGCAGCGCAACGTCTGGGTCGGCGGCAAGGTCGTCGAGCTGGCGCTGCGCCTGCCAGGGGGCAAGCTGCTCCCCATGGACTCGAAGTGGGTTTCCAGCGTCGCCCTCGAGCAGCTCGCTGATCCCGGGCTGGACGCCACCCGGAGAGCCCAGCTCACCGCCCAGGTGGAGAGAGAGGTCGAGCGGCGCGTCCGCGAGGTCAGCCAGTACATCGACCCCGGGACCACCTCACCATTCGCGCTCGCTGTCATCCCCGATGCCGCTTACGACGTTTGCCGCAGCGCTATCGTCAGCGCCCACAAACGCCACGTGATGGTCGTCGGCTACGCGATGGCCCTTCCGTACTTGCTCACCCTCTACCAGCTGCACCTCCAGTTCGCCCGCACCGTGGACATGGAGAAGCTCCAGTCGGCGCTGATCGACATCGAGCGTCAGGTCGACGTCCTCGAAGGCATCCTGGAGAACAAGGTCCAGCGGTCGCTGACGGTGCTCCAGAACGCCTACACCGAGGGCAAGCAGGCTTCGGCCAAAATCCGGGCCTCGACGCAGAGCGCCCAGATTTCCTCCCCATCAAATGGGGAGATGGCGCCCGGCGACGGAGCGGCGGCTGGGGACAAGGTTTTCTCCTCCCCATCGCATGGGGAGGTGGCGCGCAGCGCCGGAGGGGCGGCTGGGGACAACGTTTTCTCCTCCCCATCGCATGGGGAGGTGGCGCGCAGCGCCGGAGGGGCGGCTGGGGACAACGTTTCCACAGGCTCCCCCGATGCCGCCCCCGAGCTTTCCACAGATACCCTCCGCCTGGCCCTGATCGACTCGGTTCAGTAGGTCCGGTTTTGCCCGCTTTCCCCCAGGCAATACCCACCCTGTGCCCAACTCGTCCCAAAGGATATCCACAGGTATTCCACCCACATGTTGGGGGTAAATGGTTGTTCAGGCCAAATATCTTGTGTTTTGGTCTTGACAAGCCCGAAAGCCGGTCGTATATTCGACACCGTTACATCGAGGCCCTGGGGCATAAGTGGCGGGCATGCTCTGGGGCCTCTTGCATCCCCAAACGAATAAGCCGAACGACCCAGCAAACGTCCCAGCAATCCGGTTCAAATAAACCCTGTCCGGGGATGATTTAAGGAGGCGTTTCCTAAAAATGGCCAAGAATCTCGCCGACCTCACCGGGGCCCGCAACGCCAAGAACGGCAACGGGCACGCCAAAGCCAAAGCTCAAGGCTTGCGCTTTGGCCGTTTCTTCACGCCGCCGGGCAGCCACGCCTACGACCTGGTGGAGTGGGACCGGCGGACGGCGGCCATTACAGGTGAGAAAGGCCAGGTCATCTTCGAGCAGAAGGACGTGGAGGTCCCTCGGTCCTGGTCGCAGCTGGCCATCAACGTCGTCGCCCAGAAGTACTTCCGCGGCAGCCCTGGCAGCCCCGAGCGCGAGACCAGCGTCCGCCAGATCATCGATCGGGTCGTTGACACCATTGCGAAGTGGGGCCGCGAGGGCGGCTACTTCGCGACCGAGGAAGACGCCGAGAACTGGGCCGAGGAGCTGCGCTACCTGCTGGTCACCCAGCACGCCTCGTTCAACAGCCCGGTGTGGTTCAACATCGGGATTCCCGGGCGCTCGCAGCAGGCTTCCGCGTGCTTCATCAACTCGGTCCACGACTCGATGGAGTCGATCCTCGACCTGGCCAAGACCGAGGGCATGCTCTTCAAGTTCGGCAGCGGCACCGGCACCAACCTGTCGGTCCTGCGCTCGTCCAAGGAGCAGCTGTCGGGCGGCGGCACGGCGTCGGGCCCGGTCTCTTTTATGAAGGGCTACGACTCCTTCGCCGGCTCGATCAAGTCCGGCGGCACGACGCGTCGCGCGGCCAAGATGGTCATCCTCAACGCCGACCACCCCGACGTCGTCGACTTCATCCGGTCCAAGGCCGAGGAAGAGAAGAAGGCCTGGGCGCTGATCGAGGCGGGCTACAACGCCGGCTTCAACGTGCCCGGCGGCGCCTATGACTCGGTTCAGTTCCAGAACGCCAACCACTCCGTCCGGGTCAGCGACGACTTCATGCAGGCCTTGATCGACGACAAGGAATGGAAGACGAAAGCGGTCGTCGACGGCCGCACGGTCGAGACGTATAAGGCTCGAGACCTGTGGCGAGAGATCGCAGATGCGGCATGGATCTGCGGCGACCCTGGACTCCAGTTCGACAGCACGATCCAGGACTGGAACGTCGTCCCCAACACAGGCCGGATCAACGCCACCAACCCGTGTTCGGAGTTCGTGTTCCTCGACGACACGGCGTGCAACCTGCTGTCGCTCAACCTGATGAAGTTCCAGACCGACCAGGGGACGTTCGACGTGGAGCGCTTCCAGCACGCCGTGGACATCTGCTTCACCGGTCAGGAGATCCTCGTCTCCAACGCCTCCTACCCCACTCCGGCCATCGGCAAGAACTCGGATGCGCTTCGGCCGCTGGGCCTCGGCTACGCGAACATCGGCGCGCTGCTGATGTCGATGGGCCTGGCCTATGACTCGGACGAGGGCCGGCGCTTCGCCGGCGCCATCACCGCGATCATGACCGGCCGTGCTTTCGCGCAATCGGCCCGGATGGCCCAGGTCAAAGGACCATTCGGCGAGTACGCGAAGAACCGCGAACCAATGCTCCGCGTGATGGAAAAGCATCGCGCCGCCGCACACCAGCTGACCACGTCACCGGAATCGGCCGACGTCATCCAGGGTGCGCGTGACACGTGGGATGACGCGGTCAAGCTCGGGCGCGCCCACGGTTACCGCAACGCGCAGGCCACGGTGCTGGCGCCTACCGGAACCATCGGGCTGATGATGGACTGCGACACCACAGGCATCGAACCGGACCTGGCGCTGGTCAAGTACAAGAAGCTGGTCGGCGGCGGCCTCTTGAAGATCGTCAACACGACTGTGCCCGCCGCTCTGCGCAAGCTCGGCTACGACGAGATCAAGGTCAAAGAGATCGTCGAGTTCATCGATGAGAACGACACCATCGAGGGCGCGCCGCACCTGCTCGATGAGCACCTCAAGGTCTTCGACTGCGCCTTCAAGCCGGTCAAGGGCGCCCGCTCGATCGCGCCCATGGGACACGTCCGGATGATGGCCGCGGTGCAGCCGTTCATCTCCGGCTCGATGTCGAAAACCGTCAACCTGCCCACCGACGCCACGGTCGAGGACATCCAGCAGACCTACTTGGAGTCATGGAAGCTCGGACTCAAGTGCATCGCCATCTACCGCGATGGCTGCAAACGCTCTCAGCCGCTCTCGACTTCGCTGGAGAAGGAAAAGAAAGCGTCGCCTCCAGCCCAGGACGTCGAATACAGGGCGGTGCGCCACAAGCTGCCCGACGAGCGCAAGGCCGTCACGCACAAGTTCGACATCGCGGGCCACGAGGGCTACCTCACAGTGGGCCTCTACGAGGACGGGATGCCCGGCGAGCTGTTCGTCACGATGGCCAAAGAGGGATCGACCATCTCGGGCCTGATGGACGCCTTCGCGACCCAGACCTCCTACGCCCTGCAGTTCGGGGTCCCGCTCAAGTTCATGGTCGACAAGTTCAGCCACATGCGCTTCGAGCCGTCCGGCTTCACGAAGAACAAGGAGATCCCGATCGCCAAGTCGATCGTGGACTACATCTTCCGCTGGATGGCGAGCCACTTCCTGCCGGTCGAAGACCAGGACGAAGTCGGCATCGTGCGCCGAGAAGTCTCACCCCATACGAGCGATCCCAAGCCAATTGAACCCGAGTTCAAGGTCGTCGCCACGCCCTCTACGGTCCAGAAGCTCGCTTTCGTCAACACAGGCGACGCTCCCGCGTGCGCCGACTGCGGCGCGATCACCGTTCGCTCCGGCTCCTGCTACAAGTGCCTGAACTGCGGAGCCACGACCGGCTGCAGCTAATCCCCCTCCCCAGTTAAGGCGCCGTCCCTCACCGGGCGGCGCCTTTTTTTCACCTCCCCACTTGCTGGGGAGGTCGGCGGCGAAGCCGCCGGGTGGGGGCGTGGAACCGCCCTATTCGAAAGTAACCTCGATCAACGGGCTGTAGCGCACCATCCGATCCAAGTCGTTGCGGTTCCATGCGCGAGCGATGTGCGGCAGGATGGCCCGCCGCTCCGCCTCGTCGTCGATCACCCGGGCCGTGGCAGGCAGGTCGGCACTCGTCCTGCCCTTCAGGTGGAAGTTGAAGTGTGGATCTGCCTCGAGGTTGAGCAGCCATCGCCTCTTTCTCGGGTACGGAGTGCCGCTGATGTAGATTCGCCCGTCGATGTTGTGGAACACGATCTCGAGCCGCCGCGGCTGCCCGCTCCGGCGTCCCGTGGTAGTGATGTCGATCGTGTGCCCGCGCTGGAGCGCCGCCTCGATCGCCTCTTTTGTGACAGCCATTCTGTCAATGGCCTATCGGTCGAGTGAGACTTCTATTCCCCCGCGGATCCCGGCCAGCGACCGGCGCTGAACGCCCGACGGATCGAAGTTCGCAGGGGCAAGCCAGGCCTCGAACGCCGCCCGGCGGGCCGGCCACTCCGAGTCCGTGATCGAGTACCACGCCGTATCGCGGTTGCGCCCCTTGACCACCATGTGGTGACGGAAGACTCCCTCGAAGGTGAAGCCGAATCGCTCGGCGGCGCGACGAGAGGCCGCGTTGGCGGCGTTGCACTTCCACTCCAGGCGTCGATTGCCCAGGTCGTCGAACGCGTGGCGCGACATGAGGTAGATCGCCTCGGTGGCCTGGCGCGTCCGCTGCAGTTGCGGTGAAAGCCAGATATGGCCGATCTCGATCACCCCATGTTCCGGCACGATCCGCATGAAGCTGGCAAGGCCGCGGGCGGCATGCGATTGGCGGTCGATGAGGGTGAACGTCAGGGGATCGTCCACGGGGGCGCGTTGCTCGAGCCAGGCCATGAAGTCTCCCTTGCCCGCGAACGGTCCGTAGGGCAGGTAATCCCACGTCGAGTCGGCCCCCGCCGTCGACGCGTACAGCTCCTCGCCATGGCGCGCGACCTCGAGCGGCTCGAGCAGCACGGTGTCTCCCGTGAGCGGTGTGCGGTCTGGTCGTTTGGCCGGCCGCCATCCCAGGTCATCCATCGCGGTTCCCTATTCTCCCGGCAGTGGACCACACCGCACCCGCCATCCTCGAGCTGGGACTGCTGCTTCTGCTCGCCGCGCTCGCGGGTAAAGCTTCACGCGCCATAGGCTTACCCGCGGTAATCGGCTATCTCCTCGTAGGCGTCCTGGTGTCTCCCTTCACGCCGGGCTACGTTGCCAACCGCGAGCAGCTCTCGATCCTTGCGGACGTTGGCGTCGTGCTTCTGCTGTTCGAGGTCGGGATCGAGATCAATCCCCTCCGGCTGGCCCGCGAAGGGCGCAGGCTCCTCCTACTGGCGCCGCTCCAGGTCGCGGTCACATGGATCCTGAGCGCCGCGGCCTGCATCGCCCTCGGCATGCCTTCCGCGGGCGCCGCACTGATCGGCCTCTCGATCGCCATGTCGTCGAGCGTCGTCGTCGTCAACATCACCCGGAGCCGGCGCCGCACGACCAACCGCATTACTGACGAGGAGCTGCTCGGGTGGAGCGTGATCCAGGACCTGGTCGGGGTCAGCGCGGCCCTGGTGCTTGTCGTCGTGCTCGGGATCGGGGGTCGATCTGGTCTCGTCGCGGTCGGAGGTGTCATCGCCTTCGTCGTGCTGGCTGCGGTGGCGGCTTCCTTGCTGCCCTGGCTCCTGCGGCGGCTGCAGGCGGAGCACGATCTGTTCCTGCTCGTGTCCGTCGCCAGCGGCCTGCTGCTGGCAGGCGTCGGGTCGCGTTACTTCGGCATCCCGCTCGCGCTGGCCGCCTTCGTCGCTGGCCTCGCTATCACCGAAAGTCCCGTAGCTGCCGAGGCGCGTCAGCGTCTCCTGCCATTCCGCGACCTTTTCGCTGTGATGTTCTTCGTCGCGCTCGGAACCGTCATCGACCCGAACACTCTGCCCCAGGCTCTGCCTTGGCTCGTGGCCTTCCTGGCGATGGTCGTCGTGGGCAAGGTGTTCGTGGTGTGGATCATGGCCAGGTTCGGCCGGTTGGGCGCCCGAACGCTTCAACTGGCGGTCGGACTCGGGCAGGTCGGCGAGTTCAGCTACGTCCTGGGCGCGATTGCCCTCAACGCGCGACTCATCACGCCGCAGGTGAGCTCGGGGCTCGTGGGCGCGGTGGTGGTGAGCATCGCGGCCTCATCGATTCTCGTCCGCATCGCGCATCGACCGAATAGCCGCGAGCCGGCGACCGTTCAATAGCTCGGCGGATACAGGTCAGTGGAGGGCTGCAGATGAAGATTGGGATCATCGGTTCGGGGAACGTAGGCAAGGCTCTGGCGGCGGCAGGCACACGCGCGGGACACACAGTCACGCTTTCCGCCCGCTCGCCCGAGAAGGCGCAGGAGGCGGCGAAGGCAACCAACTCCCACGCCGCGGGGTCGAATCAAGAAGCGGTCAAGGATGCGGACCTGGTGGTGCTGGCGGTTCCGGCTGACAAGGTCGATGACGTGGTTGGTTCGCTGGCTTCAGAGCTCGACGGCAAGGTGATCGTCGACGTCACCAACCGCGTCGACCTAAAGGATCCCGGCCAGGTGCTGGACGGTTCGTCTATGGCCGAACACAAGATGTCGGATCCGAAAGTCGGCGGCACCAGGCTGGATGGATTCGTTGCGGGCGACGACGAAGCGGCCAAGCAAAAGGCGCTCGAGTTCATCGAATCGATCGGATTCCGCCCGCTCGACGCGGGACCGCTCACGATGGCTCGCGCACTGGAAGCGATGGGTCTGTTGAACATCGTGCTTCAGATTCGGAACAACTGGCCGTGGCAGAGTGGGTGGAAGCTCGCCGGGCCGACGGGCGACGAAGAGTAAGGGCCTACGCGACCTTGTCGACCGCGGCGGCCCAGCGTTCGTCGATGCGCCGTACCTTGTAGATCGCGAACGCGCCCGCCCACGCGACCAGGAAGGCCGCCACGATGACGTAACCGGCGCTGCTGACGAAATCGAAGCCCGCAATCGCGTCGAACACTCCCCCCCCAAGTCCCAGCAGCCGGATCAGAATCTGGGCGAGCTCGACGAACCCGACGAACAGAGCAACGAACACCGACAGCGACGTGACCGTCAGGTTGTAAAAAACCTTCCGAATCGGGCTTGCAAAAGCCCATGAGTAAGCCTTGGACATGAATGCTCCGTCTGTCGTGTCCATGAGCGACATGCCCGCGGCGAAGATCAACGGCAGCGAGATCACCGCGGTGAAGGGCAGGCCTTGCGCCGCCGCGCCCGCCGAAATGGCGAGAAGCGCGATCTCGGAGGCGGTGTCGAAACCGAGACCGAAGAGAAAGCCAATCGGGTACATCTGCCAGCTGTGCTCGATCACGCGAAACAGCCTGCCGAACAGTCTTGTCATGACGCCACCGGTCATGAGCTCGTTGTCCAGCGATTCCCGGTCGTACTGGCCGCGCCGCATCCTCCGGTACACGCGGACGATGTCGATCAGGATCACAAGGTTCACGACCCCGATCAAGACGAGGAATGCGCCCGAGACGAGGGTCCCCACCGCACCACCTATGTTCCGCAGCTCGCCGTTGTCCCCCACCACACCCTGAACCAGCGACTTGACCGCGAGCCCAAGCGCGAGCGCGATTAACAGCACAACAGTGGAGTGACCCAGCGAGAAGAAGAACCCGACCCCAACCGGCTTCTTGCCACTCTGCAGGAGCTTGCGTGTCGTGTTGTCGATAGCCGAGATGTGGTCGGCGTCGAACGCGTGGCGGAGCCCGAACGTGTACGCCAGGCCGCCGAGCGCAAGGAACCCAGGATGCGACGCCGAATACACGAGCAGGAGTCCCCAACCAGCGACGTGGAGCAGGCCTACCGATCCGAAGAACCCGGCCAGGCGACGCCGCTCACCCCGGTCGAAGGACTGCGAGAGCAACATCCGCATCGAGGCCATCGAGAGAGACTAAGGCTTATCGCGACAGAGTCGCAACTGCGTATTCGAATATGGCCCAGCTTGCTGCGACTCCGTCCTATGAGCGCGAGTACGGTAGGCTCCGCGCATGGACCTCGAACAGCTTCCGCCCCAGCTACGCATCGTCCTCAAATCCCTCGACCACGCGATGAAGAGGCGCGAACCCGCGATCCGGGCCAAGGTGGAGCGCCTTCGCGCGGCTCATCCGGCTTATACCAACGATCAACTTGCGAAGGCCCTGATCCGTTCCACGCGACGACGGGTTGCGGCCACCGGTGCGCTGAGCGGCGCGGCCTCGATTGCGCCCGGCCTGGGCACGGTGCTCGCGATCGGCACCGTCACGAGCCAGACCCTCTACGCGCTCGAGCAAGAGATCGAGCTCGTGCTCGGCATCGCGATGATCTTCGGCCACGAGCTCAGCGGTTCGGAGGGCCGGGTGCTCGAGGCGCTCGTCGTGGTCGGCGTCACCAGCGGCTCGCTGAAGCTGCGCGAGGACGTGCTGGTCGCGGGCGGCGAGCGCCTCGCCGTGGCCGCCTTCCGCCGGGTGCCGAACCTGTTGCTGGTCCATGGCTCGGGGCGCTTCATCACACGCATCCTCGCCCGCCTTGCCACCACCGGTACGGCCAAGGTGGCGGCGCGAATCATCCCCCTCGGCGTCGGCATCGGGGTCGGCGCAGGCTTCGACTGGCTCGCGGTGACGGGACTCGGCAGAGGGGCGATGCGGTATTACGGTCCGGGTGGTCCCGGCGCGCGTCCGCTCCTACTTGCTCCGGAAGATCCCTCGCACGTCGAACTCGGCCGCTGAAGCGATCTGGTCGAAGCCGCACTGGCGCGGTTTCTTGTCCGTCCGCCAGCGCAGGAACCCGGTCGCGTGGCGAAATCGTTCGCCCGCCTCGAGCTTGTCGTAGGTCACCTCGCACACCAGCTCCGGGCGCACCGCCACCCACTCGGTGTCTTTGCCCCGGGACCACCGGCTCAGCCCGCCAGGCATGCGACCGGGGTTGGCGCGCCATTCCTCTTCCGGGATCTCGGTCTGCAGTGGCTTGAGCTTGGCGATCAGCTCCTTTCGCTCCGCGGCGTTGAAGGATGAGGTATGACCGACATAGTGCATGGTGCCCTTCTTGTCATACAGGCCGAGCAGCAACGCGCCCAGGGTTGAGCCGTCGCTTGATTTGCGCCAGCCGATGACGACACAGTCCGCCGTCCGCTGGTGCTTGATCTTCACCCAGAACCGCTTGCCCGGCACATAAGCTCCATCCCAACTTTTGGCGATCACACCGTCGAGTCCCGCGCCTTCGAACTTTTCGAACCAGGCCTCAGCAGTCTTCGGATCGCGCGTGTAAGGCGTCAAAAAGATCGGCTTCTTGATGCCTTTGAGCAGCTTCTCGAGCCGCTTGCGCCGCTCGCCGAGGGGCAGCTTGCGGAGGTCGGTTGCGCCCTCGGCGAGAACATCGAAGGCGACAAACCACGCCGGCGTCGCCTCGCTCAGCATGCGAACCCGTGACTCGGCGGGATGGACCCTCTGCTGCAGGGCGCCGAAGTCGAGGCCGTTGGCCCCGACCACGATCACCTCTCCATCCAGCACCAGCTTCGAGGCGGGTAAGGCGCGGAATGCCGGTAGAAGCTCGGGAAAATAGCGGGTCATCGGCCGGCCGCCACGGCTCATCAGCGCCACCTCCTCGCCGTCGCGATAGACGAGGGTGCGAAAGCCGTCCCATTTGGGTTCGTACTCCCATCCGTCCCCCTTGGGGATTCCGGTCTCGGAGATGGCCGAGAGCATCGGCTCCATTTCCAGGGGCAGCGGCAGCTTCAAGGTAGTTTTCCCCAGGTGTCTATATCTTGTGGACCACTCGCGTATCTGCTACCATATGAGAGGCCGATAAAGCGGCCGGTGAATTCGACATCACGCCCCCACCCCAGCCTTGGGAAGCTCGCGCAAGCGGGCTTCCCCGTTTTTTGGAACCGGTTCGGCTCTATTTCTGGAGCGCCTGAAATTCGCCAAGCAGGTCGTCGATGGTGACGTTGCCGTAGTCCTGGCTCAGGGCGTCTTTGGCGGTCGCCCAGATCCCGCGGGCCGACGCCGGGCCACGCTGGGCCAGGTCACGCAAGCGCAAACGGCCGTAGACCCCGATGTCAGGCAGCTGCCGCAGCTGATCGGCCATCCATTTCGCCCACTGCTTGACATTGCCGTCACCGGGGGCGACCTTGGCCTCCGTCGCCGCAACCTTCGACTCTGTGGCCGCCATCACCTTCTCGGCGGCCTGCTTCGCTTTCTCGACCTCGTCGGCCGCCTTGGCCGACACCTCCTCGGCGGCAGACTTCGCGGCGACCGCGTCGTGTGCCGTCTGGGCTTTCAGCGCCGTCAGGCCCTGGCCGGCGATCTCGCTGATCCGGTCCGTAGCCGAGGCGCCAGTCGCGTCGCCGTTGCCCTCACCGGTGCGCAGCCTTTCGCCAAACCCACGGCCCAGGGCGCCTCCGACCAGGTTTGGAACGTCGAGCCCGGTCAGACCCTTGATGGCGGTGGTCGACTCGATCATGGCCCGAGTCGCATTGCGGACGATGTCGGAGGCGCCGTCGGCGCTCATCACGGTCAGGGAGTCGATGTGGCTCATCGGCTCGGCAGCTGCACGCACGATGTCGGGCAGCGCGGCCAGCACGGTCTGGATGATGGCCGCCTCGTTGAACTGCTTGTAGGCATCGGCGCGCATGGCCAGCGCCTTCGCCTCAGCCTCACCTTTGGTCAGCACGATCTGCGCCTCCGCCCCACCTTCCAGCCGCGTCGTTTCCGCATCCGCCTCCGCGGACGCGATCCGGGCGCGTTTGGCGCCTTCAGCTCGCGCGATGACGGCCTGCGCGTCAGCTGCCGCCGGCTTGACGGTCGTCGAGAGCAGCTCCTTCTCTTTCCGGTCCGCCTCCAGCTGCGCCAGCTCGGTCTGCTTGCGCACGACCTCCTGCGTCGCCTCGGCCTGGGCAAGTGGTCCGGCCTGGTCGGCCCGGGCCTGAGCCGCCGCAACCTGGGTCCTGGTTTCAGCCTCGCGCAGCGAGACGTCTCGAGCCGCGTTGATCTTGATCTGCTGGGCCTGGGCCTCCCGAACCGCCGCCTCCTGGTCAGTTGATGCCTTCGCCATGCGCGCGTCCCGAGAGACGGTGGAGACGCTCTGCTGGCCGAGGAGCTCGATGTAATTCGACTCGTCTGAAAAGCTCTGGATGGTGAACGCGTCGATCTGCAGACCGCTCGTCGCCAGGTCGCCCTTGGCCGCGTCCTGCACCTGCTGGAGAAGCTTCTGCCGGTCGCGGATCAGCTCCTCGATGGTCAGCGTGCCGACGATCGAGCGAAGCGACCCCTCGAGCACATTCTTGACGATCGAATCGACCTGCTCGGGCTTGGCGTCGAGGAATCGCTCGGCCGCGTTGCGAAGCGATTCGACGTCACGCCCGATCTTGAACGTGGCGACGCCCTGCACCTGGACCTTGATGCCCTGGCTGGTCACGGCGTCTGTCAGCTGCACGCTGATCTGGCGCGCCGTCAGCTTGAGCTTGCCGACGCGGTCGAGCAGAGGCCGGACGAAGGTGCCGCCTCCGACGACGACCTTCACACCCTTGTCACCTGGCGAGGCGACCACCTGCCCCCGCTCGTCGCGGACCTTGGCTCCTCGCGACCCGGCGACGATCAGCGCCTCGTTGGCCCCGGCGACGTGGTAGCGGCTGGCCACGAAGGCGATCAGGAGGAGGAGGATCACCACCCCCGTCACCACTAGAAACGGAGTTGACGTCAAGAATTCAGGCATCGGACCGTGCTCCTTCGGTGCTAACTGTGGATGTTGGCGCTACGACGAGGTTGTTGCCGGCGACCGCAATCACCTTCACCACCCGACCCGCCGGGATCTCAATGTCCGCGGTGGCGGTCATGTTGTGCGATGCGCCTGCGAAGCTGATGAGGACCGTTCCGAAGTGATTGGCTGGTATGCCGACCGAGACCCGAGCGGTCGAGCCGACCATGTCCTCCAGGCTGAACGTATCGGTCGACTCGGCCCGGCGCAGCGCTGTGAAAGCCCCCAACACCACGCCGGCGCCGATCACGCCCGCCACGACCCCAATCAAGGTCGCGATGCCGACCCCAACCCCAAAGCCGTGGATGCCCAGCAGGCCGCCGACCCCGAACATGGCCACAAAGCCCAGCAGGACGGGGGTTGGTGAGACGCCGCCGAGATCCAGGCCGAAGTGGATCGCGTTCAGGAAGCCGCCGAATAGGTCGTCGAAAATCAGCGTCAGCAGAAGGAGGCCGCCCCCAACAAGGAGGCAGGCGCCGAATACGAGGTCAGCCGTACTCAATCCCTCTGCACCAGCGACTGCATCTTAGGACGAGGATCGAGGAAACGGCCTAGAGGCAGCCCAGCAGCGCCTCCGCCAGGCCCACCGAACCCTGGACGCGGGTCTCGATCACGCGCCTGAACGTACTACTCGCCCACCGCCTTGCGGCGTCGCGCGGGCGGCGCCGGCTTGTCGGTCGCTCGGCGGCGCGGGGCGTGCTCTCCGGGGCGGTAAACCGTGACCTCGATTGGCAGCACGCCCATGTTGACAAGCGCCGCCCACAACCCGCCCGCGAGCAAACCGATCAGAGCGCCGAGCACGCCGACGAGAAGCCCCACGCCCGGGATGACCAGGAACCACCTGTCGGCGACGGTTTCGAGCGAGTTGACCTGGTCGCCGAGGGGCAGCAGCTGCTGGGTGACGCCGAGGCTGAAGCCGAGCTGCGCCTGCCAGTCCACGATCGCGCCCGCGAACCAGCTGATCAAAGCGCCAAGCGTCGCCCCGGCAAAAAGACCGAAGACGAAGCCGGTGATCGCTCCGGCGAACATCGCGCTGCGAATCGAGAGGCGGACCAGGAAGTCGCTCACCATGCCGGCCGTCTCACCCGGGCAAGCACGACGATGACGAGGATCAACACCAGCGCGGGAACGGCGAAACCGTAGGCGATGAATGGCAGCAGCAGGTTGTGGCGGTGACCCGGCTCAATCGCGACTGCGACTCCCTTCGTCCTCACGCTCGCCGGCGGCGTGGACGGTGCGGTGCGGGCGAACTTCGTCGCGGCCGCGGCGCCCGCGGGCCTGAGCGAACCATCCGCGCGGTAAAGACCGAAGGTCTCGACCGTGATGCCCGGCCGCTGCGTCCAGTAGTCGTCGAGCGTCCACCACACGGCCGCGCCGACAAAGCCGTCCTGCTCGGTATCGAAATCAGGCGAAAGCTGACCGTAGTAGGTGTTGAAGACTCGAAGCTGCTGCGGCTCCTCCCCCGCGTTGTCGGACCAGTGCCCGTATTCGAGGATCATGATCGGCTTTTTAGGGTAGGTCTGATGCGCCTCCGTCAGGGCGGATTGGATCACCGCGCCCGAAAGCCGGGCGCCGTAGAGCACGCCGTAGTAGAGCGTGTAGCCCGCCACATCGAGATTTGAGCTTGTGGGATCGGCCGGATCGGTTCCGTACGCCGCCTGGCCCGTCAATCGGGTGCCGTCGATCCGGCGATCCAGCGCGTGAAGCGCGTTGAGCGCGCTCGCACGCTCAGACGAGCCCGCCGACTCGTTGGCCAACCCATGGAAGAGCACGCTTGGGCGGTTGAAATCCCGCAGGTCCATCTCGGCGAGCATCTGCTGCGGGATGCCCCGCTCCATGGCGATCGTAAAAGTTTGCGGGGTGAAGTGATACAGAGGGATCTCCTCCCACACGGCGAGCCCAAACCGATCGGCCAGCACCGGGAGCACCTGGTTGGGTGGATGGTGGTCGATCCTGATCATGTCAGCGTGCACGGCGACCGCGCGCTTGAGGATCGATGCGATGTCGGTGACCGAGGTCAGCGGCCCTCCTCCTGGTGCGCCTGAACGCACGGGCGATTGCCGTTCCTCATGCAGCGCGACTCCGTTGAACACGATGGGCTGGCCGTTGAGAAGGACGCGAGGCGCGGTCGAGTCGACCCTGATCTGTCTCAGTCCAAAGCTCGTGTAGAGGTCGTCGACGCGCTCGTCGTTCGCGTAGACGGAAACCTGCAGCACATAGAGCGCGGGCAGGCTCGGGCTCCAGAGGTCGGCGGAGCGGATGGAGAACGGCGCGGGGACCCGAAAGACCGAGTCGCCGCTGATGTCGCCGAGGCTGATGTGATGGTCGAGCAGCGGCTTGGCGTCAGCCGGGATGAGGCTTGCCGCGTCCGGATCGAGGCGATTGCTCGGATTGACCTGCGCCGGCCAGAGCTGGACCTCGACCCTCGCGTTGACGTTGGCCTTGCCCCGGTGCTGGAGGACGATCGAGATGTCCGCGCCATCGAGGTGTGGACTCACGTCCGCACGCACAGCACTCATGCCCGGCACGGCTTCGAGCCAGACATCGCCCACGATCCCGCCGTAGTTCCACCAATCGGCCAGGCCCCACGGAACGATGTCGTCGCGAGTTCCCCATTCGGGGTTGTCCACCCGCACGACGAGATTGTTGTACGCGTCTGGGAGCAGCGCGCCGGTAGCGTCGAGAGCGAAAGGCGTGTCGCCGCCTTCGTGGTAACCGAGGTAGTGGCCGTTGAGCCAGACGTCGGCGATGTAGCGCACGGCTCCGAACTTGAGCAGCGCGAACTGGTCGGTCCACGCCGCGGGCAGGCGAAAGTCGATGCGATAGAAACCTCCGGTCGTCGTCCGGTCGGGCGGTTGATTGAAGGTTCCCGGGACCTGGATGGCGGGCCAGCCTGAGGAGTCAAACAGCATCCCCGCGCGCGAACCCAGCTCCGCGTCTAGCGCCTTCCGGACCGAGCTGCGGTTGGTCAGGCTGAGGCCGGTGTCAACGGGTACCCGGTCGAACCGCCAGACGCCATCGAG
>Ga0209375_1001200_pt1 | contig 19824 bp, 14 predicted proteins | sample GraSoiAngelo_131_FD_185888 | JGI IMG/M metagenome (GOLD analysis project Ga0209375, IMG submission 185888) | Grasslands soil microbial communities from the Angelo Coastal Reserve, California, USA - 14_0929_02_30cm (SPAdes) (version 2) | ecosystem: Environmental > Terrestrial > Soil > Grasslands ... | reverse complement strand
GAGCAGGGAAAAGCTCTCCGCGCTGGGCTACGTGGCCTCTCGAAAGACCCGCCCGGCCACAAGCATTGACCCCAAGGACCGCATTGATGTGGCCAACGATATGCACGATGCCAGCCTGGCCATCGAGGAGGGAAAGGAAGCCACCGTCATCCCGTTGCTGCTGCACGTGGTAGCCAAAGACCCGCAAGTCCAGGCTGCGCAGTATTACCTGGGCATCGCCTACTCGCGGGAGGGCAACTTTGCCAAAGCCCTTCCTCCCTTGCGGAAAGCCGTCGAGCTCCGGCCGGATGCGCTGATGGCGCAGTACGAGCTGGCCATCTGCCTCTATGAAACCGGGGATCTGAATACCGCTGCCGCGCATCTCGAAATCTTGGTAGAAAACCGGCCCGAATGGATCGACGTCCGCTATTCCTTGGCCTCCATTTATGCTCGTACGGGACGGCCTCAGGAAGCGGCGAAAAACCTACTCGTTGTCCTCCAGGAAGAGCCGGACCATTACCGCGCAAATCTCCTTCTGGGGCGCATGCTGTTTCTGAACGGCACTTTCGCCGAGGCCCTGCCCTACCTGGAAAAGGCCGCGGTGGTACAAACGGATTCGCGCGAGGCGCATTCCTTCCTGGCGGACGAATACGAGAAGCTGGACCGCGCCGCGGATGCCGCGCGAGAGCGCGCTGAAGCCAGCCGGCTAAGAGCTTCAGGCCATCCGTGAAGCTTTGCGTGTCTGCGCGTCCGGCACCAGGAGTTCCGTGCACGGCGCCGCCCTTCGCTAGACAGCCGCGATTCGCAAAGCTATACTTCATTTTCAAACTCAGGGGTGTTCCATGGTTCACAGAAAACTTTCATTGTCGCTAGTGGTCTTTTTGCTTGCCCTCCCGGTCTTTGGACAACAACAAAGCACTCCCAAACAAAAACCGCGAGTCATCGTAGTCGGCGTGAATGGCATGGAGCTGGACATCATCCGACCGCTCTTGCTGAAAGGCCAGATGCCGAATCTGTCGAAGGTGATCGAGAGAGGCGCCTACGGAAAACTCCGGACGGTTTCTGCACCCAATTGTCCGCGAGTGTACAGCACGCTGTTTACAAGCACGAATCCGGAGGAGCACGGCGTAACGGGATTTATCGTTGGCGGGATCACTGCCAACACGAACATGCTTAAGGAGGAGCCCGTCTGGTCGATGCTATCGAAAAGCGGGATCACCGTGGGCATGGCGAATGTTCCCGCAACTTTCCCCGTCATGCCGGTGAACGGGTACATGATCAGCGGGATGCTCACGCGCGGCAAGAACTGCGAAGACGGCGTACTTTGCGCGCCCAAGCTGAGCGAAGTGATGGGCGGTGACGCTGTTTATCCGAAGAGCATGCAAGCCGAGCTGCTGAAGAATGTCGGCGACTTCTATATCGACTGCGAGCGGATGCCTGCCGCAGGGGATTTGAAAGGTCACGAAACGGAACTCATCGACAAGTGGCTGGGCAAGGTGCAGGTCATCCGCGACCAGCAGACCAAGCTGTTCGATTATCTGCTGACGACGCACCCCACGGAGTTCACCTTCTTAGCGCAATCCTGCGAAGACCGCACCGGGCACTGGCTCTACCCCATCACACCGTTCAATGTTGGCTACAATCCGAGCATCAATAACGTCCGGCAGGATGCTTTCCCGGGTCAATACGTCGCTTTCGACAAAGTGCTTGGCTCGATCCTGAAGCATGTGGACGAAAACACTTACTTGATTATCTTCTCCGACCATGGGATCAAGCCCCTGCGCGAGTTCGAAGAGAAAGATCCCCGCGCGCATATGGACCACGAGAAGACCACGCCTGTGATCGCCAAGCATGATTTTGCCGACGGTGATGACGTCCCCGGCTCGTTCTTCGCCATGGGGCCCGGCATCAAGCATGATCTTCGGTTGATGGGTTTGGGAGCCAGCGTGTATGACGTCGCGCCTACCCTATTACACATCTATGGCATCGAGCAGCCAAAACAGATGCGGGGACGCATTCTGACTGAAATCTTCGAGAGCTCCGACAATAAAGTGGCCGTGAAGAACTAACTCGTTCGAATCTTCCCGCCAGACAGAGGAACTTGCTTTGATCCCGTCGACCGGCCGCTCATTGCGGCCGTTTCGATTTTTGTAGTGCCTTGGCCTGCGATTGGACCCGCTGAGCATCTTGCCCCCGCCCAAGCCCAGTGTAGGCCTCTGCGAGCAGCTCAAACATTTCTGCACCGCTGCTCGAAGAATCAGCAATTGGCTCAAGCAGGTCCACCACATCGGCAAACTTTTTCTGGCGGATCAGCGCCTTCGCAAGATCGATTTGTGCTTCTGAACTCCCCGGCTGCAAAAGTACCGCTTCCTCAAATTGGACCTCTGCCGCTTTCGAATCGTTCAAACTGAGATAAACTCGCCCAAGTGAGAGCCGCGCTGCAAACTGGTGAGGGTCCAACTTCAAGCTTGCCTGCAGAGCGTCCCTCGCGCCGGGCAGATCCCCGCCTAATTCCAGTGCTCGCCCGTACTCAAGTGCAACCGTCGCATCATTCGGGCGCGCGTCTTGCGCCCTTCGCAAATAGCCGGCAGCTTTTGCGTAATTCCGTGAAGCAATCTCAAGCCGGCCCAGTTGTCTAAGAGCGATCGCCGAGCTTTCATCCAATTGTAGGACCTTCTCAAGTGCCACTCGAGCCTTATTGGGCTCCCCGTCTTCTGACGCCATCATCGCGGTGTGCAACAAATTCTGCTCCTCAATCTTGTCTTTGGGATCGGGCAACAACGAGGGCTCGGGAACATCCGTAGCGCTTCGAGCGTCGGCGGAGCCCAAATACCCGAGCGCGTGCAGTTCATCGATGGTGCTCACGGATACCGCCCCAGGCGAACTTTCTCCGTGTGCCGGTGATTTGGCGCTTACCTCCGCGAGCACTCTGCGCAGTTTCTGAACCGTTCCATCCCAGGGCTCGTAATGGTTGCGCAATTCGCCGGGATCGGCACGGAGATCGTAGAGCTCCGGCTTCGGCGCCTCGATAAACTTGAAGCCTTCCTTTCGAATCGACCGCAGTGGGGCCCATCCAAACCGCAGCGGGTATTCGGTTTCACCGAAAACCGTGCGGGGAGCCGCCACGATGCCGTTGAGGAATGGCTCCAGCGAATCGCCATCCAGACTCGCCGGAGCCGCAACGCCGAGCAACCCCAGAATCGTGGGCATGATGTCCGTTGTGCGAACCTGCGCGTCAACCGTCCTGCCCGCATCGCGTTCCTCCGGCAGCTTCACAATTAGCGGAACGTGAGTCGTCGAATCGTAGAGCAAGATCCCGTGAGTATCTTCGTGATGTTCGCCCAGTCCTTCTCCGTGATCTCCCACCACAACAATCAGTGCTCCCTCATACCATCCCTGTTTCTTGAGGTAAGCAAGGAAGTGACCCAACGCCGAATCCGCGTAAGCAATTTCTCCGTCGTAGAGCTGGTCCTTGTAAACATCGGAATACGGCGGAGGCGGCTCGTACGGATCGTGTGGATCGTAGAAGTGCACCCAAACGAAGTGTGCACCGGCTGGGTGCGCGTTGAGCCACGATTCTGCGCGTTGCTCTACTTCCATACCTCGGCGCTCGATGCGTCCCCACCGGGACTTAGTTGTCGTGAGCTCTGGGAAGTTATCGTAGAATTCGAAACCGCGATCGAGGCCGGGCGCGAGATTCTTGCTGTCGAGGATCACCGCGCCAATGAATGCCGCAGTGCGGTAGCCCCCCTTCGCGAGTAATTCTGCCAGGGTGGGATAAATAGCTGTCAAAGGGACACCGAAGTCGCTGACTCCGTGCGAGCTCGGCAAAAGCCCAGTCATGATGCTCGCGTGCGAGCTATTCGTGATGGGGCTGGGCGTGAACGCTTGAGTGAAGCGGATTCCTTGCTTTGCTAGCAGATCTAACGCGGGAGTTTGGATTCGGTCGTATCCATAGCAGTGAACGTGGTCGGCACGCAGAGTATCGATGGTAATGAGAAAAACGCCAGGACGGGCGGTCTTGTCCGGCACAGGCTCGCGGGCTACGCTGGCGCCAGCAGCTAAATAGCAGCCGAGGAGGACAAAAAAGATCCGCATAGCATCGAGCGTATCACAGCCCGCGTTTTCGACAACTTCTCTGCTTTTCCATCACTGTGATTTAATCGGCGTTCCCCGCACCACTTCGTATCCTCATAACGTGCAAACAACTACTCTTTTTCACGTCACCTTTTGAAGCCTGACGCTTTGGTCGCCTGCCGACTGCCCGTGATACACTGCGCTCGCTTAAAGCGAATCAATTACTTCCAAACGGAGACGCACGATGATTCGATGGCTAGTGGGAATCGCGGCATTGCTCAGCACCCTTGCGGCCGCGGCGCTTTCCACCGACACAACAGCCCCCGACACCCCTGAACCCGGTTCCATCGAAGCAATCGCGAAAGCCACCGGCGATCCGCGTTTCCTTTCCCCTTGGGTTTCTTATCTTCCCCAAGCGCACGGTGTTCCCTCACCACTCGCCTTTTTTGGCCGCATCCCCGGCACCCCCGGTGAATTCGTTGACACGGCGAAAGCGCACGCCTACTGCCGTGCCCTTGCCGCGGCGTCACCGCGTGTTCGCGTTTTCTCAATCGGTCGCAGCGAAGAGGGCCGTGATATCTTGATGCTCACCGTCGCCGACGAAGCCGGCATTCGCGACCTCGACCGATTGAAGGCCGCCACAGCATCCCTCGCTGACCCGCGCACGCTTTCAGCGGCCCCAGCAGAAGCGCTCATCGCCACTTCACGGCCGATCTACTACTTCAACGCTGGCTTGCATGCCGATGAAACCGGTTCCGCAGAAGCTGTGCTCGAACTCGCCTATCGACTCGCCGTCTCCGACCAGCCGAACATCCGCCACATCCGCAAACAACTCATCGTTCTCATCAATCCCGTTTCGAATCCCGATGGTCGCGACAAAATGGTGGAGTGGTTCTATCGCTACCTCAAGGGTAAGACCAATCGGGCCACTTTGCCTCGCCAGTCTCCGCCGTACTGGTCCAAATACGCCTTCGTCGACATAAATCGTGACACCCATCAGCAAACTCACGAAACCACCAAGGCCGTTCACCGCATGTTTCACGAATGGCATCCCACCGTTGTCCACGATCTTCACGAAGGCTCTCCCCTCATGATGACCTGGAACGGTACCGGGCCTTACAACCCAAACATCGATCCCATCACCTATACGGAATTTCTCGAGCTCAGCTTTCATGAAGTCCAAACCATGACCGCCTTCGGCATGCCCGGCGTTTCCACTTGGAATTTCGGCGAAGCCTTCAGCCATCTCTATCTTGATTCCGTGGCCATGAATCACAACAGCATCGGCCGCGGCTATGAAACTCTCGGCAACGGCACCGCTGAGACCCTGCATTACTCTCTCCGTCCTTCACAAACCTCCATGGAGTGGTACCGCCCCACTCCTCCTCCCGCTGAATTTGACTGGTCCGAGCGCGACAACCTCAACTACACGGAAACCGGCGCGCTTGCCGCTCTTGACTTTGCCGCTCGCAACTCCAAAGAGATGCTTCGCAATTTCTACAAAAAAGGTTGGGACTCGTGGCGCAAGGGACTCGATGAACCTCCCTACGCCTATCTCATCCCGGAAGATCAAGGAGATCGCAAACGCGTTGCCGACATGGTGGGCCGTCTCCTCGAGCAACGCATCGAAGTTGCCCGCGCCCAAAACTCCATCACTCTCAAAGAGGGCAACTTCCCAGCAGGCACCTACGTCATTCGTCTCGATCAGCCCTATCGCAATTACGCAGTCGATCTCCTCTCGCCTCAGGTATTTCCCAAGGACAAAGGCGAACCCTACGATGATGTCTCGTGGGAGTTTCCCGCGAATTTCCATCTTGCTGCCATCCCCACCGCGGATGCCTCCATTCGATCCGCGGCACTCACACCTCTGAAAGAGACGCCACGGCCGGCGGGCGCCGTTTCTGGGGAAGGTCCTGTGTTTCTGCTGAAAGATACCGGTCAGGAGAGTCTTTTCGCGGCCCGCTATCGGCTTGCTGCCTTCGATGTGGAAATCGCCGAGCACCCATTCAAAGTGGGCGGGGTCGACTTTCCTGCCGGCTCCTGGTTTTTGCCCGCCAGGGACGGCCTGGCCGGCGCGATTCATTCTGTCGCCACCGAGCTTGGCCTGGACTTCGTCAGCACTTCTGCTTCTCCCGTCGTTTCGCATCACGCTGCGAGCGTTCCGCGCATCGGCGTTTGGGTGCCCTGGGCTGACACCGACTCCATCGGCTGGATCCGCTACATCCTCGATCAGCACCGCGTTCCCTATACGTATGTTCGCGACGAAGACATTCGCGCCGGTAATCTTCGGGACCACCTTGATGTGCTTCTCTATGGCCACGTCGATCTTGAACTCGCTGAGCAAATTGAGGGCCTGCCCAAACGTTGGAGCCCTATGCCCTTCAAGAAAACGCCGCAGACCCCCAGCTTCGGCACGCCAGCCGAGTCCGACGACATCACCGGCGGAATCGGTTACGCGGGCCTCGCGGAAATACAACGCTTCGTGGACAACAGCGGTTTGCTGGTAACCCTGGGAAGCGGTTCGATGCTGGCTCTCAACGGCGGCATCGTGCGTGGCGTGCGCTCTGTCGCTGGCGGCGTCCCGCGCAGTATCGCGGGCGGGGGTTCGGCTTCAGCCGCAGCCGCGCAGAATTCCGTCACGCGTACTCCCGGCGCGCACGTGCGTGTCACTTTCGCTCGGCCGGATCACCCCATTGCCTATGGTTACCCGGCGCACACCCATGTCTTCCGCCAAAACTATCCGCTCTACAGCGCACCCCGCGCCTGGCTGCGCATGGCCTATTGCACTACCTGCCTCGATGGTCCCGAAAACCGCTCTGGGATCGTCCTCGAATGGGGCGACTCCGCTGGCGCTCCATTTGTCATCAGCGGCCAGGCCTGGGGCGAAGAAAATCTTCTGCGCCGCCCCGCAATTCTCGACATGCCAGTCGGCCGCGGTCACGTCGTCTCGTTTAACTTCAATCCTTTTCACCGCGACATGAATCGCGGCGATCATCGTCTCGTTTGGAATGCCATTTTAAATTGGCAAGCAATTCTTTCAGCCCCCGCACCATCCCCCATTTCCACGTCAAGCGAACTGGATCAATCGGATCCGTAATCTATATAGGTCCGAAGTCATATTGCTCTTGTTAAGTCGGATTCCTGGACATCTGCTGAAGGATTGCATCGCGTGTTGCACTTGGAGCCGATCGCGTCGGCCACAGCCAGTCCTTGTCCCGTACGCACTTGAGGTTCTTCTCGAAGATGAAGACAGGCTCCTTGCCCGGTAAGATGCGGTCACCCATCTCGTGCCACGTACCATCCTTATTGACCGCGGCGTAATGGATCGTCATCGGCTCGGCGAGGATTCCCATGCGCGCGCCGCCATTGACCTGCTGTTGCCGCACCTGTATCATCCGCGCATCCCAATTTCATTTCCATCGGAGAGGCTCACCATGTTGAAGCGTGCGAGATACGTTGTCGCGATATATGTCGTAGCGATCGCAGTGGTTGTGCTGCTGGTTGCTCCTTGTTTGTTGCAGGCGCAGCAGCCACAAATCAGTCCTGACGTGTACGGGCAGCTCAAGTATCGGTATATCGGCCCGGAGGGCAACCGCGCCACATCTGTTGCCGGAGTGCCGGGGAAACCGAACATCTGGTATGTGGGCGCGGCCTCTGGCGGCATTTTCAAGAGCACGGACGGTGGAATCCACTGGGATCCTGTCTTTGACTCAGAGCCGGTGGCGTCCATCGGTTCACTGGCGGTGGCGGCGAGCGATCCGAACATCATATGGGCGGGGACTGGTGAATCTTTCATCCGCAGCCACATCTCCGTAGGACAAGGGATCTACAAATCCCTCGACGCCGGCAATACCTGGTCGTTGATGGGATTGGAGAAGGTAGGTCGCATCGGCCGCGTGGAGATCGATCCGCGCAATCCGGACGTCGTGCTGGCTTGCGTTCTGGGTCACGGCTATGGGCCGCAGCCGGACCGCGGCGTCTTCCGCACTACCGACGGCGGAAAGTCGTGGGACAAAGTGCTGTTCGTCGACGAGAACACAGGCTGTTCCGACCTGGGAGCGGATCCCAACAATCCGAGAATCCTTTTTGCCGGGATGTGGCAGATTGAGATTCACACTTGGGGCCGTACCAGCGGCGGGCCTGGCAGCGGGTTGTTCAAGTCGACCGACGGCGGCCTGACTTGGAAGCGCTTGGAAGGGCATGGCCTGCCGCATTCTCCGGTAGGCAGAATTGCTGTGCGCGTGGCCAAGAAAGATTCCAACCGTGTTTACGCGGAAATTGAAACAGGCGACGGCATCCCGCAACTGAACAGCCCCGGCCAACTCGGCCAACTATGGCGTTCCGACGACGGCGGCGAGAACTGGGAGATGGTCAACTCCGACCGGCAGCTGCGCGGGCGCACGCATTACTACACGCGCACGGAGATTGCACCGGACAACGAGAACGAAGTGTTTTTCTTCTCCGCGTCATTTTCGCGGACGCTCGATGGCGGCCACACGCTCACAAAGCTGCCCTCCAATCCCGGCGGTGACAATCACGAAATGTGGATCGATCCCACCAACGGAGATCGCATGGCGGCGGTCAACGATGGCGGCGTGAATATTTCCGTAAATCGCGGGAACTCCTGGAACCACGTCAACCTGCCCATCGCGCAGATGTATCACGTCACCGTGGACGACCAGATTCCCTACTTCGTTTATGGCAACCGGCAGGACGGCCCGTCATGGCGCGGCCCGAGCAATAGCCTGCAGTTCGGCGGCTTCTCCGGCAACAGCATCCCCCGCGGCGCGTGGCACCCGGTGGCCGGAGGCGAGAGCGGCTTCGCCGTGCCGGATCCGGTTGACAACAACATCATCTGGTCCACGGGAACCGGATCGGGCAGCATCGGCGGCACGGTAACCCGCTTTGACGAGCGCACGCACCAGGACCGCGAGGTCGAGGTGTGGCCCGACTATGTAGCCGGCGCGCCGGCGGCGGAGGCCAAGTACCGCTTCAATTGGGAATTCCCCATCGCCATTTCTGCCCACGACCACAACAGAGTGTACGTGGGCAGCCAGTTTGTGCACGTGACCACCGATGGCGGCAATAGCTGGCAGATCATCAGTCCCGACCTGACGCGCAACGACAAGAGCCGCCAGCAGATTTCGGGAGGGCTCACTCCCGACAACATCGGCGTGGAATATGCCGGCGTGATTTTCGCGTTGACCGAGTCGGCGAAAGAGGCGGGCCTGATCTGGGCGGGCACTAACGATGGACAGGTACAAGTGACGCGCGACGGCGGAAAAAACTGGACCAACGTCACGAAAAATCTACCCAATTTCCCGGAGTGGGGCACAGTGGACAATATCGAGGCTTCACGCCATGACGCAGGGACGGCTTACCTGACCGTTGACGGCCATCAGGTGAATTTCCGCGACCCGTTTGTCTACAAGACCGCCGACTACGGAAGAACCTGGACGTTGATCACCAACGGGATTCCGCACAACATGCTGAGTTACGCGCACTGCGTGCGCGAAGATCCCGTCCGAAAGGGACTCCTTTATCTCGGCACGGAGGGCGGGCTGTACGTTTCCTTTGATGACGGGAAAAACTGGCAGCCGTTGCAGTCCGGCCTGCCGCACGCGCCGGTCTACTGGCTGACCGTCCAGGAGAGGTTCCACGACCTCGCGGTGGCCACTTACGGGCGCGGCTTTTGGATCCTGGACGACATTACTGCGCTCGAGCAGTTCACGCCGGAGTTCGGCGCGGCCAAGGCCCATCTGTTTGCGCCTCGCAATGCATATCGCTTTAAGCAAGTGGTGCAGCCGGCTGCCGTCGAGTACGACCCAACCACGGGGAAAAATCCGCCCTACGGCGCGTCCATTAATTTCTATCTCAAGTCCAACTTGGGAGAGAAGGACGTGGCCAAACTGACCATCGCGGACGCCGGCGGTAAAAAAGTGCGCGAAATCGAATGTCGCGCACCCAAACCTGGCGCCGCAGAGGCAAAAAAGCCCAGCGAAGATGATGATTTTCCCGATGTCGAACCGCCGCCTTGCGAAGTCAAGGCCGGCGTCAACCGCGTGTGGTGGGACTTACGCTCGGAGCGCAGTACACAAATTCGCCTGAGGACCACGCCTCAATTTGCGCCGGATGTCCCGTTTGGACCGGAAGGCTGGCGCAAGCCTCCTGCCTTGGGTCGCCTGGCGGTGCTGGCCCTGCCGGGAACTTACACGGTCACGCTCACCTTGGGAGAAGAGAAATTCACACAGAAGCTGACTGTGCTGAAGGACCCGCATACCGCCGGTTCGGAGAGTGATATCGAGGCGCAAACGCGCGTGGAGACCGCGCTGTTCGACGAGATGGACGCAATGGCGGCCAGGGTGAACCAGATCGAGTCTCTGCGCGCGCAACTCGTTGCCCTGGGGAAGGAGCTGGGTCCGGAGGAGGACGCGAAACCGATCCGCAAACCCGCCGACGAACTTGGCGACAAGCTCGCCGGCATCGAGGGAACCTTGCTGCAGCTCAAGCTAACCGGCCGCGGGCAGGATGATTGCCGCTGGTCGCCAATGCTGCTGCAGAAGGTCGGCTATCTGTTCAGCCAGCTCGACGGCACTGCGGATTTTCCGCCCACTACGCAGCAAGCGGCTGTGCAAGAAGAGTTGAAGCAGCGGGGCGACAAAGTGGCGGAGGACTTTCAGCAGTTGGTGAGGAAAGACCTGGCGGCGTTCAACGCCATGCTGCGCGAGCATAACATCAGCAACATTTATCTCAAGACGCCCTGACGCAGGGTCTTGAGCGAAACCCGACTTTCTACGGCACTCCGGAACCAGACGTCAGTCGTCCAAACTGCGTCGGTTGCCAATCCGTCCACCGATTTGGCTTTTGGAACCGACGCGTTCACGAGAACAATCCGGGAACAATACGAATACCCTACTGCGTTTTCTCAATACTTTGCGTTCCTTAGAGCTCCACGTAAGTGCTTGAATTTCCACATCAAGTTGCTCTGTCACGGCAGAGGTCGCGAGTTCGAGTCTCGTCGTCCCCGCCATAACTTTTCAAACTTACAGAATAGGCTCCATCCCCGCGCGGGCACAAAAAGGGACCAAAGATGCACAGGCTCCTGGGCCCTGCGCCGTTCATTTGGATCTCTATTTCGTGACGAAGAGCCTAACGACAGCCGTCTGCGCAGATCGCTTTTCGGATCCCCCGGCCATACACGCACTTGTCTGCCTGAGAGAAATCGTTGAACTACCTTGCTGGCACTGCTTCCAGAGGGCGGACATCGCGTTCAACCTTATCAGCAATCTCATCTTCGGCGACTTCCAGGTCATAGCGCGTTTGGAGATTCGTCCAGAACGTCGGACTATTGTTGAAGTAGCGCGCGAAGCGCAGGGCTGCGTCAGCAGTAATTGCGCGTTTCTCGTTGACGATATCGGCGATCCGCGTCACAGGGACGCGCAAGTCCATAGCAACTCTATTCATACTTAGTCGCAGAGGGAGCATAAACTCTTCTCGGAGAATTTCTCCTGGATGCACCGGCTTAAGTTTTTTCGTCATCCTGCTGTCTCCTAGTGATAATCCACGATTTCAACTTCGTAGGCATGCCCATCGCGCCATTCAAAACAGACGCGCCATTGGTCATTGACGCGAATGCTGTACTGCCCTTTCCGGTCTCCTCTCAGGCGCTCTAGCCTGTTTCCTGGCAGCGTTGAGAGCGTCCGGATGTCCTGCGCCGCATCTAGCATGTCCAGCTTCCTAAGAGCCTGACGTACCGGCTACATAGGTAACACTTTTGGGCCGAACGCATTCTCCAGCGGTTCGAGCACGCGGGTCTCCAGATCGAAGTATCCCAAATCATAATCCATAAAGCTTACCAGCCAGATGTCGTCTTGCACTTCCTTGATGCCGACAGCCTGCCCGGCGAAGACAGTGCTGAAATTGATTTTTTTTCGACCGAGACAGATGCGGCCGCAATGGGTGACCACGACAGTTCGGTCGTGGAAAGGGTAGTCGATCTCTGGCAAGCCCTGGTACGGCCGAGTCGTGGCCCGATAGACATCGGCAGGACACTTCATGTCTAACGCCTCGTGTGGTCGTTCCTTGTTGAAGACCTCGATGAACTTCTCGAAGCGCGCTTGCTGCTGAAGGAAATTCGCGGCCGCCGGTTTGGTAGCCTCTTTTTTCAAAGTGAGATGCATGCGTTCATGCCGGCCGTTTTGCTGAGGATGGCAGGGTTTGATGCGCTCAATGCCGATGCCCAGCCGGAGCCACCAGACCGCGAGTTTGCTCAGGTTGAACGAGGCGTGCGCGGAAGCGAAGGGCACGCCGTTATCGCTGCGGATGTTGACCGGTAGGCCGCGCTCCTTAAAAAGCCGCTCAAACACACGGAAAGCGTAGTCTTCTCGGGTAGAAACAAAGAGCCTCACAGGTGAGGAGATAACGGCTGGCATGATCGGTGACCGTCAGCGGATAGCAGTACTGACGATTCCTAGCAAGAACTCCCCTTTGTAATCGGTGCACCAAAGTTCGTTGGGACGCTGGCCCAAGGAGAGCGCCGTGCCTTGCGCGCGACGACGTAAACGGCCGCGGCGCTCGACAAAGCCGTGGCGATCCAGCAGCGCATGGATGGTGCTCTTGGCCGGAATCTTGATCCCGGAGAATCGGCGGATCAGGCGCTCGCGAATCTTTCGCGCACCCCAGGTGGGGTGCTCACGCTTCACGTTCAGGGTGTAGTTCTCCACCTGGAAAGGCAGCTTGTGCGCGTAGTGATGCGGGCGGCGGCTTCTGTCGGTCAGCCATTGCACGCCACATTCCTGGTAGCGTTCAAAGATCTTGTAGCCGGTCTTGCGGGAAATCCCGAACTCTCTGCACAGCTCTGACATCGCCTCGCCGGCTAGCCGGCGAGCCACAAACTGCAGTCTTTCATCCATCGCCGAACACTCCTTCCATGGCATACTCGCACCCTCCCCCAAGGGAGAAAGTGTTACCCATGTGTCCGGTACGATGTGTTACCTATGTTCAGGCCGCTCAATCCGGGTCACCCTTGTGCGCCTCCAATCCTCTTTACGGGGCCAAGGAATAGGTCCATTTGATCGCGAACCGAGTTTCCCGAACCTGCGGGGGATTCGCCGGGGCAATGCTGGCGAACTGCGTGCCGACATTATAAATAATGTAGAGGTCGCTGTCGGGCCGATAGTTGTAGCGAAGCCGCAAATTCGCACTCACCGCCTGTGTGTTTGATGTGTCCATCTGGATGAGACTCGTAAAGGTCAGAAAGCGATTGAACGAGTAATTCCCCTGCAGGCTTGCCAGCACGACGGAAAAATTGCCATTGGGCAGTGGCAATCGAAAGCGGTCCCAGGTCTCGGAAGCGGAAACGGAGAATTTCGCCGTCGGACGGTAGTTTGCGCGCACGCGGAATTCGTTCAGTGTCCCGCCGTAATAGCTGCCAAAGCGCTCGAAAAAGTTGTAGGTGAACTTCCGGTCCTGCCCCGAGCCGTAGGTGAGTTGGTGCCGCGTGAAGTGATACAGGCCGACCGGAATGAACACGCTCTTGTAAATGTGGAAAGGCGTCGTGATCCGCTGCGTGAACACATCGACGATGTCATCGTCCGTGTAGGCGCCGTTGTGGAACTCAGCGCGGAACGTGTTCTGCCACTCCTGCGTTGAAACTTCACCGAGTGTGTCCGGCGCGTGAAGCAGAAATCCTTCGAATTGCAATTCTCGGATGCCGGGAATGCTCGGCCGCACCTTGAAGGTCATGTCTCCATACGTTTCGTCGGAGTCGGGCCGCTCGACAAAACCAACTTCCGGGTTGAAGTTGGGCCCGGTCTTCCTCCGCTCCACGATTCCTTCTACCCAGTTTGACCGGTACGTCAGTGACGCGCCGACATCGCTGTTCCCGCTGGGATTTCCCAGCGACTGCGTGCCCGCGATGTGTGCGTCCATGAACCAGTCCTTGAAGAAAACCAGCCGCGTATCGACACCGCCTGTCTGATTGAAGCTATCGAGAACATCACCCGACCGTTTGTCGATGCCCATCACTCCGACATAGGAGCCAGCCCAGAGGGATTCCTTCAGGCGCGCCACTGCGAAATTCGAGTAGGGGTTGGGGCCGCTCGAACGCGTTTCCACATCCATAACGCCAAGTTCCAGGTGTCCAATCCGGCCCGTGAGTTTGGCTCCGCCGTTAATCGGAACCTGATTGCCGGTGATGGGATCGATTCCGATTTGCCGGCTGAAGAACAACTGGTCCTGGTCCCCCAAGGAGAAATTGAATACGCCAGCGTTTTCGAGAAAAAACTGGCGCTTCTCGGGAATGAATACTTTGAATGGCGTGATGTTGAACGGTTCGAGATCGACTTCGGTATCGGCAAAGTCCGTGTTGCCCGTTAGATTTAAGAGCAGATTCGAGCTGAGACCGTATTTCACGTCCACGCCGCCCGTCAGCGGGAACTTCGGATCCTGCCCGGTTTGCTCGTCATACCGCGCTAGTCCATACGGTTTCACGATGAAGAGCCGGCCACTGCCGATATCCCTAATGCCTTCGAGGTCTCCGGCCTGCGATACCTTCGTGATCCCGAACGTCCTGCGGTACGCCTTCCATAGATCAGACTCGTTCTTCCTGCGGATGAACCGCTTGAAGTTCACGCCCCAATGAACATCCGTGGAATGCGTGAAGTTGAGCGTGGTGAACGGAATTTCTATCGTCGCGGTCCAGCCGTCCGCTCCGATTCGCGCTTCTGACGTCCAGACGCCGTCCCAGCCAGAATCGAAATCGGTGCTGGAGTTGTCTCTTTGCTCCTCGATGATCAGGCCGTCGATTTGCGTGCCCAGCGGATTGACCTGGAAGATATACGCGCCGCGGCGGTCGTGATTCGAGTCAATCAGAATTTCGAAGTGGTCGTCCAAATCCTGGCTTACATCGCGGCGTAGTTCGCTCGCGATGATGCGCGCCGGCTCTGCATCGAAGCAGTGAATCCCAAAATAAACAGCGTGGCGCGTATAGAGAATGCGCACTTCCGTTCTCTCCGTCGCAGACTGCCCTTCGTATGGTTCCTGCTGACGAAAGTCGGTGATCGTTTTCGCCGATTGCCAGATCGGATCGTCCAGCGTCCCGTCAAGTTTCGGACCGTGATCGACGCGAACGGCCTCCACCGTGTCTGCCGCCCGTGTTTCCACCTGAGAGGTTGAATTACGCTGTGGCGGCGCGCCTGCGCGGGCGGACGCACCCAAGGACAAGGCAACGAACATCCCCAAGACGCAGGTCCACTTGTGGATTCCGCTGATCACGTTTCCCTTGCCCGCACGGTCCGAACCTGGTCGTGCGCCGACCCCAAACGAAAAACTCAATCTTCGAGTGTCGGCAATGTCCTGAGTACTTCATTGGCCTTCGGGCCGCCGGTCAGCAAATAATTCTTTGGGTTTTCTTCCGCGACGTCCTGTCGCGAGTCAACCTTCCGGCACCGCCATCAGTCCTGCGTAGTCCGACCTAGTCTCGGGTCGCACAAAATTACTGACCAACCGCGAAAACCTGGATCATGGCCGAGTTCGAGCCTTGCCGTCTCACAGCGACGTACAGCCGGCCCAGATCCGGAGAGAAAAAACTGGTGCGTGCTCCCTTAACGGTAGACACGCGGGCAATCTCCTTATAGTGGTCAGCGTCTTGTTGCTCAAAAACGGAAATCGCGCCTTCTCCACCGGTGGCGTAAATGCGTTTTCGGGCTTGGTCGAAAAAGATGTCGTCGCAATCTCCAACTGCCGAAAGCGTTTGCACGATCTTCCCGCTTCCCGTGTCTATGACTAGCAATCGTGCCGGGTAGCGAGTAACTACGAAGAGCCTGTGGTTTCCTTCGTCCAGCGCCATCGCATAGTTGGCGAGCGACATACCAGTACTCCAAGTTGTCACAATCGAGTGCGCCTCCCGATCCACGACGGCAATTTGTCGCGATTTCGGCAGGTTCAAGTAAATTCGAGGATTATTCTTTTCGAGTTGGAACGATTCAGGATGTGCATCCAGCTTGGTTTCTGAGATCTTGTTCCCGTCCGTGTCTAGCTCTGCGAGGGCACCGTCCCCATAGCCGACATACACACGCTGACGATTGGAATCGAATCGAAGGTTATCGGCATCGTCGCCATACTCGATGGTTTTGAGGAGCTTCAGCGAAGTGCCATCTAACATTTTCACTGTGCCGTCCTTGGAACTCGCAACAAATAAGCGGCCATTGTTTGCGACGAAGAGGACACCTTGCGGCTCTTTAAGCCCAGAGATTGTATTCGCGCGTTTACCTGCCTTGAGATCGATGACCTCAACCGTATTGTTGCCAAGCGCAGAAACGAACAGCCTCTGACCCTTAACGTCAAGCGACATGTGGTCGATGCGTCCTTGCACGTCCGGCAGTTGGATCGTCTTCTCCAGTTTCAGTGGTTCGTTTGCTTGAGTCTTTCCCAGCGTTGCTGAAAGAAAGAGCAACATGGCTAGGCGCATTTTTATTCCCATCCTCACGGCTTGCTCCGATCTGAGGTAATAGCTTCATATACGATCATGCGTGCAACGGGCTGTCCTTTTTCTTGTTGCTCAGGTGCATACACACGATGGCTTGTCGAATCCACGGCGAGACTATGGACCATTTTCTCGACCGGGAAGTCCTCAAGCTTTCGATAATGTTCTGCGTCCTGCGCTTGAAAGACTGAGATGAATCCGCTGGAACAAGCCACATAGATTCGCCCCAAACTCGTATCGAATTTCACAACGTCAGCGCCCGCAGGCAGGGATAGGTGCGCGATCGATTTGTGAGTGTCTAAAGCAAAAACCGTAAACGTTCGATTCCCACTGCAGAGGATGAATGCACGATGATGTTCCGAATCAACGGCCATGCCATGATTGAATTGGCAGCCATCCACGGGATATTTCTCGAATAATGTGTCTGTTGCCGGATTGATCTCCGCGATTTCATTTGTGTTTCGGAGATTTACGTAGACCTTGCGTGCCGATGAATCATATTGCGGCATGCCCGTTTCGCTTGGGAATTCTATAGTTTTGACAATCTCATCCTTGTCGACGTCCACGACCGCCACTGCCTTCCCCAAAGTATTCGAGACATAAACCTTGTGAAAAGGAGCGGCATACGTGCTCCCGTTGGGCTTGGCCGCGGTTGCCAAGCGCTTGACTACTGTCATCGAATGCAGATCGACAATACCGATCTTCTCCTCGCCCCAATCGGATGTGTAAACCTTGCGCGCTTCAGGAACGAATTCGAGGCCAGTGATACCGGGAACGCCGGGAATCGCTTTGACCACCTTGTTTGTCTTCATGTCGATCACGTACAGAATCCCTGGACCCAAATGAGCCGAAAGCAAAAATTGATCCTCATCGTCTGTGGTCAGGTAGTCGAAGCGCTGGCCTTTGGGACCAGGAAGATCAATCGTCGCAATCTGCTTGAGGGTTTGGGCGGGCAAAGAGGCCGCCAAGACCAGAATTGCGATAAGAGACCTTCGTACATTGCTCATCGCCGTGTCCGAAAGTGCGACCCGCGAATGATCATATCCAGCCATTAATCTGCCTCTTCCGGTGGCCGGATCGCCGCGAACTCTCGGTACAGCACAAGGTCGTAAGCGATTTTGAGCGTCCCGGCAATGAAGAACGGAATATCAATCAACGCAGGACGAGAGAACAGGAAGCCAGCAAAGATAGGGCTGATCGCGGCTCCTGCTGTCCTCGCTACTCCTGCGATTCCACCGGCCGCCGAGCGTTCTTCAGGCCGCACTACAGCCATGGTATAGGACTGTCTCGTCGGCACGTCCATCTGGCTGATGCTGAATCGGACGAGCAGCACCAGCACCGCGAGACTGAGGTTCGGCATAAGCGGCACAAGGATGAGCAAAACATTCGACGGCAAATGCGTCACCACCATCGTCCGCACCAGCCCGATGCGCGTCGCCAAGCGCGATGCGAGCAGAGCCGAGATTCCCGCCAACACATTGGCCCAGAAGAAAATAAGGCCGAGCTTCACGGGAGCAACCCCGAATCGCAGATAGAACCAATATGCGGCAAAGCTTTGCACTACAAAACCACCACCGAAGGAGTCGAGGGCGAACAGGCTCGATAACTTCAAAACAATCGAGCGGGAACGACCAACGCCGAGAAAATCTCTTGCGGACACTCCACTGGCTGTCGTCGCGGACATATCGGCCTCCGCGGAGGACGACAAGCGTGTGAATAGGAACGCGAGCGCCACTCCAAGGGCGGCGTAGAGAAGGACTACTACACGGTAGCTGTCGGAAGTAGAGAGGGATGCCTTCTGCACAACCCCCGCAGCTGCGCCGCCGCAGAAGGCGCCGAGAGCCGTTGCAAGCGAACCTGCCAGCGCGTACCACGCGAATACTTCCGTGCGGCTGCGGGCAGGAACCACGTGGGACAGCGCGGCTTGTTCAATCGAAAGGAACGGCCCGACTTCGTGACCGCTCGGACTGATTACGCCGATCGTTCCCGCGACGATCAGGAAGAGAAGATTTTTTGTTGATGCGAATGCGACGCCCGCGCCGGCCATGAGAATCGCTCCGACGATCAGCATGCGCCGCCGTCCAATTCGGTCGGCTTGAGTCGTGAGCAGAAGAGAAATCGCCATGTCGCCAGCGAGCGTCAGCGTCAGAAGCACTCCCACCTGAGCTTCGCTTAGGCCAAGACTGACCAGATAGAAGACCAGGATGACGGACAGCGCGCCGTACGCGAAGAGCCGCGTAAACCGGGAAACGAACAGGAGTACACCATCCCTCGGTAACGTGCGGAGCGAAGCCGGTATGAGATCCCTTATCGACATCGAACTCGCCAACGGAAGCCTTCTTCCTCTCCTCCCAAGTCGCGCACAGCAATTAGCGATCTCCAACTGCCTCGTAGACGACCATCCGCGCGACCGGCTTGCCATCCTCCTCCTGTTCCGGTGTGTATAGCCGATGCGTTTTCTGGTCCACGGCTACCGTGCGTACGGCGTGCTGGACTCGAAAGTCTTCGAGCTTGCGGTAGTGATCGACGCCGTCCTCATGAAAAACGGAGATGGCACCGCTGTAGCACGCGACGTAGATGCGCTGAAGCCCAGGATCGAACTTGATGACATCCGGTCCGTCTGCCAGCGGCAGAAACGCAATGGGGACGTGCTTGTCCAGATCGAAGACGGTCATCAGTTCGTTTCCTTCACAGGAAAGGAACGCGCGGTAGTGCTCCGAGTCAAGTGCCATGCCGTGATTTCCCTTGCATTTCCCGACCGGGTACCGGCCTACAACTTCGTCGGTCGCGGGATCAATGACCGCAAAAATGTTCTGGTCCTGCAGGTTCACGTAGACCTTCCGCGCCACGGAATCGTATTGCGGCATCCCCGTTTCGCTGTCAAAGTGCAGAGTCTTCACGATCTCGTCTTTGTTTACATCGACGATTGCTTCCGCTTTTCCTCGCTCATCCGAAACGTACAGTTTGTGAAAGGGAGCAGCGTAAGCACTCCCGTCCGGCTTCGATTCTGTTTTCAGTTTCTTGATGACCTTCATCTGCTTCAGGCCCACCACGCCAATCGTGTTGTCATGGGCGTTCGAGGTATAGAACTTCTTCAGTTCCGGAACGTACTCGACGCCTTCGGCTCCGGGCGTATCCGTAACGGTTGCGACCACCCTGCATCGTTTACTCTCTTTCTTACATCAATGCGAAGACGCACGCTTGCCCAGTTCATCGAGAGCGGCCTTAAAGGAATTCGCGAGTTTATCCGCGGGACCACGACCCCAGTAGTGCAGGAAGATCAC
>Ga0209375_1001196_pt1 | contig 19869 bp, 19 predicted proteins | sample GraSoiAngelo_131_FD_185888 | JGI IMG/M metagenome (GOLD analysis project Ga0209375, IMG submission 185888) | Grasslands soil microbial communities from the Angelo Coastal Reserve, California, USA - 14_0929_02_30cm (SPAdes) (version 2) | ecosystem: Environmental > Terrestrial > Soil > Grasslands ... | reverse complement strand
TCCGCTCTTGCCGATGCGGATGGTCTTAGACTCGCCCGCAACACCGTTATTACCAATATCGATGTTGTTAATACCTGTCGTGAGATTTCCACCGCCTCCATTGCCCACTGCAATGTTGAAGCTGCCGGTTGTGTTGTTTAAGAGCGCTTGGAATCCGTCGGCCGTGTTATTGCTGCCGGTTGTATTGCTAAAGAGCGCACCTACACCGTCAGCCGTGTTGTTGAAGCCTGTTGTGTTTTGATTGAGCGCTTGATAACCATTGGCCGTGTTGTTATCGGCATTGTTGGAAAAGAGCGCAGCAAAACCGGTGGCCGTGTTGCTGTTGGCGGTGGTGTTGGAAAAGAGCGCAACACCCCCGTTGGCCGTGTTGCGCTGGCCGGCTGTGTTGTTTTGGAGCGCTTCAACCCCGTTGGCCGTGTTGCTGGTGCCGGTGGTGTTGAAAAAGAGCGCGAAAGCACCGTGGGCCGTGTTGTCAGTGCCGGTTGTGTTGCTAAAGAGCGCACTGCTACCGGTGGCTGTATTGACGGCGCCGATCGTGTTGCTATAGAGCGCATCAAAACAGACGTGTTGCTGATGCCGGTAGTGCTGCTAAAGAGCGCGGCAAAACCGATGGCCGTATTGTTGGTGCCTTGTGAGGTGTCGAGGTTGAAGAGCGCATCATCGCCCTCAGCCGTGTTGAAGCCGGGATAGCCTCCGTCCGGCGGTGGATCAACCGCTCGAACCGTTGGCGAAAGTGCAAAACAGGCGAGCGCGAACGGAATGAGTAGGAACGCGCGCAAAGGCGAGCGGTTCATTAAATTTCTTAATGGGAGAGTTGTCGTTTTCATATGCGCAGAGTTTTGAAAAAATCTGGCCAACTTGGCAAGACGAATTGGGACGCCATGATTCGCGTTTACGAATGAAGCGGGCAACGTTATTCAAACGCACGAGCACACTGGCGATTTCAAAGTGTGGTGAACAGAAAGCCGCCACGCGGTGAAACGTGACGGCTGATTGTTAAATGCTGCTGCGCTTCGGTAAAGATTTCCTCGACGCGCGTCAAATCTTCGAATGATGCTTGACTTTTCGATATGCACCCCGGTACAAATGCAACGATGAAAAATTCGTCAGACCCGATGACATCGAGCGCTCGATCCCGAACACTTGCGAGGCTTCTGGGAGCTTTGCTCATGGCGCTCGCCGCCTTCAGGGGAGGACTCGAAATAAGCGCCCGATAGGAGGCTTCCGTGGATCAACTCATCCTGTTCACAGACGCGAATTTTCAGGGCGCACACAAACACATATTTGATAAGGCAGACGCGCTTAGCCTCCTTGGCACGGATTCGGACGGCAACACTGTCTGTGTTGCGAACTGCGAGTTCCCGGATGGCGTTTCGTCAATCGTCATTCTCAGCGGTAACTGGCAATTCTTTCAGGACGAGAACCTGGCGAATCCGTTTCCCGGTGTGGTAATTGGGCCGGGCCTTTATCGCTTCGTCGGTGAAAAAAAGTTGTCAAACGACAAGATTCGCTCCATGATGACGGTACCCGACGAGCCGACCATGCCGGGCGAGCCACTCAATGGCCACGTAATTCTGTTCGAACACGCGAATTTTCGCGGCGAGCACCAGCATCTGTTCGAAGCGCAGAAGGACCTCGGCGCCGTTGCGTTCGACAAGAAGACGTCCTCGATTGTCGTCGAGTCAGGCAATTGGTCCTTCTATTTTGACACCGAGTTCGATGGCAGCTATCCGCTGCAGCCTATCTTCGGTCCTGGTATCTATCCATGGGTTGAAGGCGTTGGCATCAGCAACGACTCCGTATCGTCTCTTCAGCCGAGCACTTCGGCGGCGACGATCAGCAACTCCGTCGACAACGAGGTGATCCTCTTCCAATACGGCGCCTTCTACGGTCCGCACAGGCATGTGTTCGCGCCTGAGCCAAACCTCAATGCGGACGACGACAACTTCTTCAACGATAATGTCGGATCACTTGTCATCCTGACGGGTACCTGGTCTTTTTACGCCGACTGGAACTTTCATGGGCTCTACGATAGCGGCCCGGTGGGGCTCGGGACGTACCCAGACTTATCAACTCTGAGTATCGACTACCATGACGTGTCTTCGTTACGTCCCACGGTCCCTGCGGCGGTGACCCTTGGGACAACGATTTTCGGGCATGTCATCTTGTTTAAGGACGCGAACTTTCAGGGGCCGCATAAGCACGTCTTGAATGCTGAGGACAACCTCAACGCGGACGACGACAATGAGTTCAATGACAGTGTGTCGTCGATTGTAGTGCTCGCGGGTAACTGGAAGTTCTACCGTAACTCAGGGTTCGATGACGACTACCCAGTCGTTCTTGGACCCGGTTTGTATCCCTGGGTGGAAGACTTGAGTATCCGAGATAACGACATGTCCTCTCTGCAGGTAGTTGAAGACCGTCCAACGACACTTGGCGATCCCGTGGCGGGCCACATCGTGCTATTCGAACACGATCAGTTTCGCGGAGGTCATAAACATATCTTCCGGACCGAGGATCTCGGACCCGATGCGGATAAATCTTTCAATACGATCACGTCCTCGCTCGTGGTGCTATTGGGCACCTGGAATTTAGGGACCGTTAGCGGCGTCTTTGGCTGGGCCGGAATCGGCGAAGGACTCTATTGGTCGATTACGGACGTTAAAAATGAGAACGGTGAATCGCTCCCGAACGACGCTCTCACCTCGTTGGAACTCACGGATAGCACAGCACTGGTGTTTGGCGAGCCGAAGCTCGGGTCCGTCATCCTATTTGAGAACAAGGGTCTTCGGGGCGCCCACAAGCATGTCTTCAACTGGGAGGAGAATCTCAATGCGGACGAGGACAACACGTTTAATGACGCGACCTTGTCCATCGCCGCGTTGGAAGGCACGTGGTCCACGTACCGCGATGCGAACCTTTGGCGGGCGTACGACGTCACATTGGGCAAAGGTCTGTTTCCGTGGGTCGAAGACGTCGGTATCGCCAACGACGACATGTCCTCGCTGTCAGTTGCAGGCGAAAAATGGCAACTGACTGGCACGGCGACGATTCAAATTGCGAGCGGCGCACACCCGAACCCGTACATCGAACCGGTGACTATGACTTTCCTGGTCCCCTCGAATTCCCAGCAGTTATTAGTCGCGAAACCATTTGATCCCATTGACACGGATCTGGGTACCGTAACGTACGTCGACTCACGGGGCGGAACTTTCGCAACCGATGGTCAGATAATCATCCCCGAGTTCTCTATTCAGGCTAGCAAATTGCATGCGTCTCTGAGTGATACGTTCATCCTATCTACCGGTTCCACAACGTCGCCCCAAAATCATTTCAACAAAACGGGCTCACCAGTCGCCGCAGACGGGAAGGTAACGCTTGTCGGAAGCGGTCACATGTCTGGTTTTGGCGGAGCGGTCGACGACGATTTCTTAGTCGTTATCGACGGTACATTTCTCCGCCAGACTTAGATGTGGCTCATCATCCTTGCCGATTTGGCAGCCGTGGTAGGAAAGATAAGCTACATCTCCGACGCCGGAGCTAAACCAGCGTGGAGCGCTCCGAACGCGGAAACGATTATGGCCACTGTGATCCACTTGGCACCAGTGTTGCCGACGAGTAGTATCCACCATCCACGAGAGGTAATCTGGCCACTTGTCGCGATTGACGGTGCGGTTGATTTCGATGCCTTTCATACCGCAACGAAGCCTTGCATTTGCCTCGATCCCAGCTTATATGTTCATTTGAGCATGATTCAATCATTAAGCGGCCAGCCCTTGTCACAGGGAGATCGCCCTAAACCAAATGGCCGGTAAAGCAACAGGCGAACGTATTCCGGGTAGGAAATACCGCGCCATAGTCGAAGCTGCCGGCATTGGAGATTCGATCAATCGCATCGCGCGCAAAGTCGGCGTCACTTGGCGCACAGTAAAAGCTGTCGTTAGCGCCGAAAGCAGAGAAATCGCAGAACGTAAACAAGCCATTCTCGAACTGTCCCTCGCCAATGCCGAACTTGCTGCTGCCAAAATCCGCGACAATCTCGAAAACGCCTCCCTCATGGAAGCTAATGCTGTCTTCGGCACGAGCACGGATAAGATCGCCCTGCTCTCACGCGACCCGGACATGATTATCAAACATGAGCACCTGCACTACCACCCTCGCCAGCACCAATTCAGCGCCTTCACTCGGGACGAGATCCTCGCCCAACTTAAAGCCAACGAAGCCCAGAGCACAGCCTCGCAGTCCACGCTCGCCACTCAGATCGCTCACTCTTTGTCTCCACCAGAACAGCAAGACAACACAGACAATGCCAATGCTGCACCCACAATGCCCGTAGATGCGTCCAATACTGCCCCGGCAATGCATTCCCACAGCCAGCCAGACGGCAGCAAAAAGGCCCGGTGAGTTCTCTCGGATTTCCTGAATCAGCCGTTTGTTACGTCCGGCAACCGCTGCATGGCGCTGCGCAGATCGTCCGTTGAAAGGTGCGTGTACTGCCGCGAGATTGCGGCGCTCTCGTGTCCTACAATCTCTCGTGCGAGCACGTCCGAAACACCGGACGCTTTCAGCATCGTTACCGCACTATGTCGCAAGCTGTGAAACGAAATTTCGCTCGGTTCGCGCGCTTGTGATCGCCCTTTGCCGGTCGCTTCGTGTCCGCGCGGTTCGACAAGACCAGCGTCAACGAGAATCTCCCGGAACTGATTGGAGAGTGTGCCGGTGCGCGTGGCGCTTGCAGCGCGTGGAAAAATGAAGGCATCGGGATTGTCGCTCGCTGGTAAGGATGCCAAGTAATCGCTGAGCGGTTGAACCAGCGGCAACACGATTCGCCGTCCGGTTTTCCGAGCAGTGAACGCAATCTCGCCGGTGTCGAAGTTGACCGCGCGCCATGTGAGCTTTGCCAAGTCGCCGAGTCTCTGTCCGAGATACAGGCCGAAAAGCACGAGTCCGCGCCATTCAGCATCGTTACCGCACGCTTTGAGAATGCGCTTGATTTCCGAGAGCGTGAATGCGCGTCGCGCGGACTTGTCGCGCGATTTCAGGACCGGCACGCGCACAGCCGGATTCAGTGCGAGTAAGCCCTGTCGGAGAGCCTCGCCAAAACAGACGCGCAAAACTTTGAGACTCAGGTTCGCGGTCGCGCGGGAGAGCGTCTTTGCCTCTCGATCACGAAACCGGGTGATGTCCCCGGCTTGCAGCGTTGAAAGATCGCGGTTCGCTTTCGCTCCGAGACATTCAAGAAAGCGGTCAACGATACGCTTATACCGCGCTTGCGTCGATTCCTCTGCCTCAATTGACTTCGCTTCCAGCCACTTCTCACACCATTTACGAACCGTCGCGCTTTCCAGCGATTCGAGATTGGCCGCTGCATAAACATCGCTCACACCGCGTGTGATTACTTCGCGGGCAGCATCCGCGCTCAGCTTGCCATTGCGGGCGAGCAAGGCGGCCTTGTGCCACGTGCGGCAGACTTCAACCGCCTGCTTTTTGTCGCGCGTTTTCGTGGAACGAAACACGCGCTTCCTCGTGTGAGTTTCGGGATCGAACAGTGTGAATGCGCAAAACCAAAAAGGTCTGCCCGGTTGACGATGAATGCTTGGCATAGTGCATAACCTTAATGCATAACATACACCCGTGTGCAGTAATGTTTTAAGATGTCCATTTGCGAGGGAAAGTCGTTAGTCAAAAGGCTTGCGTTCGTAACACGGGTTCGAATCCAGTTAGGGTCGCCATTTCATTTCATCGGTAATTGCGCCTGCTCGAAGAAATACTGTGATTCGCGTCTTTGACGAAGCGGGCAACGTGATTGATCCTGTCGGCGTTATTTAGTGGCCGCAGTCATCAAAGGAAACCCGCTGCATTTCGGGCATGCGTCACCTGTTTCCGTTTTCGCACCATCGACGTGAGTCGTTCTTTGATTGCGGCGGAAGCTTTCGCCGGGCGCAAACTAAGCGCGAATGCATCATGTAATAAGTAACATTGTGAGATGAAATCTTCCGCCTTTTTGCCGGACTTTTTGCGTTCTCTCTCAAATTCCTCCAATTCTTCAGGCTCCAGTGCGCCGATGACATAAAGTCGCGATTGGTTTTGGAATTCCTCAAAGTCCATCTTCACCTCCCTCGGACCGTCAAGGATTTTAAGTCCAAATTCCAGGCGTATCTCAACCGTGCCGCTCTGCAATTGACGAATACGCTTCCCGCGCTTCGAGAATAGAAGAGTGGACGATCGCTACGTATGGCGTTGAAACGCATCATGTGCGGGTAAATTTTCTTCAATCCCGTCGATCAACTCGGGAATACTGATCGGCTTGGCGAGAAATGGATGCCCTTGGATCTGGAGACCAGAGTTTACCTCAGTTCTTGTGACCAGCGCGGTGAGAAAGATGATCGGCGTTCTCTGCAATTCCGGATCGGCCTGGATCTGTTCCGCTATTTCGCCTCCGTCTCTCTCTGGCATCACTATGTCGAGCAAGATCAGATCCGGCCTGAAAATCCGGGCACTCTGATGAGCCTTGGTGGCGTCGTGCTGTTCGAGCACAAGATAGCGGCCGATCTTTTCGAGAAGGATTTTGATCACATGGGTGCTGTCCCGGTCGTCATCAACAATCAAGATGCGTCGCTTTTCTCCGACCGCCGATCTCGGCATACTAAGGCTTCGTGCGCCGGCATCCTTGCGGCGGTATCCCATTTATTTTCGTAACCCAAAGCTTGCGTCAAATATCCTGAAAAGATCGGGCTAGCGGAAGTTGCCCGGATTATTCTGGTGCCGCCGCAGTAGGAGTGTGGTTCAAATCAAAAGCCGCAGGCAGTGGGAGCGACTACAACAAATTTGATTGGTCAACGAAACCGGAAATAGCTTGGAGGATTCGTCGATCGACCTCGTTCTGGGTTTCGCCTGCCGCTTGAAGTTGGCGCTTGGGGACGCGCAACGAATGGTCGCCGCCTTCGACGACATACAAAAAGTTCGGCGCTTTCATTTCGTTGCGAACGCGCTCCAAAAGATCCAACGGACAAAGTGAATCGTGCGTACCCTGTATAAACAAGATCGGTGTAGTCAGGGCGCGCAAGATTTCATCGCGAAGTTTAGCCCGATCGCCCATCGCGCAGAGGGGGTACCCAAGACAAATGAGACCGTTCACTTTCTCTTCGAGCGACACATGGCATCCGATGCGGCCACCCATGCTTTTGCCAGCGAGGATCGTCCGTTCAGACGGATGTTGTTCCTTTGCGTTGCTCAGTGCTTCGCGATGCCTAGCAATCAACTGCGGCAAGCGATCGGGGCGTTTCCGACCTTCGCGTATGTAGTCGTAATCGAAAGTTTCGACGTTTCCTATCTCGCCCAGGCGAGCTTTCCAATTTCGCATCCAAGGATGAGACGACGGCGCCCCTGCACCGGGAGCGAAGAGAAAAAGAACGCGCACGTTGATTCCGGCGAACAATCGCCGCTATTTCACTGTTACCAGCGTGCCGATCGGGATTTCGGAGAAAAATTTGCGGGCCGCCTCCGGAGGCAGCCGAATGCAGCCGTGAGAGGCTGGATAATTGGGCACCATGCCCGCGTGCATCCCGAAATCGAGGCAACTCAGGCGCATGAAATATGGCATTTCCACTTTGTAAATGGTGGAACGATGGTTCCGTTCCTTGCTCGTGATCACAAACTCACCGCTCCGTGTGGAGTAACCTCTCCGGCCAGTCGAGCATTCGGTGCGGAACATCGGCACGCCGTTCTTGATAAGGGCCACGCGTTGCGAAGCGAGGGAAATTTCGATGCGCAGCTCATCTGGCGAAGGGCCGCCGCCGAGAAGGATTTGCGTGCATCGCCACTGGCCCGTCTCGGCGGCAATGTATAACGCAAGCATTTTGTCGTGTTTTGTAGCGCGAGTCCGGTCGGCGCCGGCACCCAGCAGAGCGCGCACGTAACCCTCCTGCCCGAGACCAGCAGCGAGCATCAGCACGGTCAGATTCCTGTCTTCTTCGATATAACTGCGAAGGGATTTTGACGGGAGCAACGCCAGGAACTCCTTGTCGCAGCGCGTCGGCAAAACGGTGTTGGGATCGGCGCCACAGGCCATCAGCGTGCTAAAAAGGGGCGCGTCGTTTTTTGCGATGGCATAGGCGACCAGCGGCACCCGTTTACCTTCAGGGGTCGGAGGAGTTGCATGTTTACCCAGCAGCAATCGGATTTGATCCTTGTTTCCCGCAAGCAGGGCCGCTTCAAGAGCGCGCCGCGTGCTGGTTCTCCACTGCGGCATGAGCGGTAGCCGCTCCGTTACGGTTCTGATGATCTCCGGGTTCGCGCCATCGAGAGCCATTCCCAAGAGATCGCGGCCATCCTTACACCGAGCTTCGGCGTGAAGATTGGTTAGGCGTGCAAGAAACGCGCGGAACATCTCCAGATTACCGTGCATTGCTGCTGCCATCAGGGGCGTAAAACCTTTTTCGTCGGCGTGGTCGACGAGTGCGCCAGCATCGATGAGCCGCCGGGCTGTCTTCCAATCCTGCCGCGACGTCGCGATCAGCAATGGCGTCCGCCCGTGAGTGTCGCGCCCGTTGGGATCGACCTGTTCGATCAGGCACAAGTCGATAAGAGAGCTGCGGCCAATCGTGACAGCGCGAACCAGTTCGCGCGGTGAGATTGAGATGCGGGCGGGAGGCTCGGGTGCAATCGCTGTCGCCCAGAGGAGTATTAAAAACACGACGGCCGCCTGAAAGACGATTCGCCTTGTGGACGCACGCATATGCAAGGCTTGGTCGAAAAGCATATCCGCTCTGTACAGTAAGCTAACAAAGGCACGATTGAACTGCGAGGCCAGCTTTGCGCAACGCGGCGTTGGACGCGGCCAGTTGAACATTGCATGTTCAATGCTGTCCAAGTTCGAACCAATGCGTTTATCCATTTTGATTTTGTGCGCTGCAATTATTACATCGTTTGCGGCGCAACCCGAGGTCGCCCCGACGCCTGCCATTCCTGCTGCCGCGGCGGAGGCGGGCAAGGATGTCGTTCACCAATTGAACAATGCATTCGCGAAAGTTTTCGAGGTCGTGGCGCCAAGCGTCGTCATTATTGAGATTTCAAAGAAAAACGACGGAGGCCAGAGTTCGCCACTCGACGACCTGTTCTTCCAAGGACCGCCGGATGAAAACAGTCAGCGGCGTAACCCAAACGAGCTCCGACCGATCCAAAGCGAAGGCTCCGGTTTCATTGTTAGACCAGATGGTTACATCTTCACGAACTTTCACGTGGTCGAGGGCGCAGACAAAATCGACGTGAAATTGAGAGATGGCCGCGACTTTGCGGCGAAGGTGGTGGGGACCGATGAAAAGACTGATATCGCCGTCATTAAGATTGATGCAAAGGATTTGCCGGTCGTCCAGCTAGGCGACAGCGATGCCGTGCGCGTAGGCCAATTTGCATTCGCGATCGGTGCACCGTTCAAGCTCGACTACACTTTCACTTACGGAGTGGTCAGCGGCAAAGGCCGCAGCAAATTGCTCCAGACCGGCGGCTACTCCATTTCCGACTACTTGCAGACCGATGCGTCGATCAATCCTGGCAACAGCGGCGGCCCGCTGTGTGACATCGATGGCAAGGTGATTGGAATGAACACTCTGATCAATGGCATGAATCGCGGGCTCGGCTTCGCCATTCCAAGTAACATGGCAAAAGAGATCGGTGTGGAGCTTATCGCCGGTCATAAGATCGTGCGCCCATGGCTCGGGATTCGCATCGAAACCCTCGGCGACGACTTATCAATCCGCGATTTGCTCAAGGGCACCGACAAAGGCGTTGTGGTGCGCACAATTGAAGCCGATACGCCTGCTTACAGAAGCGACTTGCGGCCCTTCGATGTGATTACACATGTCGATGGAACGCCGGTCGAAACCGACTCGCAGCTTCAGCATGAGATTTTGAAGAAGAAGGTCGGCCAAAGTGTCGAGCTGAGCGTTTGGCGCAAAGGGCAGACCATAAAGGTGTCGGTTAAGACTGGCGAGTTGCCTAGCGAGATCTCGCGCGCGTCAAACGAGCCGATCCAACCGGCTCAACCGAAACAGGAGGATGTTGGCAAGTTTGGATTACAGGTGCAGGAATTGACGAAGGAAGTTGCTGAACGTCTGCATCTCGCTGTTCAGCAAGGTGTCATCGTGACGGACGTGGAGGACAACAGCCTCGCCGCGCAACAGGACATTCAGCGCGAGGATGTCATCACTGAAGTGGACAGTAAACCCGTGACGAGCGTCCAATCGTTCCGCGAGGCACTCACCAAAGCCGATCCGAGACGTGGCGTCCTTCTCTATCTCGACCGCAAAGGCAGCAAAACTTTCGCCGTAATGAAGGCGGAGAATGGTTAGACGCCATCAGCCTTTTCGGCTGCCGACGATCAAAAGGATTATTCCACCGGCGAGACAAATTCCGCTCGCGATCGGCGGAAAATCGATTCCGTGACTCTCCTTGTGAGTAATTTCAAGTGGGCCTAGTTGCGCGTCTTTCTTCTCTGTCGTCCAACCCAGACCGCCGTAAGCAAAGCCGATGATGCCGATGATGATAAGAATAATGCCGACGATCGCGGCCGGTTTCATTGCAGTCAGCTTACAACGGGCGGCGACCTTGGATCAAATTGATAATCAGCACTACAATCGCAATGACGAGCAGGATATGAATGAATCCGCCCAAAGTGTAGGAGCTGACCAATCCAAGCAGCCAGAGCACAAGCAAGATTACAAATATTGTCCAGAGCATAGGGTTCCTTTCGGTTGAGTCTTACCTTGCTTCGTGCCGGACGGTTCCGTTGCGCTTATCGGGTCAAAAATTTCTACCTACCGCCGAGAAATCCTCTGGAGCCACCGCCGTGTGGTCGTCAGGCCAAAACTAAAGCTTGTTAGGGGATGGCTCACAGAGTCGTGGCTACGACAACTTGTCCACGACTGATCTCAAATTCCAGCCGTTTGCTTCAAGCATGTTACGCGCGGAGTCGTAATCGCAGCTTGCCAACTCGGCGACCACTCGAACGGCGCGATCGCGTAGTTTCCCGCTGGATGTATGAAGATCGGTCATCAAGTTGCCGCGCACTTTGCCGAGCGCGACCATCGCGCCGGTACTGATGATGTTCAGCGCAACTTTCGTCACCGTGCCTGCCTTCACGAGTTTAATTACAAAATCGACAACCACATTCTCTTGTGCATCGGACGCAGTCCCATCCTCTGCGGGCGACACGCCTGCCACAACAGCGCTCGCTCCCGGATTGCACGTGAGCAGAATCGTCTTTGCGCCTAACGACTTTGCCCGCGCCAGCGCACCGAGAACAAAAGGCGTTCGTCCGCTGGCGGTGATACCAATCACGGCATCGCTATTTTTAATTCCCCTTTCATCCACGGCCAACGCGCCGGCGCTTTCCGCGTCTTCCGTACCTTCGACACTGCGATAAAGCGCAGTCACACCGCCAGCGATCAGTCCCTGCACAAGATCAGGCGACGCGCCAAAGGTCGGCGGGATCTCGCTCGCATCCAAGACCCCAATGCGCCCGCTGCTCCCAGCTCCGATATAAGACAGCCGGCCACCATTTCGCAGCGATTCAGTCACAATTTCAACCGCCCGGACAAGGTCAGCTGTCACGTCGCGCAATGCTTCTTGAACAAACTTTTCCTCCTCGATAAAAAGTTCGACTAGTTCGCGCGGACTCAGCTTCTCCAGATTCTCCGAGCGCGGATTGCGCTGTTCGGTCAACACCGCAGCCAGACCGTCGATTTGGTTCTCGGAGAGCTTTGCCTGAAAAGTAACGTGACCATGCACCTCCGCTGCGAGCCATGCGGCCCCAAGCTCAGGGGGGCGTTCCGCGATTGCCACGCGAGCATCAGGAAGATTCTTTTTCAGTCTGCGCCGAAACGCGTGCGTATAAATTGAGTCACGGTAAAACAGCCCCCCAATCAGCACGACTCGTGGTGCAAGGAGATGCAGAGCAGATGCGACGGCCTCGGTGTATTCACAGAGGACACGCGTGCCTTCTTCGATGATTTCCATCATCCGCGCATCACTCTCCGTTGCGGCTTCAAAGATCACCGGCGCCAGCATCGCGATTTCCATTTTGTCCGCCGTTTGCACCCAGCGAACCAGTTCATCGAGATTGTTCAACGAAAGCGCGTGCAGGACTTTCGCACTGAACTGCATCTGGCTGCGATGCAAATCGTGTTCACGCAAGATCAGGCGGAGCGCCTGAATGGAAAGAAAATAACCGCCCCCAGCGTCGCCCAAAATATGACCCCAGCCGCCGGCTCTCTTGATTTGATCGCCACGGCGCCCAGTGACAGATGATCCGCTGCCAGCGTTGACGACGATACCATCCCCGTGATCGAGCGCCGTTGCGAGACCAGAGTCGCGGTCGCTGCCCGTGACGATTTTGGCGTTTGGCCAGAGCTCGAGACAGATTTGCTTGAGCAAAGCGCGATCTCCCTCTGTGGCGCAACCGGCAAGAAAGACTCCCGCGCGATCGATTTGCTTTGGCAGCTCAGCAAGAATCACGCGCAGCCGCTCGGGCGTGGTGAGCCGGAAGTTCGATGGGGGTAGTCTCCCCTGCTCGATAACGCGAAATTCCCGGTTCGATGCGTCCCCTAGGGCTACCGTTTCTACAAGCACCCAGGCGGTTTTAGTTCCGCCGCCTTCGATCCCGAGAATGCGCTCGCCTGCGCTCACAACCTAATTGTAGCGCAGGCGCTCCATCTCCTGCGAGTTTGTTTCTCAGAGCGCAACAAAGTGCTTGCCCCTTGACTTGGGCGGACTTGAGGCCGTTCCGCCTCTCTGAAGACGATACCAACGCGTTGCACCGTTGCTGAGATTTTGTGTGCCAGTATCATGCAGAATGGCAATCGACGAGAAGCAAGCCGCAAAGCGTATCGAGCAGCTTCGACATGAGATCCGCCGGCACGACCGTCTCTACTACGACGAAGCTGCGCCGATAATCAGCGATCGCGAATACGACCGGCTTTACAAGGAACTCATCGATCTCGAGACGCAATTTCCTGATCTTGTCAGGCCGGACTCCCCCACTCAGCGTGTTGGCGGAAAACCGTTGCAAGCGTTCGAGCAGGTCTCGCATCTCATCCCAATGCTCAGCCTGGACAACACGTACTCAGAAGACGAAGTGAAAAACTTTTATGCCCGCATCCGGCGCCTCTTGCCGAACGAAAAAATCGCGGTGGTGATCGAGCCAAAAGTGGACGGCGTTGCGGTTTCGCTCATTTACCAGAGTGGCAAGCTGCGCCAGGCGGCGACGCGCGGAGACGGAAATGTGGGCGACAATATCACGCAAAATATCCGGACCATCCGCTCAGTGCCGGAGCGCCTTCGCGACATGGCGCCGAAACTTCTGGAGGTGCGCGGCGAAGTTTACATGGACAGACAAGGTTTCGAAAAACTTAATGAGGAACGCAAGAAGCAAGGTCTTCCTCTTTTCGCAAATCCCCGCAACGCTGCGGCGGGTTCGCTCAAGCAACTCGACCCAAAGATCGTGGCGAAACGGCCGCTCGGAGTCGTGTTTTACGGAACCGGAGCAATCGAAGGAGTGGATGTCGATCTTCACTCCGAAGTTTTTTCGCTGCTGAAGAAGCTTGGCTTGCCAGTCACCGAGCGCTGGTGGGTGGCCAAGTCAGTCGAGGAAATTTTGGACGCGATTCACGAGCTGGACGGCATCCGTCACAAGTTTGCTTATCAAACTGATGGCGCGGTGTTGAAAGTCGATGCGTTCGAACAACGCGAGCGGCTCGGCTTCACAGCCAAATCGCCGCGCTGGGCGATTGCCTACAAATACGAAGCGGAGCGGGTGGAGACACGTCTGCTCAACATCGTGATCCAAGTTGGTCGCACTGGAATCTTAACGCCAGTTGCTGTGCTCGAACCGGTGCTCGTTAGCGGAAGCACCGTTGGGCGCGCAACATTGCACAATGAGGACGAAATCAAGCGCAAAGACATCCGGATCGGCGACACAGTCGTGATCGAAAAAGCCGGCGAAGTAATTCCCGCCGTAGTTGCCGTTGTGAAATCCAAGCGCCCGCGCGACGCGAAGCCGTTTGATTTTTCCGAGCATCTTCACGGCAAGTGCCCGGTATGCGGCGAACGGGTCCGACGCGACCCACAGTTCGTCGCCTGGCGCTGCGAAAATATCCAGTGCCCGGCGCAGACGACGCGACGCGTCGAGTTCTTCGCTGCCCGAGGCGCGCTCGATATCGAAAGCGTCGGCGGAATTGTGGCCGACAAACTGGTCGAACGCGGTCTGGTCCGCGAACCGCTCGATCTTTTCGAATTGAAAAGTGAGCAGCTCGCCAAATTGAACCTGGGCACTCAAGACGCGCCACGCGTTTTCGGCGAGAAAAACGCGAAGAAAGCGATTCAAGCGATCAAGCGCGCCCGAACCTTGCCACTTTCGAGGTGGCTCTTCGCTCTCGCGATTCCTGATGTTGGAAAGACCACCGCAACGCAGCTCGCCCGTTTTCACGACAACATCGATGAAGTAGCCCATTCGCAATTGCTCCGTGATGTTTTGGATTACCACGAAAAGCGGGAACACAAACAAGACGCGAAAGAAATCGCCGAGCGGCTAATTAAAGCTGGTTTCGCGAAGCAATCGAAGAGCAAAGCCGAAAAGAAGCACGGCATTGTCACCGAGGTAGGCCCGGCAGTCGCACAAAGCGTTCTAGATTTCTTCGCCTCGGCGATCGGCCGGAAAATTCTGCAACGGCTAAGGCAATTGGGAATTACGCCGAAGAGCGAAAGAGCCTCGGTGAAAAAAGCGGCGGAACTACCGCTGGCCGGCAAGACTTTTGTCCTCACTGGAGTGCTGCCATCGATGACCCGCGAAGAAGCAACGCAGAAGATCGAAGCACTGAGCGGACGCGTCAGTAGCAGCGTGAGCAAGAAAACCGATTACGTGCTCGCGGGCGCCCAGCCAGGGAGCAAGTTCGACAAGGCGAAACAGCTCGGCATTCGTATTTTCGACGAAGCAGAGTTTCGGAAAATGTTGGCGCGCTGAACGCGTCTTGGCACTAAGGCGTGCGCTGCGCCTCGGAATCGAGCTTGAGCGGAATCGCCTGATTAATCGTCGGCGAGGCAGGCGAAGCGATTAATACTCCGTGCTGACTGGCTGGATGAAACCCGGCCCGCACGTTAAAGGTCAGCTTTTGATTCCCACGCAACACGGTGATCGGGACGACGTCGCCGGCAGTGATGAAAAATGAGGCATCCAGTACATCTTCAGGTTCAGTGACTTTTTTCCGTCCTACTTGCAGGAGAATGTCGCCTGGTTTTATCCCGGAACCGGCCGCTGGAGTCCCTTCCATGATCTGCGTCATTTCCGCTCGTGAGCCTTCCACTGGCTTCGGCGCCTCGGAAACATTGATGCCGACCCACCCGTGCCTGGCCTCGCCAAAACGGACAAAGTCGCCGCGGATTTTCTCTGCCGCTTCGATTGGAACGGCATAACACGCCGAATTGTTTTCGAGACTACTGACGACGATGCCAACCACTTCGCCCCTCATGTTAAGTAATGGCGCGCCCGCCTCTCCGCGCTGCGTCGGCAGATTCAGACGCAAGTGCGTAGTCGAAAAATAGCGGCCCAGATATTTGTGGTCGAACCCCGCGACCATTCCGAAATTCGGCGTTTCCGGCAAATCCAATGGATAACCAATGGCGACGACTGGGGTTGCCACCTCCAGTTCCTCCGATTTTCCGATCGTCATCGCGGGAGTTACGGCGTCTATTTTCAACATCGCCGTGCCGCTGCGGATATCCGCCAAAAGCTGGCGGGCTGGATATTTCTTGCCGTTAAATTCAATTGTGAAATTTCCCGCTTCACCGCCAACGGTGTATGCTGTGTAAAGCGTTCCTGTAGGATCAATAAAGAATCCGGTGCCGGAAATCTCGCAGTGCTCATCGACACCGTGAATCTTGACCACGGCCTTGGCGGCATGCTCAAAGATCTCTTTAACCTGATGGCTAACTGCGGTGGCGGATTGCTCTTGAGCGTAAACCAAGGGGACCGTCGCGAAGAAAAGGCTGAACGCGAGGCCGAGGCTGAATATCGGCCTGAACTGAAACCGGAAAGGGAACTCCGGCGCGCGACTAAAATCTGAAAGTCGGCTCATAACTCACGGGGACGCTATCGAGCACGTAGCGTGGCGGGACGGCGGCTCGGTGAGTCTGGGCGCTTTCATCAAAACTGTGAAGCGGCTGCGTCCTGAAAATCCGCGTGGCGACCGGAGATGCAAGAGTCAATTCTCCATCGGCATCCGCTGGCGCAGATAAGGCCGGCGGACTTTGGAGAGCGACCTGAGCAGTCTCCGGTTCCTGATAAATCTTCAATGAAATGACTGCGGCACAAACCACGACCGCGGCGATGGCCGCTGGATAAGATGCCAGAGAACGAACATCCAGTCGCAACATGAAGTCGTGAGCGCGTTCCAAGCAGATCCGCCAAAGCGGCTGCCGGAGTAATTCATCGCGCTGCCGGCGATGAAATTCGTGCAGAAAATTTTCGAAATAACCAGGCGGCGGTTGCTCGAAGCGCTTCAACCGAAGCAACCTCGCGATTTCGTTGTCGTTAAATTCGTTCATTGCAGCAGGGGCTAAGAAACAGGATTTTTCCGAAATTCGTCGAGATAATTTTGCAGCTGCCGATTCGCGTAGAAGAGCCTCGAACGTACCGTTCCCTCCGAAACGCGCAAGATTTTACTGATCTCCGCGTGGGGCATCCCTTGAACATGAAACATGGTGACCACGGCTCTGTGTTCATCAGACAATTTCATCATGGCCTCGTTCAATCTTCGCTGCAGTTCAGACAGGTCCGCTTCCCGCACTGGACTGCTCGTCGCCGTCGCTTCCAGAAATTCCCTGTCGTTTTGAATGCTCGCATCCACGTCATCCAGGCTCAGTTGAAAACGGCGGCCGCGTTTCTTGAGAAAATTCAGCGTCATATTCACCGCGATGGAATGGATCCACGTGTAAAAGGACGATTTGCCACGAAAACCGCGGATCGCTTTGTAGGCTTTGGAAAAAATATCCTGCAAAAGATCATTCGTGTCCTCGTGATTGGACGTCATGTTGTAAACCAAGCCGTAAAGGCGCGGCGTGTATTTGATAACGAGGTGATCGAACGCGCTGGCATCGCCTGATTGCGTACGCCTCACCAACTCCTGGTCTTCTTCGGTTTTCGGTTGGTCCATTGCCTGACGCTTAGACTTAGCACGAGTGCCGAGACCGGACGATAACAAATCGGAAATCCGGCGAGCAGGTTCGCCCCAGCGAATCCGCCCGGTGCCGGACAACGCGGCGGAAGGATTCATCTTCTTCAACGGCGCGATCGATTAGCGCCGATCGCGGATCGACAGCAGCCAGAGCAAGTTGCCCAACGCCGCGATAAATGCTGCCACGTAAGTGAGCGCGGCCGCGTTCAGCACGCTGTTCACACCGGCAACTTCGCGACCCGCCTGCACGATTCCCATTTGCTGCAAAATGATTTTTGCGCGCCGCGAGGCGTCGAACTCCACCGGCAGTGTGATCAACTGGAAGACGAGTAGAATCAGATAACAATAAATGCCGAGCGTAATCAGACCGGTGAGGTGAAAAAACAGCCCGCCGATGATCACAAAGGGCAGCATTTGCGATGCGATCATTGTCACCGGCACAATCGCCATGCGCGCTTTGAGCGGCGCGTAAGCTTTGGCGTGTTGAATAGCGTGACCGGTCTCATGCGCCGCGATGCCGAGTGCTGCGACCGAGGGCGTATGATAAACATTGCTCGAAAGGCAAAGTTTTTTGCTGGTCGGGTCGTAATGATCACCGAGAAAATCGTTCGTCTCGACAACATTCACATCGTGAATTTGTGCCGCCTGTAGGATTTCGCGGGCGCACTCGGCGCCAGTAATGTTTGAGCTGGCCCGCACCTCGCCCCATTTTCGGAACGCGCTGCTCACCCGAATCTGCGCCCAAATCCCAATGATCAACGGCACACCTATATAAAGCAGCCAACTGGAACCGCCGAAACCGTAAGGATAAAACATAGTTGCTTTAATTTAATGCTTCCAAGCCAATTGTCACTTTACCGCTGGAACAATTAGACGCGTGATAATGCACTTCGTTCAAGGAGCGGCCGTTTCCCAACCGCCTATTTTGGTAGGGACATCGCGCTGCGATGTCCGATCGGCGCAGCGCGCCGACCCTACCAATTACCACTAAATCTCCAACTGCTTCGGAAACCGCGACAGAATTCTGCAACCGGTTTTCGTAACCAACACCACGTCTTCCAAACGCGTGCCGCCCAATCCGGGATAGTACAATCCGGGCTCAACCGTTAGTACTTGTCGATCTTTCAGCGTGACTTTTTGCAACCGTGGATGCTCGTGGATCTCGAGCCCAAGCCCATGGCCTGTCCCATGAAAGAATCCAACTCGCCGGCCTTTGCGCACCTCCGTCGGAAAACCACGCTCTGCAAAGAATTCCTGAATTGTTTTATGAATCGTCATCCCATCGATTCCCGCCTTGATCTTCTTCAAAGCAAGCGCTTGCCCGGCTTTCACCGTCTCCCAAAGTCTTCGCTGCGCTTGGCTCGCGCGCCCGCGCAACACGGTGCGAGTCATGTCACCGAAGTACCCGGTCTTCGCGTCGCGCGGAAAAACGTCAAGAATGATCAGCGAGTTCGCGTAGAGCGGACCAAAGCCGCGCTCGTGCGGATCGCACCCCTGATCGCCGCCGGCAACAATTGTTCCAGTCGGGATTCCACCGGCGCGCAAGATTGCCGAATCGATTTCGGCGCGCAGCACTTCCGAGGTCAGCGTTTTGCCGCGCCAGCGTAATCGCTTTCCAGCACCAGGCTTGGATCTTTTCAAAATGTCGACCGCACGTTCGAGGCCTTCTTCGGTAATTCGCAGGGCGTGGCTCATCATCTCGATTTCCTTGTTCGATTTCGCTTCGCGTTCCGGCCAGAAAAAGCCGTTCGTCGCGCAAACACGGATTTTATTCGCGGCGAGTTCCTCGGCGTAGCGAAGCGGAAAATTGGCCGGAACGACTGTCGATTTTACACCGCGTTTTCGAAGAAAATGAGCGAGGACTTTCTCATAGGACGGCGTCTTCTTTGATTTTCCCTGCACTTCGCGTTCGAGCTCACTGAACATGACAAATTCGTCTGCATTCGCCTGCTTGCGGCCTCGATCGATTTCCAAATCGCTTAAGACGAGCGTGCGCTTGCCGTTTCGCTCGAGAAAAATGAATGCATCGGGCGCCCAAAACCTTGTCGCGTACAGCATATCTGGGTCGGTGTCGCTTGCGGCAACAATCAGGCGCGTTTTCGGATTTCGGATTTTCATCTAGCTCCTTCGCACCTCGAGTTGTTTTCGCAAGATCCAATGGAGCAGTGTGAGTAATCCAAGTGTCGATATAATCAGAACGGTCGTGTTGAAAGCAAACACGCCGACCTTAATCCCGAAATAACGTTTCTGTGCGCCAAAGAAGACGTTCGGCCGATTGCCGCGACGATAATCGCTTTGCTCCATCTCGGCGTTTGAGATCAGATCGGAGACCTTCTGATTAACATAAATTTGCTCGGCTGTAATCGGGCCAGTCGCGTTCTTGAAAAGGGCACGGTCGAATGGCCGCTTGCGATCCAGGATCTGATCAACCAACCCGAGATAATGATCCAGCGCGTGGGGGGATTTTGCCTCCAGCCCGGAAAGCAAAGCGAGCGTTTCCTTCAGATCCTCCAGCCGCTTCCTGTCTATGGGAGTCTGGTCACGCTTCGCCACAATGCGGTCGATTTCGCGCTGCGTTCGGTCCTGCCGCTGCGTCAATGGATTGAGCTTGGCTTGCGCGACAATCATCTCTTCGTACGACCAG
>Ga0209375_1001193_pt1 | contig 19901 bp, 18 predicted proteins | sample GraSoiAngelo_131_FD_185888 | JGI IMG/M metagenome (GOLD analysis project Ga0209375, IMG submission 185888) | Grasslands soil microbial communities from the Angelo Coastal Reserve, California, USA - 14_0929_02_30cm (SPAdes) (version 2) | ecosystem: Environmental > Terrestrial > Soil > Grasslands ... | reverse complement strand
AAATCTTAACACCCTGGGTACATTTACATACCTGTTTGCGAAGTACGACGGCCAAAACGACAATTCCGTTGTTTGGAACATCAGCGGTTTAACTGGGATCCTCACGATTCCTGCTGATGGCCCCCTCGGGTATGGCCTCTCCGGCTGGATCCTCTTTGGCCCAACCGGTGGTCAAGTTCCGGACGGCGGCACCACGGTAATGCTGCTCGGCGCGGCCCTCGGTGCTCTTGGTATGGCACGGCGCGTCCTAAAGATTTAGCTCGATACGGCACTCGAAACGAAATCGATTTCACCGGGCAGGGTAAAACCTGCCCGGTTTTTTTTGCCCAAGCAGGAGCGCCCGCCGGAAAACAAGAATCGGTAGTGGACCGATCCGTTACGATGAGTCCAAAGCGCAGCCGTCGTTTCGGAAACGCGCTATCAGCCTGGCGATGGTGGCTAACGTCGGAGCACGTCACAAACAGCACCAGGGACAGCACTGCGGGCAAGGCTAACGCGAAAATTTCTAACTATTGAGTTTGCACTCCCTTACGTCTTAATCGGAAGACAGTTGTCACATTTGGCACAAGGGCCTTGAATTCTGCTTACGCCTGCAACTCGACACGACTCCAGATCCACCCATGTCGACTGGCTCAAACCCTTTGCCTCGCCAGTACCAGTGGGAAAACCGATTGAGTTGTCGGCCGATATGGCGCGCTGCGATCAGCCTTACGCTGCGAGCACTTTTGCCGTCGAAACTTCCATCTCCACGGAGCGTCCGAGAAAATCGAAAAGGACGCGGATCCGGTCTTTCGCTGGAAGTAAATGAGTAACCACGACTTCGAGTCCTTGAAAGGGTCCATCAGCGATTTGAACCGATTGGCCTATTTTGATGGAGCAATCGAGAGTCACGATCTCTTCCGAACCCACTCTCGATTGGAGCGCAGTTACAATATTTTCAGGCAACGTCGCCAGCCGATCGCCAAAATGAACAATCCCTCGAATTCCATGAGAATTTTCAACGGCGCGATGTTGCGATGAATAGACAAATTTTGCGAACAGATACCCAGGAAACATGGCCTCTACAAACCAGACCGGACCCCTTTGGGTCATCCTTCGGAAACGCAATCGAGGCGAGAAACATTCGACGCCAAACTGACGCCGGAGTGCGGTCGCAGCCAAATGCTCGCGCTTTGGCTGCGTCTTTAAACAAAACCATACTGGTTCAGGGACCAGTGCGAGCGAGGCAGATGACTGGGTCACACTCCGAACTACGGAATTGGCGATTCCAAGTTTCGAAAAATCGTAAGGTTTTCCGTCGCATTCTTGCGATCGTCGCTTCAGGCGAAAGGTAATGTGCCAATCGAAAGTCGCTGAAAGCCCTACAACCGAGCATATTGTGGCACAATCTCGACAAAGGAGCGGGCCTAACGTCGGCCTGGATTCACCGTTTGGTTAGGAATCTGCGAAAAGGAGTCAACCATAATCGTTTCAGCCGGGGAGCCAGAAGCTCGCTGGTTAGATTACCAGGAAGATTATTGGATACGCGGTTGATTCGTAACGTAATTTCCTGCCGCGCAAACACACGTTTCTGAACACCTCGGCGAGTCCTTTTTTGAATGCTGCGCGATAGGGAGTTCGAACTTCTGACCCCTACCGAGCCTTGCCGCCGCTTGATCCAGCCTGCCCGATTGGGATTCTTTATTTCCTGGAAATGGCTTCTCCGAAGGCCGGCAGTTTTCCGAAAAGGAATTGGAAGGGGATCGGGCTGCGCGCAGCCCATGCGTTTTCGTCGTGTTTCGCTTCTGGAAATGCCAGATAAAACAAGTCGGAGCCTGGAGCGTATGCTTTCCAGATTAGTCGGTCTCTCATGCTGCGGGTAGCTTCGTAGTTGTCGCCGGGCCAGCCGCTGTCGAGGTAAATCTGAGTTTTTCTTTTGGGTTCGGTCGACACGCGCTGCAGCAGATCGTCCTTGTAGTAAATGTACTCGAGAGGCAGGCGATCTTGCCAAAAACTTCTGAACCATTGCCATCCCACATAAAAAGAGACAACACCGCCCAAGGATGAGCCCATTACTGCCGTGTTTGAGGGTCCAGCCAGTGTCCGATACTTCGCGTCGATGAACGGTTTGAGCATTTCAACAAGGAACCGGTCGTAGTCCTCGTAACCGGGCGACGTGTACTCGATCATGCGGTCGTTAGGATGAATTCCTACGACGATCACTTCCTCGATAGCGTTCATTTTATCTAACACATTGAGAACCTCGTCAGTCCTCCATGTGTTTCCCACAAAGGCTTCTTCTTTGAAGAAAAGATTGTGGCCGTCGTGCATGTAGAGCACGGGATATTTCTTAAGCGTATTTTCGTAATAGCCGGGCGGCAGGAAGACGCGGAACCGATGTTGTGCGCCGGAGGAGCTGGCGAGCGGCGGCATCAACTCACATACGCTGCAATGGGCATCTTCACGAAAGTGTGGGTGGATTTCCAATGGCGCACTCGAAGTCGTGACCGCTAGAAAATTTTCCCCGCGCGACCAGATTGCGATGCCATCTCGAAGCAGGACCGGTTTGAAATAGAAATATGGCCGCTCCGTTTCGATCTGAAATTCAGATACACATCCATTCTCTCGGATGGAATTAGCCTCGATATTCGAATCCCAGTTCTCTTCAGCGCGAAGGGTGATTCTCCCGCCATCTATGGGATAAATCACGCGAACGAATTGTGTCTGCATCGCCTTTTTCTTCAGCTTCATGATCGCATCGCCATGATTTCGTCACGCAGCTCGCGAGTGATCTCTTTGCGATTGCCAGCCCGAACTTTTGGAAGAGAGAACGAGCAGCTCGATCGGATTTCGCGTTTGAAGAAAAGGTGAAGAAGATGCGGCACCAGCGTCATGTCTCGCCAGTAGCAGACCTCATCGGCGACCGAACCGTCATCGAGTGCATATTGAACCGACGCGGAAGCGACAGGACATTGAAGTTGCACAGCTGATTCCAACAAGGCCGATTTGAATGGCAAGACTGTCGAGCCGTCGGAACTTGTCCCTTCAGGAAACACGACAACGAGTAAGCCGCCGCTAATTGCGTGTCGTATAGGATTGAGAACTGCCGAGCTGGACAATCTGCGCTCGCGATCAACAAAAATTGTGCCGGCCGCGCGCGCTAACCATCCGAACAAGGGCCATCCTGCGACATCGCGTTTGGCGACGAAAACGCATGGTCTAATCGAGCTGAGAACAATGATATCGAGGTAACTCAGATGATTGCAAACGAGCAGACTAGATCGCGGCATTGCGCCGTATGTGGTCACTCGAATACCGAGCACGCGACAGGCAAAGCGGCACCAACGATGAAGCCACTCGGTGCGCGCGGCGAGACGGCGCTCCCGCCTAACGAATAGAATGACCACCATGATTTCTGCAAGCGCCCACGCGGAGAAAAATAACACCGCGAAAGCGCGCCACGCAGCAAGCAAGGTTGTAGCCGGGATCGTTGATCCCGGCCTGACGGCATCACCGATGCCGGCTACACGAGCAGAAGACGCGTTCATCTCAGGAAATGCGCGCGGACGATCGTCGGCAGCGCATGAAGATCGAGGAGGGTAAGAAAGTCGATTGTGCCAAACTCCCGATCCATTGCAGGCGGGCCACAGATTTTTGCGCCAATGGCCAAGTAGGCGAGCATGAGCTTCGGCGGCGGCGTGCACGATGCCGCCCCACGATCGACATCCACTCTGAACGCCGGATGCGGCACAGTTTGCCGCTTGGGTGTAGCGAGATATTTGCCACGCAACTGCTCGTACATCGCGATACCATCCAACGGATCTTGCGAAGTAAGCGAGCTGCATCCGACGAGGAAACGCGCGTTTCGCTCGCACGCGTAACGCGCGATGCCGCGCCAGAGCAGATGCAACAAATTGAAATTGCGGTGCTCAGCATGCACGCATGCCCGGCCCAACTCGATCATTTCACCGCGCAATGACTCATACGGCGTGAAATCAAACTCGCGCTCGCTGTAATAGCCGTTGTTCGCCGCAGCGCGAACGCCGGTTTGCAATCGATATGTGCCAACGACTTCATTTGTCGCGACGTGTTCGACGATCAAGTGGTCGCAAACCTTGTCAAAAAAATCGACGTCGAGCCCGGTGAAATGCGACTCGACCAAGCCTTCGTTCAGTTCGAGATTGAACACCTCAAACCGTAACCGCTGGGCGCGACGCACCTCTTCCGCGCTTTGAGCCAATCGTATCGCGTACTTTTGCCGCCTGGCTTTCGCCGCTTCGGTCGTTTGTTTCGCTTTGATCAGGACGTTCAATTGTGTTCTCCAATAATTTGACGGCTAGGGCCGTCCAGCCGGTTTGATGGCTTGCGCCGCAGCCGCGGCCGGTTTCGCCGTGGAAGTATTCGTGGAAAAGCACGAGATCACGCCAATGCGGATCAGTCGCGTACTTGGTGATCTCGCCATGACATGGCCGCGCGCCGTTTTCGTTAGGCAGAAAGACACTTGATAGCCGCCGCGAAAGTTCTTCGGCCACTTGCTTGAGTGTCGCCATGTTTCCTGAACCGGTCGGGCATTCCACCTTGAATGATTCGCCGTAAAAGAGGTGATAACGTTCGAGCGCTTCGACGATGAGAAAATTGATCGGGAACCAAATCGGTCCACGCCAGTTCGAATTGCCACCGAACAGGTAACTGTTCCCCTCGCCGGGTACGTAATCGACGCGATGTTCTTCGTTGCCGGCGCGGAAAATGTAGGGCTTCTCGCGATGGACGCGCGAAACCGAACGCAGGCCATGCGGCGATAAAAATTCATTTTCGTCGAGCATGTAGCGCAACGCGCGTCGCAAACGCTCGCGTGTTGGGATCGCCAGCATACGGTTGCCGGTGAAGGGGCACACTTCGCAATAGGTGATCAACTGAGCCAGATCTTTGCGGTAATTGAGAAACCACTCCATCCGCTTTTTGAATCCGGGCAGTTTGTTGATCTTTGCGGTCTCGAGATTTTCCACCGCGATCAACGGTAGCAACCCGACGAGCGACCGCGTCCGCAACGGAATCATTCGCCCCTCAACCTTCAGCTGATCGTAATAAAAACCTTCTTCCTCATCCCATAAACCGGTACCGCCGAGCGAATTCATCGCATCGCTGATGCCAATGAAATGCTCGAAGAACTTTGAGGCCATGTCTTCGTAAACCGGATTGGTTTGCGCGAGTTCCAGCGCCATGGAAAGCATCGTGAGGCAATAAAATCCCATCCACGCGGTTCCGTCCGCTTGTTGGAGGAATCCGCCAGTTGGCAGCGGCTTCGAACGATCGAATACGCCGATGTTATCGAGCCCGAGAAAGCCGCCGGAAAAGAGGTTGTTGCCTTCGGCGTCCTTGCGATTCACCCACCAGGTAAAGTTGAGCAGCAGCTTTTGAAACACGCTTTCAAGAAACGCGGTGTCGCGCTTGCCGCGTGGCCCAGTCATCTTGTAAACGCGCCAAGCCGACCATGCGTGCACGGGAGGATTCACATCGCCGAAGGCGAACTCATAAGCCGGAATTTGGCCATTGGGATGCATGTACCATTCACGCAGGAAAAGATTGAGCTGCTTCTTCGCGAAGTGCGGATCGATTTTTGAAAACGGAACCATGTGGAAAGCGAGGTCCCATGCCGCGAACCATGGATATTCCCATTTGTCCGGCATCGAGATGATGTCGCGGTTGAAAAGATGACTCCATTCGCGGTTGCGGCCGAAGTTTCGCTCCGGCGGAGGTGGTGGCTGCGCGGGATCGCCAGCAAGCCAGTCGCGAATGACGTAATTGTAAAATTGCTTGCTCCAAAGCAGTCCGGCGTATCCCTGGCGCGCGACTTTCATCGATTCTTCATCAATTCCGGCGGGCGAAATCGCGTCGTAAAATTCGTCCGCCTCTTTCATGCGCTCGGCAAAGATTTGATCGAAATCGGCAAGGGCATTGCCTGGCACTTCACCTTTCGCTGAGAGGCGCAGTCTGACGAGCTGCGATTGCCCGGGTTCAATCTTCAAGACGTAGTGCGGTGCGAACTTTGTCCCGGTTTGCCCTGGATTCACCGCATCCGTCCGGCCGTGCGCGACGTACTCATGGAACGCGTCTTTCACAAAAGGCTGACCACTCGGATAACCGTGAAGACGCGCAGAATTCGTTTCGTTCTCGGTGAAGAGCGGCGTCGCGTTGCCCTCGTAGGAAATTTGATATTCGCCGAGCTGATCGTGGTGAACATGTGCGAGACCGTCACGTTTCAATGCAATTAATGGTTTGCTCGTGCACTCTTCCGCGATTTCTCCCCACGACCAGGTGTTACGAAACCAAAGTGTTGGCAGCAGATGTAAGATTGCCTTCTCCGGCCCGCGGTTCGCGATCGTAATGCGAATCAAAATGTCATTCTGCGAACCTTTCGTATATTCAGCGGACACATCGAAGTAGCGGTCTTCATTAAAGACGCCTGTATCGATCAACTCGAGCTCCGGTGCCCCCAATCCGCGCTGGCGATTTTCATCAACCAGCTGTGCGTACGGATATTCCGCCTGCGGATATTTGTAGAGTGCCTTCATGTAAGAATGAGTTGGCGTGGAATCGAGATAGTAATAAAGCTCCTTCACGTCTTCGCCGTGGTTCCCTTCTGAGCCGGTGAGACCGAAGAGGCGCTCCTTTAAAATCGGGTCTTTACCATTCCAAAGCGCAAGTGCGAAACAGAGGCGGCATTGCCGATCAGTGATGCCGAGCAATCCGTCTTCGCCCCAGCGATACGCTCGGCTGCGCGCGTGATCGTGCGGGAAATAATCCCAGCAATTTCCGTACGGCGAATAATCTTCGCGCACAGTGGCCCATTGCCGTTCGGATAAATACGGGCCCCAACGTTTCCAGTTTTTTGTGCGTGATGCGTCTTCGTTAAGCCGCCGGTGCTCGGCGGTGGTCGAAACTTCCATATCAGTTCGTCGTTTCATGTGAAAATTCCTTACGCTGCAACTGTAGCCGGGGGCGGTGACCCCGGCTGGCGCCTGTGGCCAACTCGTGAACAGCTGGGATCATCGATCCCGGCTACAGACAACTGCTCGCGATTCCACGGCGCAGTCCGCGTCTCGGTCTGCGTATGCGCGAGAGCGCGCTGGTCGAGATATTGGACGAAATCCTTCGAGAAAAAGACGTCGAGCGCCCAATCAATTGACACGCGCACTTTCTTTTCCATGCGCGGCAGCTTGCTCCAGTAAATTCCGCGCCAGAGAAACCAGGCAAAAAATCCAGAGAAGTTCACGCCGAGAATCCGCGCCACTCCCGTGCGGCGACCGATCGCGGCCAGCAATCCTAGCGTTTTGAAACTGAATGGCTTCTTCGGTTCGCCGTAAACGCTCGCGACGATATTCTGCGCGACAATTTTTCCTTCGCGCGACGCGTGCTGCGCGGTCGGCGGACAATAGCCGCCCGTCGTGCGATCAGGCACGAGTGCGCAATCGCCCAGCGCCCATAAACCGTCAACGCCTTCCACTTCGAGGTTTACGTTCACTTTGATTCGGCCGCGCTCCTTCGGACACGTGACGAGGTCCAGCGCCGGGTTCGGAGAGACGCCCGCGGTCCAGAGCAGCGTTGAACTTGTAATCCGCTCGCCGTTGTTCAGCTCGATCTCGTTAGGTCGCACCGCTGCGACCTTCGTTTTCGCGTGAATCTCCACTCCGCGCTCACGGAGCTTTTTATCGGCATACCGGCCGAGTTTCTCTCCAAGCTCCGGCAAAATGAACTCCCCCGGATGCACGAGTACGAGACGGAGCATTTCCTCTTTTAGGTTCGGATAGAACGGAAGCGCGTCGCGCAGGAAATCGTTGATGCTCGCGATGGTTTCGACTCCGGCGAAGCCGCCGCCCGCAACGACAAAGGTCAACAGTGGCGGGCGTTCCGCCCGCGCGCATTCCGTATCGGCTTCTTCGAGATGCGCGATCAACCGATTGCGCAGTTGAATCGCGTCGCCGAGCGATTTCATCGTGAGCGCGTGCTCGGCGACGCCGGGAAGATTGAAGAAGTTCGTCACCGACCCCAGCGCCAAAATCAGATGGTCGTATTCCAGCTCATGCGAGTGTCGGTCGAACCCGTGTGAAACCGTCACGCGCTTTTTGCCAATGTCGATCTTGTCCACGTCACCACAGAAAAAGTTCACGTGGCGGATCATCTTGCGGACGGGATTGACGATGTTGGTCAAATCGAGATCGCTCGCCGCGATTTCGTGCAACATCGGTGTGAACAGAAAAAAGTTCTCGCGATTGACGACCGTAACTTCGAATAGCGGATCGCGACGCTTCTCAAATTCAAGCGCCGCGTAAAGCCCGCCGAACCCGCCGCCGAGAATGAGCACACGCGTCTTGTTCGCCATAATCGTGGAACTCTTAGGCAAGAACAGTCCGTTCTAGCCGAAGCAGCTCGCCTAGAGACCACGCTTGAAACGGGCAGCCGCGTGGGGTGTGCGGCAGTTCGGCGTCGCAGATTTCTGAGATGTGACCGAGTCCAGCCTCGTTCAGATGTTGATAGATTGGCGGAAGAAATTTGGCATGCGCTTCTGCTTTCGTTCTGGATGTGGAGCCGCGGACGCGGACCCACGCTTCGACAAATTGGCCGATCAGCCACGGCCAGACGGTGCCTTGATGGTAAATGGCATCGCGTTCACGCGATCCGCCCTGGTAATGCGGCGCATAACCCGGCTCGCCTGGCGCGAGCGAGCGTAGACCCACTGGCGTAAGCAAAAGCATCTCGACTGCATCGACAACGCGCCGCGCTTTGTCTGGTGATAACAGTGTGAGCGGCAACCCGCCGACAGCGAAGATTTGATTGGGACGGAATGTGAGGTCGACGGCGCCCGGTTGATGATCGCAATCGATAACGTCCGCCAGATAGCCGGCGTCCTCATTCCAGAATTTCTCTTCGAAAGCAGAGCGGCCTTTATCAAAGAGAGATTGCCAACGCGCGGAAAATTTCGCACCGATGGCGAGCGCGTTTAGCCAGAGCGCCTGAATTTCCACTGGCTTGCCAATGCGCGGCGTGATCTCGCGACCATCGACGCGCGCGTCCATCCAGGTAAGCTGCTGGCCGTGTTGGCCAGTTGAGAGCAATCCATCCCCATCGGCCCGGATGCCAAAGCGAGTCCCTTCATTGAAACCAGCAAGAATCGCTTCGACTGCCGCCCGTAATTTCTTGGTATGACAATCGTCGGTCAGCGAAGGCTGTTTCGTCGCTGCGAGAAGATAATCGTTGACCGCAATGATGTACCAGAGCGATGCATCGACAGAATTGAATTCGGGCTGCTCACCGGAATCGGGGAAGCGATTCGGCAACATGCCCTGGGAAACAACGCCCGCCCAAGCGAGCAAAATATCGCGCGCGTCTTCCAGATGTCCGGTCGCGATGCAGAGGCCGCGAATCGCAATAAACGTGTCGCGGCCCCAATCGCCGAACCAGGGGTAGCCGGCGATGAGGGTCTTTCCTTGGCCGCGCTTGACGAGATATGCGTCGGCGGCGCGTTCGAGCGGACCGGAGAAACATTTCCGGCGGGCCTGCTCGACCGTTCTGACCTGGGCATACCGTGCTTCGATGGATTCGATGTGGGTGGTCGCGTGTCCTTCAGCCGCGAGCATTAGCATCGCCGGCCCGCCTGCAACGCTATGCGAAGCATTGCGGGCAGGTTTGTAAGAGAATGAAAATTCGAAGACACCGGGCGACGCCAGATCTTCCACAGCGTCCAGCCCGCGTGCCTGCTCTTCGGAGTAAAGAAAATTGCGATACCATGCGGACTCGTGCCCATAACGGCCGTTCGAATGCGCCATGACAGCCGGAACGCCGTCGTAAGATCGAAAGGTTACGCCTTCGCCATTCTGTTCGGCATCAAAACGGAACGCGCTGTTCTCGTGATGCGTGGAATGAAAATCCCGGCCACTTAAAAATGGCCGCACCTTCAGTTTAAGATCGACATCTCTATTTGAGACGAGCTTCCACGATATGAAGACCGCCGATTCGCCCTTCGGAATAAACAGCTCCTGCTCAACGAAAAGATCATTGTCGATGTTGTAACGCCAGCGCGGCCACGGCTCGTATTCGAAGGATTCAATGCGCGTTGCGCCGTCAGGGTGGATCACATCGGGCCCGTAGCGCTGCGATGAAAGCGAAACTGTCCCATCAGGAGTCTCGACCCACGCATCGAAGCCGTTTACCAGTACCATCCGGCCGGCAGGCGGCGTCGTTGCCGTGAGTAGAAGCGCGTGATAACGGCGGCTGCGAATTCCGGAGACCGTCCCACTTGCGAATCCGCCGAGGCCGTCCGCCTCGATCCACTCGGCACTGGAATCAATTGGATTCACGATGCGAAGTGGAATCGATGCGGAACAGTAAAATGACCAGCGCAGATAGGATCGCGATTGTCATGGGTTTAACCTCCTGTCTCGAAGCCGGGATAAAGCGTCATACCGCCGTCCACGAAAAGCGTCGTTCCCTGGACGTAATCCGATTCATCGCTCGCCAGCCATACGGCGGCGCGCCCGATCTCTTCCGGTTCACCGATGCGTTTGTACGGGATGAGCTTGAGCAACTCGGCGTAATGCTCGGGTGTGTCCCAGGCCTGCATGTTAATTGGTGTGCGGATGGCGCCCGGTGCGACGGAGTTCACGCGAATCCGGAACGGCGCCACTTCTTGGGCGATACTTTTCATCATCAACATCACGCCGCCTTTCGACGCCGCGTAATTCACGTGGCCGGCCCACGGAATCACTTCATGGACTGAGCTAATGCAGATGATCTTTCCAGCACAGCACGAAATCTCCGGCCGGACACCGCGACGTTTGAATTCTCGGATCGCTTCGCGGGAACAGAGAAATTGTCCCGTAAGATTGACACCGATGACTTTGTTCCATTGTGCGAGCGTCATCTGGTCGACTGGCGCGTCCTGCTGGAGTCCGGCGTTATTAATCAGAATGTCCACCGTCCCGAACTCGTCGCGAACGGCTTGGAACATCTTGGCGACATCCTCTTCATTCGAAACGTCGGCGCGATAAGCGAACGCCGTGTGGCCGTGGCCGCGCAGCTCATCGACCATCGCCTGCGCCTTGTCTTCGCCAGCGACATAATTAATGCAGACATCGGCGCCGGCATGCCCGAGTGCGAGCGCAATGGACCGGCCAATGCCGGAGCTGGCGCCGGTCACAATCGCTTTCTGGCCTTTGAGCAGTTTACGATTTTCGGTTTTCGGAACAACCGGCTTTGGCAGATCCATGAAATTCTGCGCATGAGGCATTTTCGGTTTCGGACGATTAGCTGCTTCGGCTGGCATGGTTGGCATAAGATTTGTTGGTTTTGCAGATTCGTCGTCACGATTTGCGATTCCTTACAAAGCCACATTCAACAATTTTGGATCGAAGTGTAATTCTAACGTCAAAAGTGCGTAAGGATTCGCTCCTCGCTGCGACGAATCGGCATGAACAACGGGAGCGATTACGATTTCATCATCATCGGTTCGGGCGCGGGCGGCGGCACTTTGGCTTATCGCCTTGCGCCGAGTGGCAAGAAAATTTTGTTAATTGAACGCGGCCCTTACGTGCGGCGTGAGAAAGACAATTGGAATTCGCGCGCAGTAAATGCCGAGGGCAAATACAACACGAAGGAGCTTTGGCGGAATGCCGACGGAACAGAACTGCATCCGCACACGAATTACTACGTTGGCGGTAACACGAAATTCTACGGCGCAGCTCTTTTCCGCCTGCGCGAAAAAGATTTTGGCGAAATCAAACACTACGGCGGCACTTCACCCGCCTGGCCGATTTCGTATAACGAATTCGAGTCATATTACACTGAGGCGGAGCAGATTTATCACGTGCATGGCGCGGTCGGCGAAGATCCGACTGAGCCGCACCGCAGTGGACCATTCCCATACCCTGCGATCAGCCACGAGCCGCGCATTCAGCAATTGAGCGACGACTTTGCGCTGCACGGGCTGAAGCCATTTCATACTCCACTCGGCGTCATGTTGGATGAGAAAAATCCGCAAAAAAGTCCGTGTATACGTTGCAACACATGTGACGGCTTCCCCTGCCTTGTTAACGCAAAAGCGGACGCGCACATCTGCTGTGTCGTGCCAGCGTTGAGACACGATAATGTGACCCTGCTTACTGATACGAAGGTAACGCGCCTGGAAACGGATGGCTCCGGACGAGAAGTCACAGCCGTGCATGTTGAGCGCAATGGAACAAAAGAAAGTTACTCCGCCAAATTCGTGATCGTGTCGGGTGGCGCGATTAATTCCGCCGCGTTGCTCTTGCGTTCGGCCAACGACAATCATCCGAACGGCCTTGCCAACGGCTCCGACGTCGTTGGCCGGCATTACATGGGTCATGTGAATTCCGTTCTGATGGCTCTGTCGAAATGCCCGAACCCGACCGTGTTTCAGAAAACTCTTTCGGTAAACGATTTTTACTTCAGCTCGCCGGAATGGGAATTCCCCATGGGCCACATCTCGTTTGTCGGCAAACTCGACGGCGACACGCTCAAGGCCGGAGCACCGAAAGTCGCGCCGAAGTGGACACTCGATTTGATGGGCAAACATTCGCTCGATTTCTGGTTGACGTCCGAAGATCTGCCCGATCCAAACAATCGGGTTACGATCAATCGCGCCGGCGAACTCGTCCTGCAATACAAACCGAACAACGAAGAAGGGCATAAGCGACTGATCAAGAAACTCGAATCTTTAATGCAGCAACAAACAAAGTGTTCCGTGCACGGCCACGAATGCCATGAGGGCCTCTTCGCGCGCAATTTGTATCTCGGCCAGCGCATCCCGCTGGCTGGCGTGGCGCATCAGAACGGGACGATCCGCTTCGGAAACGACCCAAAGACGAGCGCGCTCGATCGCAACTGCAAAGCGCACGAGCTGGATAATCTCTATGTGGTCGATGCAAGCTTTTTCCCTTCCAGTGGCGCGGTCAATCCAGGGCTCACCATCATAGCCAACGCGCTGCGCGTCGGCGATCACTTGCTCGAGCGAATGAACGCCCGGCGGACAAACGACGAGGCGACCGACGCGTCGACTATGCACAGGAATCGGGCAGGAGTAATCCCGGCACAGGTTTGAAGCGACTCCAGCCTTTCATTTCTAGAATCATTGCGCAGCGCCGAGTGACGTCGGCGCAGCGTGCCATTGTTGTCGGCATCAGCGGTATCGATGCCAGCGGCAAAGGCTTTATTGCTGAAAAGATTGCGCAACGGTTGCAAGAGGCCGGCTGGCGTGTCGCTATAATTAATGCAGACGATTGGCTGAACCTGCCTGAGAGTTGCATGAGTCGGCGCAGCCCGGGAGACCATTTCTATGAGCACGCCATGCGCTTCGATGAGATGTTTAATCAATTGATCGTCCCGTTAAAGGAGAACCGCGCCGTCAGTTTTGTTGCGGACTGTGCCGACGCAAAAGGGAACAGGCGCAAGCACCGCTACGAATTCCGCAAGGTCGACGTTGTTCTGCTGGAGGGAATTTTTCTTTTCAAGCCCGCGTATCGACGTCACTTTGACTTAACCGCGTGGGTAGATTGTTCGTTCGCAACCGGATTGCAACGCGCGATTAAGCGATGCCAGGAAGGATTACCGCCTGCCGAAACGATCCGGGCTTTTTCAACAATTTACTTTCCCGCGCAACGCATCCACTTCGCTAGGGATAATCCGCAGGAGGCCGCCGCGTTTATCATTCAAAATGACAATGCTTCTCGAATTCGTCCGAAGGCTTAACGTAACTGCTTTGGCGCTTCTTCTCGCGTGTGCCGCAGGCGTATCATGCGACTCGGCCAAGCCTAATCAGGCAGAGTCCGCGCGAATCCAGACCAAGCTCGAGGCTATTCCTTTGGATCAAAAAGTGCAGTTCACGAACGATGAGTGGAAATACATCCTGACGGGTCGCCAGTATTACGTACTTCGAAGAGGGGGAACGGAACTGCCTTTCGCCAACGCTTACTGGCACACGCACGAGAAAGGAATTTACTTTTGCGCAGCTTGCGCCAATCCATTGTTTAACTCGGATGCAAAATATGACTCGGGAACTGGGTGGCCGAGTTTTTGGCAACCGATTGCAGGAAACGCGGTCAGTGCGGCAAACCATTCAAGTTTCGGCGGCGGCACTGAGATCACTTGTGCCCGGTGCGGTTCGCATCTTGGGCACGTATTCGATGATGGGCCTAAGCCGACCGGGCTGCGTTATTGCATGAATTCTGCGGCGCTTAAATTCGTAAAGGTCGTTGGCAACTAGCTTATGCAGCACCATATTTCCACGGTTCTCGATCTGGCCCCAGCCAAGAACACACCATCAGGCGGCTGCGCTATTTCCTTCACAATTCAAATGGATCCGAGTACATCCGCGATATGTCATTTCGGCCCGAAGGCATTGACGGTGGTATGACAAATGAGGCGATCAAGCACGCGGCTTCGCTCGTTGCTGGCAACGATCCCGCTGCGTGGGTGGATGAACATGGAGACGTGCTCTATCGCTACGCCCTGGCCCGCGTTCGCAACCCGGATTTGGCGCAGGATCTCGTTCAGGAAACATTTCTCGCCGCCATGCGCGGCCACGAGAAATTTGCCGGCCAGTCCTCGGTGCGGAGCTGGTTGTGCGGTATTTTGAAACACAAGCTCTGCGACTATTACCGCAAGCTCGGACGCGAGACCTCCTTCACCGACTTGGAATTTCTCGACGACGAATGCGCCGAAAGATTTGTGCCGGAAGGTTACTGGGTTCACATGAACGGCCCAAAAGAATGGAAACCGGAGGCCGACGAGGTCATGCATCGCGACGAATTCTGGCAGACGATGCGCGACTGCCTGTCCAAGCTGCCGGAGCGTGTCGCCACCGTGTTCATGATGCGCGAAATGGATGAAATCGAGAGCAAGGAAATCTGCGCGACGCTTTCGATTTCGGACAGCAACCTGTGGGTCATGCTCCATCGCGCGCGAATGGCGTTGCGCGAATGTCTGGCGGCTAACTGGTTTGAGAATCCGGAGGTGCAACATTAAACGGCTAAAACCAACGTCGGAATGGACTCCTAATCCGCGCCCGCCGGACGACTCGTCTATCTTCCAGGAGCACCGCAACTGGTTTCAGCTGCAAATTGTGCTGCTCATCTGCCGGTTCACGCCGACTTGCCCGGAGGTGATCCGCATTCTTTCCCTAGGCATGGACAAGCCGCTGCCGCTCTCCACGCGGATCAAATTGCGCATTCATTATCTCATGTGTTCATTTTGCGAGCGCTACGCGAAACAGCTCAAGTACATGCGCGAAGTCGCTCGCGAGTTTCCCGAAAAAATCGGCGAGGTCTCTGACGCAAAGCTTCCCGCCGAAGCGAAAGAGCGCCTTAAAGAAGCACTGCGACAGTAAAAAAACTGATTCTAAATCTCCGCCATGTGGCGGTGTGTGCGTTGATTGACGAGGAGTAGCGCCGTTTGGCCGACAAAGCAGAAGAACAAGACCAAAAGAAGTGCGGTCGCAATGATTCGCGAGGCGAGTGGCCCCAGGCTTAGAACAAAAACCGCAATCGCAACCTGTGCCAGCCACACCCAACTATTTCGCGGACTAATGTGACGCTCCGAAGTTGCTGCGATTCCTATTATTACAAGCATGGTGCCCGCCCCGGCGAAACAGATTAGCCGTTGTTCAGTCGCGCCGAAAGATCCGCCCGACGGCAACGCAATACCATGGCGCGCACCAACCCCGAGAATGCCGATGCCCAGGAACAGCAAAAAATGAAGCGCGATCCAGATACGCAGTTGAACCACATGCTTGTTTGTCCGCATGTGCCGAGTTTCCCAACCGGTGGCGCCGTCCGAGTAGCACGACCAAAGAGCAAATCCCAAGGCCAGACTCAGTACCGCGGCGGACGCGGCTAAAAGACTCCAGCCCATCTGACTTTCTATTCCGCGCATCACCGAAGCGATAAATTCACCTAACAGGATGATGGTCAGCAGCCCGAACCTTTCCGGGAAATGCGCGGCCCCCGGTGGCAGCACGATCGTACCGCGCAACGGCGGCCATGAGCTTGCGATGTCCATTAAGAAAGCGAGGCACCAAGCGACGTATCGGTGCGGCGCAGGCAGCAATGCGGAAGCGGTCCAAACAACCGCGGCTGCGACAAGCCATCCGATACGACGAATAACAACAGACCGAGTGCGGGGCAATCCGATGACTCGCGCGTATTGCAAGGCGAGAACTGCGCGAACTCCTCCATAGGCCGCTCCAAACCCCGCCGCGTCCCGGCTGCTAAGCGGCCCGGTCGCGTTCGCCGCCATTACCGCGACGAAAAATACTTGCGCCACAATGAGGGCGCGCTGGACCACGTCATCGACAGCAAACTGCGTGGAGAAGTTTGTGTAGCCGAGCCAAGCGAGAAAAATTAGCGCCAGCAAAAAAGCGTAGTGCAACACGCCATGAAGCGAATAATCCCCTTCGAGCGGCGTGCTCAATTGGCTGATCGCGGCCGCGAAGACCAAGTCATAGAACAGCTCGGTCCAGCCGGGACGTCGAACGTGCCGTTCATCTGCGGGCCAGAGCTTAGGCGCGCTGAAAAATCGCGATTTGATTAGCGTGCTGATTGGAAATGATTCGCTGCTAGTTCGCCCGAAATTGTCCAATCGCCGCGACGGCGCTGGCCGCTCCGACTTTGGCGATGTCTTCATCTTCCTGCGGCGTGTTACCACTTACGCCGATCGCGCCGATCACTTTGCCTTCAATTTCAATAGGAATACCGCCTTGCAACGGCGTTGCACCGGGCAGGGCCAGCGCAGCTACGCGCCCGTCGCGGACCTGATCTTCGAACACCTTGCTTGGACGGCGGAAAATCGCGGCCGTGCGCGCCTTGCCGATCCCGACCTCCACACTCGCGACCTGTGTGTCGTCAAGGCGTTCGAGCAACAACAGATGACCGCCGTCGTCAACGACAACAATCACCACCGTGGCGCCGCGTTTTTTCGCTTCGGCGTGGGCCGCAGCCGCTATCTTCGTCGCAACTTCAAGAGTTAGAACTTTCTTCACCGGTAATTGCGCTTTCGCGGGATGGGCGAGCAGCAATGGCAAAGTGAGGGCAAGGGAAAGGATTTGCTTCATATTGATGGTTAGTCGTTGCGCAATCGCGCTCCTTACGATCGTGTGATTGCCATTCGCCGTAACCGCTCCGCAACCAATGGAGGCGTCGCGAGCCTGCACTCAATTAAGTGTTTCGCTGTAAGGAATCGATTTCTCCTCCGACAAAACAGGAAACGAAAATTCTTTATGAATCACACCAGCAAAACAACGATAGTCATCGCCTGGATTTGCCGCATCGCGGCTGCGGTGATTCTCCTGCAAACACTGTTTTTCAAATTCACGGGCGCGGCTGAATCTGTTTATATCTTTAGCAAAGTCGGACTCGAACCGTGGGGTCGCCTTGGTTCCGGCGTTGCCGAACTGGTCGCGGCGATTCTGATTTTGTTTCCGCCGACCACGTGGCTCGGCGCCGGCCTCGCGCTCGCCGTTATGGCCGGCGCGATCTTGAGTCATCTCACGATTCTAGGGATCGAAGTGATGGGCGATGGGGGATTGCTATTTGGTTTGGCCCTCGTTGTGGCTGCTTGCAGTGCTGTCCTGCTTTTTTTGCAACGCCGACGGCTTCCACTCATCGGAGCGTATTTGTGAAGCGATCCCCGTTACACGAGGCCGTCGCCGAGGTATTGCGCCAAGGCGCAGCGCTGCTGAATTCCCTCAGCGACGAAGATTACAAGCGGAAACTGCCTACCGTGTTTGGTTCCACTGTTGGCGGGCATTACCGGCATTGCCTGGATCATTTTAAGAGTCTGTTGTCAGGCCTCGACGCTGGCGAGATCGATTACGATCATCGCGAGCGAAACTCCTGGGTCGAGAACGATTGCATGTTCGCGCTTGCTGAAACACATCGAATCCTGTGCGTTTGTGAATCCATCCCAACGCGATTTCTCGATTGCCCAATCAATGTCCGAAGCAAGATAAACTACGAACTCGACGCTGCACCGCTGATCGGATCGACAATTGGCCGCGAACTCATGTACGCGGTCGCGCATGCGATTCATCATTACGCGCTAATCGCGGTGATCTGCGGTCTTCTTGACGTGCGATTACCTGCCGGATTCGGCGTTGCACCGTCGACGCTGAAATATCAGGCCGATCAAGCAAAAGCGGCGTGATCTCAAACCAATGATTGCGCCAGCGCTCCTTGCTTCGACCGCAATTATTTTGTTGAGCTTCATCTCTGAAGACGCAGCAACAATTTCTTCCGCGTTGTCGATCTTCGGTGGGCCGATTAGCTGGCCGCTCGGGTTTGCGGCTTGTTTTGCCGGAATTTGGCTGGGCGATCTCGGTCTCTATTCTCTCGCTCGATACGCCGGCAAAAATGTTTTAGGCAGTCGCTGGCTGGCGCGGCTGGCTGATCCGGTCACGATTACACGTTGCGAAAAGACTTTCGCGCAAAATAGCGCCTTCGCTTTAATCGCCAGTCGCTTCGTTCCGGGCACACGTCTGCCGACTTATGTCGCCGCTGGTTTGTTTGCGATGCCAGCCGGCCGCTTTGCGCTCATTACTGCGATCGGCGCGCTCCTGTGGATCAGCGTTTTCTTCGCGCTCACAAAACTGCTCGGCTCTCATGCCGTCGCTTGGTTCACGTTCACGCAAACAAAAATCGCCGCCTTTGTTTTCACGGCGCTCTTGCTTCTCAGTGCAACGCTTATCGGTCGAAAAATTCTCAAGATGTCGATCCTGCGCCAAATCACCGTCGCAGCGCGACGCTGGACGCATTGGGAGTTTTGGCCGGCCTGGTTGTTCTACATTCCTGTTGCCCTCTATTATTTCTGGCTCGCCGTTCGTTACCGTAATTTGAGTCTGCCCACGGCCGCGAATCCAGGAATGGCGACGGGCGGATTCGTCGGAGAATCCAAGTTCGAGATTCTCGATCAATTACACGCCACGAGCCCCGACTCGGTAGCGGAGGCCTTCCTCCTCGATGGTTGGACGACGACCGATCGACTCCTCTCTATTCATCGACTCTGCCGCGAACATGCCGTCACGCTGCCATTCATTTTGAAGCCTGACGTGGGGCAGCGCGGCAATGGTGTACGGTTAATAAGATCAATGCGTGATGCCCTCGATTATTTGGTAGAGGTAGAGGCGCCAGTGGTGCTTCAGCGTTATGCAAACGGACGGCATGAAGCCGGGATTTTTTATTTCCGCTTTCCCGGCAAAGCACGCGGGCAAATCTTTTCGATCACTGAAAAGATTTTCCCAACGATCACCGGCGACGGGGTTCGCACGGTTGAGGAATTGATTGGGGCTGATTCTCGCGCCGCGCTGATTGCGCGCACTTACCTGCGGCGATTTGCTCATCGCCGGAGTGAGATACTTTTTGCCGGCGAAGTCCTCAAATTGGTCGAAACCGGCAATCATGCGCAGGGATGCATCTTTCGCGACGGCCGGCGCCTCCGGACTAACGCGCTCGAGCGCGTGATCGACAACATCTCTCGAAAGGTCCCGGGTTTTTATATTGGCCGCTACGACATTCGCTACGAGAACGAAGAGGATTTCAAACAAGGCAGGAATTTCCAAATTGTGGAGCTGAACGGGGCCTCATCGGAGGCAACAAACATTTATGATGCGCGCAACTCGCTGATCTCGGCATACGGCACATTATTTCGCCAATGGAAACTGGTTTTCGCTATCGGCGCTGCCAATCGCGCGCGAGGCTGCAAGCCGTCGCCGCTGCGCACACTTTGGCGGGAATGGCGACGATACTCGGCCGCTGCGGTATCATATCCGTGCGCCAGTTGATGTGCACGATTTCCTTTGTCCCAAACCTGCGTGGGTTTTATCTCGCAATGAATCGCGACGAAAAATTTACGCGTTCCAC
>Ga0209375_1001189_pt1 | contig 19963 bp, 16 predicted proteins | sample GraSoiAngelo_131_FD_185888 | JGI IMG/M metagenome (GOLD analysis project Ga0209375, IMG submission 185888) | Grasslands soil microbial communities from the Angelo Coastal Reserve, California, USA - 14_0929_02_30cm (SPAdes) (version 2) | ecosystem: Environmental > Terrestrial > Soil > Grasslands ... | reverse complement strand
TCGTCCGTCCATGCAAAGACAACGACCCCACAGCAACCCTGCCGGAAGGTTGTGCGTATCTGCCAGTCCAAGGTCTCTGCCTGTTTCTCCTCACCATTGCGGAGGCTGTCCAATCCGATCTCGCTGAGAAGAACAGGCCTATCCTGGCTCAAGCTGTGCAATCGGCCGATGTAATTCTCGAAAGCCTGTTCTGATTCGAGGTAGACGTTGAAGCACAGAAAGTCTAGGAAAGGTAATTGCAAGTACTCGGTCGAGGGGTAGTTTACGTAGGTAACGAGAGCATCTGGGTCCTCTTCTTTCGCCACACGGTATAGACGTTTGACAAACTCTTCTACTCTACGCCTGCCAGTCCAGCGGACTATTGAAGAGGAGATTTCGTTACCTACACTGTAGCAGAATACAGCAGGATGCCCTGCACAGCTACGGACCCATCGTCTCATTCGTTCCGCGATTTCTTTCGATTTTCCTGGTTTGTCAGTGAAGGACATGTGCTCACCCCAGTTGAGCCCAACCATGACTCGAAGGCCCTTCTTCTGGGCAGTGTCTAGAAGCCAACGGGGAGGGCACAGGTGGACTCGGACAACATTGAAACCGTTCTCTGCAATACGCGAAAAGTCTCTCTCGACGACTTCAGGTGCTAGCTGTTCGTTCCCTTCCTCGTCCACTAAGAAAGTTCCATAGCTGACTCCTCTAACCCAGAACTTTTCTTCACCAACATAGAGAAACTTCCCTTTGACCACCGGACGCTCCATGGCCAGAAGAGGCTGGCTTGAACGTCGCTCTACGATCTGTTCCAACTTCAGACCCGGGCGTTGCCAAGTGCTAGTGAGGAATCCTCTGAAAGCGAGAACTTGTTACTTGGCAATAATCATAGGCACCATTCTTTCGCAAAGCCTCTTCAGCCCTTCTTCGAGCCTGGTCTTTGGCTCGTAACCCAGCACCGTCCGAGCTTTTGTTGGATCTCCTACGAACTTGCGGACCTCAAAACTGTTGGCCGTACCATGGATAATCTTTGATCTCGATCCCACAATGTTGACGATCATAGTGGCAAGCTCGGAGACGGAGAGACCTCTTCCCGTCACGAAATGGAAATCTTCCCGAAATATGTTATCATTGCCTTCGAGGCTTGCAGAGGCAAGTTTCATTATTCCAGAAATAGTGTCATCGATGAATGTGAAATCAAGAATCTGCTCCCCGCCGTAGAGAGTGATATCTTCGCCTCGCAGGGCTTGGTTCATGAACTTGGGTATCACTCTCTCTGGGAGATCCCTTTCACTCCCGTAAACATTTGAGAAGCGCATGATCGCGTGGTTGACAGCTCGATCCAAGCCAGACGTGTCAGAGTAAGAGAGGCAGGCTCTTTCTGCGCCTAGCTTTGTTAAGCCGTAGACTGACTTGGGCCGTTTCGGGTGAGATTCGTTCACTGGAAGGTAGAGCGGTTCCCCGTACACTTCACGGCTGGACGCTTCAAGGAGGACCGGTCTGGATTCTGACTTCCTGCAAGCCTCCAGAGCATTCACAGTGCCCACCAAGTTGGTCAGCCAGCAATTGTAGGGGTCCTGCTGACCCCAGGCGACCCGGGAGACTGCTGCGAGGTGAACGATGATGTCCTTGCCATCGACCACCTTTTGGACGGTTTGATAGTCCTTAATGTCTCCGCGGATCTTTTCACAGTCCAGGAACCGGGTGTTCGCGTTGAATTTCAGATCGAGGAGTGAGACCGAGTCTCCTCTAGCTAGAAGTTTTTCGGCGAGGTGGCTGCCGATGAACCCGTTTCCTCCCGTTATCAGAATCTTTGAGATTCTTTTTCACCCATTCACATCTGACGCTACGGGCGGGACGTTGGGACCCGGGCACGACTCGCCATCCTGGGATATACCGGGTCGTCCCGAACTTTGGCGAAAACGTCGGTTTGAGTATTTCAGCATAGCGAATTCCGATGTTTAACAGTATAGCAATGGCTATCAAAAGAAATAGTTCTTCACATGGAAATCGCCTAGTGTAGCGCTTCTGGAAGAAGGCTTCCTTCTTGACTTCGAAGGTTGGTTGCAGGCCGGGAGCTGGAACGGTCTAGGTCAGCGGTTTCACGTAATGGGAATCGGCCCATGCGGTGTTGCTTGGAAACATACAGGGTCAGGGTCAAGAGATGCGAATCTGCCGAAGGCCAGGAAATTTCGACAAGAGTTGGACTACTAAGTTTCTGCTATTTTCCTGGAACTCGAGCCTTCAGGATTCTTGTGACGACTCGACAGTTGCTAAGGTTACGCTGGGATTATGGTATTGCTGGGGCTTAGTTCTATCCAACCGTCTGGTTGGTAGATCAAGAATGGCGATACAACTAACACCGACGAGGATTAAGGGATCTAAGTATCTCCTTATCCCCAAAGACCTGGCGCAGCTTCTCGAGATCGACGACGAGAGTATCCTCAACTTGACCATCGAAGATACGGGCAAGGGCCAACGGCTCGTCTATTCCATCCGAGAGAAATCCAGCAACTCGACGGAAAACTCGTCGCACAATGCACCGAGATGAATACAAATGGGACTGGTGCCAGAGTTCTTCGTATTCCTAGGGATCGTTATTTTCCTTGCCATGAGCCTCCTCAGTGCCTTACTCGATCGCGACTTGCCATCACGCCTTCAGTACTTCTTCCAGATCGCAGGGATTGTGGGGCTTGGAGAGCTTCTGACGAGTCAGGGATTTGTCAACTTGACACGGTTTTGGGTAGGCGTCGTCTATCTCGCATCTGCCCTTTCTAGCGTTGTCGGCCTGAACGTCTACCTATGGGTACCGCGTCGGAGGATGGATATGGCATCGACCTTCTCGGAAACGGTGACGGTACCGATCCTTATGATATCGGCAGTCTTCATCTATTCCTTCCTAGGAAATGACGGAGAAGTTAGCTTCTCGCCCGCCGCATTAGTTACCCTAGCTGTCCTAGTACTCGTGACCAGCCTCAGCATATTCGGGTTCTTGCGCGAATTGTCCGGGCACATCACCAAAGTACCCGGTGCACCATTCTCATCGCCAACAGGCGAAGCGCTTACTTCTCTAGGGACCTCAGGAACGGGATTGGTATTGCCGCCCTCCTTGCAAGGGAAGGAGTGGGAGGAATCTCCGAAGAAAAAAGAGAGCTAGGAGAAGAAAATGGAAAACATTAGACACATTCTAGATCTCAAGCACAAGAGGACTCTCAGGCTGGGGCTCCTATTACTCTCAACACTAGGCATCCTAAGCGCGAGCGCACTCGCCTATTCCAAGGTGGTGTATGAGAGGGCTCTGAACGTGGGCGGTGTAGGCGGGGTCGCCACCGGGTCAGGTTCGACAACCTCAGCGGGAGTAACGCTATCACCTGCAACAGTGCTTATTCTAGCTGTCTTAGTGTTCATGATCGGCCTCAGTATAACCGTGCTCCTTGCTAAAGTGTCCAGGCGCATCGTCAAAACTAGCGGTGGACCAGAATCATCCTCGACAAACCCAGTGTCTACGTCTCCTGGAGGGGAAGAGTGGGAGGAATCTCCGACGAAAGACGAGGGTGAGAGATAGAAGATAAAAAATCATCAGAGACATCTTCGATCTTAGGCAGAAATGTGCGAAAGAATGTGAACGAATTAATCTTCCGAGACGTGTAGAAGCGAGGTGGGGTAGGAACGGCCTCCGAGTCCCCTGCACTATCAGGGTAATACTACTCCACGTTTCGAGAGGTAACACGAACTAGAAGAAGGGCGTCAGTGGCGTCGTTGCCTCTAGTAGATGTTGGATTCGGAGGTGAGAATAAAAGCATGAAAATTCTCAAAGTGGATTGGACAAAGAAGAGGGGGGCTATTGCCCTCGTAGCGACGGGTCTGGTTGTCACAAGCTTCATTCTAGGTGGCTACGTAGCAACTGGTAGTTGGAATCCATGGGGTCATCGCCACTATTACCAAAATCTGGACGTGAACTTTGGCTACTGCGTTTCAGGGTCTCAGAACTTCTGTGACTCAGTTCACAATGTCATGTTCAACAAAGGTGTCCAGTGGATCGACCAGGCCATTCAGGGTACAACTGGTACTGTGACCAATGGTTGTTTCCCATCGGCTACATGTGGAATGAAGTTCATTGCTCTCTCTGGGAGCGCGGTAACTTTTGCCGCTGCTGACAACACTTATGGTCTCAACTCTGGTCTTCCGACAAACTCTGGTGACTGCGCGGCTGTAGAAGCCAACAGCGCTACTGCCGAGCTTACAGCCAACGGCATGGGTCGTGCGGCGGCTACTACCAATACACTTCTGTCTGGAGCGACCGGAACTACGTCACAACTGATAAACACCTTCACTGACAATACAGCGGCTACGGCCGTTCAGGACTCATGTTTGGTAAGCTTTGCAACTGCCAACAGTGCTTCGAACATCCAGCTTGCCGCGGCCAGCTTCACCTCGATAACGCTACAGGTCGGCGACACGATCCAGATCACCTGGACATTGACCTGGACTTGGAGCTAAGGCGTGCCACGCACCCCCCATTGAAGAGGGCTAAACCCGAAACTCGGATGTTTCAATCTCCGAGTAACCTACATCAACCAATACTAATGCCAGGGCATCAGCCGCAAGTTCGACATTTACTCCCAGACTAGACCGGAACCTTATGAATTGTACGAAACCGGGTTTATTGATAACGTGCTGGACCGAAGAGGAATAGGTTGGGCAGTCGGCCGACCGAAATATGACAAGAAGAAAGGCCGCTAAGTTTTTTTAGCTTTTCCAAGATTCCACACTAGAGTCGGCCGCTTTGCTTTTGCTTCCAGTTCCGAAGGACAACATCACGTGTTACAACATGCGTATTCGCCGTCAACGCCCTCCACTCAAGGGAGGAAGTTTTCCACGAGACCCGCACTGGTTACTACATTCCATGATGCAGCTCCAACTTTCACATCCACCACTCTCCTCGTAGGCGACACGATTCAGATTACGTGGAGTATCCCATGGACATGGCCTTAATCGCCAAGTGCCGGGCTTCGTGAGCGTCGACCCGTTTTTCCTTGGAGGAGAGTCGAAGCGCGGAAAGTTTCACTGACTGCAATGCTGATTCTTGCAATCGCTGTAGCGGTAAGTATGCCTGTTGGTCATGCAACTAACAATGTTCACACTTTCTATCTTGGAAGCTCGACTGTTGGAGCATGTAGTGGTAAGTGTGAAGGATTGACTACTTCTGCCGGAAGTGATGACACGACTACGACTCAGAGCGTCGTGATTGGTTCAAGTCCTACGGAAGATGTTAATGCTGCATCTAACAAAGCCGCGACTTGGACTTCTGGAACTACAATCTCTATTACTACTTTCGCTACAACTTCAACTGCTGACACAATTTTGGTTTTCGTTGCTTCGAGTAAGACGACTACTCCTATTCAGAATGCTCCTTCAGCTACAGGTTTTACTTGTGATGCTTCCGCAAGAAAGGAAGTTGCTATATCGGCAGGTGTTGGGTTGAGCGAGTGGGTTTGTCATACTTCTGCCGCTATCTCTTCCGAAACCGTGACCGTGAACCTTTCAGCTACTCCAACGTGGGCGATTGCACAAATCATCTCCGTTAATGGTGCGGAAGACCCGACTGGAACGTTTAGTCCTTTTGACCAGAACTCAGGATTCGTCTACAGCAACAATCGCAACTCTGGAGGAGGCACTAACCCTCCAACTGTGACAGCGGTATCGTCTTTGAATGCCGATGATTTGTTCATTTCGGCTTCTGGTGACACGGGAGCAAATACTCAGACTGCGGGTGCGATTGGTGGGACAACTGGGACTCTCGACATTTCAACGACTTCAACAGGAGCGCTCGCGGTAGAGCATAGAAGTGTTACAGCAACTTTGAGTGCTTCATCTTGTAACTTTGGAACTGCTACTTCGAGATGGATTATCTTCTGTGATGCGCTTCAGTCTGCTCCGAAATACTATGTTGTTGAGCCTGATGTCGGTGCTACAACTCTGACTGCTACGCCAAGTACTTCAACGCCAAGTGGATACGCCTGGATCTATGACACTTCCGGGCTTGCGGCTAATGCGATTGAAGACATTCAATCTGGAACCTGGCAAATCGATCAAACTATTGGGCTATCTTCTATTACTGGTGCTCCAGCTGCCCGACTCTGGGTTACGGTCTGGTCTTGCACGACTCACAGCTTAGGCACTTGCACGTTTCTGTTTAAGAATTGGGATACAGGAACAATAAATGTTGCCGCTCAAACCGCGGCCACAAAGAACACCTACACAACCGCATCACAAGTCTCATTCATTACTCCTGCTTTCCTGAGTGTTGAATATTTTCTCGTATGGCAATATTCTGGTAATACTGCGGCAGTAACCGTAACCCATACAACTGTTTCAGCCAAGAGCGACATAATCACTCCTGGCTGGGACACAATGCAGCCGTTGACCGCAAGTCTTCAAACTTCGGCGGTTTTGACGCGTCTCTCGAATATCTTCAAATCGCTTAGTGGCTTGCTGAGTTCAGTCTCAAGTTTTGTTGAGAAGACTTCAATCTTCAAAGCATTTGCGGCTTCAATAACATTGACAATGGGTAACATGGTTGCCAATGTGAATTCTGGAAAGTTGACTTGTAACTCTAATCCTCGTTCTTGTTCAACCACTCTGACCGCAACCTGGACCATGGCTTCCGGTTTCGCTGAGAAGTCTTCCCTCTCCAGATCTCTGACTGGTTCTCTGTCCCTCGCGGCTTCTCAAGTCAAGGCTCTCGCCAAGTCTTTGACTGGTTCACTGACTTTAGCTTCGGGTTTTGCTGAGAAGAGTTCTCTGTTCAGGTCTCTGTCTGGCTCGCTGTCCCTTACGGCTTCTCAAGTCAAGGCTCTCGCCAAGTCTTTGACTGGTTCACTGACTTTAGCTTCGGGTTTTGCTGAGAAGAGTTCTCTGTTCAGGTCTCTGTCTGGCTCGCTGTCCCTTACGGCTTCTCAAGTCAAGGCTCTCGCCAAGTCTTTGACTGGTTCACTGACTTTAGCTTCGGGTTTTGCTGAGAAGACTTCGTTGTTCAGGTCTCTTAGTGGCGCGTTGACCATGACTTCTGGTTTTGCCGAGAAGTCTTCTCTCTTCAGGTCTCTGACTGGTTCCTTGTCCCTTACGGCTTCTCAGGTTAAGGGTCTTGCCAAGGCTCTGACCGGTTCGCTGTCTTTGGCTTCCGGTTTCGCTGAGAAGTCTTCTCTCTTCAGGTCTCTGACTGGTTCCTTGTCCCTTACGGCTTCTCAGGTTAAGGGTCTTGCCAAGGCTCTGACCGGTTCGCTGTCTTTGGCTTCCGGTTTTGCGGAGAAATCTTCGCTGTTTAGATCGCTGACTGGCTCGCTGTCTTTAGCCTCAAGTTTTGCCGAGAGGTCTTCGCTGTTTAGGTCTCTGACTGGTTCACTGACTTTGGCCTCGAGTTTTGTTGAAAAGAATATACTCTTCAGATCTCTGGCTGGTTCGCTGGGTCTTGCGGGTTCTGAGTCTAAGGGTCACACTTTCTATTATGGCTCTACCTCTCAGACTGGTTGCACTGTTAAGTGTGAACAGCTAGCTACTACTACTGGAACGGCTGATACCGCAACAAGTGTCAAAGTGGGTAGCAGCACTACTTGTTGCTTTGAAGTTCAGCCTGATGTCGGCTCGTCTACCACGACGGTAACGCCTTCCGACATCACGCCTACAGGTCAGGCCTGGGTCTCTCCCACTGACCTGGGGGGTATAACGATCCAGAGTGGGTCTTGGGAGTTTGATACAACGATTACCGCGACAAAAACTGGTACTGCGAATATGCGGTTTCTGGTCTGGTCTTGTCTTACTGCTTCGGAAGGAACTTGTACTCTTCTCTTTGACTTCACAGGAACGGCCAATATTGAAGCAACTACTTCCGCGACGAAGAATATTGATGTTAGTCCAATTGAAGGTCCGTTTTCAAACGTTCACTTTCTGACCATTGAAGTCTGGATCAGCTCTACTGTGTCCACAGGTGTCCCATCTGCGACTGATACTATGACAACGGTTTCAGGCGCGAGTGATGTCATTACTCCTGCTTGGCGTTACGGTCAGAATCTCTTCGCTACGTTGAATGCAGCCTCAAGTTTTGCTGAGAAGAGTTCGCTGTTCAGGTCTCTGTCGGGTTCTCTGTCCCTTCTCGGTTCTCAAGTTGCAGGTAGGGCGTTTATCTTGAGTGCTTCACTGGGATCATCCTCGAGTCTTGCTGAGAAGAGTTCGCTGTTCAGGTCTCTGTCGGGTTCTCTGTCCCTCGCCGCTTCTCAGCTTAAGCGTCTTGCCATGACTTTGAGTGGCTCACTGGGTTCGGTATCGAGTCTGGCTGAGAAAAATTCGCTATTCAGATCTCTGTCAGGTTCTCTATCTCTGTCTTCGGGTTTTACCGAAAAGTCTTCGCTCTTCAGGTCCCTGACTGGTTCGTTGTCCCTTGCGGCTTCTCAAGCTAAGGGTCTTGCAAGGGCTCTGAGTGCTTCGCTGTCTCTGTCTTCGGGTTTTACCGAGAAGTCTTCGCTTTTCAGGTCCCTGACTGGTTCTCTATCTCTTGCTGCTTCTCAGACTAAGAGTCTTGCCAAAACTTTGACCGGTTCACTGTCTGTGGCCTCTGGTTTTGGTGAGAAGTCTTCGCTGTTCAGGGCTCTGACGGGTTCACTGAGTGTTGCGGGTTCTGAGACTAAGGGTCTTGCGAGAAGTTTGGCTGGGTCGCTGACTCTAGCTTCTGGCTTTGCTGAGAAGTCTTCGCTGTTCAGGTCTCTGTCCGGCTCTCTGGGTCTTGCTACTTCTCAGACTAAGAGTCTTGCCAAGACTTTCACTGGTTCACTGTCTCTGTCTTCTGGTTTTGCCGAGAAATCTTCGCTATCCAGGTCTCTGACTGGTTCGCTCGGTCTCGCTGCTTCTCAAGTTAAGGGTCTTGCCAGGTCTCTGACTGGTTCACTGTCTCTGTCTTCTGGTTTTGCCGAGAAATCTTCGCTGTTCAGGTCTCTGACTGGTTCTCTATCTTCAGTCTCGAGTTTCGCCGAGAAATCTTCGATCTTTAGGTCTCTGACTGGTTCACTGGTTTTGGCTTCAGGTTTTGCTGAGAAGAGTTCGTTGTTCAGGTCTCTGACCGGTTCGCTATCTTCATCCTCGAGTCTTGCTGAGAAGAGTTCGTTGTTCAGGTCACTGACCGGTTCTCTGTCCGTTGTGGGTTCTCAAGCTAAGGGTCTTGCAAGGACTCTGAGTGCTTCGCTGTCTCTGTCTTCTGGTTTTACCGAGAAGTCTTCGCTCTTCAGGTCTCTGACTGGTTCTCTATCTCTTGCTACTTCTCAGACTAAGGGCCTTGCCAAAGCTCTGGCTGGTTCACTGACTTCATCCTCGAGTCTTGCTGAGAAGAGTTCACTGTTCAGGTCTCTGACCGGTTCTCTAAGTTCATCCTCGGTTCTTGCTGAGAAGAGTTCGTTGTTCAGGGCTCTGACCGGCTCTCTGTCTTTGGCTTCAGGTTTTGCTGAGAAGGCTTCGCTGTTCAGGTCTCTGACTGGTTCTCTTTCCCTTGCTGGTTCTCAAGTTAAGGGTCTTGCAAAGTCTCTAACTGGTTCACTGACTTCAGTCTCGAGTCTTGCTGAGAAGAATTCGATCTTTAGGTCTCTAACTGGCTCGTTTTCGCTTTCGGCTTCTGGAATTAGAGGTCGCGCCTTGACCTTGAGCGCTTCACTGGGTTCAGTCTCGACTCTGGCCGAGAAGAATTCATTGTCCAGGTCTCTGTCAGGCTCTCTCGTTTTAGCTTCTGGCTTTGCTGAAAAGAATTCGCTGTTTAGGACTTTGACCGGTTCTCTGTCTTCAGCGTCGAGTCTTGCTGAGAAGAGGTCGCTGTTCAGATCTCTGTCGGGTTCTCTGTCTCCGGCTTCTGGCTTTTCTGAGAAATCTTCGATCTTCAGGTCTCTGTCTGGTTCGCTGTCAACGGCTTCAGGGTTTGCTGAGAAGTCATCGCTGTTCAGGTCTCTATCCGGTTCTTTGTCTCTTGCGACTTCTCAGGTTAAGGGTCTTGCAAGGTCTCTGTCCGGTTCTTTGTCTCTTGCGACTTCTCAGGTTAAGGGTCTTGCAAGGTCTCTGTCCGGTTCTCTAAGTTCATCCTCGGTTCTTGCTGAGAAGAGTTCACTGTTCAGGTCTCTGTCCGGTTCGCTTTCCGTTGTCGGTTCACAACTTAAGGGCCTCGGCAGAATTCTGTCTGGTTCACTGTCTGCATCCTCAAGCCTCACTGAGAAGAGTTCCATCTTCAGGTCTCTAACCGGCTCATTGTCCCTTTCTGGCTCTCAGGTTAAGGGTCTCGCTAGGTCCCTGTCGGGTTCGCTGGGCTCATCTTCGAGTCTTGTTGAGAAGAGTTCACTGTTCAGGTCTCTAACTGGCTCGTTGTCGCTTTCGGGTTCTGGAATTCGAGGTCACGCCTTAACCCTGAGTGCTTCACTGGGTTCAGCCTCGAGCTTTGCCGAGAAGAGTTCGCTGTTCAGGTCTCTTTCCGGTTCGCTGTCCCTTACAGCTTCCCAAGTCAAGAGTCTTGCCAGGTCTCTAACTGGTTCACTCGGTTCAGCCTCGAGCTTTGCCGAGAGGACTTCGCTGTTCAGGTCTCTGACGGGTTCGCTCTCTCTTGCTGGTTCTCAGGTTAGAGGTCGTGCCTTAAGCCTCAGTGGTTCGCTGGGCTCATCCTCGGTTCTTGGTGAGAAGATTTCGATCTTCAGGACCCTGTCTGGTTCGCTATCGCTTTCGGCTTCCGGAATCAGAGGTCGCGCCCTAACCCTGAGCGCTTCACTGGGTTCAGCCTCAAGTCTTGCTGAGAAGAGGTCGCTGTTCAGGTCTCTGACCGGTTCATTGTCTCTTGCTGCTTCTCAGGTTAAGGGTCTTGCAAAGTCTCTAACTGGTTCACTGGGTTCAGCCTCAAGTCTTGCCGAGAAGAGTTCACTATTCAGATCCCTGTCAGGCTCTCTGTCCCTTTCCGCTTCTGGAATTCGAGGTCGGGCGTTAAGCTTGAGTGCTTCACTGGGTTCAGCCTCGAGTCTGGCTGAGAAATCATCGATCATCAGGTCTCTGTCCGGCTCGCTTTCCGTTGTCGGTTCACAACTTAAGGGCCTCGGCAAGGTTCTGTCTGGTTCACTGTCTGCATCCTCAAGCCTCACTGAGAAGAGTTCCATCTTCAGGTCTCTAACCGGTTCATTGTCCCTTGCTGGCTCTCAGGTTAAGGGTCTCGCCAGGTCCCTGTCTGGTTCCCTGGGTTCCGTCTCAGGTTTTGCAGAGAGGTCTTCGCTGTTCAGGTCTCTTACTGGTTCTCTGTCACTTACGGGTTCTGGAATTAGAGGTAGGTCCATAATCTTGAGTGCTTCACTGGGTTCAACCTCGAGTCTGGCTGAGAAGAGTTCGATGTTCAGATCTCTGTCCGGCTCGCTGTCTCTTACGGCTTCTCAAGTCAAGAGTCTTGCTAGGGTTCTGACCGGTTCGCTGGGTTCGGCCTCGACTCTTGCTGGGAAGTCTTCGCTGTTCAGGTCTCTGACGGGTTCGCTCTCTCTTGCTGGTTCTCAGGTTAGAGGTCGTGCCTTAAGCCTCAGTGGTTCGCTGGGCTCATCCTCGGTTCTTGGTGAGAAGAGTTCGATCTTCAGGACCCTGTCTGGTTCGCTATCGCTTTCGGCTTCCGGAATCAGAGGTCGCGCCTTAACCCTGAGCGCCTCACTGGGCGCATCCTCAAGTCTTGCTGAGAAGAGGTCGCTGTTCAGATCTCTGTCCAGTTCTCTGTCTCTAGTTGCTTCTGAGACTAAGGGTGTTGCCAAAGTTCTGACAGGTTCACTGTCTCTTGGTTCTGGCTTTGCTGAGAAGAGTTCGCTGTTCAGATCCCTGTCCGGTTCTCTGTCCCTTGCGGCTTCTGGAATTCGAGGTCGCGCTTTAACCCTGAGTGCTTCACTGGGTTCAGCCTCAAGTCTTGCTGAGAAATCATCGATCGTCAGGTCTCTGTCCGGTTCGCTTTCCGTTGTCGGTTCACAACTTAAGGGCCTCGGCAAGGTTCTGTCTGGTTCTCTGTCTCTGTCTTCAGGTTTCGCTGAGAAGAGTTCGCTGTTCAGATCCCTGTCTGGTTCTCTGTCACTTGGCGGTTCTCAGGTTAAGGGTCTTGCCAGGTCTCTAACTGGTTCACTGGGTTCCGTCTCAGGTTTTGCAGAGAGGTCTTCGCTGTTCAGGTCTCTTACTGGTTCTCTGTCACTTACAGGTTCTGGAATTAGAGGTAGGTCCATAATCTTGAGTGCTTCACTGGGTTCAACCTCGACTCTTGGCGAGAAAAGTTCGCTGTTCAGGTCTCTATCCGGATCGTTATCTATTGCTGCTTCTGAGACTAAGGGTCTTGCTAGGTCTCTCTCTGGTTCCCTGGGTTCCGTCTCAGGTATTGGAGAGAGGTCTTCACTGTTTAGGTCTCTAGCTGGTTCGCTTGGTTCAGCCGCGAGTATCGCCGAGAGATCTTCGTTCTTCAGATCTCTCACTGGTTCGCTTGTTTCAGCCTCGAATGTCGCTCAGAGGTCCTCGTTCTTCAGATCTTTGAGCGGTTCGCTTAGTCTAGCGAGTTCTGAGACTAAGGGTCTTGCAAGGACTTTGAGCGGTTCGCTTACTTTGGCAAGTTCTCAGACTAAGGGTCTTGCAAGGACTTTGAGCGGTTCGCTAGGCTCAACCTCAGGCTTTACGGAGCATGTCTCGCTCTTTAGGTCTCTATCTGATTCGCTGGGTCTTGCTGCTTCGTTCTTTAGAGGTCGTACCGTGAACTTGAGCGCTTCAATAGGTTCAGCCTCAAGCTTTGCTGAGAAATCATCATTCTTCAGATCTCTGACTGATTCGCTGGGTCTAGCTGGTTCTGAGACCAAAGGCTTTGCCAGCGTTTTAAGCGCTTCGCTGGGTTCAGCCTCAAGCTTAGCTGAGGCATCATCCTTCCACAGATCGCTGACTGATTCGTTATCTTTGGGTTCGGGTCTTGGAGAGAATACTTCGTTCTTTAGGTCTTTGAGTGGTTCATGGACCATGAACTCGCTCTATGGGCGGGGATCACTTTACACCGAGAACCTTGGGGCGGACTTCAACACTGGAGTGGTTCTCTCTGGACATTCTGACTGTCACGAGAACCTGATTGTCAATTGTGGTACCGTTTCTGCGTCCTTTGCTTTTCTAGTTGTTGGGCTCGGTGTTCTAATCTTCGGGATTTACGCAGCCAAACAACGTTCGCGATCTCCTATTCTTCAGGAAGAGCCAGAGGAAGTCATCGTTGATAAGGAAGGCTGGGAAACAAAAGCTTCCGAGGACGAAGGACGGAATGAAAGGAAGGATCACAGTGACGAGCAAGGCTGGGAGAAGAAACCCGGGGTTTAAAAATGAAATGTTCAGTCAGATGAGAAAATTTCTCCCATAGCTTCAGGACCCATCACGACGTAGTTGCTAATCACTAGTGCTGTTAATACGGAAAGTCGCATCCCGCACGTGATCTATCCAGCATGTACACATTCTCGGAACCTCTAACTTCGCCGCCTACCGTCTGACCTTGAAGAGTGGAAATCTAGGAATATTTGGTAGCTGTTATAAGCGCTGAAGCTCTGAAGGTACTCTCATGGATAGGATGGAGAAGGCTTCTGAGAAGAAGAAAGGCTTCGTTAAGGAGTTCGTTGATTTCCTTCAGACCTTCGGCGTCATAGGTCTCGCCATCGGTTTCGTCATAGGGGTCGCTTCGTCGGCTGTTGTAAACTCGCTGGTAAAGGATCTCATTAATCCGATAATTGGTCTGATCCTCCCTACCGGAAACCTGTCGTCTCTGAACGCGACTATTACTTCTCCAGTCTCAGGGAAGCCGTCGGTATTTCTCTACGGCGATTTCATCTCCCAGATCATATACTTCATCATAATCGCGTTGGTGGTCTTCATCATGTACAAGCAGCTGAAACGTCTTGGTCTCGCCAAGATGTAGACGGCTAGGCTCATCTTCTATATTGCCGTCAGGGATATGTCCGGATACCAGTGATGATGAATTGTATTGCTATGGCTGCTATGAAGACCGCCATTACCTGAGCAACGACTGACGACCCGGTTTTTCCGAGTAGCGAGTGGATTCTTGTGGTTTGTTTCATTACGATCCAGCTGATTAGCATGACGATGACGACAGATCCTAGGGTGACGAGTATTCCGTAGGCTCCAAGGGCTATCATTGTTGTTGTGATGGCTCCGGGTCCTACGAGCAGGGGGAAGGCGATGGGAACAATTCCCACATCCTCGTGCGAGCCTGGTTTGGCGAATCTTTCTCCGCGGAAGAGTATGTCGAGGGCGAGTAGGAGTAGTAGGAGTCCGCCGGCCATTTCGAAGCTTGGGAGGCTGATGCCGAAGAGGGCGAGTAGTTCTTGGCCGACGAGGGCGAAGATTGTGAGTAGGCTGGCGCCGGTGTAGATTACGACCCGGTACATCTTGGCTCGGTCGGGATCGGGCATGTTGCTCGTGACGTTGGAGAAGATCGGGACCAGCCCTATCGGGTCAACGATTATGAATAGGGCTACGGTGGCGCGGACGAGGTCGACAGTCGGGTCAGGACTCATCTCTCTATCTCTCTTTTGTGGTGGGCCGGGAGGGATTTGAACCCACGACCTTCGCCGTGTGAGGGCGACGTCCGTTCTGTGCATACCATGCTTACCAGGCTGGACTACCGGCCCAGAGGGCGGCAAGGGTAGAATAGACTATTTCATCTTTCAAGAGCACGAGGGTTGTCTCTGTCTGGATCTGGATAGACCGGGGGGGCGAAAAGATTTCACGCGCAGCGATGGAATCTCTTTTCTAGAAAAATTTCGTGTCGGCTGCTACAAGACTCGGTTTTTGGGTCCGGGTTTTGGAGCCCTTAAATATGACGTACGTCATACGCCGATCGTAAATCGAGAGAATAGCTAACGATTGGAAATTGAAGTGAACGTGAAGCCCCAATATGAGTCATAACGTGAGCCAGCTCGACATCAAAGACCTCCACGCCACGATCGATGGCAAGGAGATTCTCAAAGGAGTAGACTTCCAGGTCAAGCAGGGCGAGATTCACGCCGTCATGGGTCCAAACGGGTCAGGTAAGAGCACCCTTGCCTCGACCGTAATGGGACACCCAAAATACATTGTCACGAAGGGGGATATTCTGTTCGATAACGAGAGCATTCTGAAGCTCGCCCCGGACGTAAGAGCTCGTAAGGGTCTCTTCCTCGCCTTCCAGTACCCCTACGAAGTGTCGGGCGTATCCCTAGCTACATTCCTCCGCACCGCATACAACGCGGTCAGACAAGGCGGCAAGAAAGGTGACCTAGGTCAAGAGATGCTGTCGGTCCTCGAGTTCAGAAAGCTCCTGAAAGAGAAGCTGAAACTCCTAGATATGGACGAATCCTTTGCGACGCGCTATCTAAACGAAGGATTCTCCGGGGGAGAAAAGAAGCGCTGCGAAATACTCCAACTAGCCATCCTCCAACCCAAGATTGCGGTTCTAGACGAGACAGACTCGGGACTGGATATTGACTCAGTCAAGATCGTTGCTGAAGGAGTGAACAAGCTCGTGGGACCCGAGATGGGCGTCATGATAATCACACACTACCAACGGATTCTACGATACATCAAACCAGACCACGTCCATATTCTCTTAGATGGTAGAATGGTAAAGTCGGGGGGTCCAGAATTGGCCGATGTGCTTGAGGAGAGGGGCTATGATTGGATAAAGAAGGAGAACTTGTAGAGGAATGAGGAACAGAAGCATTCAGGGTACCTTCAAGGTTAAAAAGGAGCATAGGAACTAGGAGAGTAGAGAAGTATGGCAATAAGCATAACCGATAAGGCAGCAACCAAAGTCCAGGACTACCTTAAGCAGGTCAACGACCAGAACCTAGCCCTCCGCGTCTTCGTAAAAGCAGGAGGCTGCGCAGGCTATCAGTTCGGCCTCAAACTCGACAAAACCGGCGCTGCCGACGTTATCGAACACAGGAATGGAGTCAACATTGTAGCCGATGCGAAGAGCGCCGACCTTCTAGGAGACGCCGAAATCGACTACGTAGAGACTGAGATGGGAGGGGGCTTCAAGTTCAACTTCCCCGAAAGCTACCTAACCTGCGGATGCGGCCACAGCTTCGTACCTAAGGGCAAAGAACAAGCTACCGGTGCACGTAGTCCCGAAGAGCACCACCAGCACGTCTAAGACTCATCCAAGATTTCTCAGACAATATTCCTGTCCTCTCAGTCAGAGGACAATCCATGCAACGCCAAGCCCAAGTCTACCCTAGCAAGAAAACTAGCGGGTACGATGTTGGACGCTTAAGAGCTGATTTTCCCATACTCAAGCGAGAGGTCAACGGAAGACCTCTAGTCTATCTCGACAACGCTGCAACTTCACAAAAACCAGTTCAGGTCATCGAAGCCCTAGACAGGTTCTACAGCCAGTACAATGCCAACGTCTACAGAGGAGTCTACCGAATAAGCGAAGAAGCCACAGTAGCCTACGAAGACGCCCGGCGAAAAATCGCCCAACTCATCAACGCCAAGGACCCGTCCGAGATAATCTTCGTACGCGGAACAACGGAAGCAATTAACCTAGCAGCCCATTCCTGGGGACGATCAAACATCGGCCTCGGCGACGGTATCATGCTCACAGAGATGGAGCATCACAGCAACATTGTTCCATGGCAACAGCTGGCGCGTGAAAAAGGAGCCAGCCTAAAGTACGTCGGAATCTCAGAAGAGGGACAACTCATCCAAAAGGATATTCATCAGCATCTAGAAGAAGGAACAGTCAAGCTCTTCGCTGTGACGCAAATTTCCAACGTTCTTGGAACAATCAATCCGATTCGAGAATTAGTGCGCGAGGCCCACAAATACGGATGCAAGGTTCTGGTAGACGGAGCCCAGTCCGTCCCGCATATGCCGATTGATGTTCAGGATCTAGATTGCGACTTCCTCGCATTTTCTGGCCATAAAATGTGCGGACCCACCGGAATAGGGGTCCTATACGGAAAGCGAGAGCTTCTCCAAAACATGGAACCCTATCAGGCCGGGGGGGAAATGATCAAAGAAGTACACCTCTACGAAGCCACATTCAAGGACCCGCCCTTCAAGTTCGAAGCTGGAACCACAGACATAGCCGGGGCAATAGGGCTTGGAGCAGCGGCCGACTATCTGACAAAACTGGGTCTCCGGAAGGTTAGGGATCACGACAGGGAAATAACGAAATATGCACTGGAAGCATTGGGAGAAGTGAAGGGCTTGAAGATGTACGGGCCTACGGACCCCGAGACTCGCGGAGGAGTCGTCAGTTTCAACCTTGCAGATGTTCATGCACACGACATGGCGTCCATGCTGGACGAGGATGGAATAGCAGTCCGGTCAGGACACCACTGCGCTCAACCTCTCATGGAGAGGCTTGGAGTCGCCGCAACCACCCGGGCAAGCGTCTACCTTTACAATACTGAAGAGGAGATCGATCGTCTCGTCGGCTCCGTAGAGCGGGCAGGAAGAGTCTTCAAGATTTGAGTTCAGTCTATTCCGAGATCATACTCGATTATTACCGCCACCCTAGAAACAAGGGAACCATAGATCATCCACAGATTAGCGCCAAGGACTCCAACCCTCTCTGCGGGGACATCATAGAGATGCAATTGGAGCTGGACAAGAACAGCAACGTTAGTGATGTAAAATTCAACGGGCAAGGATGCGCAATCAGTCAGGCCTCAGCGTCCATGCTGACGGAGCTAGTGAAGGGAAAGACGATTGATGACGTGCGGAAGATTTCCAAGGAAGAAATACTCTCACTCATCGGAGGACAGCTCAGTGCGGTCCGGCTGAAATGTGCTCTATTATCCCTGAAGGTCTTGAAGACCGGAGTCTACAGCTATCTGGGCTCCGAGAACAACTCGAAAGAAGAACTGTCCGAACTCTAGGGCTAAACCGGGAAATTTTTTCGGTTTTCGTCAAGCAGTGTAGAGATTCTCTCTACTTGCCATCAGTCCCTTCGTGAGGATTTTTTCTCTGCTCCTTTAATTGTTCTTGGACATTCTTGAAGAATTCGTTGTTCTCAACTTTTTTCGCTTCTGCGTGAATCGCTTCAAGGTCAACCTTCAACACTCTCCGCACCATTCTTCCACGTCTATAGACGATGAACGAACCTAGGATCGCCAATGCTGCTATCAGAACGATGACTATTATCCACAGATAGTTGAATGCCGAACTCGTCGGGGACGGCGGCTGTTGAGAAGGTGGAAGGGTGACAACTGTTGAAGTCGAGCCGTATCCTGAATTGCCATATGCGTCGGTTGCGTTAACTTGTATGAACCAAAGTCCCGTTGGAGAAGTGGAGTTCACGGTGTAGCTGCCGACCCACTTCCCATGGGTCTGATCATAGGACAACAAGAGCGGGCTGCCTATCTGAACAGAGGAATAGTGCGTAGTAGCTATGACAGTTCCGCTGGTGAAGTCGTCTCCTCCCGGAGTCACTACGATCGCATTAATGACGATGATGCTGCCTGTCGTGTACGTGCTGTTCGGCGTACTAGATGAGACGGAAAGAACGGCGGTTGACACAGCGAAACCTCTGTTCACACTCGAAGAAGGCCCAATGTTCCCATACCCGTCATTGTAACCTCCCACATCGATGCTTGCCACCCAGACCCCCGTGTCGCTGCTGAGGGGGATCTGGAAGGTTCCCTGGAATTGCCCAAGCGAGGTCTTGTATGTCGCCGTTATGTCGTGCTCAGTGAAGCCATCTGCTTCAATTATTCTTATTATCGCCGAGCCGGTCTTAACTTGGACTGTGTTAGGATAAGTTGCTATGAAGCGAAAAGTCTGAGTCTGCGACCTTTGTAACGAGTTCTGAGTTATCGTGAGTTGCGTGACTGTTACGTTAGCTGGATCGACGAGGAAGGTCTGAGTGTCAGGAAAACCGGTCTTAGGTGTTATCGACCCAGTCAGTGTCACTGTATACTTTCCGAGAGGGACAGAGGGTGGAATACTGGCCCAAGCATAAGCGAGTACACCAAGTGAGTTGGCCAGTCTGGTCGTCGGGTAGCCAGGGGCATTACCTATCGGAGATCTTATCGAGACTGTCACGTTTTCGGCGCTCTGGTAGCCTTGAGCGATCATTGAGACTGTCTGCGTACGCTGATATTCCTCCGCGTCCGTGAGTCCTACTTGGAAGAGGCTTGTCGCAGCTTGAGTGGTAGGAGGTGGGCTAGATTGGCTGACTGTGATGTTGTATACTCCAACATAGGTAATGTCGGTCCCGAAATCTGTAGGATAGGTTGCACTGGCTGTGAAAGTCGATGGAACCGAGTTCACAGTTGTTGTAGCGGTCTGTATCGCACCTGTTGGGTCGGTCACCACCCATGAGAATTGATAGTTGAACCCCGCGAGAGGAGTCGTCACATTGAGGACGAAAGTGATACCCGGGCTGTTTGTCTCCTGGATTCGAGAGGCAGACTGCGAAAATGAGTATGTTTCACCGTAAGGGCCTGACGCGTGGACGGGGAAGCTCGCTAGGGAGATGAATAACGTCGTTACGGTCACTAAGAAAACGATCTTCTGCTTGGTTTGTAAAAACGAGGCCTCCTAAGACGTTGTCCGTTTCTTGCATGATCCGAAAGCAGGCATCGCTTTCTGCTTCGAGATTGGAATGGGCGGTCAAGTTGACTAAAGGGTCGTGTTACTCGAAACGAAGTCGAACAGTAAGGAAATAGAATGCGGCCATTTTCGGGATGTCTTCCGACTATATTCTACTTCGAAGGAGTAACTGTAGTGGGCGCCATGGATGGCGGGGAAGTTCCACCATGGCTCTTCCGAACTAATGCAAAGGCTCCAACGGCCAAGGCAGCGATGGAGAGTATGAGTGTGTAGAAGGTCATTGTTGTTTCAAACGGCGGTGGTTGGGGTGTTGTTTGAACGCTCAAAATGTTTGAGGTGGAGCTCGCGGTTGTTGTTGTGCCGGTCCAAGACG
>Ga0209375_1001185_pt1 | contig 19984 bp, 21 predicted proteins | sample GraSoiAngelo_131_FD_185888 | JGI IMG/M metagenome (GOLD analysis project Ga0209375, IMG submission 185888) | Grasslands soil microbial communities from the Angelo Coastal Reserve, California, USA - 14_0929_02_30cm (SPAdes) (version 2) | ecosystem: Environmental > Terrestrial > Soil > Grasslands ... | reverse complement strand
ATGCAATATCAAAGTCGGAAGGGAAGTCGAAGATCGAAGTTGGGCCCGCAGATTGAACATCCCGCATCATCTCGGGACTGGGAAATCGTTGAACCCTGACCGAATGGCCGGGTGCGCACATTGGGTGCAAGCGATGACGTCTTGCCAATTCGAAATGCGGAGGCTCGCCTCTGTCTGCAGATGAAGCTCGCATATAGAGCAGATGCGATCATGATACGATGTGGAAGTCTGCTTATGTTTCGCTGGGGCCGCGCAACGGCTACTATATTCTTCGGCCCAAATCGCGCTTGTCTCATCAAATCGGTCTTTCATCGCCGTTCGAAAATTTCGGCGGCGGGCGCCGGTGACGTGTTGAGTCAGCGATCATTTGACGTCACTGGGACGAGGGGGAGATTTTCTCGATGAGTCTCTGTAGAGGAATTTTCCTCACTACTCTGTGCACTAGCGTTGTTCTCGCCGCGTCCCCCTTAATGCGAGCTCAAGATGCTACCTCGGCAACTCTTCAGGAATCTCCAAAGAAGCCCGAGGCAACGCCAACCCCGCGCCCGGAAAGGTCAACACGAAAACCGAGCGTGGAAATTTCAACCGGCACGCCAAATCAAAAGCCCGCTCCGGTAGCGGAGCAGACACCCAGTCCAGAAGAGCTGGCAACGCCTACTGCGGAGGCAGAAAAGAAAACCAGTGTGAAAAGGCACGCAACTTCCGGGGCAAAACCCACTGCTCCCACGTTTCCCGTTCCGGATCTGATGTCCATCTCAGCTGCCCAAGCTATAGCGGTCAGGGCGCCTCTTCCCGAGTACCCCTACCAAGCAAAGCGAGCCCATATCACTGGCAATGGCATTTGCGTAATGATCGTTGATACCGCAAGCGGCAAAGTTACCAGTGCGATGATGGCGGAAAGCACCGGCGACGGGATTCTCGATAAAGTCACGACCAATACTTTTCAAAGGTGGCGCTTCAAACCCGGGATGGTGTCGCAGGTTCGAGTGCCGATCACCTATGACTGAGACCATGTTCTTTTCCTCCCAAATGGATGGAACAGGAGGTCGTCGCCGGTAATAAACATCGCGATTCCGCCCAAAAACACCTTCGAGAATGATGCCTTTTGTCATACCTGTCTCCTGTTCGGGCGAGGATTATGGCAAGGGAAAGGAAGCGCGGACAAATGAAATTGCAGAATCCGGATTTGCCGAACTGATTTTCTCGGCGATAGTGCACCCAAGCGTCTGCAATTCGGAATTCGGAATTCGGATTTCGGAGAGGGGTAAGAACAAGCAGGTTCCCAATCCTTCGGAAATTAAACCGTCGTAAGCCGCCGACGCCTCACTCTTACATATTATTATGAAATCCGACCTCGTTAAAGCCGCCTCCAAAGCAATTCTTAATCAGCAAATTCTGGTGAACATGGTTTCACGACGCGTTCGACAGCTCTGCCTCGGGCATCGTCCGCTCGTGGAATGTGCTCCGGGGCTTCGCGCGGCCGATATTGCGTTAACCGAGATCGCGAATGGGAAGCTGACGTATGAGTCTACCTTCGGTCAAAACGGCAGCGCTGAGGTCGCGCAGGTCGTGCCGTTTCCGACGGTTATCGCGAGCAAGAAAAAGGCTAAAAAAGCCGCCTAAAGCGAAGCACCTGCAGAGATCAGGAGCGCGAGTTCAGGAACTCTCAATTCAGCTTGAGACCAGTTTCGCGTTGAGATTAATCTGCGCTCCCGACAACGCGACCGATACCGGACAAGTTTTCTTCGTTAGTTCCGCTTGTTCATTAAATTTTGCCTGATCGATTCCGGGCACGTCGGCTTCGGTCGTTAGGTTAATCGACGTGATTTTGAAACCGCCGCCGGAGGGCTCGAGCTTCACTTCCGCGGTTGTGCTAATTTTCCTGGGCGGATGACCGGCTTTTTCGAGGTTGAGCGACAGCGCCATGGAAAAACAACCTGCTTCGGCCGCGCCGATGAGTTCCTCCGGGTTTGTGCCACTCGCGTTTTCGAATCGCGACGCGAAGGAGTAGGCACCTTCAAATGCGCCGCTCCCCAGTTTCATCTTTCCCTTGCCGTCCTTCAACGTGCCTTCCCAAATAGCGGAACCAATTCGTGTTGCCATAATAGGATCAATGTGGACGAAAAATGCGAAATGCAAAAGCTGTGGAAATTCGTCGATGGAAATTAGAACGTAGAAATCTGCTCGGATTATGTACTCAGTTGAAGCCGACAAATCCAAACGCCTCGTCGTAATCAGTGCGGTCGGACGGGTGACGAGAGAAGAAGCGAAACAAGGTGCCCAACGGGTGCGTGATATCTTAAAAGATTTCGCGCCCGGATTTCGCGTCCTGGCGGATTTTCAATGGCTGCAATCGATGGATACCGCCGCGTCGCGTCATTTAGCCGAGATCATGGACGCTTTGGCCGAAAAACAAGTGGCGTCGGTGATTAGAGTGATGCCTGATTCGCACAAGGATATCGGCCTTAATATTCTCTCGCAATTTCATTACGGTCCTGAAATTCAAATCACCACCTTCGAGACGCTGGCTGATGCGCTGCAAAACCTGGTAAAAGAAAGTGGAGGGACATCCGAGGGAATGGCGACTCACGATCAATGAAAAGGGGGGAAGAGATCAGAAGTCAGAGGACGGGAGAGGGAAGTGGCAATTTATTGCTTGCGATCTACTCTGCCGCTGCACATTCTGGAGTCGTTAACCACATACTATGAAAAAAATTGTTTTGTCCTTAATCACGGCCCTAACCGGCATCGCGTTTGTCGTTTCCTGCACGCAACAACAGGGAACGACGGCAACTTCGACCGCACCGGCGACCACGAAAGCCTCGCCGTCGCCTTCGCCGAAGAAACACACGGCGAAGAAGAAAGCGCCCAAGACCGAGGCGTCGCCATCCACGACCGAATCGCCTGCGCCTACACCCTAAAAGAGAAGGCAGAAGTTAGAGGATAGGGGCAGAAGGGGAAGGCAGGTAAACTGTGCGATCAACTGACCGTCCCAGGTCAGCTGAAGAAGTCGTCTTGTGCTTACGCACATAACGATTTTGAAGGCGCTTGAACACTGGTCGTTCACAAAGAAGGAAGGAAGAAGCGAGAGTCCCGGCTGTTGAGCGCCGTTGTTCTCGCGCTAGAGTATCACTGGATGTTTGAAACGATCATCGGGTGTCTGAAGTGGGCGATTGTCGGCTTCGTGGTGGCGTTTTCTCTTATGAAGCTGTACGAGGCCAGTCACATTCACGACGACATTCCGAAGCCTGAGTTCAAAATACGGCAGTCGAAGCGCGCGGCGCTCATTTTATCGACGTTCGCCGCGATGCTTTCGGCCCTGGTCTGGTTGCTCGTGCAAAAGTTGGGCTAGAATGAGAAGTCACAAATCAGAGCCGTCTGAGTTTCCTGATCGCCTCTCGCAAGCGACTCAGCCCATATAGAAGCCACCATTTACGTTGAGCACCTGCCCGGTAATGTACGAAGCCATCGGTGAGGCCAGGAAGAGTGCCGCATCGACGATCTCATTTACGTTTCCGAGGCGACCGAGAGGGATTTGTTTGATGAAGTTCTGCGTCACTTCGTCGGGCAAGGCTTTGCTCATGCCGACGTCAATGAAGCCGGGCGCAATCGCGTTGACCGTGATGTTCTGACGCGCAAACTCGCGTGCGGAAACTTTTGTCAGCGCAATGATTGCCGCTTTGCTCGAGGAATAATTCGCCTGGCCGAAAAGTCCCATCTGCCCGCTCACCGATGACAGGTTCACGATGCGGCCCCCGTTGCGCAGAATGGCTGCCGCTTTTTGGGTGACAGTAAATGTGCCGGTGAGATTCACCCGCAGGACACTTTCAAATTCTTCCATCGCCATTTTTTTGATTGTGCGATCGCGAATGACGCCGGAGTTGTTCACGAGAATATCGAGCCCGCGATGTCGATCCTGTACTTGTTTCATCATTGATTCGACCTGCTCCGGCTTGGTCACGTCGCATTCGATTACGAGCGGATCTTTCAATTCCCGGCCCACGTTCTGCGCGTCGGCTTTGTTTTGGCCCTCAAGATCGGTAACATAATTGACTACACATTCAGCGCCGTGCTTTCCAAATGCTTTGATAATTTCGGCACCGATCCCGCGCGAGCTTCCGGTGACAAGGACGACCTTCCCCGAAAAATCGAGAAGATCATTCATGTTGAGTGAAGAGCGGACGAGTGCATCGACGTACGATGAGCGAGATCGGCAGCCCAATTAAAAGCATATGAACGATTACGGCCGTAACATCCCTCGAGACGGAATGGCGAGCGTTAACGAAGGCGAGAGGCACGACGATCCAATACATAAAACCGTAAACGGCCACCCCATAAAGCAAGCCTGAGCTGACGGCGTGCTGCGTCAGGAAAGTGAATCGGCGGCTGGCCGTGTAAAAGACCGAAGCGGCCGCAAAAGCGATTGAGAAGTGAATTGCGAGGCCCAGGCCGGCCGTCGCCAGGCCTCCCTCAAGCGCTTGTTGGCCGAGAAGACCCATCGCCACTCCCTGCAAGACGCGGATTGGTCCTACGCCTTTTAGTCCCGCGAGCACAAACGCGGATGTGATATCGAGGATTCCTGCGATCAAACCAGCGGACGCGATCGCGCGAAAAGCACGAAATTTTTCCGTCGAGTTAGCCATCGAAGATCTGTTCATGCGAGTCTCGCTACTAGGCCAGAATGGCGTTGCCCGTCAAATGGTTACCGTTAGACTCTTCGCCTGATGGCTGCACCGATCCGTATCCTCACGGCTGTGCCGATTTGCGATGGGCACGACAGCGCGATCAACACGATCAATCTCGAGTTTATCCGGCACGGGATTGAGGTCATTTATCTCGGCTATCATCGCTCGGTTGGCGACATTGTGCGCGCCGCCATTCAGGAGGACGTGCGTGCCATCGGCATTTCCAGTTACAACGGCGGTCACATCGAGTTCTTCGCGGAAGTTGTCGATCTTTTGCGCAAACGCGGCGCGAGTGACATCAAAGTCTTCGGCGGCGGGGGCGGGACGATTACACACGAGGATGCAATCGCGATGCGGCGCAAAGGCGTGGAGCAGATTTTCTTTGCCGGCACGTCACTCACGGAAATGACCGATTATGTGCGCGACAATTACGGTAAGGCCCGGAAAAAACGATCTCTCTCAAAATCGCGCGAGATCGAGCTCGCACGGGAGCTGACGGAAATTGAAGGCACCTACGGTAAGGGCAAGCGCCCAGCACGGAAAAGAAAAATCGCCAATCCCCAGCCCCCAATCCGGAATTCAAAGGTGATTGGTTTCACCGGACCAGGCGGCGCGGGAAAAACGACACTGATCGATGAGTTAGTGCTACGAATTCTTTTGCGACAGCCTACAGCGCGAATCGCGATTTTGTCGCACGATCCGAGTGTTGTCGGCGAGGGCGCGTTACTGGGCGACCGCGCCACGATGATTAATTCGCAGAACGATCGCGTGTTCATGCGCAGCATGGCAACGCGGGGACAAGCGGGCGGGCTTTCGCCTGCGACACATGATTGTCTCGCCCTGCTCGCGCAATCCAACTTCGATTACGTCATCATCGAAACGGTTGGCACCGGACAGGAGGCGATGCCGTTTCAGAAAAATGGAATTGTCGATCTAACCGTGCTTGTGATGAACCCGGATTATGGGAGCCAGTTGCAGTTGCAAAAGATCGTCATGCTCGATCTCGCCGATGTCGTGGTGGTGAACAAGAGCGATCTTCAGCGCGCTCGCACCGCCCACAGCGAAATCGAACAGCGTCTGGAACAGAACCGTCGCGGGCAACGGCTCATCGACACAGTCGCAAAACGGCATCGTGACCCTGGCGTGGATCGATTGTTCGACTTAATTTCAGCAGACAGGACGCGATGATCATCACAAAATCATTATGAGCAAGCTTGGACGAGTCGTTGAAGCAGTTGAGAAGTACAACCGGTTTGTTCTCGATCAGGTGAAACGCGCACGGACGGACGAAAAATTCGGGCGCGAGCTGATTACCCGTTGGAGCGAAGCCAAGGCAAAAACGCCGGTGACGCACACACCGACGGGGTTGCCATTGCCACGCCTTGCACTGCCGGAAATCGACGAGCCGGGCGAGATCGCGCGTTATCTCTTTGGCGAAGGATTGCCCGGGGAGTTTCCGTTTCTGAACGGCGCATATCGCGAGATGTATTTGGAGCCGGTGCGTGAAAACGAATTGGGCAGTTACGGAAGAAATGGTGACAAGAATGAGGTAGCCGCGGAGATGTCGCCTGCAAATCGCTCGAAGGTGCCGACACGGCCGCCTCGACAGTCGCGACCGCCGGAGGAACCGACACGGTTGTTCTCTGGGTTGATGCTGGCTGAAGACACGAACGAGCGCTTCCATTATCTGACCCAGCATCAGCGGACGCATCGGCTCAGCACCGCATTCGACGGGCCGACACTTTACGGGATCGACAGCGACGCGGACGGCGTCTTCGGCAAAATCGGCGAAGGGGGAGTGGCAATCGACACAGTCGAAGACATGGTGCGGCTTTATGATGGATTCGATCTTGGCTCGCCGAATTTCTCCGCGTCGATGACGATCAGTGGACCGGCGCCAATCATCATGGCGATGTACATCGCGGCAGCCAAAAGTCGTTTCGGGTCAAAAGTTGTGCCGAAACTACGCGGTACGATTCAGGCCGACATTTTCAAGGAAGTCCAGGCCCAGAACGAAACGATTTTTCCAATCGAAGCGTCGCTGCGTTTTCTCACCGACATGGTCGAATTCACCACGCGCAAACTGCCGCGCTGGTATCCGATCTCGATTAGCGGTTATCACATCGGCGAAGCCGGCTCCACGCCTGTTCAACAGGCCGCTTACACACTTTCGAATGGGTTCGCTTACGCGGAAATGTTCGCCGGGCGCGGGATTCCGGTCGATCAATTTGGACCGCGCCTTTCGTTCTTTCTCGATTGTGGGCTCGACGCCGAATACATCGCCCTGGCGCGGGTCTCGCGCAGGATTTGGGCGATCGGAATGCGCGACGCCTACGGCGCGGGACCACGCGGGCAGCTTTTCAAATTGCACACGCAGACCAGCGGCCGGTCGTTGATCGCAGCGGAATTCAAAAATAATCTCACCCGCACGGCGGCGGAGTTGATGCTCGCTTACATGAACGCGACGAATTCGTGCCACTCAAACAGCGCGGATGAACCGTTCACAACGCCAAGCGAAGAGTGGATCCGGCTGGCGGCGCACGGGCAAGCGATCCTGCTCGAGGAATCAGGAATTTTTAAGCACACCATGAACATGTTAAGCGGCTCGCCGGGCATGAAAGCAGTGGAGCGCGCAGTGGAGGCTGGGATTCTCGATGAGTTCCGCGAGATCGAGCGTCTTGGAGGCGTGCTTGCCGCGGTGGAAGATCGTTTTCAGCGCAGCCAAATTCAGAATGCGGCGCATCGTTACGAACAGCAAATTTACGACGGGACTCGGCCGATTATTGGATTGAATCGATACCGCAACGGAACGGATGACATCCCGGAAGTGAAACTCGCGCGCACACCGCGCGCGAAACAGCAACTACAAGTTGATCGCCTTAAAAAGTTCAAAAAAAAGAATGTGGAGAAAGCCAAGCATGCCCTCGACAAACTTGTCGATGTTGTGGAGCGCGGCGAAAATTGTTTCCCGGCGTTGCTCGACGCGGTGGAAGTGTCCTCGTTAGGCCAAATTACCGGCCGCTTGCAGGAAGTGGTCGGAAGGTTCCGGCCAATGGTGTAAAGGGGGTGAGCCACCTTGGATACGCTGGGTTCATTCATGACCCGCTGTTCATAGCTGGCAAGGATTAGCAGGTATGTACCGCAAATTTGTGAATCAATTCATTGAGGTCATTAATGGGTGGACGCAAGCCGTGGGACAAGCATGCTGCGCCGCGCTAATGGATCATGGCACCGATTACCCTCACCATAGTCTCCGCTTAGAACTACAACGCTCAGGTGCCCGATCCAGACTGATCGCAATTCTGCTGGCCTGTGTCGCCATGCTCCAGCCAAACGCGCTATTTGCAGATATGATCCCTGTGCGCCACACGGAAGGCCTGATCCATGGCTTTCTTGTCGTGCGGACCCTTGAAGGCAAGGCCATCGCCGATGGTCAGATGACGCAGGACGCGCGGGGCGATCGCGTAACCACCCATCTAATATTTCGTTTCAAAGATGGTTCGATCTACGAGGACACGACCATATTCTCTCAGCGCGGTACATTCCGCCTCTTGAGCGACCGCCTAATTCTGAGAGGTCCGTCGTTCAAGCAACCGATGGACACCTCGATCAACACTTCTACAGGCCAAATTAAGGTCCGTTACACCGAGGCTAAGGGCAAAGAGAAAGTCATTGCCCAGCGGATGGAGCTGCCGCCAGATGTCGCCAACGGCTTGCTCTTAACGCTGATGAAGGACATAAAACCGAGTGTGCCGCGGACGACCGTATCAATGGTAGCGACCACGCCAAAGCCGCGGGTCGTCAAGCTTGCGATCATTCCGCGAGGGGAGGAACCGTTCACGATTGGAAGGTTCCATCATAAAGCCATGCACTTTGCTGTGAAAGTTGAAATCGGAGGCCTCACTGGCTTCGTAGCGCGTCTGATGGGGAAGCAACCAGCGGACACGCATGTTTGGGTCCTTGGCGGCGAGGCCCCGGCCTTCGTGAAGGCAGAGGGCCCACTCTATGTGGGCGGCCCTATCTGGCGAATACAACTGGCAAGCGCCGGAATCTTCTAGAGCGGCTATATTCCGGCGACGCGCCTGATCTCATCGAGCGCGGCGGGATTTTCGAGCGCGGAGGTGTCGCCAAGTTTTTCGCCGATGTAAGCGGCGCGAACGACGCGTCGCATCACTTTGGCGTTTCGCGTTTTCGGAATGTCTGGTACGAAAAATACCTCGCGCGGCGCGAGTGCCTTCCCCAAATCGCGCGCGACGTTTCCTTTTAATTCAGCCGCAAGGCTTGTCCTGAGTGCAGCCGAAGGATCGACATCTCCATTCGCGTCTTTCTTTAAAACGCAAAAACAAACGAGCGCTTCTCCTTTGATCGGATCGGGAACGCCGACCGCTGCGGCTTCACTTACCTGTGGATGTGCTACCAGAATCGATTCCACTTCGGCCGGGCCGAGACGTTTGCCTGCAACTTTAATCGTGTCATCGCTGCGACCGAGAATGTACCAAAGTCCATCGTCATCGACTGCCGCCCAGTCTCCGTGGACCCAAATGTCCGGCCACCGCGACCAGTAACTGTCGACGTAACGATGCGGATCACGCCAGAAGCCGCGCGTCATTCCGATCCAGGGCTCATGAATCACCAGTTCGCCGACTTTGCCGCGCACGGATTTGCCGTTTTCATCTACCACGTCCGCTGCCATTCCAGGTAATGGCCCGGAAAAAGCGCACGGTTTCATTGGCGTCAGGACGTTGCCCATGACGATGCCACCGGAGATTTCCGTGCCGCCGGAATAATTAATGATCGGGAGTTTTCCGCGACCGACGTTTTGGAACAACCACATCCATGGATCGGGGTTCCACGGTTCGCCAGTGGAAGCGAATTTGCGCAGCGATGAAAGGTCGTGTCGATGCACGATTTCGTCGCCATAACGACGGAGCGCTCGAATCAGTGTAGGGGACACGCCCAGCGCCGTCACTTTGTGGCGATCTACCAGCGACCAGACGCGGTCGGGTCCGGGGAAATCTGGGGCACCGTCGTAAAGCATCATTGTCGCGCCGAGCAACAAAGTTCCGAAGACCTCCCACGGTCCCATCATCCAACCCATATCCGTCATCCAGAAAAGTGTTTCGTCCGCGTGCAGATCGAGTCCCTGCCACATGTCTTGTGCGGATTTAATCGGGAAGCCGCAATGCGTATGCACCGCTCCTTTTGGCTTACCAGTGGTGCCAGATGTGTAGATGATCATCATCGGATCTTCCGCGGACGTGTGCGCAGTTGAGAGGTGAGAGTTGAGAGTTGAGAGACTTATCAGGTCGCGCCAGAAATGGGTTTTGTAGGGCAAGCGCTCCGCTTGCCGATCTCCTGCAGTTTCCAAAACGATCAGATGTTTCAGCGTCGCAATCTGCGACGCCGCTTCGTCGGCGACCGGTTTCATCGCGCAAAATTTTCCACGACGATAAGTTCCAGCCCCGGTGAAAAGAGCTTTCGCGTCGGCGTCTTTTAATCGAGAAACGATGGCGGCCGCGCCGAAGCCGGAGAAGAGCGGCAGGAAAATTCCGCCGATTTTTATGATGGCAAGCATGGCGACGACAATTTCGGGTACCATTGGCATGAACACGCCGATGGCATCGCCTCTGCCGAGGCCGAGACTATGGAGCGCCGTCGCCATCCTGTTCACCTCCTCGCGCAGCTCTTTGTAAGTGAGTGTCCGGGTCGTCTCGTCTTCGACTTCGGACTTGATTGCAATTCGTTCGTCCGTCGAGGTTCCGGCATACTTATCGAGCATGTTGTGAACGATGTTCATTTCGCCATCGATGCACCAGCGCGCCCATGGTTTCCCCTCGCTCAGATCGACAACGCGCGAATACGGTTTGTGAAACTCGATCTCGAGATCGCATAGGACGGTGTCCCAGAACCAGGCGATGTCCGTTGTCGATCTTCGCATCAGCTCGTCATAAGAGCCAAGCGCATGCTTGTTGATGAAGCGCTGCAAATTGGATTGCGCAATCAGCTCTGGCGTTGGGCGCCAGACAAATTCTCCTCCGAATTGGTATTCCCTCACGTGGGAAGTGTGCCCGGTTTTGAATTGCAGGGCAACCGCAGGGGCTCGGTGAAGGCCGTGACGCACCCCCTCTGCGTTCGCTTGCTCGGTCGCAATTCATCAGCAGATTGCAGTTTCGATTTTTCATGACGACAACGCTTGCTCATCGATTGGCTGATTACGCTTGCGCGCTTGAGTTTGCGGAGCTTTCCCCCGAAGTGGTACACGAAGTGAAGCGACGCGTGATTGACTCGTTAGGCTGCGCACTCGGGGCGTGGAAGGAAGAGCCCTGCCGGATTGCGCGCGAGGTTGCGTCGGAGTTTTCGGCGAAACGAGGCTCGACAATTATCGGTACCAGTCATAAGGCGCCACCGGACTGGGCTGCGTTCGCGAATGGGTGTTGCATTCGCTATTTCGATTACAACGATACCTATTTGTCGAAGGAACCGGCGCATCCGAGCGACAATATTTCCGCCGCGCTGGCGGTCGCGGAAAGCTTCGGCGCGACCGGGCCGGAATTGATCACTGCGATCGCGCTCGCCTACGAAGTGCAATGCCGCTTCTGCGATGCGGCGAGCATTCGGGCCCGGGGATGGGATCATGTGACCTACGGTGCGTTTTCAACCGCGCTGGCCTGTGCGCGTTTAATGAATCTCGATCCTGACAGAACGCGTCACGCCGTGAACATTGCAGGCGTGGCTGGGGCGGCGATGCGTCAGGCGCGGGTAGGGGAGCTTTCTCACTGGAAGGGTGTCGCGTTTGCTACTGCCGCCCGGCACGGTGTTTATTCCGCGCTGCTCGCACGTGCTGGCATGACCGGCCCGGGTCCGATTTTCGAAGGGCAAATGGGTTTCGAGAAACAACTTGGCGTGTCGTTAGGCAATCTCGGAGAAAAATTCGCCGTTCCATTGCCGAAATCGGAGCATGGTCCAGCGGCAATGATTTTAAAAACGAGCATCAAATATTGGCCAGCGGAATATCACAGCCAGAGCGCCATTGAAGCGGCATTGTTTTTGCGCAAAGAAATCGCCGATCTTGCGCGGGTAAAATCGGTCACGATTGAGAGTCATGATGCGGCTGTGGAAATTATCGGAAGCGAACCGGAGAAATGGAAGCCGAATACGCGTGAGACAGCGGATCATAGCTTGCCTTACATCACGGCAATCGCCCTCATTGACGGCGACGTGACAAACAAACAATTCGAGCCTGAGCGCTTCGCGGATCCGCAAGTCTGGAGATTTTTGGAGACTGTAAAAGTGAAACGAAATGCAGAGTTGAGTGCAATATATCCGGACGCGGTCGCGAACATCGTCCATGTCGATCTTGATGACGGCCGGCAACTGACGAGGCGGGTCGACTATCCATTGGGACATGCGAAGAACCGGTTAAAGGACTCCGAGGTCGAGAAAAAATTCTTTGCGCTCGTCTCGCCTACGATCGGCGCAGAGCGAGCACGCGGAATTGTCGATCTTGTATGGAAATTGGATGAAGCGAAGAACGTTGATGAGTTGATAAAGGCGGTCGACATGAAACAGAAATGAGAACAATTGTAGGGGCGGTTCACCGAACCGCTGACGGGCGATTGAGGTCAATCGCCTCTACCCCTCTCCTTTGACATGACAAGAAAAAGCAAGGGCGCATCGCTGCGGCAATTGATCGCGAAAGGTTGTATCGCGATGCCAGGTGTGCCGAACGCCGCCATCGCGCGGCAAGTGGAGCATGCTAGGTTCGACGCCGTTTACATCAGCGGCGCTGGGATGGCCAATGCGACGGCGGGCGTGCCAGACATCGGGTTGCTCACGCTCACCGAAGTGGTGCAACTCGCTGGTTACGTTGCAAACGCCATTGACATTCCAGCAATTGTCGATGCGGATACTGGATTTGGCGGAGCGGAGAATGTGGTGCGGACAGTTCGTGAACTCGAGCGAGCTGGTCTCGCCGGTTGTCACATTGAAGATCAGGAATTTCCGAAACGCTGTGGGCATCTCGCTGGGAAAGATCTTGTCGACGTGGACGAAATGGTTGGGAAAATCAGGGCTGCACTGGGAGCGCGGAGCGATCCAGATTTCTTAATCGTCGCCAGGGCAGACGGGCGCAGCGTGGAAGGTTTCGATAGTACAGTCAAGCGGGTGAGGAGTTATGTCGAAGCCGGGGCGGATGCCATTTTTCCGGAGGCGTTACAAAGCGCGGACGAATTCCGCGATTTTGCCAAAGAAATCCAAGCGCCGCTGCTCGCCAATATGACTGAGTTTGGTAAAAGCCCTCTGCTCTCATTTCAGGAGCTCTCTGATTTTGGATACAGGATGGTAATTTTCCCGATGAGCGCGTTTCGCGTTTCAATGAAAGCAAGCGAAGAGTTCTTGCGCGATTTAAAAGAGCGCGGCACGCAATCGGATTGGATCAAAAAAATGCAAACGCGCAAGGAACTGTACGAGCTGCTCGATTACGACCCGAATGCGGAAAATTGGCCGCCCGTCGGCGACCGATAGTTTGTCCACGCGCGTATCGCTGCTAAGGTGAGAGAAACAAGATGAGCACTGAAAACAAACCAGAGTACAGCCCGGGTTTGGCGGGCGTTATCGCCGGCGAAACCGCGATCTGCTGGGTCGATCCAAATGCCGGACTGATGTATCGCGGCTATGACATTCATGAAATGGCGCAGCGGGCAAGCTTTGAGGAAGTCGCCTTTCTTCTGCTCAACGGCGAGCTGCCGGATGTGAAACAGCTTGCGCAGTTTGCCGGACAAATTGCGGCGGAGCGCGAGTTGCCAGAGCCGGTCATCGAAATGCTGCGGCTCATGCCGCGAACGACGCATCCGATGGATATGCTGCGCACCGGCGTATCGATGTTAAGCGCCTTCGACAGCGAAGTGAGCGATAACTCGCACGCGGCGAATATTCGCAAATCGATTCGGTTGATCGCGCGGGTGTCGACCTTGATCACGGACGGCTGGCGAATCTCGCATGGTGACGACCCTTTGCCGGAAAGGCCTGATCTCACGCACGCAGGAAACTTTTTTTACAAATTAACCGGAGCAGTGCCGCAAGCGTGGCAAATCCGAATGCTCGACACGATTCTTGTTCTCTACGCAGATCATGAGTTCAACGCCTCAACCTTCGCGGCACGCGTGACGGCTTCGACGCTGGCCGGAATTTACGCTGCGGTTACTTCTGCGTGCGCGACATTGAAAGGTCCGTTGCACGGAGGCGCGAATGAGGAATCGATGAAGATGCTCGAGGAGATTGGGACGCCTGATCGGGCGGAAGCTTGGCTGAAAAAGAAGCTTGCCACCAAAGAGAAGATAATGGGTTTCGGGCATCGTGTTTACAAGGAAGGGGACTCGCGTGTCCCGCTGATGCGTGAAATTGGCCGCGACCTCGGCAAACGGACGGCCAAGGAGCAGTGGATTCCGATTTGCGAGAAACTCGAAGAGACAATGGAACGCGAAAAACATCTGTGCGCGAATGTCGATCTTTATGCCGCGCCGGTATTTTGGATGCTTGGTTTTCCACCTGAGCTAAACACGCCGATTTTCGCCGCTTCCCGTGTTGCCGGCTGGTGTGCGCATGTAACCGAACAGCACGACAACAATCGTTTGATCCGGCCGCGTTCTCGTTACGTTGGGCCGAAGATGCGACCGTATCCGGGATCAGGTTCGGATGGCACGCAAGATCGGCGATAAGATCGCGATCTTGAATGTCAGAGCAGGATTCGCTCTCACTTCAGGAACGTTATGCGCCAAATAACGCCTGCTGGGGATGCGGCCCAGCGAACCCGGACGGTTTACACATTCGCAGTTTTCCAAAAAATGACGAGGTGCTCGCAGAGTGGAAACCGGAGAAAAAGTACGAAGCTTTTCCCGGAGTTTTGAATGGTGGAGTCATCGGCACGTTGCTCGATTGCCATTGCAATTGGACCGCGGCTTATCATCTGATGAAGCGCGCGGACGAGGATCACCCGCCATGCACTGTTACGGCGGAATACGCGATCAAGTTGCTGCGGCCAACGCCAACGGATGGATTGGTGTTTCTTTCCGCAAAGGTTGTCGATCTAACAGATGAGCGCGCAACCATTGAAGGCACACTGAGCGCCGGTGGAAAAGCCTGCGCCGCTTGCCGCGGAATTTTTGTGGCAGTGAAGTAAGGTCATCCCGCGTATCATCGATGGTAAAACATTTTCTGTTGCTAGCCTTCCTCGCGGCAAATGCAGCGGCTACAGAAAATGATGCGGCAGCCCGGATTGCAGCGATAGAGGCACGAATCGGCGGCCGAATCGGTGTGGCCGCGCTCGACACCAGTAACGGTAAGCGTCTCGATCATCGGGCGGAAGAACGGTTTCCGATGTGCAGTACGTTCAAATTTCTCGCCGCAGCCGCGGTGTTGAAGCGCGTCGATGAGAAACAGGAGAAATTGGATCGGTTCGTGTCTTATGGCGCAAAAGACATCTTGGAACATGCGCCGGTGACAAAAGAACGGCTCAAAGACGCCGGGATGACCTTGGGCGCGTTGTGCGAAGCCGCGATCGAACAGAGCGACAATACAGCCGCGAATCTTTTGCTGGATGCAATTGGCGGACCAGCCAGCCTTACGTATTTTGCGCGAAAACTTGGTGATCAGATAACGAGACTCGATCGCAAAGAACCAGACCTGAACAGCGCCATTGCGGGCGACGAACGCGATACAACCACGCCTGGCGCGATGTGTTTGGACATGCAGCGTCTATTGGTTGCCAGTGTCTTATCAGAATCCTCGCGGCGTCAACTCGAAGACTCGTTGCTGCGAAACAAGATGGGGGGACTGATGATTCGCGCTGGAGTTCCGAAAACATGGAGCGTGGGCGACAAAAGCGGGCGGTGCGCAAACGGGGCAACCAATGATATTGCCATCATACGTCCGCCTGATCGCGCACCGATCCTGTTGGCCATTTATTCTGTGGGATCAACAGCGCCTGCGAACAACCGAGAAATGGCCATCGCCGAGATGGCAAAGATTGTGGCCGAATTGTTTGCGAGTGCTGACGAGAACAGTGCGAAGGCGACGCCCGACTTCCAAACTGCATCGCACCTTTTCGATTATGACGCAAAGACGCCGTTCGATATCCATGAAAAGATAATCGAAGAGTTTGACGGAGGGAGTCTTCGCGACATCACTTACACGAGTCCGAAGGGCGGGCCGGTCGCTGCGTATTTGGTCGTTCCGAAGGGCAAAGGACCGTTTGCGGCTATTCTTTTCGGCCACTGGGGAAATGGCACGCGCGCAGAATTCATTCCTGAAGCCAAACTCTACGCGCGAGCTGGCGCCGTATCGCTCATGCCCGATTATCCTTGGGATCGCCCGCAACCGTGGCATAAAACTGCGGACCATACCGACAAACCGGAGTTGGATCGCGAGATCGAAATTCAGGCAGTTCTAGATCTCCGCCGCGGAATCGATTTGCTCCTTGCCCGGCCTGACGTCGACGCGAAGCGACTGGCATACATTGGGCACAGTTACGGTGCACAATGGGGTTCAATTCTATCCGCCGTCGACAAGCGGATGAAAACATCAGTGCTAATGGCGGGGGTAGCAGAAAGTGCGGATATCTTTCTACGAGGTAATGATCCCGGCATAGTTGACTTTAGAAACAGCCGGCCTCCCGGTCAGTTGGAGCGATACGTACAGGTCATCGGCGACATCGATGCTATTCATTTCGTCGGTCACGCCGCGCCGATTCCTCTCCTGCTTCAATTCGCCAACTTCGAACAATATTTCGATAAGGTTTCCATGGAGCACTACGCTGCCGCCGCAAGTGGCCCTAAGAAGGTGCTCTATTACGACACGGGGCACGACCTGAACGATCCCCAGGCCTTGAAAGATCGTTATGATTGGCTTTCGGAGCACATCGAGTTGCGCCGACTGCCGATCCTTCCCAGTTCGCCGCCGAAAGTTCAGGCTCACTGAGAATTCGCTGCCCGAATTTCGTCGATGCGCGACTCGATGGCGGGACATACGTTGATCTATGAAAAATTCCAATTTTAGAGTGATTCCGCTGAAAAGTGAGGTCGCGGAGGCGGCGCGGCGCACTGCCAAAAGCGGCGCGTCCGATCATCGGGTAGTCGCGGTCGATTCGCCGCGAGGATATCCCTGTCGCCATTGCTTGCGATGGGCCAAGCCGGGCGAGCGGATGATTTTGTTTCCCTTCGCGGCAATTCCGCCGGGCCATCCGTATTCTGAGACAGGGCCGATTTTCGTTCACGAACAATCGTGCGAGCGCTATGCGGCGACAGGCGAATATCCGTCGGATTTTCGCAGCGGTCGCGTCTTCCGCGCTTATAATTCAGAATACGACATGATCGATGCCAAACCTGTAGATGGAAGCGAACCGGAGGCGGTGATTGAAATCCTACTGCAAAATCTCCAGGCTGCGTTTGTGGATGCACGCAGTGCCGACCGCGGTTGTTACACGTTTCGGATCGAACGGATATGAAAACGCCCGAACTTCTTCCTCACTCCAAAACGATGTATCGCGCTTTGGTCAATCGCGACCCGAGCTTTGAAGGGATTTTTTTTGTTGGCGTGCGGACGACGGGAATTTTCTGCCGGCCAACGTGCACGGCAAAAAAACCGGCGCGCGAGAATGTCGATTTTTTCGCGACGCCGAACCAGGCGTTGCACGATGGGTATCGTCCCTGCTTACGCTGTCATCCGATGAATCCAGACAAGCAGCTACCCGAGTTGATCGAGCGTTTGCGAGTTGAAGTTGAGCGCGCCCCGGGTGGACGGCTGACGGATAAAGAGCTTGCGGCGATGGCGATCGATCCCTCCACCGCGCGACGCCAATTCAAGCGACACTATGGAATGACGTTTCAGGCCTACTATCGTGCGCGCCGATTGGGTTTCGCATTGAGCGAAGTGCGCCGCGGCGGTCGCGTGGATGAAGCAAAAAACGGCAGCGGCTTCGGATCGGCCAGCGGTTTTCGCGAAGCCTTTACGCGCGTTTTCGGCGATTCACCGACAAGTGCGAAAACGCGTGCGTGTTTATTTGCTGAGCGAATCGAAACACCGCTGGGCGGGATGATAGCCGTGGCGGATGACGAGGGATTGCGCTTGCTCGAATTCACCGATCGGCGCGCCACGGAAAGGGAATTGTCGACCTTACGAAAACGTCTGCGGAGAAATGTTGTGCCGGGCGAACATCCGCATCTGGATGCGGCCCGTTCGCAACTGGCCGATTATTTTTCCGGCAAGAACCTGAAGTTCGACATTCCGCTGGCACCCGTCGGCTCGGACTTTCAACTGCGAGCCTGGGAAATTTTGCGTTCTATTCCGGTTGGCGAAACGCGTTCCTATTCGTGGATGGCAAAGCAGCTCGGAGATGAGAACGCGCGCCGCGCTGTCGGTCGCGCGAATGGCACGAATATGATCTGTATAGTGATTCCGTGTCATCGTGTCATTCGCGCGGATGGCACGCTCTGTGGTTACGGCGGCGGATTGTGGCGAAAGAAATGGTTGCTCGATCATGAAAAGCGCTACGCGTCCACAAAATCGCGAGAGATGAGTGACAGAGACAATCAAATTTCTAAGTCGCTCACTCGCTAATTCGCTGGCTGAAGAGCGCGCCCGGGGTGACCCGGGCACCCGACCTAAGGATTAGAAATCCGTTGCTCTATCCGACTGAGCTACGGGGGCAGGTCGCGAGGCCAATATCTCGCCGCGTGTAGAGGAAACCCACAGCCTTACTGCTTGTTGAAGACCAGCTGTGGCGCCGGTCTATTCAGTTCGACTTTGTCGCTCACTTTCTGGATGAGCGCTGCCTGCTCTTTAAGGCTTGCCATGAGGGCTATAATTTCCTTCTCCTGCTGCGCGATGGTCGCTTCCTGCTTTGCGGCATTAGACTCCAACTTGCTGATCGTCGTTTCTTGTTTCTCTACCTTTCGATGCTCTTTGAGGAACTCGTTAAGCAACATCGCATTGACCGCCTCGTAGCGCACGGTGTAAACTTCACCCTTGGCGTCGCGCACGACCAGAGCGGGATTTACCTTTTCCACTTCCTCGGCCACCAGTCCAAACTGCGGGATGCCTTTTGAATCAAGCTCCTTTTTGTAGTGGAACGTCACCGGCTTCAGCGCAAGGATCGCTTCGCTCACTTTGTCCATCGGCTTGATGGCGTCCTTGAAACGTGCCGAGGAGGTGATCGTGCCAAGCTGTCCAGACGAATTAACGAATACCGCCGCTCCGCCTGAGGCAGTTGCCCCACTAATGCCGGCGATAAAAGTTTGAGTATGGGCGGGGTGCATCACGCCCTCAAGGTCGGTGAAGGCAATCTCGTTGCCGATGCGAATGGTGTTCGACTCTGCAGCAACACCTCCATTACTAATATCGATATTGTTATCGCCTGTGGTGAGATTCTGACCGGCGAAAAAGCCCAATGCGATGTTTAAATTGCCGGTTGTGTTCCTTACGAGTACATGGGCACCCGTGGCCGTGTTGAAGTCGCCTTGTGTGTTAGAAGCGAGCGCAATATCTCCATCGGCCGTGTTGTGGCTGCCGCTTGTCGTACTAAAGAGTGCGCCAAAACCATCGGCCGTGTTATGCACGCCGGTGGTGAGATTCTGGAGCGCAAAAGCTCCCTCAGCTGTATTGCCATTTGGATAGCCTCCGTCCGGTGCCGGGCTAACCGCTTGCACTGTGGGCAAAACCCAAAAACAAGCGAACGAGAGCATAACGAGAAGCAAACGGCGCCGCAAAGGCGAGCAGGTCATCGAATTTGTCATTAGTAGAGTTACAGTTTTCATTTAATGAGTTCCCTTTCTTTTGCCGTAACATGGAGGCGATCTTTGCTCGCGCGCCACACAGGAAAGGTAACGCAGTTGTTACGTCTTTGGACCGTCACAGGTAGAGAAGCTTCTGGTCAAATGTCCTGTGTCCGATCGAAATTTGTCCTGCGCTCTGTGCTCAAATGAAATCAGCAATGCAGTCGGCTACGGATAATTCTTCGAGGAAGCGGCAAAGCGTTCCCTCTAGAATCACTTTTCCGAGGGCGCGCGCCCGGGGTGACTCGAACACCCGACCTACGGATTAGAAATCCGTTGCTCTATCCGGCTGAGCTACGGGCGCAATTGGCCACACACTTATACTGAGTTTCGTCGCGAATGAAAGCCGACGCGATAGGGATATGCGATGGAAAAGATCGACTTGGATTTGCTCGGCATTGCCATCGGTATCCTCTGTGCGCTTGCGATCTTCGCGGGTTTACGCTCTTTGCAATAAACGCAAACTGTTACTGG
>Ga0209375_1001183_pt1 | contig 19997 bp, 16 predicted proteins | sample GraSoiAngelo_131_FD_185888 | JGI IMG/M metagenome (GOLD analysis project Ga0209375, IMG submission 185888) | Grasslands soil microbial communities from the Angelo Coastal Reserve, California, USA - 14_0929_02_30cm (SPAdes) (version 2) | ecosystem: Environmental > Terrestrial > Soil > Grasslands ... | reverse complement strand
GCGGCGCAGCTCGGCGAGCTGCTGGCGCTTCAAATGCGGGACGCTCAGCCCGTCCACGATCACGTCGCCCGTGTCGGGCTTGATCAGGCCGATGATGTGCTTGAGCAGGACGCTCTTGCCCACCCCCGACGGCCCCAGCAGCGCCACCGTCTCGCCCTGACGCACCACGAAGTCCACGTGGTCCAGGACCACGTTGTCCAAGAAGCGCTTGGAGACCTGTTTCAGCTCGATCATGTCAGCAGCACCTGCGCGAGGACGAGGTCGAGCAGCAGCACCACGACCGAGGCCGCGACGACCGCCTGCGTCGTCGCCTTCCCCACCCCTTCGGCGCCCTGCTGCGTGTTGAACCCGATGTAGCAGGGGATCACGGTGACGGCGCCGGCGAAGGCGAACGCCTTGATCGCCGAGTACCACAGGTCGAACGACTTGAAGAAGTAGCGCGCGCCGTACTCGAAGTCGGCGTTGGAGATGCCCAGCGATTGCTTGGCCGCGAACCAGCCGACCAGGAACCCGATCAGGTTCGCGAACATCACGAGGGCGGGGATCGTGATGATCCCGGCGATGCAACGCGGCAGGATCAGGTGCGACATCGGCGAGCGGCCCAGGCTCTCCAGCGCGTCGATCTGCTCGGTGACGCGCATGGTGCCCAGCTCAGCGGCGTAGCGGGCGCCGATGCGGCCGGCGAGGATCAGGGCGGTGAGCACGGGGCCCAGCTCCAGGACCACCGACTCGGAGATCACGCCGCCCGCGATATATAGAGGATAGGCGCCGGTGAACTGATAGCCGGTTTGCAGCGCCGTCACGCCCCCCGCGAAGCCGGCGATCAAGAGGACGATAAACAGCGAGCCGTAGCCGATGGCGATGGCCTGCTCGAAGGTGCGGGGGAGATAGGTGCGCCACTCGCCGAGGCCGCGGAACATGTCGGCGACGAAGAAGGAGAAGCGCCCGGTGTGGCCGGCGGCGCGGAGACTCCAGCGGCCGACGAGCCGTCGCAGGTCGAGAACGGCGGTCACGTCCGCCATGGGGCCTCCCAACGCGAAAGTGGGAACTCGGAACGCGGAACAGCGAGGTGGGCGCCGTGGTGACACGACGCTCCCCGCCAATGTTCCGCGTTCCGACCTCCGCGTTCCGCGTTATGGTGTTCGCGCATGGGCGCTCTATCTTGGAAGGTAATGGTTGCCAAGTCCATAGCCCAAAGGTTCATACGCAAGCTTCTTGCCTGGTACGCGCGCGCCGCGCGCGACCTGCCGTGGCGCAAGACGCGCGATCCGTACCGTGTCGCCGTGTCGGAATTCATGCTCCAACAGACACAGGTCGCCCGGGTGTTGGAGTTCTATCCAAGGTTCTTGAAGCGGTTCCCCACGCTCGAGAAGCTGGCCCGCGCGAGGCCCAAGGCAGTCCGCGAAGCTTGGGACGGCCTCGGCTACTACGCCAGAGCTTCCAATCTCCACGCGCTTGCAAGACAAGTCGCACGACGGCACGACGGCACGCTACCAGCAACACCGCAAGAGCTCGAGAAGCTCCCTGGTGTGGGGCCGTATACGGCCGGCGCGATAGCGTCTTTCTCGTTCGAGAAGGCGGTCCCCGCAGTCGATACCAACGTTGCCCGCGTCATCCGGCGAGTATTTCTCGGGCAACGGGTAACGGGCAACGTGCAACGGGTGTGGCGGCTGGCTTCGATGCTGGTACCGAAGGATGGGAAGAGGGCCTGGAGATTCAATCAGGCGCTGATGGAGCTGGGAGCGCTGATCTGTGTGGCGAGGAAGCCCAGATGCGGGGAATGCCCGGTGCAACCCCACTGCAAGACGGGGAGACGACTGGTTAAGACGCTGAGGCGCTCGGCGTCTTGGCGTCTATTTGAGCGCCGTCCCCGCAATCAGCGCAATAATCCCCAATAATCCCGCAAGCGACGCGCTCACGATCTGCGTCTTGCGCAGTCTCGGAAACGCTTCCGGCAGCTCTCCGCGCGGATCCAGCTCCAATCGGCCCAGGCGCGCCGCGGTCGGGACCACCACGAACAGCACGATCAGCGCGCCCAAGCCGCCCGCTCCCATCATCAGCCCCAGCCAGCCGGGCACGTCGCTGCGCATGTAGGGCGCGCTGAGTATGAAGCCGCCGACGAGCACGCCCACGGCCCCCGGCGCGACGACCATCCGAAACACGGCGCTCATCACCCGATAGGCCGCGAGCCGCTCGGCGGGCGCGAAGCGCTTGGCGGTCAGCCCCGCGATCATGGTGGCGATGCCGGCGCCCAGCCACAGGGTGAAGCCGAGCACGTGCACCAGGAGCCAGAAGCCACGCATCAGGTACTCCTCGTCAGCAGTTCGGGAATCGGCTGGCGGCCCGCGAAGCCGGCCTCCAGCTCGTGCCAGTGGCTGATCCGCTCTTCGCCCTGCTTCCAGCACCAGAACATCTCGCGGCCGTCGAGCTGGCCGTAGAAATCGACGAGTCCTTCCTCGAAGCCTTTGAACACGCAGCCGATCTCCTCGAGCTCGACCATGTAGCCGTTGATCTGCCGCGCGACGGCTTCGATCTGCGTGCGCAGGGCGACCTGCTCGGTCGACTCACCCCACTTGGGATCCGATTGGGCGGCGACGAGCTCGTAGCGGTACACGAGGTCGCGCCAGACGGGGTGGAGGGCCGTGATGTCGGTGACGATCTTCCGGACGAGGGGGAGCGTCTTGTTGGCCTGATCGAGGGTGAAGTATTTCTTGGGCACGGGAGCAATCTACTATGCCTCTACCACCAGCCCCAACTCTTTCCCAAGTGCGATAATTTCCGCCCTGATGGCTCTTCTCTCCGCAACCAGCCGCATAAACGCCCACTTCCTGAACAGCAGCAGCCCCAACGCTCGTATTCTTCCGATCAACCTGTCGACGCGCTCGAAGAACACCAACGATCCCAGCCCCGCCACCGGCAGCACCGCCACCGTCCCCACCGTCGCGACGACGTTCCCCTTGGTCCAGATCCACACCGCGACGCCCACGGCGGCCCACGTCAGCGGGAACAGCAGCGTCGCCGCGAGCAGCTTGACGGTCGCCAGCGCCGATTCGTCGCCCTTCGAGATCCCCGTCGCGACGTAGCCCACGATCCGATAGGCGGGATAGTGCACCAGCGCCCCCGCCAGCGCCGGCGGCAACAGCAGCGCGAACACCAGCACACTCTGCACGACGTAGCGCAGCACGCGCGCGAAGGTGTACGTCCGCGGGGTGAGATGCCGAGGGTCGAGCCCCGCCGCCGTAAGCTCGCTCTCGTAACGATCGATCCGCGCCTGCAGCGCCGTGAAGCGGTCGGGCCAGCGCTCGCGCAGCAGCCGATAGCCCAGCACGAACCGCCGTTGCACTTCCAGCTCCTGGGCGAGAGGCGCCGGCGCCGCGGGCGGCTCGTCGGCCGTCGAAAAGATCCGCTGCGCCCGGGCGACCAGCGCCAGGGCCTCCACCCGCTCGGCCTGCAGCGTCAGCTCGGCGAGCGCCTGACCGATCCGCTCCGTGAGCGCGCGCACCGCTTCGACCGGCGGCTCGGCGCCCGGCGCCAGCGCGATGGCGGGAACGTCGAACGGCTCGCCGTAGTGCAGCAGCGCGGCGCTGCGGAAGGTCTGCTTGGCCCGATAGTAGAGACCGGCGGGGACGATGCGGATCGGCCTCGTGCCCGCGCCCAGCGCCGCCGCGGCCCCCAGCGCGATGCGCGCCGCCCCCGTCTTGAAGGGCCGCAGCTGCGGATCGTTGTGGGAGGTGCCCTCGGGGAAGATCGCGATGGCGCCGCCGCCGGCGAGCACGCGCCGAGCGGCCTCGAAGGTCTCGCGGTTCTGCGCCGGGTCCGCGCCCGCGTCCTGGCGGCGGTGCACGGGAATGGCCTGGAAGGTACGGCACAGCCAGCCCACCAGCGGCATCCGGAACAGCGGCGCCTTGGCGAGGAAGGAGACGCGGCGCGGCGCGAGACAGAGGAGGAAGCCGGGATCGATGAGGCCGTTGGGGTGATTGAGGACGAAGAGGACAGGACCAACGGAGGGGACGTGCTCAACACCGGAGACTTCGATACGGCGAAAGAAAATCCGCAGGACCAGAGCGAAGAAGGAACGGAGAGCGGATCTCACTATGCCTCTACGCCCCTATGCCTCTATGCCTTTCTTGGCCGCATACGTCCACACCGCTCCACTCACCAGCAGCGCCACCGGTATAATCAGCACCGCCTTCGTCAGCGACGTCGCGTCCGAGATGGCGCCGATCAGCGTCGGCGACGGCACATCTCCGAGGATGTGAATCGTAAAAATGCTCACCGCCACCGCCGTCGCCCGTATCTCAGGCGCGACCACATTCACGATCGCCGAGTTCACCGGCCCCGTCGATGCGAACAACAGCAGCTGCGCCAGCACGATGGCGGTCCAATACACCGCCGGCGTCGCCGCCGTGACGCCGACCAGAGCGAGCGGGGCGGCGATCAGCGTCGCGATGCCCGATACCCAGAGGTACGACTGCTTCGTGACCTTGAGCAGCCGGTCGCTCAGCCAGCCGCCGAGGGCGATCCCGATTAATCCCGTCGCGATCACGATCGCCGCAAAACCCACCGACGCCTGCCCTTCCGACACGCCGCGCACGCGCTCCAGGAATTTCACGATGTAAAGCGCCATGCCGCCCAGGGCGAAGGTGTAGGCGGCGTAGCCGAGCACGGTGAGGACGTAGGGCCGATTGCGCAGCAGCGCGCGGTACGCGGCCGCGACCCCCTCGCGCGCGCGAGGGGCGCGCGCGCTCGGGGTGACGTCATCCTGGATCCCGCGCGGCGGGTCGTGGAGCTTGAGCGCCAGCGCGGCGAGGACGAGGCCGGGGATGCCCGCCACGAAGAACGCGCTGCGCCACCCGAAGTGCACGTCCATCAGCCCGCCGATCGCGAGCCCCAAGCCGAAGCCGACGGGAATCGCGAGGAAGAACACCCCGAACACGCGGCCGCGGAACTCTTTCCTGAAGTAGTCGGCGAGCAGGCTGGGCGAGATGGTGCCGTACGCCGCTTCGCCGACGCCCACCATGGTCCGCGCCGCCAGAAGGCTCGCGAAACTCCACGCCAGACCGCCCAAAGCGGTCGCGACACTCCAGATCGTGACGCCGAGGGCGATGAGTCGCGGGCGCGAGCGGGTGTCGCCCAGCGCGCCGAACACCGGCGCCGTCGCCATGTAGACGACGATGAAGCCGCTGCCCAGCAGTCCGTATTGCAGATCGCTGATGTGCAGCGACGAATGGCGCAGCGACTCGGAGATCGCGGCGATGATGTAGCGGTCGACATAGTTGAAGAGATTGATCAGCGACAGGATGATGAGCCCGCGGCGCGCGACGTTCACAGCGCCTCGCGGGTGCGGCGGTATCCGGCCTCGCGGTAGCGCTCGAGCTGATGCACCGCGAACGTCGCCTCCCGCTCGGCGACCGCCCGCACGACGACGAGCCGCGGCGCCGTCCGCGGCCACGCCGCGATCGCCCGCTCCGTCTGCGCCGCCATCATGATGCGCTCGGATTCGCCGTGGACGCGGACCAACCCCGGCAAGGACGCGCGGCGCTCGGGCGGCGCTGCTTCGTCAAACCCGGGTCCCACATCCACCGCGACGACGAGGTCGCACGCGATGCGCTGCGCCGGCTCGAGCGGCAGCACCGCCCGCAGCCCCCCGTCCCCGAAGCGGCCGCCGTCGATCAGCCCCGGCGGGAAATACACCGGCAGCGCACAGGTCGCGTACAGCGCGTCGCCGAGGGACGCGTCGTTGCGGCCGCCGGCGCCGAACAGCGTCAGCTCGCCGGTATCGAGATTGGTGGCGGTGACGGTGAGGGGAATCCGCAGCTCGTCGAACCGCGTCGCCGGCACGAGGCGCGCGATGACGCGCTTCAGCCCATCGGGTTTCAGGACATGCGTGGCGAAGATGCCTTTGACGATCGCCCAGGGATCGATCGCGGCGACGTCGTTGCGGGAGAGGCCACCGAGCCCGGCCGCGAGGTCGTCGGGCGTTCGGCCCGCGGCCAGCGCCGCGCCCACCACGGCGCCGAACGACGTCCCGACGATCGCCACCACCTCGTGGCCAGCTTCGATGATCGCCCGCCAAGCGCCCACGCAGGCGAATGCTTTCGCCCCACCCCCACTGAACACAGCCGCAACCCGAGCCACCCTACCACCAAATGCGGAATGCGGAATTCGGAATGCGGAATGCCCGGGTGTGGTCGTTCGCCACGACGCTCACCTCGAAATTCCGCATTCCGCATTCCCCATTCCGCATTCAGTTATTCACCGCGCCCCTGATCAAAGCGCCGGTCCATGACCCTACCCGCTCGCCGTTGGGCGGCGCGGTCATAGCGGCGCTTCTCGTCGGGCGTCTCGGGAAGGATCGGCGGCACCTCGGTGGGCACGCGGTTGTCGTCGAGCGCGACGTAGGTGAGATAACACGAGTTGGTGTGACGCTTCTCGCCGGTGAGCGGGTTCTCGGAGAGCACCTTGACCCCCACCTCCATCGACGTCTTGCCGGCGAAGTTGACCCGCGCGTAGGCCGTCAAGAGCTCGCCCACGTGGATCGGCTCGCGGAAATCGACCTTGTCGACGGACACGGTGACGCACTGGCGGTGGGAGTGGCGGATCGCGGCGACGGCGGCGACGCGGTCGACGAGCGCCAGCACCACGCCGCCGAACACGTTGCCCATGATGTTGGCGTGCTGCGGCATCATCAACTCCGACATCACCGTCTCGGAGTCGCGCGGATGGCGTCCCTTCATCAGTAGTCCACCGGCCGCAGGTAGAACTCGCCGATCGCCGTCCCCGACACCATCGCGACGGTCGGAAGACGGCGTTTCCAGTGCGTCGAGTCGAGGCGGCGGTGCACCGCGGCGACGAGCGCGGCATCGAAGCCGCGCGCTACCACGTCCTCCGGCTTGTAGCCGCGGATCAGGTAATACAGGATGGGATCGGCCTGCGTGTACGTGAAGCCGTAGTCCCGCTCCGTCTCCTGCCCCGGCACGAGGTCGGGCGTCGGTGGCTTGGCGAGGATCTGCTCGGGGACGCCCACGTGCCGCGCCAGCGCGTACACCTGCGTCTTGAACAGGTCGCCGAGTGGGTTCACCGGTGGGGTGTCGTCGGCGTGCCAGGTGAAGTAGCCGAGCAGCCGCTCCGACTTGTTGCTGGTGCCGATGGGCAGCGCCTGTTCTTTGGCGGACAGATCGAACAGCACGATCATGCGCTCGCGCGCCATCACGTTGCCCTTGCGCGTGGGGTCGGCGTCGCCGATTTGGGCGAGATAGCCGTCCACCGCCGCGCTGATGTCCACGGTGAGCGAGCGGATCCCCAACTTGTCGATCACCAGCTGGGCGTGGGCCAGCGACTCGGGGCTCGACGTGCGGTACGGCATCCGCACCGCGATCACGTTGTCCTTCCCCAGCGCCTCCGCGGCGAGGAACGCGGTGAGCGAGGAGTCCACCCCGCCCGACACTCCCACGATGCCGCGCGTGAACCCGCGACGCCGCACCACTTCGTCCTTCAAGAAGGCGACCAGCCACTTGTGCACGAGGTCGCCGTCGATGGCGAGGGGGTCGCCGTTGCGCGCACCACCACCCACCACCCGCACCGGGGATGCGGGATGGGGGATGAGGGATGCGTGGGTCCCGTTGGCAGCTGGGTCGAATTTCACCTTGCGCGTCTTCCCCTTCCCCAGGGAAGGGAGGAGACCGGGAAGGGCTTTTTGGAGATCCGACAGCAACGGCGCATCGACCCGCGCATGCGTGATCTGCTCCAGGTCGATGTCCGCCGTGATGAGGCCCTCCTCGAACAACGGCCCACGGACCACGAGACAGCCGTTCGGGTCCAGCACCGCCGACGCGCCGGGGAACCCCTTGCCGCCCTCGAACCCCACGAGATTCGCGAGCACCACGAACACGCCGTGCTCCTCGGCGATGCCGCGCACCACGCGCTCCCAGCGCACCATGCTCGCGGGGAGCCGGGTGCCGTCTTCGTCCACCGCCGTGCCGCGCGCCGGCGACGCGCTGGGCACGAGGATCAGCTGCGCGCCGTCCAGCGCCGCGATGGTGCCGCACAGCGAGTGCCAGGCGTCCTCGCAGATGAGAATCGCCGCCCGGCCCCAGGCCGTGTCGAACGCGCGCACCCCGTCCTGCCCCGAGTCCACGAACCGCTCCTCGTCGAACACGCCGTAGGTCGGCAGGAAGATCTTGCGGTGCACGTGGCGGATGCCGGGTGAGGCGTTGCGGGATGAGGCGTTACCGAGTGAGGCGTACAGACAGGAGTTGAAGATGTGGTTCTGGAACACCTCGTAGAACCCGACCGCCACGTCCACCGGCGGCGCGCCGAGCGGCTCGTAGCGCGTTTGGAGATCGCGAAACAGCGTGCCCGCCGTGACCGCCACGTCCTTCACGCCGCCTTCGACGAAGTAGCCGGAGGTCGCCGTCTCGGGGAACACGACCAGCGCCGGCGGCACCTCCAGCGCCATCGCCTGCCCCAGCACGCCGGCGATGCGGTCGACGTTCTGGGCGTACTCCCCCTTGGTGGGGCGGAACTGGGAGACGGCGATGCGGAGCATGGGGGAAAGATACTTGGACAGGGGTGGACGGGGACGGACAGAGACGGACGGGGACGGACAGAGGCGGACGGAGGCGGACACACGCCAGGGTAGGTCAACCCCGGGGCCACGCCCCGGGGCCACCCGCCCAATGGTTCAGCGGCTGTCTAGTTGCTGACCATCACGAAGTACGTCGATGCGCCCGCGTTACTCACCCGCAGCGTGAGCACGCCGGTCCAGCGCTGCGACCAGGCGATCGAGCAGTCCCGGGCGTAACTGTTGTCGCTGGAGGCGAGCTGGGAACCGTCGTAGAGGTAGCAATCGAGGTCGGCCGCGTTGTTGCCGGCGGACACCGCGATGCGGTTGGGGGTGTAGCCCCCTTCGAAGTTGATGTGGTACTCGACGACGTCGCCCAGACCGAGCACGCCGTCGGCCCAGACGGGCCCACCGACGGCGCCCCGCGCTCCCGCGCCGATGCTGGCAGCCTGCGTCTTGAGCTGGGTGGCGAGGGCGGCATCGCCCAGGCCCGCGACCGTATTGCCCGCCAACTCGGCGGCGGCGTTCGCGGTGGCCGCATCGTGCTGCTCGACGGCGATGTGCGTCGCCTCCCGGAGCAAACCGGCGGCGGAGAGCGGGCCGAGCTTCGCCTGCTCGTCGCCGCGGGCGGCCGGCGCCGGCGCGGAGCCGACGCGGTCCAGGCCGCGCGCCGGCCGATCCGCGACGATCAGGAGCTGCGCCGCGGCCAGCACCGACCGGGCGTCGTGATGCGCGATGCCCGCCCGGGCGAGCGCCGCGGCGGTCTGCCGCAGGCTCACGGCGGGTACGTTGGGCTCAGGCGCCGCTGCTGCTCCGCCTTGCGCGAGCGCGCCGCCGCTGCCGGCGACCAGTAACGCGACGACAGCTCCGGCCGCGCGCAATGCTCCGATGCTCCCTCTCATTGGATCCTCCTCGGTGACATGAATGGCGCCAGGTCGCCGCTCACGGCGAACGGCGCAGAATGATGAGCTTGTGGTCCAGCGCCCGCCAGCCAGTGACGGGCTGAGGGGCGGCCTGGTTGAAGCCTCTCGCAAGGCCGCAAGCCCTGGGGAGCGCGCCGAGCAGCGACCCGAAATCGAACTGATCGGAGTCGACGACGAGCTTCAATACTTCGACGCCCGCCGGCTCGCTGGGCGTCGCGTTGCGGAGAATGCGCACCCAGGCGTTGAGCCGGATGGGCCCGTTCGCGCCCGACTGGGTGGGGTACACCATCCACGGATCGGCGGAGTAGCCTTCGACCGCGACGCTCAGATACAGCAGCGACGTCTCTGGCGCCAGCACGCGCGCGAAGATGTCATAGCTCTTGCCGATGTACATCGTGTCGACGGCCCCCTCCTGCCGGGCCTCCGGGGGCGTGCCGGAGGGAACGACGCGGAGATCCGTCACGAGGTCGAAGGGCGCCTCCGGATTCTCGATCGCGCCGAGGGATGCGATGCCGAAGGCGCGGGTGAGTGGGCCGCACAGCGCGGCTCTTGAGCGGGCGTAGCCGACGACCGAATCGGCGCCGTGACGCGCCACGGCGATCCACGCCGCGGGATGTTGCGAGTCGACTTCCAGCGGCGGCAAGGCGTAACCGTCGACCAGGACCTCGAGCACGCCGCGGCTAGCGGTGACCACCGCATCCGCGTGCGCCGAATCGGTCAGCTGCGCGAACGACATCGAGTCGAGCAGCGGACGCGCGGCGGCGGCGGAAGCCGCGAGGTAGACGGTGAGATGGTCCCGGGTACGTGCGCCGCGCGGGACGCGGGCCAGCACCGCGCGGGCACCGGCCGGGAACGGGCGGCCGCCCTCCGACACGCTCGCCAGGGCCCGGGTCTCCTCGAGCGAATCGACGGTCACCTGACCGAGCGGCGGGGTGCTGAACGCGGTCTCTCTGGGAGGGAACACGTCGTAGACCGCCGAGCGGCGCACGCCGTTGACCACCCCCACGTCCAGCGCCACCCGGCCGGTCCCCACCGGCGTGACGAGGGCGAACGCCCGGCGCGCCACTTCCCCCCGCATCCGGAACAGCCGGGCGCCGCGGTCGCCCTCGAGCTGCGGCGTCTGGGTCACCCGCTCCGCACGGACGTTCGCCGTGACGTCTCGCATCACCTCGTCGAAGCGGGAGCTGGAGCCGGCCGCGTCCAGCGCCTCGGTGAGGTAGTACGTGAGCACGCCGAACACCTTCTTGTCCTGCCCCAGCGGCAACTCCATCGCCACATCCGTCGCCGACGATGCCGTGATGAGGGTGTAGCCGGGGTTGTCGACGACGTCGACGGCGGCGGCCGCAGCGCGGGACGGGATGTTGCCCAGGGCGCCGCGGGGCCGGGCGACCGGCGCGATCTCCGCGCCCCGGGTCGCGGTGCCGGAGAAGCAGCCGTCGATGATGAGGGTCACGTTCGTGGTGCCGAGCGCCTTGAGCCAGTTCCCGATCTGGTCGTCGATCACGAGCTGGGCGGGATCGTGGATGTCCATCGCGTCCCACGGCACCAGCGCCTCGTCGAGCGTATCACCGGGGGTGACCAGCGCTTCGTCGCCGTTCAGGTCCTTCGTGAAGGAGCCGTGCCCCGAGTAGAAGATGACGACGACGTCGGCGGTGTCCGTCGCCTGCTGCGCCAGCCACTTGAAGCCGTCGGTGATCCCCTGCCGCGAGGCCTGCGCGTTCAGCAGCACGCGGACGCTGCTGTCGCCGTCGAAGCCGTAGCGCCGCAGGCTGGTCTTGATGCGCGGCACGTCGTTCGCTGGGCCGTTCAGGTCGCTCTGTCCCGGCGGGCCGTCCGGCTGGAAGTTCTTGTAGTCGCTGATGCCGATCAGCAGCGCCAGCCGGCGTGGGGGGCGTGGTGGGTGGTGCACCGTAGGCGCGAAGGCCCCGGTGAGGGCGACGACAAGCAGCAGGATGGCGAGACGGGCGTCGCGCATCGGGACCTCCAGCCAGTACTAGGTCGGTTGCGCCAGCGCGCGCAGCCGGTCGAATCGGGCCAGTGCCTTCGCGCTGTACCGGACGGTGCCGGCGAGAAACGCGCGATCACCGTACTTCGCGTCCACCGCCACGGCCTGTCGAAACGCCGCGACGGCTTCCCGCTCCCGGCCCAGCTCGAGTAGCGACATCGCCCGCCCGAAATACAGTCCCGCGTCGGGATGCGCGTTGTTCTGCAGCGCGCGGTCGAACGACTCGAGCGCGCGGCGCGGATCCCCGGCATCGAGCCAGATATTGGCCCGCGTGTCCAGGTACGTGCGCAGGTCTGCGGTGGACAATGTGGCCTCGTGGGCGAGGCTCTGGTCGCTCAACGGCGTCGCATCCGCCGCCCGGCCCTCACCGTACAACGCCCACGCCACGTTGTTCAGGGCCAGGGCATTGTCGCGATCGAACCGCAGCACGGCGCTCCAGCTCTGCTTGGCGGCCGGCACCTTTCCTTGAGCCCAATACAGGTTTCCGAGACTCACGAGCGCGCCGACGGAGGTCGAGTCACGCGCGAGGGCCGCGCGGTAGCGCTCTTCGGCCTTGGCCGGCTGGCCTGAGTTCTGGTAGAAGTCGCCGAGCTCGGTAGCTGCCGCCGCGGCGGAGTCGCCCGCCACCGCGAGCCCGCGGAGGTACGATGCCTCCGCTTCGGGCAGCCGCCCCTGCCGCTGGAGGAAGCCGGCGAGCGCCCCGTGGCGCCTGAAGTTCAAAGAGTCCAGGCCCACGGCCCGCCGAAACTCCCGTTCGGCGTCGGCCGCCTGCCCGAGCTTTTCGAGCACGAGCCCCAGGTTCTGGGCATCCTGCGCTGAGTTCGGCGCCAACGCCGCGGCGCGGCGGAAGGCCGCTGCGGCCTCCCGATAGCGCTCGGCACTCCAGTAGTAGCCGCCCAGGTTGGAATGCCGCTCCGCGTTGAGCGAATCGAGCGCGATCGCCCGCCGGTACTCCCGCTCGGCGTCCACCGGTCGCTGCATCAGCTTGTAGAGGTAGGCGAGCTTGGTCGCGGCCAGCGGAGACCGCGGCGCGACCGCGACGCCGCGGCGGAAGGCCGCCTCCGCTTGGGGGTAGCGCGCCACGTTGCGGTAGAAGTCGCCCAGGTCCACGTACCGCTGCACGTTGAGCGAATCGAGCGCGATCGCTCGCCGGTATTCCCGCACCGCGTCCTCGGGACGATTGAGCCGCCCATAGACGAGGCCGAGGTTGCCGGCCAGGAGCGCCGACCGCGGGGCCAGCTCGGCGGCGCGATGGAACGCACGCTCCGCCTCGGCGTAGCGCGCCAGCTCGAAATAGGTCGCGCCCACCTGGTTGTACCGGTCGGAGTTCAGCGAGTCGAGCGCCGCCGCGCGGACGTATTCGCGTAGCTCGTCCGCGGTGCGCCCCAGCTTCGAGTACAGCCACCCCAGGTTCCCCGCGACCTCGGGCGCGTCCGGCGCGAGCTCGGCCGCGCGTCGCAGGGCGCGCTCGGCTTCCCCGAAGCGCTCCAGGTCCCCGTAAAACAGTCCCAGGCTGTTGTGCAACCCGAAGTTGAGGGAGTCGAGGGCGATCGCCCGCAGATACAGGCCCTCGGCCTCCTTCTCCCGACCGAGTTTGTGCAGGGCCAGGGCGAGGTTCTTGGTCCACCACGCGTCTCTTGGATCCAGCGCGAGCGACCGGCGGATCGCGGTCTCGGACTCGGCGAACCGTCCCCGAGCGAAGTAGAAGGAGGCGAGCGCCTGGTGGCGCGCGGGGTTCAGGGAGTCGCGCGCGACCGCCTCCTGGTAGTAGCGTTCCGCCTGCGTGGGCCATCCCCGCGCTTCGTTGACCTTTCCCAACCCGTCGTACGCCGCCGCATAGCCCGCGTCGAGGCCCAAGGCGGAGCGGAAGGCGCTGTCGGCGGCGGCCAGCCGCCCCGCATCGAGGTACACGCGCCCCAACTCGTCGGCGATCGCCGCGGCGGATGGATCCAACTGTTGGGCGTGGCGGTACGCCGTCACCGCCCCCGCCCAGTCACGGTGCTGGCCCCGCAGGAAGCCGAGCGTGCGCCAGGAGAGGGCATTCGCGTTCCGCATGGTCGTCGCGCGCTGGATCACGGCGAGGGCCGCGGCGTCCCGCTTCAAGTAATAGAGCGAGAGGCTCAGGCGGATGTGCGGGTCGAGCTTCGTGGAATCGAGCCGGATGGCGCGCTCGAAGACGTCCACGGCCTCCAGGTACCGCTGCCGGTCGAACAGCAGGGCGCCGAGATCGGCGTAGCTCGCGGCGTCGGTCGAGTCGGCGGCCACGGCGCCGCGCAGCACGCGCTCGGCATCCTTCGGGCGCGAGGTCGCCACGTACAGGGAGGCGAGCTGGCGGCGCGGCTCCATGTAGCTCGAATCCTCCGCGATGGCCTGCTCGAAGTTCACCTCCGCCTCGCTCTGCCGGCCCTCCTGGGCGTCAACGAGGCCGAGACCGTGCACCGGATACGACCAGCGCGGGGCCCGCGCGTGGGCGTCGTTGAACGCCCGGCGCGCCTCCGCCAACCGGCCGAGCCCGAGATACGCCAAGCCGAGCGCGTTGTAGGCGGCGGCGCCCTGGGATTCGACGCTGACGGACTGTTCGAGGAGCGGCAAAGCGGACGCATAGCGCCCCTCTCGGACCGCCGCGTAGCCTTCGAGAAACAGCTGGCGGGAGCGCAGCGAGCGCGCCGAGACATCGTGCGACCCGAGCAGCTGGAGTACCCGCTCCAGCTCCTTCGCCGCCCCGCGGAGGCGCGCGGGCGTCGGCTGCTTGGTGCGGACGCGCAGATGATCGGACACCACTTCCTGCGCGTCGTCCTCGAGCGCTGCGGCCAACGTGCTCTTGATGTCGAGCAGCATCGCGGCGGCGGACCGCATCGTAAGGAGGCGTCGATACACCGCCCACGCGCTCGTGCCGGGCGGCTCGAGCAGCGCGCGCGCGCTGATCGCCGCCGTAAAGGCTTCGAGGGTGCGCGCCAGCGTCGTGTCGACCGACGCGGTGTCCGCGACCATGGCGGCGCCCGGCGTCGAATCCCCGCCTCTGCCCCCGGCGGCCGACCGCGGTCGGGCGACCTGCATGGCGATGCTGGCGGCGCGAGCGGTGGAGGTGTCAACCAAAGCCAGGGGCCTTTCCGAGTCGCCGATGCGCTGCGGCACCTGGTTACTGCCGGTTTCCTTCCGGACGAAACTCCTGATAAAGGTCTCCAACTCCCCCAGCGTCACGACCCCATCCTTGGGGTCCGTGTCGGCCATTCCCTGGAGGCCTTTCACCAGGAAGTACGTGAAGACCCCGTGCCCTCCACCCCACTGCGCGCCTTCCCAGGAGGATTGCGACGGCTGGCTGGAGACCAGCTTGGCGACATCCCCCCAGGGATGCGACAGGGCATCAACCGTGCGCCGAGCGCCGTCGGGGTCGCCGACGACAATCCGCTCGGCTTCCGGAGTCCCGACCAGCTTGCCCGCCCGGCAGGCGTCAGTGATCAGCAACACGCGGACGCGATTCGTAGCCATCGTCGCGGCGGCGTCCTGCAGCTCGCTCACCCGCACGACCCCGCCGTCCGCGTAGCTGCTGGAATCGGCGTTGGTCGCCAGGAGATAGCCACCCTCAGCGCCGGTCCACATTTCGGCAGCGCCGTGGCCGGCGAAGTAAATGATGGCCTCGTCCCCCGGCTGCGAGTGCTCGCGCAGCCACCGCAGCGCTTCGGTCATATGCCCCGCTCTCGCACCGGTGTCCACGAGCAGGCGGATGTTCTGCGTATCGACGGAGCGACCGGCCCGGGAACGGAAGAACTCGTACATCATCTGGGCGTCCGCGGCCGCGTAGTGCAGTTGTTTTTTCCCCTCGAGGTTGAGGTAGCGGGAGATGCCGATGATCACCACACGCCGGGTGCCGGTGAAACCCGGCTCGGCGGCCTGCTGGCTCAGGCCGCGCTCCCCCGTTTTCTGCGCAGCGGCGGGGGGGCTGGCGCTCAGCCCCAGTACGAAGAGAAAGACGAAGCGGCGCGCGCTCATGCGGGACAGGTGTTAAGTCAATCTGCGCCGGCGCCAGGGCACAAGGTATCCGGGCTCACCCCCCCGCCTCGATCCCGATCCATCCGATCAGATTACCGTCGGGCCGCACCACGATGTACCAACCCCCGCGGTAGAAATAGAGCGTCCCCTCCGCCGTCGTCTCGGTAGGCTTGCCCCAGCGCGACTGCGCGCCGCCCACCGCATCGCCGACCCGCACCCCCTCGATCGCCCCCGCCTCCCGCTCCCCCAACATGATCCCCGTCACGCCCCGCTGCCGGTCGTAGATCACCACGACCGCCGGGGTCTCGTAGTGAAACACGGCTCCATTTGGCGTCTGCCGCACACCCACCGGCCGCCCCAGCGCCGCCACGATTGCGTTGTAGTTGCCGCGAAGGTTGAGCCCGACGACCGTCGGCGACGGAGTGCTGTGCGCTGGCGTCATGCCGGACCGACCCAACAGCACGAAGGCCTCTCGACTCCAATCGGACCGCTGGTCTAACGCCAGGTACTGCTGCAGCACCTCGTCCGCGCGCGGATCCCGCGTCGCCGCGAGGGCGCGCCCGTAATTGAAGACGTACTTGGCAAGGACGTCCTCGCCGCCGGCGGCCACGAGCCGCCCGAACGTGGCCTGCGCCGCGGCGTAATCCCCGCTGAGGAACTGGACGACGCCGAGGTTGTTCAACACGCCGCTGCCGCCCTGACTGTCCTGCGCCGCACGCTGGGCGTGGTCCAGGGCCGCCGGGAACCGGCCTTCGTACGCCTCGAGGACCGCCAGATTCGACATCGTGAACGGCAGGACCTCGATCGCCAGCACCGCTTCGTACTCGTGCTCGGCCTGCCGCAGCAGCGCCGTGTCGCCCGGGGCGCCGCGGATGCCGGGCAGAAACCGGGCGATGTAGGTCAGGAGCGACCCTTGGACCTGCTGACGTTGAATCGGCACCGTGTTCAGCCACTTCTGGTGGTAGGCCTCGGCGTGCGCGTGTCGCGCCTCGATCAAGTCGGGGAAGTCCGTGAGCACCGTGTCGAGCAGGGCGATCGCCGCATCCAGGTCGGTGTTGCTGAAGATCAGCGTGAGCGCGTCGTCGAACCGGCTCTGGTCCAGCTTGAGCCCGCCGCGGAAGCGCTCCAGGTAGGCTTCGCGCGTCGCCGCCCGCGGATGGGTGCTCAGGTAGGAGCTCATGAGCAGGTGATAGGTCGATCCGCCGTCGCGGCCCGTCGAATCGGACGCCCGCCAGAAGTCCATCGCCGCTTGGATCTCCCAGCCCGCGCGCAGCAGGTACAACGCCCCCACGCGGTCGGCGTCCAGCTCCCGCTGCTGGGAGTACCGGGCTTCCTCGATCACGCTGCGGCTGATCCGCAGCTCGCGATCGAATCCCGGACGCGGCGCGGCGCCGGTATCCCGCGCCGCCGCGCCCCGGGGAGACCGCGACATCGGTTGGCAGTCCCGTCCCATCCCCTCGATCACGTGGCCGAGTGTCACGTGCGCCAGCTCGTGCCCGAGCACCGCGGCCACGTAGGCGCCCGTGCGCCGGGACTGCACTGCCGAGTCGTTCGGCGCATCGACCTTGGCGAGGTCGGCGGCGTACCGGAGCAGCCCCACGTTCACCAGCACGAAGCCGCCGGGAAGCGACGACGCGTTGACGGTCGTGTCGTCGATGATCGTGGCGTCGATCTCCAGGCCGGGAAACGCCGTCGCGCGCCGCAGCCGCTCGACGACCAGGCCGATGAATCGGTTCCAATCAGGATCATCGATGCGGCCGTACGCCGCCACCATGGTATCACGGAACGCCTGGCCGCAGGCGCGGGCGTCGGCGGCCGTCAGTTGGGATCGGCCGCCTTGCGCGAAGACCGGCCGCAGGGCCAGGACCACGAACAGCGCGACGAGAGGAGCGAGCTTGGTGTGCATCGGTGACCTCAGCGGTTCAGGGGTGGGCCATCTCCGCAGGAGGGAGAATCAAAGATACCGCTGGAGCGGCCGACGGCAACGGAGAGCGCGGCCGGGCGTTATCTTAGCCTTCAGGCGATGGAGTTCGCCTCGAACCGCCCCGCTCGCGAGGGCTGATGACTCCTACCCGAACCACCCCGGGAGGAGTCTTTTTATGTCGATGCTCGCTTACGTCCTGCTCGGTGGCATCGCCGGTACCCTGGGTCGCTACGCCCTCCAAGGTTGGATCCAGGAGCGCGCCGGTACCGGGTTCCCCATCGGCACGCTGGCGATCAACCTCGCGGGCTCTTTGGTGCTCGGCTTCGTCGTCCGCTTCGCGACCGGCTCGGCGGTCATATCGCCCGAGGTGCGCGCGGGGCTCACGATCGGCTTCTGCGGCGCGTTCACCACCATGAGCACGTTCAGCTACGAGAGCGTCACGCTGCTCCAGGACGGGGAGTATCTGCGGGCGGGGATCTACATGGCCGCCACGATCGTAGGGTGCTTGGGCTGCGTCGTCGCTGGGACGGTGGTGGCGAATAAACTGCTCTGAAGGTGCCAGGTGTCAGGTGTCAGATCCCTGTCACCTGACACCCGGCACCTGACACCTGGAGGTTCTTCCATGGCCCACACGTTCAAAGGCGAGCGCACCCTGATGCGCATCTTCATCGGGGAGAGCGACAAGGTTCAGGGCCGGCCGCTGTACGAGGTGCTGCTGGAGCGCTTCCGGGCCAAGGGCCTCGCCGGGGCAACGGTGCTGCGCGGCGTGGCGGGGTTCGGCGCCAGCAGCAAGGTGCACACCGAAAAAGTGCTGCGGCTGTCGCTCGACCTGCCGCTCATCATCGAAGTCGTGGAGACGGAGGAGGCGATTCAGTCCATCCTGCCGGACCTCGATCAGATGATCGGCGGCGGGCTGATCACCCTGGAGCGGGCCCGGGTCGTCATGTACCGTCCCGCGAACGTGCGGCCCAGCCCGCAAGAGCGGCACCGCATTGAGGGGCTCGAGGAAACCTGACGCAGGCAACCAGACTCGCCTGGGTAGGCTAACCCCGGGGCCATGCCCCGGGGGCCCTAGGGCCGCAGCCTCGCCAGCCGCCGCCGCGCGTCCGCGGACAGCCCTGGGTCCGTCCCCATCTGCACGACCGCCTGCAGGTCGTGCCGCGCCGCCGCGGTTCTGCCCATCTGCTGATTCACGATGCCGCGGTTGCTGAGGGCCAGCACCAGGTCGGGGTCGCGGGCCAAGGACGAGTCGAAATACGCGAGCGCGGAGTCGTATTGCCGCAGATGAAAGAAGGCCATCCCCAGGTTGTTGAACCCGATGGCGGAAGGCCTCCCCAGGCGCTGGGCCCAGCGCCCGTGCGCCAGGGCGCTGTCGTATTCCCCGCGCTGGTCGTAGACGAGCACGAGGTTCACGTGCGCCTCGCGCAGCGTCGGGTCGCCGCGCATCGCGGCGAGAAAGTCCGCGAGCGCCTCGTCCGGCTGCCCCTGCCGCAGGTGCACGAGCCCGCGGTTGTTGCGGGCGAGGACGAAGCCGGGACGCACCTGCAGCGCGCGGTTGAAATCCGCGAGCGCGCTCTCGTCGTCGTGCAGGTGGTACTTGGCGAGCCCGCGGTTGTTGAGGGCCAGCGGATCTTCGGCTTGCAGCAGTAACGCCTGATCGTAGTCGGCGACCGCGTTCCGGTAATCGCCCAGCGCGTCGCGGACCAACCCGCGGTTGTTGTAGGACGCCTCGAGCTGATGATTGATGTGGAGCGCCGAATCCAGGTCCGCGAGCGCGTTCTGGTACTGTCCCAGATGGTAGTGGGCCAGCCCGCGGTCGTTGAAGGCGACGGCGAGCACCGGGTTGAGCGAGAGCGCCCGGGTGAACGACCGCACCGCAGCCTCGTACTCGCCGGCCTCAAGCTGCGCGCGTCCCTGCGCATAAAAGAACGCCGCCGTCGTGCGGCCCGGATTGCACCCGGCCAGCACCAGCAGCAGAGCCACTCCAAGTTGTCGCCGCATCATGCCTCCTCCGTCCGCCTCCGTCCGCCTCCGTCCGCCCCGGTCCGTCCCAGTCCGTAGGCCACCGCCACCACCCCCAGCGCCACTCCCGCCGGCCTCCAGTCGGCGACCGCCATCCCCACGAACAACGCGGCGTACACCAGCAGGAACACCGCCGGCACCAGGGGATACAGCGGCACCCGGAACGGGGCGAGCGGCGTCCGCGCCCGCAGCCGCAGCAGCGCCAGCACGGTCCAGCCATCGATGACGAGGACCAGCGCGATGGCGAGGCCGAGCAGCCGCTCGAACGTCCCCGTCACGGCGAGGGCCGTGCTGACGGCGCCGATGAGCAGCATCGCCGCCCACGGCGTGCCGCCGGTGTTGACCCGCGCCAGCGCCGCGGGCCCCAGCCCTTCGCGCGCCAGCCCGAAGATCACGCGCGGCGTCACGAATACGTTGCCGTTGAGCGACGCCAGCACCACGAGCAGCGCCAGCCCCGCGACCAGCGTCCCACCGCCCGCGCCGAACAGGGCCGAGACGACGTCGCCGGGGACCAGGTTCGACGCCGCGATGCGCTCGATCGGCAGCGTCTGGAAGAACGCCGCGTTGAGC
>Ga0209375_1001182_pt1 | contig 19997 bp, 14 predicted proteins | sample GraSoiAngelo_131_FD_185888 | JGI IMG/M metagenome (GOLD analysis project Ga0209375, IMG submission 185888) | Grasslands soil microbial communities from the Angelo Coastal Reserve, California, USA - 14_0929_02_30cm (SPAdes) (version 2) | ecosystem: Environmental > Terrestrial > Soil > Grasslands ... | reverse complement strand
CTACAGGCTCGCGGCAGCGAGTCCGTCCGGTGGCGGACTGGCAGCCTGTACTCCCGAGATGGCCATCTAGCTTTTGGGTGGCAATTTCTTTTGCAGATTGAGTGCCAACTTCCAATCGCCATTCATGTCAGCGCGCCAGATCATCAGGTAGATTCCGTGCTCAACTACATCGCCGTGTTCTTTCGAATAGTTACCGTAGCTATAAGATAGATCGCTTGACGTACTCATTTTTGAGCCGCCGGGTTCGAAGGTTACCTTGCCGTGTTCTGAAGTCAGCATGAGTTTGGCGGCAACAAGGCCGACGGCGGCGAACGATTTTTCACGATAGACACGAATGTCGTCGGTAGCGTAATCGAGAATGGCCTGGCCGATGCCGTTCTGTGCGGCCTGACCAAACTGCCGTTCTGCCTTTTGTAAACTGCGTCGGGAATTCTCCTGCGGTTGCGTGCCGGCGGTAACATCGGGTGGAAGCACTTGCAGGCTGGGAGAGGACTCAGGTGGTTGCGGATTTTCCGTGCCAACGTCGAGCGCGATTTTCCATTGGCCGTTGCGCTGCTTGGCCCAGACGGTGACATAGTGGCCAAAGGCGAGTGAAAGCGGTTCGTTGCCCTTTTTCAATTCCCATATCCCAGTGGTATATCCCAAATCAGCGGCGCCCGCGGCGAAGGCGAAGATCGGCTGCCAAATGAGCGTGCCTGGGAAATTGGTACGCCCGGCCCAATATTTTTTTCCCTCGACTGGTCCGGGAGCGAAAGCGACTCCGTGTTCCGCGAAATATTCGACGCTTGCCGCAGGCATTCCTTTTGCGACCGAAAGGCTGGAATATTCGCCATCAATCTTCGCGATCTCCCGGGCAGCTGAAGGGTCAGCGGGTTGAGCGAGCGCTTTCAGGCTGATCGCGCAGATCGCGCCGGCGAGAAATAATTTTTGTTTCACAGACAAATTCAAGAGTTGGCGGCGTCTCAAAAGTAAAGACCGTGAAGGGTCATGGAGAATGTCGCCACTCATGAAGATTGGAAAGTCTGTTTTTCGGAGCTCGCCCCCGGGCTGGTCTTGTTTGCCCGCCAGTGGGTCCGGAGCCCAGCCGATGCCGAGGACGTGGTGCAGGACGCTTTTGTTCGATTCTGGCGACGCAATCTCAGCATCAAAAACCGCGCCCTGCTTCATGCCGCCGTTCGTTCCGCCGCCCTCGATCTCATTCGGCGGGATAACCGGCGAGCGCGACGGGAAGTGGAAGTTTTTGGTGAGGCCGAGCGGAGCGTGCAGCCGCAATTTGAGCAACTGGATGACTCGCAGCGTCAGCTGGTGGCAGCGCTCGATCATTTGCCGCGAGATCAACGCGAAGTGCTAGTCATGAAAATTTGGAACGAACTTACCTTTGCCGAAATCGGGGAAGCGCTGGGCGTTTCTCAAAACACGGCCGCATCCCGTTATCGCTACGGGCTCGCCGCACTGAAAAAAACATTTCAACCGCAATGAACGAGGAACTTGAAAATGAGCTGAAGAAGCTGCGACCGGTGCGGCCATCCGCAGAGTTAATTTCGCGGGTCGAGCGCGCGTTGGCGGACGCAGGGGAGACGGGGGCCAAAATTATCCGGCCGGAACGTTTTCGCGTAAATTGGCTCGGGCTCGGTCTTGGGCTGGCTGCGGCCGCGACTTTTCTCATTCTCGCGCGCGTTGATTTTCGTCCGACTGAGAAAACGAAACAAACCAACGTTTCGGCCACGCCGTCGTTGCAGCAAAAGGCCGCGGCATTGCCGAACTATCAAGCGACCGGATTGACTCAGGTTGTTTACAGCAAACGCGATGAGGGGCTGGTATTTCCGCGCGGCGCGGAAGGGCCATCGCGACGGGTGCGCACGGCAAAGCGGGAAACATTCCGATGGCGTGATCGGCAGAGCGGCGCGCAATTGGCCGTTTCTTATCCGACAGAGGAGGTCACGCTCATTCCAGTTTCAGGTCAATGATTTAACCAAACAGCAAATACAAAAATGAAAACAAAAGACATAATCATCATCGCGGTTGCGGGCTTGATTCCGCTGACGGCGTTCAGCCAGCCGCAAACTCCGCCGCCAGCGTCACCCAATCCACCCTCCGCACCGATTCCTCCGCAGCCTCCACGCGAGCGCGAGGAGCGGATGCCGAAGGTCCCGGTCACATTTCTCGGGGTGGACACCTCCGAAGTGCCGAGCGTGTTATGCGACCAGCTCGGATTACCAAAAGGGTTCGGTCTGGTGGTTGATTACGTGGTGCCGGATGGACCGGCAGCCGCCGCGGGAGTGCAACAGAACGACGTGATCAAAATGTTGAACGATCAAATCCTAACGGATCCTGGACAACTGGCGAAGCTGGTCCGCAGTTATTCGGAAGGGACAAATGTAACCCTGACCCTCCTGCGCAAAGGCCAGGAGCAGAAGGTGACGGTGAAGCTGACTAAGAAAGAAGTGCCGCGCCGTCGCGCTTTCATGGATCAAATGCGCCACATGAATCACGATTGGAACTTCGACTTCGGTGATATGGGCGATCTGAAGGAGCAGATGTCGGAGTTGAAAGAGCAGCTTGGCGATGAACAACGCGGAATGATTCATGACGCGGTGGTGCGAGCGCGCGATGAAGCGCAACGCGCGGCGGACGAAGTGCGGCGCAATGCTCAGCGCATTCGCACCATTACACGAAATAACGGCGCGCTCCAACGAACCACGATCGATTTGAATAAAGCACAGATCGTTCTTTCCGATGACAAGGGCGAGCTGCGGATCGAAAACAAAGAGGGCAAGAAATTTCTGACGGCGAAAGATCCGCAGGGGAAATTGCTCTTCAGCGGTCCCGTCGACACGAAAGAAGATCTCGACAAGATGCCGCCGGAAGTGCGGCAGCGTTACGAAAAACTGCAACAGCATGATTTGCCGACAGTGGCACCGGATGATGATTTGCGCGCGGACTCTGATAGCGATACCGACGAGGACAATGATGTAGATGAAGAGACCTCGCGCGCGAACACTGTTTCCTACGATCAGGTCTGTTCCCAGCAGGTTGGGCATCGCGCCTGGGAAATCCACACCGTCCTGATCTAACAGAGAACTCCACCGGAACCTTAACCAGCCTGGCCAGCTTTCCGGTGGAGTTTTTCTTTGCGTCCTCCAAGTCCTAGCCCACGAAACGGGTTTTACTGTAGCAGCGGTCTATGACCGCCGATGACCGCCGATGACCGCCGATGACATTGCCCTCATGACTTCTAACTGCGAGAGGCGAGACAATCTCGAAACAAGGAGCGGCGATTTCCAAATCGCCGTTTATTTTAGGTCGGCGGCTGGGAAGACGCCGCTCCTTGGTAAAGAAGGCGGAAGCCTATCATGTGCTTGCGGCTCCGCAGAGCGGCGCCCCTGCCAGTGAAATTTTCCTGCGTGCGGCGTTTGATTAGCGCGATTGATTATTTTGTCACCGGCCCGAGCGGCAGCACAATTTTGTGAGACAGTTCGTTGAGCACTTGCGCGAGACCCGCATAAATCGCAGAGAATCCGCAAAAGATCCCCTCATAGCCGGTGGCGTGCTTGAATCCGGGACTTGCCCCGGTGAAATCGCCAATCGCGAGGAGGAAGAACAGTATCGTGAGAGAAGCAAAAACAATTTGTAGCGCGCGGTTTAACCGCAGCGTGCCGATAAACATGACGGCGGTGAACAATCCCCACATCGCCAGGTAGGCAGCCATGGCGGTGTCGTTGGACGGGCCGGCCCATCCCAGTTTCGCCAGGAGGATCAATGCCACGAGCGACCACCAGAACGAGCCATAGGAAATGAAAGCGGTAGTGGCGAACGTGTTCCCTTTCTTCCATTCCATAATGCCCGCGATGATTTGCGCGGCGCCGCCATAACAGATACCCATCGCTAAAATCATGCTGTTCAATTCGTAGAAACCGGCGTTGTGCAGGTTAAGCAATACCGTGGTCATGCCAAAGCCGAGAAGCCCGAGGGGGGCCGGATTGCCTGTCGTGTCCTTGATTTGAGTAATCGGTTCGTTCGGTTCGTTCATAAGCTATTGGCGGATAGTTTAAAGGTTAATGCAACGTCAATAATGCCGCAGTAGAAACACTCACCACGTTGACCAAATACGAAATGGACTGTCAATAGTAAGCCTTGTTGGATAAATCCTTTCGCTTCTACCCCGATCATCTGCGAAATAATTCCGCGATGAGCGGTTGGAGTAATGGAGTTTTGGAGTGTTGGAGTAATGAATGAGCGCGTCATCCCGAGCGGAGCGAGGGACCTCACATTCGGTCTGCCGATTACACAAATGATTGATCGATATCGCCAACATCGGTTGCGAGGTCCCTCACCCCCGAAAGCATCCGGGGCTCGGGATGACACCGCCCAAAATCAATGATGATTAAAATAACGGTCGTTACGCTCGTCATGCTCACCGCTGCCGGCTCCTCGGTGTTGGCGCAAACGCCCACGCCTTCCCCATCACTCGAGCAACGCGTTTCTGATTTGGAGGCTTACCTGAACAATTCCGCCCGCGGCGCGGACGGGGCCAACGCTACGACGCCCTCGAACGTCTCCGGTCCCGGCCCCGGCCACAACGCCTGGCTCATGACTTCCGCGCTTCTCGTTTTGTTCATGACACTGCCGGGCCTCGCCCTCTTTTACGGGGGACTCGTTCGCCAGAAAAATGTGCTCTCAATTCTCGCGCAGTGCCTTGGCATTGCCGGTTTGGTCACGATTCTGTGGTGGGCGATTGGTTACTCACTGGTTTTCGCCCACGGCTGTTCATTCTTTGGTGGAACGCGATTCGCATTTCTACGGGGGGTGACTGCCGCGCCCAACACCGACTACTCCTATTGGGTTTCGCACAACGTCTTTGCCATGTATCAGCTCATGTTTGCCATCATCACGCCGGCGCTCATCATCGGATCAGTGGCGGAGCGCATGAAATTTTCCGCAGTCATGCTGATTGTCGGGCTGTGGATGTTTCTCGTCTATTTCCCGTTAGCTCATATGGTTTGGGGCATTGACGGCCTGATGAACGGCGTCTGGAATCCCAACGCCAGGATTCGTGCGATCGATTTCGCGGGCGGAACCGTTGTTCACATGTCGAGCGGATGGTCGGCCTTGCTCCTCTGCCTCTTTCTTGGTCCTCGGCTCGGCTTCCGTAAGGAAATCATGGCACCGCACTCGATGGTTCTCTGCATGGTTGGAACCGGAATGCTTTGGGTCGGTTGGTACGGATTCAATGCCGGCAGCGCACTCGGTGCCGATGGAATCGCCGCCAACGCATTCATGAGCACGACATTGTCGACAGCGGTTGCGTCTTTCACGTGGGCGGCGCTCGAGTGGTTGTTGCGTGGCAAACCGAGCGTGCTCGGCTTTTGTTCGGGCGCGGTCGGCGGCCTTGTTGTCATCACTCCGGCCTGCGGATTTGTCGATGCCAACGGTGCTGTTATTATCGGCGTGCTGGCGGGGGCGGTTCCATTTTTCGCCTGTACCAAGTTGAAATCGTGGTTCCACTATGATGATGCCCTCGATACGTTTGGCGTGCACGCCGTTGGCGGAACCCTCGGCGCCTTTCTCACCGGGTTGCTGGCGACTGCGACCGTGAATCCAAATCTTTCCGCAACTGCTGCCAGTCAAAATGGACTCGCAAAAATTGTCGGACACATGCTTTGGCTGGAGCAACTGAAAGCGATTGGAATTACCATCGCACTGGCGTTGATCGGTACCTCACTGATCGGATTTCTCGTTCGCGCAACACTCGAACTACGCATCGCGCCGGAAATCGAGCGCCAGGGTCTCGACATCAATCTGCACGGCGAAGAGGGTTATATTGCTTCTGGGTGAGTGCGACTACGAGCACGAGCATAGCACGAGTAGCTCGTCATCCCGAGCACCAGCGAGGGACCTCTCAGTAGCTCGCAACTCCCCGACCATTTGTGAGGCTCCTCGCCGTCTGCGCGGCTCGGAATGACAACATCTGTGACGTTCGCTTCGAATTGTGCGAGAGACTTGTATGAAAATTGAGATTCTCTTTTTGGCATTAGTCGCTTTGCTGGGCTGCTGGATCGCTAACGCCGCGGACATCGCAACCGAGTCGAAACGGGCGAACGAATTTTTCGACAAGTGCTGGGATGAAACCGTGGCACGTCATCCGGTCGATGAATCGTTTTATGGAATTAAAATGCACTACGACCAATTGGAAGATTTGTCGGATGAAAAAGTGGCGGCGGACCTCAAGGCATTGCAGGATCAACTCGCGACCTTGCATCGCGATTTCAAGCTGGAATCACTCGATGGCCCGACGCAGCTGAGTTACAAACTTTTCGAGCTCGAAGTCGAGCGTGCGGCTGAAGAATTCCGTTTCCGCAACGACGTTTATCCGATCAGTCAAATGCGCGGTGTGCATGCCCAGATCCCAACCTTTCTAATTAACGTTCACAAGGTCGATAACGAAAAGGATGCGCGGGCTTACATCGCACGGCTGAATGCGATCGCGAAATTGTTCGATCAGGTGATCGTGAATTTGCGGACGTGCGAAGGCAAAGGTGTGGTCGCGCCCAAGTTTGGTTTTCCGCTGGTGCTCGAGGCCTGTCATAAGATCATCGGTGGGGTGCCATTCGACGACTCCGGAACGGACAATCCATTGCTGGCTGATTTCAAAAAGAAAGTTGGCGGACTGAAGGAACTCGATCAGGCGGCGCGATTGAAGCTGACCGATGCGAAACGTGCTCTCGGAGCGAAGTTCGACATTCGCCAGTTCCACGACGCAGTGCTGACGAACGGCGCGCTGCCGCTTGACGTGCTTGAGGATTTAGTAAACCGCTGGATTAAATCGAAGCAGACTTAGAATCCGCCGCCACCAGAACCGCTGTTAGTGCGCTGTTGGAGTTGCGCTGAAGGTCCGACGCGGACTCGCACGATTGCTCGATCCACCTCTACCTTTTCATTGCAATCGGCCGGTACAGTATTCATTCTGCCTTGGCCAGCCCCTCAAGGATTCGTTTGATATGGGAGTCCGACGCTGAAGGGCGATTCAACCCATTGGCCTGACCCTCGTTCTTGCTTCGGCGGGGCAGCCTCGTGTTCGCCTGACGCAAATCAATGAGAGAGCCAGCTCTAAGCGAAGTAACACGGACCCGAACGGGTGAGGTGCAGTCTTCGTTTCGCGCGGGGCCCTCGTTTCATTCTGACCTCCGATCTCTGACGGCTGATTTGTAACCTCGATGATAGGGCCTGCGTTGGGGGTATTCACGCGGAACGGAATGTCCGTCCGATTTTTATATCAAATACAGGGAATGCCTGACAATCTAAATCCGACAAAAGGAAACGAAGCGCAGCACTGGTGCTGGAGCGAGGGAGGATCAACATCCCGCGAAGCGGTCAATTGCTCGGGGCGGGACTTGAACCCGCATGCCTTTCGGCATACGCCCCTCAAACGTACGTGTCTGCCATTCCACCACCCGAGCGAGCGTTTGAAAGATAGAAGATGGTAGATGGGAGATGGTGAGCCGCAAGCGCTTTCGCCGAGTCAAGGTGTTAAGGGTCCCTGCTTTCGCCGGTGCTACGGCGTGCCGAGCACGTTCAGGTCTCGATGTTCGATGTTCGGCGTTCGGTGTTCGGCTTTTTCCCTCATGCTCATACTCGTGCTCCTGCTCATGATCGTTCTGCCGGAATTTTGAGCCTTGTGAAATGGCGATTTGAAATTTTTGCTGTCGTAATCGAAACCCGCATCGAGCATGAGCACGAGCATGAGAAAGGAAGACGCCAACGATTGGATCAAGCTCGATCTCCACATTCACACCTTCGACGATCCCAAGGACAAACTCGATTATTCGGCGCACGAACTCCTGGCTCGAGCGCGACGGCTCGGTTTCTCCGTCCTTGCCATCACGCTGCACGACGCGGTCTTTGATCGGCCGGAGGTTTTTGCCGCTGCCCAGCGGCTGAAAATTCTCCTTATTCCCGCCGCCGAAATGCGGATCCAAGGCGCGGATATTATTCTTCTAAATATAAACCGGGAGGATGTGGAAGGACTGCGAAGTTTCGATGATGTCCGGCAATTGCGGGCGCGCCGCGGTCAATCGCTCTTCACCATCGCGCCGCATCCTTTTTATCTGCTGGGCGGTTCAATCGGGAAACGTTTGCTGGATGAAATCGATTGCTTCGACGCAATTGAGTTTTGTCATTTTCACAAAGGCTTTTTTAACCCGAACCGCCGGGCGATGAGGGTGGCGGAAAACTTTAGCAAACCGTTGGTTGCAACTTCCGATGCGCATCGGCTTAGCGCCTTTGGCCGTCATTATACCATCATACCACGGCCGTCGCCGCTAACGGCAGAGTCTATATTCGCCCAGCTTCGCGCGGGCCGGTTACGCATCAACAGTCCGGCCGCGACCTTTCAGGACATTATCAGCACCTTTTATTTTGTTTTTATCGAGCACCCATTGCGCAGTCGTTTTCATCATCATGAGCGGCATTGATCATTTCGGCCGAGTCAGGCTAGAAATCTGACTGCCCAAGCAGCAACCCCGAAAGCTTTCGGGGTTGGCTCGCAGCCTCGCCGTAGCGAGTCCGTCCCGTGGCGGACAAGGTGACTGTGCTGCTACTTCGGCTTGCCGGAGCGCCCCCTCCATTTGAGATCGCTCGTAATGGTGCACTTGCCATTCTCGGGAAAAACTGACAAAGGTACCGCCAATGAAAGCTGGAGTCAGATTTCTCGCCTTCGTCCTATTATTGTTTGGCCTCGCGGCAGGCGGTTGTAAAACCCCACCCAAGAAGACGGCCGCCCACGAAAAGAAACCAGCAAAAGTGAAACCGACCCAGGAGGCGACCGATGTTGACTTTGATGGCTTTATCTCACGCTTGCGTAAAGCGGTTGCGGCGCACGATATGAATACCATTGCCTCAATGATGACGGCAGACTTCGGCTATAGTTTGAATCCGGAAAAATCCGGAGAAGGCGTCTTCCAATATTGGGATGAGAATAACCTTTGGCCAGAGCTCGAAGGTATCCTTTCAGAAACGTTCGTGAAGAAGCAAGACTATATGGTAGCTCCGCCGCAGTTCGCCGATCCATCATTAAACTACGATGGCTATCGTGCCGGTATCCGGCGCGTGAATGGTAGTTGGAAGTTTGCTTACTTTGTGAATGGGTGAGGAGCCAGAGATCAGAGGTCAGAAGTGCGCGGTCAGTAGTCCGTGGTCCGGTGGTCTTCTTCTGAGTTAGTAGCGTTTTGCGTCCGAACCGAAATCATAGATATTTCCCCAACTACCCTGGGCGACGAGCGGCAGTTGTTTCTCCCACGGGCGGGTACTGTTGCCATAATTCGTCTTCTCCAGGTTTCCCCAAAATAGATAGCGCACCTGTAGCTCGCGGGCGCTCTTTTTCCAGTCTCCCTGACCTAACATCAGATTGTTGAGTTGGCTTTCAACTGCCGCGTAGTCAGCGATCCCCTGCGTCCATAAGTGTCCCGCGTATCCACAAACCATCTTTCGGCCGCTAAGCAGCAGTGGATGATTATAGGTGGGAAAACCAGCGAAGCGTGCTTCGACCGGGAACCGGCGAACGGCGGCGGCAACGAAATCGATTTCGGATCGGTTGGCGAACTGGTAGCCCGGCCGGCCTGCAGCCAGGCCCCCGATTAGACTCACGAAACCGGAGAAGAACAGAACGAGGCAAGCTCCAACTTGCGCCGAAAACGGCCAACTAATTAACATACGATTCCAAAGAATGGGCAGGGTAATAAAGTAGGCCCAGATAAGTAGCTTAATGTTGTCCCATTCCCATGGTGCAGTTTTGACCGATATGGTCAGCAGGAAGATTAAGACTGCGGCAGCGAGATAGGCGGCGTTAATCGATAGCTCAAAGTTGTGGGCACGACGGATGATCGGGCTTGTCAGGTCGGGACCGAGCTTTTTCGGCTGCCGTGCAGAAGATTGTCGGCCGAAAAGTCCGTCCCATTCCTGCCGTGCGACAATCCCGACCAACGCGATTGCGAGCGGCAGAAAGACACCGAAGTTAAACAACCAGAACCAGAAAAATGGCATTCCAAGTTCGCCAACATTTTGCGTCCAGCCCAGGTGCCATTGGAGAATTGAGCCGGCGTGCATCTTATCGGTGGTAAGCCAAACGAAAATCACACCTGGGAGAACAGCAGCGGCAACGAGTTTGAGGAGCGGCGATCTGGAAGCGGGCCGGGTCAAAAACAGAACCAGAAGGACAATGCTCAAGGCGATAAAGGTGTGGATATGAAACAGGGGCATGGTCGCGTAGAGAATGTATTCCGCCCATACAGGCAGCAGCTGGTTCTCCTGGTCTGAATCGGATCCATACTTGACCCGCCATTGCCGAAGAAGAAGAAGACCGGCGGGGATGGCGTAAAGAAGGCCGCGCTGAGTAACAAACATCGTTAGCGGAATGCTTTTCCACGAGACATGCGACGTTCCTTGATAGTCGAGAAACTGATGCGTCTGGAGGAATGCGTAGCCAGCGATCCCGCCGTTGAAAAGGAATCCAGCAACGGTGAAGGTGCCGCCCCAGCGATACAAAGCGTAAAAGGTGGCAAGCGAAGCCAGAAGTCCGGTGGCTGCAAGTTGAGGCCGAAGGTCAAATCCGAGATTCGTTAGAATGCCATTGAAGAGATCAATGCCGACGGGATAACGGAGCTTACTGAAAACGTAGATCGGGCTGTCCGGCCAGAGCGAGACGCCGTTGGCAAAAGTCTTGATATAGGTAAGATGCAGCCCGAGGTCGCCGAGATTGAAAGGGGATTGAATGTCAATATTCCCCCCTTCGAAGTAAAAGAGCCAACAAAAGGAGCGAAACGCGAAAATCGCGAAAACAAATCCAACCAGGCAGAGCCAAATCGGCCGATACCTTGCCAGGGGATGATCACCTGGAGCTGCAACAGGAGATTGTGCTGAAGGTCCGAGCCGGACGGGCGTAGGGGCGATTAGAAAAAAAAGAGCAATTCCGACGGTTGCTCCGACAACGAGGGAAACAAATGAAATACTCCAATTCAGCCCGCCAGCATTCTCGCCAAGCAACAGTGCTGCCACGGTGGAAACTGCCACGTAGATGAGACCGGCCGACAACAGGCGCATTGCAGAAGCGTTATTGTTTCCCGGGGCCGATGAAATCCGGCAATCTCCCCGGGAAGAAATCCCGAAAAACGCTGGCGCGCAGATATAGTTTCGACGTGTCCTGGTACGGCCGGACGGTCAATGGATCGGTATAGTAAGTGTCTCGCAATTTTTGCTCGACCACAGGAATCTTGCTTTCTTCGACGAGAAGGAAATCGGCGTCGAGGTCCGGCGGATTATTGTCGTGCTCGTAGTAGCCGACGCGTGGGAAGTCGCCCAGGATCCAGGGCAACGGGTATGGACTCGGGCGTAGGATATGGCCGACGAGATGGTAGAACCTCGGGTCGGCGTGCGCTAGTTCCAGTAGCGGCGTAGTTAGTTTATAGATATCATTGTAGGTCTGGACATAAACGTACGGTTCTGACGCGAAAAATTCACCAAGATTGGTTGTGAGCGGTCGGTTTGAATTCCAGTTGGCTTCGGCAAAGGTGGTGCAACGGAAATAGTTGAGCGAGATGGCGTAGCCGAACGATGCCAGAAGCAGAATCGAGGCAATTATAGTTGAAAGGACGAGGCGTGCTCTGGGCACGATGACAACAAAAGCGCCGAAGGTGAAGAACAAGGGCCAGATGATGCTAATGATGCACCAAGGCGTTTTATAGGCGATGATACTGTAAGCCGCGAACGTGCCGACGCCAAGGATTGCAAGAAAGCGCAGAGAAAAATTTCGGAAAAGCAAGGAAAAGGCGCACAGAATCAATCCCGCGCAGGCGGGCCACTCGTAGCGCGCAATTAAATTAAGCCAGTAATACCAGGCTTTTTCATGGCCATGGCCAGTGCTGCCAGTTTCGAACCAGGCGTGGAATGTCTTAAACAAATCTTTTAGCCCGTTCCAGTGGAAGAACGTGCCGGAGTAAAAGAAAACAATCGCCCCAATTCCCGTCAGGCAAACAACAACGAGATCGATTGCATTCCATTTTTGCGGCGCGGGTTTGGAACCTTCGGCCGGGATGATTAAGGTAGATACGTAAGCCAGCGGCAGCGCAATCAGCGCGCAACCAAGATGTATAATGTAAGTTTCCTTGGTCAGGATCATGCCGCTGATACCCATTCCCGTAAACCAGAGATAGTTCAGCCTTCCTTCCCGCCAGAGACCGAGTAGTCCGAAGATGAACATCATGGAAAAGAGAAGCAGCCATGCCTCATGAATGGAATAACGGCCATAAAAAATGAAACCGGGCGACACAGCCATCGCCAGCGCGGCCAGGCGGGCGACTGGCCGCGGGATAAGGCGATCGTATTTCAACGCCAGACAGACCGATCCAATGCTGGCCAGAACCACCGGGAGCCGAAGGGCGTACAGATTCCGGCCGAACAAGGTTTGAGATAAAAACAGGATGTAGAAGTGAAGCGGGCCGTGATAGTTGGTCGGGTCATATCGATAGAACCCATCCTTGACCATTTGATCGACGAACCAGCCGTTGATTCCCTCGTCGAAATGTGGCGGTTTTATTCCGAGAAAAAGAATACGTAAGGCTGCGGCCAAACCGAGAATGCCCCAGAACATCCAGTCGCTTTCCAGCGCATTGAGGATGGTTTGAGCGGCATCCGGCGAGGCCGAGGAAAAATCCGCTCGCGCCCCTTTGCGACCGCTGCTAGTACGCGAAGCGATGCGCATATTGGTAACGGGCGGCTGCGGTTTCATTGGCAGCAACTTTATTCGCTACATTCTGAAACATTACAAGCCGGCTTACCTCACGAATGTCGATGTCCTGACCTACGCCGGCAACCTCGCCAACCTCGAGGGCGTGGCCGAGGAGCACGGCGATCGCTACGAATTCTTCAAGGCCGACATCGCCAATGCCGATCAGATGGATGAGCTCATGACCGAGCACCAGTTCTACGCCATCATTAATTTCGCTGCCGAATCCCATGTCGATCGCAGCATTAATTCCCCGCAAAATTTCATTCACACCAACGTGATTGGTACCAGTGTGATGCTCGATTGCGCCCGCCGGCACGGGGTGCAACGCTTTGTTCAAATCTCGACCGACGAAGTTTACGGTTCGTTAGGCGCGACCGGAAAATTTACTGAACAATCGCCGCTCGACCCGAGTTCGCCTTACTCCTCGAGCAAAGCCGGAGCCGATCTTCTCGCGCTGGCTTGCTTCAAAACATATGGCCAGGAAGTGGTCGTGACACGCTGTTCGAACAACTACGGACCTTATCAATTCCCCGAAAAGTTTATCCCGCTGATGATCACTAAAGCCATGCGTGATGAACCGCTGCCGGTTTACGGCGATGGGATGAACGTCCGCGATTGGATCCATGTGCAGGATCATTGCGCGGCTGTGGTTGCGGCGCTTTTCGAAGGCAAACCAGGAGCGATTTATAATTTCGGCGGCAACAGTGAGATGGTAAACTTGGACGTCGCGAAGAGAATTCTCAAAAGGTTAGCAAAGCCCGAGAGCCTGATTTCGTTCGTGGAGGATCGGCTCGGTCACGATCGCCGTTATGCGATCGATTCAGCATTCGTCCAAAGCGAATTGAAATGGAAACCGCGCCATAACTTCGAACAAGGCCTCAACGAAACCATCGAATGGTACCTGGCCAACCCGTTGTGGTGGCAACCGTTGCTCGAGCGGACGGGGCGATATTGAGAGCATTATTCCGCGTCAAACATCCATCGTCAGCCAGTGCTTATTGGCTATCGGCCACTCGTCGCATGGACTTGCTTAGGTCGAGCTGATTACCGACTTTCTGGACTGTCGCAGTGAGGGCGTCGATTTTTTTCTCCTGTCGCACGACAGTGGCTTCGAGCTCCTGCACCCTCCGATGCTCTTTTAAGAACTCATTGAGTAACATCGCATTGACTGCTTCGTAACGGACCGTGTTGACTTTGTCGTCCTCATCACGCACAACTAAGTCAGGATTCACCTGTTCTACTTCCTCCGCAATCAGGCCGAACTGCGGGATGTGATCGGGATCGAGCTCTTCCTTATATCGAAAAGTGACCGGCTTAAGCGCCAGGATAGCTTCACTCGTTTTGTCCATCGGTTTGATGTCGTCCTTGTAGCGAGCTGATGACTGAACCGTTCCAAGCTGCCCGCTGGAGTTAACGATTACACCGGCTCCACTGGCGACGGTCTTGTTGTAGATACCGCCAATAAAGACCTTTTTCTGAGTGGTCTTACCGATCCGAGTGACGTTGGCATCTGCGGAGTTCCCAAGCACGCCTGCGCCAATAAGGATATTGTTGCTACCCGTGGTAAGGTTGTAACCGGCATCGTAGCCCAGGCCCACATTGTTTGAGCCGGTACTATTGACGAGTGCCTGGAAGCCAACGGCGGTATCGTTATCGCCAGTGTCGCTGCGAAGGGCGCTGACGCCGACTGCGGTGTTATCGTTGCCAGCTGTATTGAAAAAGAGCGCAAAAGCGCCGCCTGCCGTGTTGCTGTCGCCGGTGTTGTTGTTATACAGCGTTTCAGAACCGATGGCGGTGTTGTTGCTGACGGTGTTGCTGTAGAGCGCGAGATGACCATGGGCGGTGTTGTGTCCCCCGGTTGCGTTGCGATAGAGCGATTGGTAGCCCGTTGCCGTATTGGGACCACCATTGGTATTTTTATAAAGTGCTTGGTAACCCGTAGCCGTGTTACTGCTGGTGGTGTTGTAAAAGAGCGCACCGACGCCAGTTGCGGTATTTTGAGAGCCAGTGTTGTTGGCCAAAAGCGCGCTCTGCCCGGTAGCGGTGTTGTCGCTGCCGCTTGAATTGCTGGTCAGCGCGTCGTGACCCGTAGCAGTGTTTCTACTTCCATTTCCACCAAGCGCAGCTGCGCCGATGGCCGTGTTATCATTTCCGGTTGTATTGTTAAAGAGCGTTAGAATACCGGTAGCAGTATTGTTGACGCCTGATGTGTTGCTATAAAGGGCCTTATATCCGATTGCTGTTTCACCATTCGATGTCTCGCTATAGAGTGCCTGGTAACCGACGGCAGTGTTGGTATTGCCATTTACGTTTTGATCGAGCGCTTGCGCTCCGACGGCGGTATTCCAATAGCCGCCTTGCAAAAACCGGAGACTGTCGTATCCGATCCCCGTATTGGCAAAACCGGTGTTGAGGTCGTAAAGAGCAAATGCACCATCGGATGTATTCTCGGCGCCCCGGTCGGTCGCTCTGGCGTATTCGGCTAGTATCACTGTACCGATCACGAAGCGCAGTGTCCACCGAGCAATAAGCCCGAGAGTTTGATTCAGAATGGAGTGAGACATAGAAGCGATTTCCTTCTCCGGTAATTCGTTTTGTTGGGTTGTACCTGAATCGGGAAGAGGCGAGCTACCGGGATAATATCGCCCCGGCTCGATTCATGGTGTTTCGGATAAGTCATTTTGCCGAATTCCTTGACGAATTGTCGAGACAAATTTACAAGCTTCGACGAAGCGTGGATGGGGCTTTGGCGATCTTCAGCCCGTGATCACAGCGCCGACTTGCCCATCTGATTGGCCAGTTCACGCAGGCTGGCGGTAAGCGCTTCGATTTGCTTTTGCTGTTGTGCTACACCCGCTTTCAACCGCTCCACCTCGTTATGTTCTTTCAAGAACTCGTTTAGTAACATCGCGTTGACCGCGTCATAACGGACCGTCATTGCCTTGCCGCTCTCATCGCGCACCACCAGATCAGGATTCATCTTCTCTACCTCTTCGGCGATGAGGCCGAATTGCGGGATGTGATCGGGATCTAGCTCTTCCTTATATCGAAAAGTGACTGGCTTAAGTGCCAGGATAGGTTCACTCGCTTTGTCCATCGGCTTGATTGCTTCCTTCTAGCGTGCCGAGGAGAGGACCGTGCCGAGCTTGCCGGCGGAATCGATCTTCACCGCAACGCCACTGGCACTGGCCACGCCTTTGCTGTAGATGCCGGCGATATAGGTGGTAGTCTGTGTGCCGTTTTTGCCAATGCGGATCTTGTTGGCATCGCCCGCTGCGCCGACCACGCCCGCGCCGATCATGATGTTGTTACTGCCGGCTGGGCAAACCAGAGAGTCTTATCTCTTTTGTGACGGATAGATTGGGGCATGACCGTCGTTACGCCATCGATTCCTCCTTCAGTCAGCGTGAGTTGAACTGGAAACCGCGCCACAATTTCGAGGAAGGCCTGGCCGAAACGATCCAGTGGTATATCGACAATCAATCGTGGTGGCAGCCGTTGCTTGAGCGCGCGGGGCGGTACTAACAAGGTGGTGGTTGGTGATCGTGATCAGGCCCTTAACTATTAGCCGTCGGCGGCGAAGCATCAGCAGCATCAACTGATCGCTCAGTGGCCGACCGATGAACTTATGAGCACGTTGCGCGTGCTTTGCTCGATCGCGGGACTACGTCAGCTAACGATATTTGGATGGAACTGTGGTGCTAGTTCACTCCGTACGCTTCCACCAACGCGTTACCAATGGTGTTGTTTACTCCGCCGAGAATGGCGGTGTAGTTGCCCGGTGCCAGAGTAACAAGAATAGCTGACTCAGCTGCATTGGGTGGTGCGAGCCCACTTGTGATTATGGCCTGCTTATTTGCAGCGCTACCCCAGTTATCGTTGCTAACCAAAAGAACGCCGTTGGCATCACGAAGATCCAGTACCGGGTTCGCGAGCACGTTTGGAACGTTGAAAGGAGCCTGGCCTAGTGTTGGACCGAGTCCGCGGATGATCACATCTTTGTTGGCTGGCCCTTTTACAATAATGCCGGCAATCAAAACCTTGTCCCCGGTTTGAACGAAACCACGAGTCGAAATGTTGCCGAGCTCACTGGCGCTGCCTCCGTCGAAATCGTAGCACTCCACCAGAGCGACTCCAGTCGAGTTATTCACTCCGCGCACAATGACGGTGTAATTGCCGGGAGCGAGCGTGGTGAGAATCGCACACTCTGCCGAATTCGGCGGGGCAAAACCAGATGCGGTGATCTGGGCCGCATTGGAAGCAGTTGCCCAATTGTCGTTAGAAGCAATGAGACTACCATTGCCCGCATGCAATTCAAGGACTGGATCCGGCAGAGCGCCAGGCAGATTGAAGGGTGCCTGTCCAAGGGTAGGCCCAAGCGCGCGCAGCAACACCTGTTTTGGTTTGGCGCCTTTGATGATAAATCCGCCGATCATGACGTTAGCGCCCGTGCCGACAAAGCCGCGCGTGGAGATATTGCCCAGCAAACGTGGCACAGTGGTATCAGGCGCGTAAGCGTGTCCGGTATCCGCCGTGAAGGAGACGCCAGGCGGACCTTGCACGTAGACCGTAGTATCGGCATCGAATTGTCCTTGTACCTCCTGGTAGAATGGATTGACGCCCGGTATTTGGCCATCGAGGCCCGCATAACCGATGCCGTCGATGCTGTACACAGCAGTGAGATCGACACGATGACCGACAGCGCTGTTGAAAGGAATAACGGTAATCTGATTTTCGAAGAAAAGTGCGTCGTCAATGTGAGCGAGCGAGTTCTCGTCAAATAGATTCACGTATCCGTTGGAATTGGCGCCGGAGAAGTAATCGTTGTAGTGAGGGTTGTTTGAACCCAAACCAGCTGGTTCGCTGACCGAGCCGCCGCCCCGATTGATAATGATAAAACGCATTGTGACCGGACTACCGGCAGGCAGCGTGCCGGAGTTTACGATTCCACTGTCGTTAAACGTCAGGCGCATGTGCGAGACCAATTCGGAATGTCCGTAGTTATAGACGGTGCCGGACTGAGTAGCGATGGACTCGGGCTTCGCCTGAAGCAGAAACGAGAAAGAACCGCCGAGGCTGCCGAAATTGGCAGTGCCATTGCCGTTCAGCGTAGCGACAAAATCAAAGCTATGCGATGCGTCGACTTGCTCGATCCGTTGCCCGTTGGCCGAGATACTGACTTTCAACCCACCGTTAGGATCCACGGTGGTCAGAGGCGTCAGGTTGGTCCGGCCAAATGGACCTGAGGACGGTGACAATCCATCGAAGCCGCTTCCGGTAGCATCGAGACTCGGAGCGGCGAACGCCGAGCCGGACGAAACTGCCAACAGCGCGGCAAGCAATTTAATTACCCTGGTTTTCATCTAATGGTGCTCCTGTATTGCAACGCGCAAACAGAGGACTAAAGGCGCCATCTTTATTGGCCTCGCGGTAGCCACGGCCTGGTGACAGGCGCGTGGCTACAAATGTTCTCGTCTGCTCGTTCGCCGTCAGTTGCAGTTCTGGCTTGCTCATCTCAACTTTGGCGTTCACCTTTTGCAGGCCGGCGGAAAGAGCTTCCACCTGTTTCTGCAATTGCGCGATGGCCGCAGCCTGTTGCTCCACCTTGTGATGTTCCTTCAGAAACTCATTGAGCAACATCGCATTAACGGCATCGTAACGGACCGTCATCACCTTGCCGTCCTCGTCGCGCACGACCAGGTCGGGATTAACCTTTTCTACTTCTTCTGCGATCAAACCGAACTGCGGAACGTGATCGGGATCGAGCTCTTCCCTATAGCGAAAACTGACTGGCTTCAGTGCCAGGATAGCTTCGCTGGTTTTGTCCATCGGTTTGATGTCATCCTTGTAGCGGGCGGATGACTGGACCGTCCCGAGCTGGCCGCTGGAGTTGATGTATACCGCTGTGCTGTTGCTTACGGTTTTACCAGAGATGCCGCCAATGAACGTCTTTGTTTGGGTAGTCGTACCAATCCGGGTGATGTTGGCATCGGCACTATTGCCGAGAACACTGGCGCCGATGTAGATGTTGTTGCTTCCACCGCCCAGGTTTAGCCCTGCCTGGTAGCCCACAGCGACGTTGTTGCCGCCGGTCGTATTCTGTTCCAGCGCCTTAAACCCAATCGCCGTATTATTCTGTCCGTTGTTGTGGTAGAGGGCGTTAACGCCTGTGGCAGTGTTCTGGTTACCGGTCGCGTTTTGTCGTAGCGCACTTACCCCAACACCGGTATTGTAGCCGCCTGCTCGATTACTATAGAGCGCCTGCCAACCATCGGCCACGTTTCCTCCGCCGCTGGTAAGGGTATAAAGTGACTGAAAGCCTGTTGCAGTGTTGTAGCTGCCGGTTCCGTTGTTGTACGCGCCGCCGTACATCGCCTCCGCCCCGGCAGCCGTGTTTTGCACGCCGTTAGTGTTGTTGTTTAGTGCGCCATAACCAACTGCTGCGTTCGACACTCCGGTAGTGTTGTGGGACAGGGCGGACGAACCGAAGGCAGCGAGACTAGTTCCGGTCATATTATAACGCAAAGCACTGTAACCAGTGGCGGTATTGTTGTTGCCAGTCGTGTTCGTGTACAACGCCCGGCCGCCAGTGGCAGTGTTGAAGTCCCCGGTATTCTCGTGGAGCGCGGTAGTACCAATTGCGGTATTAAAGTTGGCAGACACATTGCGAAACAGCGCTTCCTCACCCACAGCCACGTTATTGCTACCGGTCTGGTTATAATAAAAGGCGTTTGCGCCAGTAGCGGTGTTATTGAAACCAGAAGTGTTGTTGGTCATCGCCGCTGTGCCAGTCGCAGTATTAAGTGTGCCGCTCGTATTGGTAAACAGCGCATTATACCCAACAGCGGTGTTATAGCCTGAATTGTTGTTGTTCAGCGCTCGATATCCAATCGCGGTATTTCCACCGCCGGAAATATTGTTGTAAAGCGTCCCCCACCCGAGAGCCGTATTATAGTCGGCGCCTTCATTTGTCAGGAGGCTATAAGCACCGACAGCCGTGTTAAATGAACCAATGCCGTCGTCGGTTAACGCGGCGTAACCGATGCCCGTATTGTCATGCCCGGTCGTAGTCGAGTCCAAGGCTGCAGCGCCGTCGGCCGTGTTTTGTTTACCGATGTCGGCTGCTTTCGCTACAGCAGGTAATGCCAGGCAAACTAGCGCGATGACTAGCGAGCTGAATGAATAGCACGGGCGTGCCGCGTTACTGTTCCGTGAAGAG
>Ga0209375_1001179_pt1 | contig 20012 bp, 18 predicted proteins | sample GraSoiAngelo_131_FD_185888 | JGI IMG/M metagenome (GOLD analysis project Ga0209375, IMG submission 185888) | Grasslands soil microbial communities from the Angelo Coastal Reserve, California, USA - 14_0929_02_30cm (SPAdes) (version 2) | ecosystem: Environmental > Terrestrial > Soil > Grasslands ... | reverse complement strand
ACGGAAGGCGTCGCCGGAAGCGCGGCGATCGGGCTGTGGGGGACGATCGTATTCAGCGTGATCGACATCGCGCTGTTCCGTCCGTTGCGGGCCTACCCGTGGACGTGGGATGCCGTCGGTGGCGGCGGCACCTGGTGGTACCTGCCGATCTGGTGGATGCTGGGCACGTACCTCGCCTGGTTGGGCGGGATGCTGTGGGCGACCCGGCAGGCCCGCGGGGAGGTGTCCGTCGGCCGGGTCGCGCTCCCGGTCGTCGCCGGAGCGATCGTGCTCGCCGCCGTCGCGATGCTCGCCAGGCTCGGTGTCCTTCTGCCCGTTGCGGCGGGCGGCGGCTTCGCGATCACCCTCACGGGGCTCGCGGTCGCCGGCATCGCGCGCAAAGGGTAGCGGGGCGGGGGCGGGGAGGGGCGCACCGTGCCCCGCTGGCTGGCCCATCTGCTCGTCGTCGTGGGATGGCTCCTCACGCCGGTCGTGGCCTGGGGAGCTTCGTTTTTGGGACTGTGGCTCGGGGCGCTCGTGGCGATCCGCTTTCACAGCCCCGCCGCGATGCTGGGCGCCGCCGGGGCCCTGGGCCTGGTGTGCGGTTTCGCCACCTTATGGGTGTGGGTGCACTTGATGCGCCGTGTGCCCCACCTGCTGTCGCACCTCATGGCTCCGCGGGCCTCCGAGCAGCACGACGCGCTCCCCGCCGCCGACTGACATGCGGCCCCTCGCGCTGCTGCTCGTGCTTCCCGCGGTCCTCTCGGCGCAGGGCCGCGAATACGAATTCCACCTCGGGCGCTGGGGCGGCGGCAACAGAGCCGTGAGCTACGAGTTCCGCACCAGCCAGCCCCTGTTCGGCTCGGTCACTCACGGCTTCGGGGTCAGCGCGCTCATCAACGACAGCCTCGGCCGGCGGCGCGCGTTCTACGGCATGGGCTACGAGCTCCAGGCGCTGCGGCGCCGCGGCGCCTTCGGCCCCTACGCTCTGCTCGCCCTCGAGCTCGGGCTCTCGACTGATACCGCGCGCCAAGAGCTCGGCGCCCAGTGGAGCGCCGGTGGCGGGCTGGAGTGGCGCCCGGTCTCGCGCCTCGCCGTGGGCGCCGAAGCCCGCTATCGCGTCGAGGATCGCGGACCGCGCGGATTCTGGCGGCCTGGCGGTGCGCGTAAAGGAGTGAGTGTGGCGATGGGGGTGTCGCTCACGCTCGGGCGAGTGGCGAGCCGGAGTGGGGGCGGGGAGGGCGGGGGCGGACGGAGCTGGCCAAGCGCTTCGCTGCCGCCCGCGGAAGCCCACACACTGGTCACCGGCAACGCCGCCGACGTTGTCCGGACAGCCCTGGACGCGATCGGCAGCCCGTACCAGTGGGGCGGTACGGCGGCGAACGGGTTCGACTGCTCAGGACTGATTCAGTACGCCTACGGCCAGCACGGCGTCCGTGTCCCCCGCATGAGCCGCGACCAGGCGACGGCGGGCACGGACGTGACCCCGGTGGTGGAGGCCCTGCAGCCGGGCGACATCCTGCTGTTCTCAGCGCAGCCGGGCGGCGGCGTCACCCACGTGGGGATGTACGTCGGGGAGAGCAAGTTCATCCACAGCTCCAGCACCGGCGTAAAGCTCTCGCGGCTCGACCCGCATGATCCGGAAGGGGCGTATTGGATCTCGAGGTGGGTGGGGGCGCGCCGGATCATGCAATGACGCCTCACGTTGCACGACGTCACGTTGCCCGAAGGCTGGGAGGCTGGGCCGTTCAGCGTGCCGTCGTGCCGTCGTGTGTCTTGTTGATGGGCTGCGCCTCGTCAGGCTCCTATCGCGTCGCCGGCCAGCTCAAGGCGTACGAGATCCTGGTTCCCGGCCGCGATTCGATCAGCGCGCACGTGGCCGCCGCTTTCGGGCGGCGGGGGTTCCGGGTGCGCGCTGTGGTGCGGGGAGGCAGCCGCCCGACCCTAGCCTACGTGGCCTTCTGGTTCAGCGAGCCGGGGGCTGGCGGGGAGGGACCTCGGTATTACGCCCGCTTGGCGGACACCCGCACCGGGGGTATTGTCGCCGCCGCCACGGTGGCGTTGGACTCCCTAGGGTCGACCCTCAAATCCCGCGTGGATTCTCTGGTTACCCTGCTGACCGCCCCGCTCCCGCCCACCCCTTGACAATCGAGCGCCGCCAGGGGAAACTATAGGCTGTCGTTAGCACTTCTCTACTGAGAGTGCTAACAACGCATGAACGTAAGGACTTATAGGCCACGGAGGAGCAGAGTCATGGCAACCACAACGGCGAGCAAGACGAAGACCAAGGTCTTTCCGCTGGCTGACCGAGTGGTGATCAAGCCGCTCGAGGAAACGGAGACCATGAAGGGCGGGCTCTACATCCCGGATACGGCGAAGGAGAAGCCGATCCAGGGTGAGGTAGTCGCCGTTGGTCCCGGCCGGCGCGAGAAGGGCGAAACGGTTCCGATGGAGCTCAAAGTCGGCGATCGGGTGATCTACGGGAAATACAGTGGCACCCAGGTCGATCTCGACGGCGAGGAGTACATCATCATCAAAGAAGCGGACGTTCTGGCCAAGGTCGGCTGAGCGTCTTTTTCCGGAGGACGAAGCAATGGCTGCGAAATACCTGGAGTTCAACGTCGAGGCCCGTGCCCGCCTGAAGCGCGGCGTGGACAAGCTGGCCGACGCCGTGAAGGTCACGTTGGGACCCAAGGGTCGCAACGTGGTCATCGACAAGAAATTCGGCAATCCGACCGTCACCAAGGACGGGGTCACGGTCGCGAAGGAGATCGAGCTCGAAGACGAGATCGAGAACATGGGCGCCCAGATGGTGAAGGAAGTGGCGACCAAGACCTCCGACCTCGCCGGCGACGGCACCACGACCGCCACGGTCCTGGCGCAGGCCATCTTCCGGGAAGGTCTGAAGTCGGTTACGGCCGGGGCGAACCCGATGTCGCTGAAGCGCGGCATCGAGAAGGCCGTCGAGACCGTCGTACAGGAGCTCAAGAAGCTCTCGATGCCGTCGTCGGGCCGGAAGGAGATCAAACAGGTCGCCGCGATCTCGGCGAACGGCGATGAGGACATCGGTGAGAAGATCGCCGAAGCGATGGAGAAGGTCGGCAAGGATGGCGTGATCACGGTCGAGGAGGCGAAAGGCCTCGAGACCACGCTGGAGACTGTGGACGGCATGCAGTTCGACCGCGGCTACCTGTCGCCCTACTTCGTCACCGACCCGGAGAAGATGGAGGCGGTGCTCGAAGACGCCTACGTCCTGATCCACGACAAGAAGATCTCCTCGATGAAGGATCTGCTCCCCATCCTCGAGAAGGTGGCGCAGGCCGGTCGGCCGTTGCTGATCGTCGCCGAGGATGTCGAGGGCGAGGCGCTGGCGACGCTGGTGGTCAACAAGCTGCGCGGCACGCTCAAGGTGTGCGCGGTCAAGGCCCCCGGCTTCGGGGATCGCCGCAAGGAGATGTTGATCGACATCGAGGTGATCACCGGCGGCAAGGTCATCGCCGAAGAGAAGGGGATGAAGCTCGAGAACACCGTCCTCGGGGATCTCGGGCAGGCCAAGCGCATCGTCGTCGACAAGGACAACACCACGATCGTGGACGGCAAGGGCAAGCAGCAGGAGATCCAGGGCAGGATCAGCGAGATCAAGGCCGCGATCGAGAAGTCCACGTCGGATTACGACAAGGAAAAGCTGCAGGAGCGGCTGGCGAAGCTGGCCGGCGGCGTCGCGGTGATCAACGTGGGCGCGGCTACCGAGACCGAGATGAAGGAGAAGAAGGCGCGCGTGGAGGATGCCTTGCACGCGACGCGCGCCGCAGTCGAGGAGGGCATCGTCCCGGGCGGCGGCGTCGCGCTGCTGTGGTGCCAGAAGGCGCTCGATAAGACCAAGGGCTCCGATGACGACGAGAAGATCGGCGTCGAGATCGTGCGGCGCTCGCTCGAGGAGCCGATCCGCATGATCGTCCAGAACGCGGGCGCCGAAGGGGCGGTCGTGGTCGGACGCGTGCGGGAGTCCAAGGACAAGAACTTCGGCTACAACGCCCAAACCGATGCGTTCGAAGACCTGGTCGCGGCCGGCGTCATCGATCCGACCAAGGTGACGCGGACGGCGTTGCAGAATGCCGCGTCGATCGCGGGGCTGCTCCTCACCACAGAGTGCGTGGTCGTGGAGAAGAAGGAGAAGGAGAAGACCCCCGCGATGCCCGGTGGCGGCATGGGCGGGATGTACTAACACCAGACGCACAGACGCACAGATGCAGAGGCGCCAAGGGGTTTTCCTCTTGGCGCTTTTGTATTTGTGACCCTCATCCTAGCCGCGAGCGCTACCTTGGACCGATGACGGCACCACCCGGCTCACCTTCCACGCCCCCGCCCCCCCAGAAGGCGGCGCTCTCTCGCGAGCTGGGTGATTTCCTGATCGAGCTGTCCATCGCCCTGCACAAGCACGCGATGTACCCGGAGGGTCATCCCTCGCTCGCGCCTGCAGCCGCAGGTGTGGTGCGGCGCGGGGAGGCCCTGCTGCAGGAGCGCCCGACGCTCTCGCTCGGCGTGGCCCGCAACCAGCTCATCATCGAGGGGGTCGCGACCGACCCCAGGCATCCGGTGCTGGCCGAGCTGGCCGGGCGCCTGCATCGCCATCACCTGGGGGCCGCGACGTTCTCCCGCGGGGTCACGGCCGAAGAAGTGGGCGAGGTCCTCAGGACCCTCGCCGTCGAGGCCGATCGCACAGCACAACCGTTGGGGCTCGGGAATCCTGAGCGCCTCCGGGCGTGGCCGCACGTGCGTCTCCACTCCCTGACGTACGAGCGCCTCGAGCTGCTCGACCCGGCCAAGGAGGCGCCGCCGGACGGCACCGAACCCCAAGGCGCTCGCGTGCGGTCGGCCCAACTGTGGCTGGGGCTCGCGCGGGCGGCGCTCGCGGGGCAGCTCGGCGCGGACGAGGCGCCGCCCACCACGCCCGCGGTGATCGCCCAGGCGATCGACGCGCATCCCAAGGCCGAGGGCTACGACCAGGTGATCGTCGGCTACTTGCTGCAGATCACCGAGGAGCTCAAGGCGGCGGGCGGCGCGGAGGCCGTGGAACTGCGGCGCCGGACCTCGCGCCTCATCCGGGCGATGAAGCCGGAGACGTTGCGGCGGCTCTTGGAGATGGGGGGAGACTTCGCCCAGCGTCAACGGTTCGCCCTGGACGCTACGCACGGCATGGCCGTGGACGCCGTGCTCGAGATCGTGCGCGCCGCGGCGGACACCTCCAACCAGAGCATCTCCCACTCGCTCGCGCGGATGCTCTCGAAGCTGGCCGCGCACGCCGAGCAGGGTGGCGCGGCCGCCGCGGAGGACCCGGAGCTCCGCGCCGCCGCCGTCCCGCGCCGCCCGCCGCCGTCCATGAGCGACCCCGCCCGCTTTCTCGGCGTCTTCGCGCAGGCCCTCGCCGGGATGTCGCTCTACACCGCCGGCCATCCGGCGCGCGAGCGGGGGATCGACGCCGCGTATCGGGAGCTGGCGGACCTGCAGCGCGACACGCCGCGTCCCCTGTTCACGTTTCTCGGCGACGAGGTCGTGTACGGCCGTCTCCCCTTGCGCGAGATGAAGGGCTGGGATTGGTCGCCGCGGCTCGCCAATGCCGGCATCCAGCGGCTCGGATTCGAGGAGCAGGTGAGCCGCGAGGAGTTCGAGGCGTACCTCGAGGAGGTGCTGGCCCGGCTCACGCTCTCGGTGATCGACACCAGCGAGGCGCGGCAGCTGCGCCGCCCCAGCATCCGCTTCGGCGCCGTGGGCATCCGCGGCGAGCAGGAATTGCCGACAGAAGAGGCGCTGCCCACCGCGACGATCGCCTTCTCCCTCGGCGAGGAAGCGGACACCGTGCGCTGGATGCACGAAGAGGTGCAGGCGCGCGGCACGCTGCCGCTCGTCGAAGCCGAGGCCGTCGTCAGGTCCCTGGCGGTCGCGATGCACGGCGACCGCCAGATGCTCATGCCGCTCCTGCAACTCAAGGAATTCGACCAATACACGACGACCCACTCGATGAACGTCGCGGTCCTCAGCATGGCGCTCGCGGAATACCTCGGGATGAGCGGCGGGGACGTGCGGGCGTTCGGGGTGGCCGGCCTCCTCCATGATCTCGGCAAGGTGCGCGTGCCGCTGGAGATCCTGACCAAACCGGGGAAGCTCACCCCGGAGGAGCGCACGGTGATGCAGACGCACCCTGCCGAAGGCGCCCGGATCATTCTGGCCTCCGAGGAGCAGCTCGACCTGGCCGCCGTCGTCGCCTACGAGCATCACATCCTGCTGAACGGCGGGGGCTATCCCACCGTCCACTACCCCCGGCACTGTCACCGCGCCAGCAAGCTGGTCCACGTCACCGACGTCTACGACGCACTGCGCACCAAGCGGCCCTACCGCGACGCCTGGCCGCTGGAGCGGGTCCTCGCCTATCTCGACGAGGAGGCGGGGCGGGAGTTCGACCCCGAGCTGGTCCGCGCGTTCACGGCGATGATGCGGAAATGGGACTCCCAGGTCGCCGTGCTGACCGACGAGCGGGCCCCGCTGCCCGCGCCAGGATCAGGCCCGACGGCGTCGGGGTAGCAAGATCGAGGTATACTTCCTCTCCCATGACCCGTTTCGCGCTCGTCGTCGTCCTCGCCGTCACCGCCGCCGGCGTCGTCCCGGCGGCGGCCCAGACCGCCCACCACTCCCGCCTCGAGGGGGACTGGCTGGCCCGCGCGGGCGACGAGCTGCGGCACATCATGGTGCGCAGCGACAGCTCGGCGCAGTTCGGCGACCAGGTCGCGCGCTGGCGTGTGGTGGGGGACAGCCTGTGGATCACGCTCGGGGACGGCGTGTGGCAGGTCTACGGGATGACGGTGCAAAGCGACCAGCTCACGCTCTCGGGGGGGGATCTCGAGAAGCCCGTTACCCTGAAGCGAGTGGGTCCAGCGACGCCCCGCCCCGATTCGCTCGTCGTTCCCAAGCCGCCGGCGCCTACCGAACGCGCGTGGGAGTGAGGACCTAGGGCAGTTCCCGCATGTCGGCGATGCGCCAGCCGTTGGAAGTCTTCGTAAAGCGCATCGCCATCTTGGGCCGCAGCTCCCGCTGCGACCCCCCCGCCGCCGGCACGAACTTGTAGAGCGCCTGGACCGCGGCGGTCGCGGAGCCGCCGCGCACGACGAGGTGGGCGGTGGTGAACCGGGCGGTCAGCCCCTGGGCGGTGCGGAACAGATCCTGCCAGCCGCGCGCATCCTTGTCGGTCAAGGGCGCCGCGAACAGGGCGCGCAGGTTCGTGAGGCGCTCGGTCTCGACGGCGCGCCCCAGGTCCTCGAGCAGCGTCGCTACCGCCCGCTGCGGGTCCGCCGGTTGGACGCTGGGGGGGGCGAGGCCCGCCGCGACGACGATGTTCTCGGCCTCCTGCGCCGCGAGCCGCGCGAGGTTGTAATCCATGCCTTTGATGAGCGAGTCGGCGCGGGTCAGGGCCGCCGTGGCGCGGGTGCGCTGTGGGCCCGTCGGCAGCGCGATGACCACGGCCTTGGCCCGGTCGTAGACGTGCGTCGCGTCGGCCCGCAGCGAATCGACTTCGCGGCGGGCGCGGCGGAACTGGTCGAGCGCGACCGCGTACGCGGCAGTCGCGCGCGAGACCGCGCCGCCGTTCACCGCCTGCTCCGCCCCCTGCAGCATCGTCTCTCCCACCAGCCAGGATGACACGTTGTTCTTCAGCGCGCCGGCCGCCTCGGCCCGCGTGCGGGCCGAGAAGACCGAGTCGCGCATCGAAGCGAGCGCGAGGTTCAGGACGACGGGCCCCGGTGCGCCCACCGTGACGGGACCGCCCGGCGACTCGGGTGGGGGGCTGCTGTGGGAGGTCAGGGAGAAATACGCCAGGACACTGACGACCGCAGCGAGCGAACCGAGCGTCAGCAGGCGCGCGCGCAGCGAGGCGGGTCGGGCGAGCCGGAGGATCGCCGCGGGGATGGGCGTCCACCGGCCCACTAGGCGCTGGGTCGTGGTCTCCCCGGCGCCGGACAGCGCGGCCCGGATCGCCACCAGCGTCGTGCGCATCTCGCGCGCGCTGCCGTAGCGGTCCTCCGGGACTTTGTTCATGGCCTTGTACACGACGCGCTCGAGCGACGCCGGGATCGACGGCGCGACGCTGCGCAGTGGCTTGGGGTCGCTCGTAAGCACCTGGTAGAGCACCCCATGGATGGACTCGCCCTCGAACGGCTTCTGGTAGGCGAGCAGCTCGTACAGCAGGCACCCGACCGCGAACACGTCCGTGACGGCCGAGATCGGACCGTTGGTGATCTGCTCCGGGGCCATGTACGTGGGCGTCCCGACGATCGCGCCCGAGCCTGTGACCTCGGCCGACTGCAACCGCGCGATGCCGAAGTCCATGATCTTCACGCGCCCATCGTTCGCGATGCGCACGTTGGCGGGTTTGATGTCCCGATGGATCACGCCGCGGTCGTGCGCGTACGCGAGTCCCTGGAGCACCTCGATCACAATGTCCAGCTTGCGCTCGAGCGCGAGCGGATCGCGGCCGCCGATCGACTCGCTCAGGTCCTTGCCCTCGATCAGCTCCATCGCGATGAACAGCTGCCCCTCGGCTTCACCGAGGTCGTACACGGTGATGATGTTGGGGTGCTGCAGGGCGGCGGCCGCCCGGGCCTCGCGCAGAAACCGCTCGCGCATGTCGTTCGTCTTGCCGAACTTGGATCCGAGGAGCTTCAAGGCCACGTAGCGGCGCAACACCGAGTCGTACGCCTTCCACACGATGCCCATCGCGCCCTCGCCGAGGGGCTCGTGCAGCTCGAACTTGCCGAGCCGGCGATACTGTTGGCCGGGGCTCACGGGCTCACCGTGTGCACCAGTCGTACACCCGGCCGAGGCTGGCCCGGGTCGCCTCGTCCACCGGCACGTCGCGCCGCGGCAGCACACGCTCGGCGATGCGCAGGAAGCCGTCCCGCGTCATCCGCTCCCGCCCGGTGCCGCCCCAGGCGAAGGGCGCGACGTACTTCGGCGTCCGCACCGCGTCGAAAAAATTCGCCCCGGCGCCGACGATGGTCCCCGTGCCGAGCAGGGTGCCGATGGCGGTCTTCGCGTGATCGCCGAGCAGCGTGCCGAGGTGCAGGAGTCCGGTCTCGATCGTCGTGCCGGCGGCGTCCAGCCGCACCGGGCCGTAAGTGTTCTTCAGGTCGGACGTGATGGTGCCGGCCCCGAGATTCACCCACCGGCCGATCACCGAGTGCCCCACGAACCCGTCGTGAGCCTTGTTGGCGTACCCGAGAAATACGCAATGCGACACCTCGCCGCGGACCTTGCAGTGCGGCCCGATCGCCGAGGCGCGGATCGGCCCGCCGAGCAGCTGCGTGTTCGCCCCCGCCCACAGCGGGCCCTCGAGCCGGGTACCGGCGCGGACCTCGACCCCGCTTTCGAGGACGATGGGCCCCGCGCTGGTGTCGAACACCGCGCCGGGCTCGACCGCCGCTTCCCGTAACACCACTGCGGCGGCGTCGCCCACCACCGTCGATCCGCGCGGGATGGGATCGCTGTCGCCGACGAGCGGGAGCAGATCGTCGCGCAGCAGCGTTTCGAGTGCGCGGACGCAGTCATGGACGCCGTGCAGCACGAGCCCTTCAACCTCGACCGGCCGGGCCTCGGGCCGGGGGCCCTCCCAGGAGCCGCCGGCCGGCACGCCCCAGCCGACGGTGATCCCGCGGCAGACGAGCCGGAACGCCTCGGCCGGCAGCGCGGGCGCGAGGCCGCGGGGCGCGAACGTCGACGAGCCGATGACGGCCGGCCCCCGCACGGCGTGCCGCGCAATCACGGGCGGCACCCCCGCTTCGGCGAAGTCGGTGAGGTGAGGGAGGGCGAAAATCTCGGCGGTCTCCGTTCCGACGAACGTTTCCCAGCGCTCGCGCACGAGGTGGGCGCCGGCGCGCAGCTCGGCGAGCGGCCGCACCCCGGCAAAGGGGATCCACCCCGGCGAGGGATCGGGATCGAGGAGGTAGAGGGTGAGGGTCACAGGCGTTGCACCAGCAGCTTGAGCCGTTCGGCCTGGCCCGTCGGCATGACGAGGGTATGGCCGTTGGCGCGCACCACGACCATGGCCTTGACGCCCGTCACCGCAAAGTGCTCGCCCTCCGCCCAGATGACACAGTCCTCCACGTCGTCGCCTAGCGTCACGTTGCCGATCACGACGTTGCCGCGGGGATCGGGCCGCCGCACGCGCCGTAGCGCGTCCCACGACCCGATGTCGTCCCAGGCGAACGCACCGACTACGACCGCCAGGCGCGGGCTGCGCTCCAGGACGGCCACATCTACCGCGACGGCCTTCGCCGCGGCGAAAAACCCGGCCGCGTCTCCGGCCGCGAGCGCGGGCCACGCCCGTTTGAGCTCCTGCGCGTACGCGCCGGCCTCGCCGAGGAACCGCGGCACCCCCCAGGCGAACAGGCCCGTGTTCCACAGCGCGCCGCGCCGCCGCAGCAGGGCCGCGCGGCCGGCCGTCGGCTTCTCGACGAAGCGCCGCACGGCGCGAGCGCTCCCCAGCGGTTTGCCGGGCACGATGTATCCGTACCCCGTCTCGTTGCGCGTCGGCTTCACGCCCACGGTCACCAGCACGTCGTGCTCGCGGGCGACCCCCAACGCCTGCGTCGCCGCGGCCCGGAAGGCGTGGTCGTCTTCGATCGCCCAGTCCGCGTGCAGCGACACCATCTGCGCGCCCGGATCCGCCTTGCCGATGCGATGGGCGGCCCACACCAGCGCGGGGGCGGTGGACGCCGCGCGCGGTTCGGCGAACACGTTGGCGCGGGGCACCTCGGGCACGAGGGCGGCGACCTGATCCACCAGGAACGGGCCGGTCAGGATGAGAATGCGCTCGGGAGGGACCAAGCCCCGGAGACGCGCCACCGCTTGCGCGAGCAGCGGCCGGTCGCCGGCCAGCGGCAGCAGCTGCTTGGGGCGCTCCGGTGTGGACAGCGGCCAGAACCGCGTGCCCGACCCGCCCGCAAGAATCGCTGCCCACACGCTCACGGCGCCGTCTCCGCCGCGTCCGAGTCGCCGAGCATCTCGGCGAGCTGGGCGGTGAGCTTGCTCGGGCTGAACGGCTTGGTGAGGACGGCGGCCCCGAGCCGCCGCAGCTCGGCGAGCACGCGGTCTTCGCCCTCGGCCGTGAGCACGACGACGGGCAGCGCGGCTCCGGCCGCCTGCCGGCGCAGCTCGCGCAGCAGGTCTACGCCCGAGCCGTCGGGGAGGTGGAGGTCGAGCAGCAAGGCGTCGGGGAGGGAGTCCGAAAGCGCTGCACGAGCGTCGGCGAGCGTGCGGGCGAGGATCACGTCGAACCCGACCGCCTCTAACCGGGGTTGGAGGACCAGGCCGACGTATGGTTCGTCGTCCACTAAAAGAAGCCGTCGGGCCACCGGCGGCCTCCGGCTCAGAGCAGGCCGGCGATCGCCGACCGGTGCCGGCGAAGATCGAACAGCAGCCCACCGACGTTCGTCGCGGGCTGCACCAGCACGATGAGCAGGGCGTCGGCATTGAGGACGGCGACCACCGCCAGCCCGCGGCCGAATTCGAGCACGCCCGTGCCGAATTCGCCGCGGGCCGCGGCTTCACCAAGCTGGGCCATGGCGTTGATCACGGAGGGGAGCAGCGCGGCGACGCTTTCGGGATCCAGGCCGTTCGCCGCGCGGGCATCGATGGGCAGGCCGTCGCGGCCCACGACCACCACCGCCTCGACGCCGCTGCGCCGGCTCAGCGCCTCGACCACGTCACGGATGGTCGCCATAGTGGCGCCAACGTAGAGTCGGGGTGGGTGGAAGTCAAGCATTGACCGTGGGTTGACCCACTTGGACGCCGCCCAGTATCTTCCCCCGCACGCATGCGCGCCCCCCGTTTGCTCGTCGTGTTCGTCGTCGCCGCCCTCGCCGCGATCGCCGCTTGCGGCGACAACTCGCTGGGGCTGCCCGCGGCCCGATACAACAACGTGGTGGACTCGGTTTCGTTGTGGGCGTTGGACGGCACACCACTCACCACGCCGTCGGCGTACAGCATCTCCGGGCGCGTGGCGGTGCGCACCGACCAGACGACCGGGTTCGACTTCGCGTTCAACATCACGCCCTCCGGTGAGGCCGTGCTGTTGCCCACCGGCGCGCTGGGGTTGGGAAAAGCATCGGGGATCCTGCTCCCGGCCAAACCCTTCGATTCGATCACCGTCGCCCCGACGACGGGCTACCAGGACAGCACGGCTGTCGCGGTGGACAGCGGCGCGACCGCGGTGCTACGCTCGCGGCCCATTTCTTCGTGTGTGGTCGGCACGGTCTACTTGTACGCCAAGTTGCAGGTGCTGCGCGTCGATACGGTCGCGCGCCGGATTGACTACAACATTCTCGTCGACCAGAACTGCGGGTACCGCGGGCTCGAGCCCGGCATTCCCAAGCGGTAGTCCGGTGATCGACCTGAAGCAGCTGCGCTCGGCGCCTGACCAGGTGCGGGCCGCGCTCGCGCGCCGCAGCGACCCGGGCATCCTCGACCTCCTGGCGGAGTTACAGGAGCTCGACGGACGCCGTCGCGTGCTCGCGACGCAGCTCGACGGCCTCAAGGCCCAACGCAACGAGTACGCCAAGGCCGACGCCCAGCTCGTCAAGCAACACGGTAAACTCCCCGCCGAGATCGCCGAGCAGCGCCGCCGCCACGGTCTGCAGATCGCAACCCTCGAGGCCGAGCTCCGCAATATCGAGACCGTGCTCGAAGCGAAGGCGCTGTTCGTGCCCAACCTCCCGCTCGCGGACGTTCCCACGGGTGACGCGTCCGCCGCGCCGGTCGTCCGCACGTGGGGAACGCCCGCGCCGGCGGGAGGCACGCCGCACTGGGAGATCGCCGAGCGGCTGGGGATTCTCGACTTGAAGCGCGGCGCGAAGCTCTCCGGCTCCGGGTTCCCCGTGTTCGTCGGCGCCGGCGCGCGGCTGGTCCGCGGGCTCCTCGGCTTCATGCTCGACCTCCACACTCGGGAGCACGGATACGTCGAGTGCGCGCCGCCGTTCCTGGTGCGCCGCGAGATCATGCAAGGGACAGGGCAGCTCCCCAAGTTCGAGGAAGACGCCTACCGCACGGAGCCGGACGACCTGTTTCTCGTCCCGACGGCCGAAGTGCCGCTGACCAACCTGCTGCGCGATGAGATGCTCGACGGCGCGAGCCTGCCGCGCGCTTTCGTCGCGTATACGCCGTGCTTCCGGCGGGAGGCCGGCGCCGCGGGCAAGGACACGCGGGGTCTGCTGCGCGTGCACCAGTTCGACAAAGTCGAGCTGGTACGATTCTGTCGCCCGCAGGAGTCGGGAGCCGAGCACGAGAAGCTCGTGGGGCACGCCGAAGAGGTCCTGCGCCGCCTGGAGCTCCCGTACCGCGTCGTGTTGATCCCCGCGGGCGAGCTCGGATTCGCCAACGCCAAGCAGTACGACCTCGAAGTCTGGGCGCCGGCGGTCGGCGCTTGGCTCGAGGTCTCCAGCGCCAGCGTGTACACCGACTATCAGGCGCGCCGCGCCAACATCCGCTTCCGGCCAGCGCCGGGGGCGAAACCGGAGTTCGTGCATACGCTGAACGCGTCGGGGGTCGCGCTGCCGCGCACCATCGCGGCGTTGCTCGAGACGCGGCAGCAGCCGGACGGCTCGGTCAGTGTGCCGCCCGCCCTCGTCCCGTATCTGGGCACGGACCGCCTCACGCCCGCCGGTGCCAGTTAAGGAAGCGCTCCGCCGCGCGGGCCCGAGCGCCCTGATCGGGCTCGCACTGGTGTTCGGCGCGCTGTCCGTGGGCTATGCGTGGGGGGTGGCGCGGCACCTCAGGCAGGACGCGCGGGATATGAGCCGCCTCTTCGGTTACGTCTTCGGGGGTCTCTCCGACCCCCGCCCGGACGCCGGGACGGACGCGCTGCTGGAGCTTGCCGCGCAGATTCGCGCGTTGGGCATTCCCATCGTCGTCACCGACGCCGCCGGTCGCGTCGCCGCCCTCGACAACGTCCCCCCCGCCGTCGCGACCGATACGGCCGTGGTGCGCCGCTTCGTGGCGCGACTCGATGCGGTCAATGAGCCGATCGTCCAGCCGGGCGTCGGTACCATTCACTACGGGTCGGTCCCCATCGCGCGGCGGCTCGGCCGCCTCGCCGCGCTCCAGGGCGGCGTCTTGCTGTGCCTCGTCGCGCTGGTCGTGTGGGCGGTCCGCTCCCGTGTGGCCGCGGCCCGCGACCGGCTGTGGGTGGCGATGGCGCGTGAGTCCGCGCACCAGCTCGGCACGCCGCTGATGAGCCTCACCGGCTGGATCGCCTATCTGCGAGAGAACCCTGGCGTGCCGATCGGTGAGCTCGCCGACCACCTGGGGGCCGACGTCGAGCGGCTGGAGCGCGTGGCCAAGCGCTTCGAGCGCATCGGCCGCCCCCCGCGGCCCGAGCCGGTGGCGTTGGGGGCCGTGGCCGAGCGGGTCGTGCGCTATTTCCAGCAACGGCTGCCCACGCTCGCGAACCCGGTCACCTTGACGCTCCAGGCCGCGGGGCCGGGTCCTACCGTCGCGGGCGACCCGGTGTTGGTAGAATGGGCGCTGGAGGCGCTGGTCAAGAATGCGGTCGATGCCTTGAGCGGGCGGGGGGGCCGAGTGGAGGTCCGCGTGGAAGCGGGGAGCGATCGCGCCGCGGCTCGCGTCTCCGTGCGCGACGACGGGCCGGGGATCGCGGCGGCGGTGCGGGCCCAGCTGTTCGAGCCGGGCGTCAGCACCAAGCCGGGGGGGTGGGGGATGGGGCTCGCGCTGGCGCGGCGCATCGTCGAGCAGCAGCACGGCGGCCGGCTCCTCTACCACGGCGCGGGGCCGGGGACGACCTTCGTGATGGAGTTTCCGGCGACCTCGGCATGACCCTCGCGCTCAACGACGCCCAACGGGCCGCGGTCGAGCACCGCGGCGGGCCGCTGCTGGTGCTGGCGGGCGCCGGGTCGGGGAAGACGCGCGTGTTGACGGCGCGCATCGCCCACCTGATCCTGGCCCGCGGCGTGCGCGCCGACCGCATCTTCGCCGTCACCTTTACCAACAAGGCCGCGGAAGAGATGCGCGGGCGCGTCGCGACCCTGCTCGGGGCCGACCCGCGCGGGCTGTGGATCGGCACCTTCCATTCGCTCGCGGCACGCCTGCTGCGCCGCGAAGCTCCGCTGCTCGGCTTCAGCCCCAGCTATTCGATTTACGACTCGGAGGACTCCGAACAGCTGCTGGGCCGCATGCTGGAGCAGCGGGACCTCTCCGCCAAGACGTACCCGCCGCGGGCGCTGCATTCCCTCATCTCGGCAGCCAAGAACCGGATGATCTCGCCCGAGGTCTTCACCCGAGACGCCGACTCGGCGCTCGCGAAGGTCGCGGCCGACTGCTACCAGGAGCTCGGTCGGATCCTGCGGCAGGCCAACGCCATGGACTTCGACGACCTGCTGCTGCACCCGCTGACGCTGTTCGCGGCGCACCCCGAGCGGTTGGCGTGGTGGCAGCAACGCTTCGATCACGTGCTGGTGGACGAATTTCAGGACGTGAACGCCGCGCAGTACCAGATCGTCCAGCGGCTCGCCGCGCGGCACCGCAACCTCTGCGTCGTGGGCGACGACGACCAGGCGATCTACGGGTGGCGCGGCGCGGACGTGCGGCACATGCTCGCCTTCCGGGAGGATTTTCCCGAAAGCATCGTGGTCAAGCTGGAGCAGAACTATCGCTCTACCCAGATCGTGCTCGACGTCGCCAACGCGGTGATCGCCGAGAACGTGGCGCGCCTGGGCAAGACCCTGTTCACCGAGCGCAAAGGCGGCGACCCGGCGGTGGTGTGCGCGGCGGCCGACGAGCGCGACGAGGCGGAATGGCTCGCGGGCGAGTTCGCGCGGCTCGCGGCCGACCACGACCTGCCGTACGAAGGCATGGCGGTGCTGTACCGCACCAACGCCCAGTCGCGCCCGCTCGAAGAGGCGTTCCGGTTTCGCGGCATCCCGTACCGGCTCATCGGGGCGGTGAGCTTCTACGAGCGGCGGGAAGTCAAGGATTTGCTCGCGTACCTGCGACTGGTCGCCAACCCGGCCGACGATGGCGCCTGCTCCCGCATCGTAAACGTCCCGCGCCGCGGCCTGGGCGACGCTTCGCTCCACCTCCTCGGCCAGGCGGCCACCCGGTGGCGCAGGCCGCTGCTCGAGGTCGCGCGCGCGGCGGATCGCGTGGACGGCCTGCGGCCCAACCTCCGGGACGCGTTCCGGGAGTTCGCGGCTCTGATCGACCGGCTCCGCGAGTCCGTGAGCGCGGTCGATCCCGCCACCGCCCTGGAGACGATCATCGCGGTCACGGGCTACGACCAGTACCTGGCGGAGGAGGGCGTGGAGGGCGCCGAGCGGCTGGACAACGTGCGCGAGCTCGTCGCCGGGGCGGCGGGGTGGGCGGAGGTGGCTCAGGCAGGCGAGGAGGGCGATGGCTCGTTGATCGAGCGCTACCTCACGCAGGCCTCGCTGCTCGGCCCGACGGACGAAGCGGTCGGCGACCCGCGCGGCGTCACACTGCTCACGGCGCACATGGCCAAGGGGCTCGAGTGGCCCGTCGTCGCGCTCGCGGGACTCGAGGAGGGACTGTTCCCGCTCGCCCGCACGGCGGGGGAGCCGGGCGGGCTCGAGGAGGAGCGGCGACTGTGCTACGTGGGTCTCACGCGCGCGCGCGAAAGATTGTATCTCTCATGGGCCCGCACGCGGTACCGCTACGGGCGGTTGGAGTTGTCGCAGCCCTCGCGGTTCCTCGAAGCGGTGCCGTTTCACGCGGTGCACGAGCGGACCACGACGCCGGCGTGGCAACGGACGGCGCGGACGGCGCCCGCGCGACGGGTCGTCACCGAGTTCCTCGACACCGACGACTCGGAGGCCGAGCGGACGCAGGACGCGCCGCGCTATGTCGCCGGCGAGCGGGTGCGGCACCGCAAATTCGGCGCGGGCATCGTCCGCACCGTGTCGGGCGCAGGCCGGAACCTCAAGGTGACCGTCGACTTCGACGACCCGGATGTCGGAACGAAAAACCTGCTCGCGGCATATGCCGGCCTCGAGCGCGATTGGGAGAGTGCATGAGTATCAGCCGGGAAGAAGTGCTGCACATCGCGCGCCTCGCGGAGCTCGACGTCGTCGAGGAGGCGCTCCCCACCCTCGTCGAGCAGATGTCGCGGATCCTGGACTACGTCGCCCAGCTCAACCGGCTGCCGACCGGCGAGACGGCCCGGCCGTACGTCGCCGGCCCCGACGCCATCGCGCTGCGCGCCGACGAAGTGAAGCCCTGGCCGCTCGCGTTCGGGCCGAAACAGCTGGCCCCCGCCTTCCGTGACGGCTTCTTCGTGGTCCCGCGCCTCGAGGCGTTCGACGACGGAGGGGCGGCGTGACCGAGGCGACTGACGCCGTCCAAAGCGCGCGCGCCGCCGCCGACCGCATCGCCAAAGCCAAGCGCCTCAACGCGCTGCTCACGCCGATCAAAGAGCTGCGCAAGTCGCTCGTCCAGCAGGCGCAGACCGTGCACCCCGGAGGCGTCCTCTACGGCATGCCGGTCGCGATCAAGGACAACATCTGCACGCTCGAATTCGAGACGAGCTGCGGGTCCAAGATCCTCGAGGGCTACCGGTCCCCGTTCGACGCGACCGCCGTCGCGAAGCTGAAGGCGGCGGGGGCGCTCGTCGCCGGCAAGACCAACTGCGACGAGTTCGGCATGGGATCCTCCACCGAGCACTCGGCGTACGGCCGCACCATCCACCCGACCGAGAAGACCCGCGTCCCCGGCGGGTCCTCCGGAGGCTCGGCCGCTCTCGTGGCGGCCGGGGCCGTGCCGGCCGCCCTCGGCTCCGAGACGGGTGGGTCGGTGCGCCAGCCCGCCTCGTTCTGCGGGATCGTCGGGATCAAGCCGACGTACGGACGCGTGAGCCGCTACGGCCTCGTCGCCTTCGGCAGCTCGCTCGACCAGATCGGCGTCTTCGGCCGCAGCGTGCACGACGCGGCCCGCGTCCTGTCGGTCATCAGCGGCCGGGATCCCAAGGACGCGACGTGCGAGGGGCGCGACCCGCTGCGCCTCCCCACCGTGCCGGAGAACCTCGACGGTTTCGTGATCGGGATTCCCAAGGAGTACTTCCCGCCAGACCTGGATCCGGGGGTGCGCCGGGCGTGCGAGCGGGCGATCCGCGTTCTCAAGGAGCTGGGCGCCGCGGTCCGCGAGGTATCGCTGCCGCACACGCCGTATGCCGTCCCGACCTATTACATCGTCGCCCCCGCGGAAGCGTCGTCGAACCTGGCCCGCTACGACGGGGTGCGTTACGGCCCGCGCTTCGACGGCGCGCCCGACGTCGCCGCCCTGTACCGATCGACGCGGGGGCAGGGATTCGGGGCCGAAGTGCGGCGGCGCATCCTCATCGGGACCTACGTGCTCTCCTCGGGCTACTACGACGCTTACTACCGTAAGGCCCAGCAGGTGCGAGCGCTGCTCGCCCAGGACTTTCGGAACGTCTTCGACCGTGGCGTGGACCTGGTCTTCACGCCGACCACGCCGACCACCGCCTTCAAGGCGGGCGAGAAGCTCGCCGACCCGGTGCAGATGTACCTGTCCGACATTTTCGTGTGCACGGCGAACCTCGTCGGCCTGCCGGCGATGTCGGTGCCGATCGGGCGGGTGAAAGGCCTGCCGGTGGGGGGCCAGTTCATCGGGCAGACGTTCCTCGAGGACGAAATGCTCGAGGCGGCCTATGCGTTGGAGCGGGCGGTGCCGGCGGTGGAGGAGGCCTGATGGCCCCGACGCCGGCGTGGGAGACGGTGATCGGACTCGAGACCCACGTCCAGCTGCGCACGGTCTCGAAGATGTTCTGCGGGTGCTCGACCGCGTTCGGCGCGCCGCCCAACACGCAGGTTTGCCCGGTGTGTCTGGGGCTTCCGGGAGCACTCCCGGTGCCGAACGAAGCGGCCGTCCGGCTCGCGGTGCGCGCGGCGCTGGCGCTGGGGTGCGAGGTGCACGAGCGCAGCGTGTTCGCCCGCAAGAACTATTTCTATCCCGATCTCCCCAAGGGTTACCAGATCAGCCAGTTCGAGCAGCCGCTCGCCACCGCAGGGTCGCTCTCGTTCCTCTCCCCCGATCGCGGCGTGGTCACGGTGACCATCGGCCGGCTGCATGTCGAGGAGGACGCGGGGAAATCGCTGCACGACCGGTTCCCCAAGGCTACGGCCGTCGACTTGAACCGCTCCGGCGTCCCGCTGGTCGAGATCGTGACGGGCGCCGATGTGCGCTCGCCCGTCGAAGCGCGAGCGTACCTGCTCACCCTCAAGCAGGTGCTCGAGTACGCCGGCGTCTCCGACTGCGACATGGAGAAGGGCAGCCTCCGTGTCGACGCGAACCTGTCGGTGCGGCGCCCGGGCGAGACAGCGCTCGGCGTCAAGACCGAGGTGAAGAACATCAACTCCTTCGCGTTCGTGGAGAAGGCGCTCAGCGTGGAGCGCGATCGGCACATCGCCGTACTTGAGGGCGGCGGCGCCGTGGTGCAGCAGACGATGCTGTTCGACAGCAAGACCAACACCGTGCGCCCGCAACGAACGAAGGAAGAGAGCCACGACTACCGGTACTTCCCGGACCCCGATTTGCCGCCGCTGGTGGTGCGCCCCGACTTCATTGCCGAGCAACGCGCGACGCTGCCCGAGCTGCCCGCCGCGAAACGGGAGCGCTTCGTCGCGCAGTACGCGCTGAGCCAGCAGGACGCCGCCGTCCTCACGGCTGCGCGCGGCGTCGCCGATTACTACGAGAGCGTGGTTCACGCCGGGGCGGAACCCAAGCTCGCCGCCAACTGGGTGATGACCGAGGTGCTGGCGGACGCCAAGGACCATCAGGACCAGCTGCGCGTGCCGGCCGGACGGCTCGCCGAGCTGATCGCCATGGTGAAGGGCGGCACGGTGAACAACCAGGCGGCCAAAAAGGTGTTCGTCGAGCTGGCGACGCGCGGCGGGGAGCCGCGCACGGTAGCCGAGGCGCTCGGCCTGATCCAGGTGGGCGACACG
>Ga0209375_1001177_pt1 | contig 20038 bp, 19 predicted proteins | sample GraSoiAngelo_131_FD_185888 | JGI IMG/M metagenome (GOLD analysis project Ga0209375, IMG submission 185888) | Grasslands soil microbial communities from the Angelo Coastal Reserve, California, USA - 14_0929_02_30cm (SPAdes) (version 2) | ecosystem: Environmental > Terrestrial > Soil > Grasslands ... | reverse complement strand
GGTGGTGAGCCGGACGAACTCTTCGATATCGGCCCCCGCGATGAAGTTCTCCGGCTTCCCGGAGAAGAACGCGACGGCCCGCACGGCGGTGTCGTGCTCCAACGCCTCGAACGTCGCCAGCAGGTCCTGCTTCACGGCAGCCGAAATCTTGTTGACCGGTTCGTTTTTCAAATCGAAAGTGACGACGGCCACACCGTCATCGGCGAGCTCCCACGTGAGCGCCGCCCCCGGAGCCATCAGCGGCGCTCCAGCACCATGGCAAAACCCATCCCGCCCTGCGCGCAGATCGACAGGAGGCCGAACTGCACGTCCCGGCGGGCCATTTCGTTCGCGAGTGTCGCGACGAGCCGGGTGCCGGTCGCACCGAACGGATGGCCGATGGCGATGGAGCCGCCCATGACGTTGATGACGTCCTCGTTGATCTCCCAGCCCAGCGCCCCCCATCCCTGCATGTTTGAGAGCACCTGCGCGGCGAATGCCTCGTGCACCTCGATCACCCCGAGGTCCTTCCACTTGATGCCCGCGCGCTCGAGCGCCTTGGGGACGGCGAAGATGGGTGCCTGGAGCAGCTGCCACCCGGGATCCACCGCCGCGACTGCGTAGGAGCGTACGTAGGCGAGCGGGGTGTAGCCGAGCGCGCGCGCCGCCGAGTCGCTCATGAGCAATACTGCGGACGCCCCGTCGGTGAGCGGCGAGGAGTTGGCGGCCGTGACGCTGCCGTAGCGGCGGTCGAAGACCGGCTTGAGCTTGGCCATCTGCTCGAGCGACGTGTCCCGGCGGATCCCGTTATCCTGGGTCACCACTCCGTCGCCCGCGCGTCCCGGTGCGAACCACGGCACGATTTCCGCCGGGATACGACCGTCGTCCGTTCCCCGAGCCGCGAGCTCGTGGCTCCGGAGCGCCCAGCGATCCTGTGCGGCGCGCGAGATGTGGTTCTCCTTGGCCATCTTCTCCGCCGACTGGCCCATTGTCTCGCCGGTCGACGGCTCGGCGATGGCGGGTGACACGGGGACGAGGTCGCGCGGCCGGATCCGACTGATGGTGCGGAGACGCGCGCCGAGGGACTTGGCCTTGTTCGCCTCCACCAGGATGTCCGCGAGGCGCCGCGAGGCGAGGATCGGAATGTCGGAGAGCGACTCCACCCCCCCCGCGAGCACGACTTCGGCATCCCCGAGCACGATCTCGTCGTACGCATTCGCGACGGCTTGTCCGGAGGACGCGCAGGCGCGGTTCAGGGAGTATGCGGGGATCTCCTTGGGGAACTGCGGCAGGAGGCTCACCTCGCGGGCGACGTTCGGGACGAGCGCCGACGGCACCACCTGCCCGAAGATCACCGCATTCACGTCGGCGCCGTCCAGGTTTGTGCGCTCGAGCAGCTCGCGTGCCACGAACCGGGCCAGATCGACGGCGCGGGCATCCTTCAACAGCGTCCCTGACCTGCAGAACGGCGTGCGGCAGCCCGCGATCACCGCAACACGGCGTCCATTGGCAACCGGCATTACATTCTCCTCCCGTTGGACCTCACCCCTGTCGGCGGTGAAGTCCCGAAACCTACCCCGAGCCTGCTGCCGGGCCAAGCTGGAGACCCTCGACGAGCGAGACGCCGTTTTCCCATCGCACGCGCGCCGCGGCACTCGCATCCCTGGCCGCCGAACCGGTCGACGTTCTCGTCATCGGGGGCGGGATCACGGGCGCCGGGATCGCCCGCGATGCGGCACTGCGAGGCTTTCGCACGGCTGTCGTCGACAAGGGCGACTTCGGCGGCGGGACGTCGTCGGTTTCTTCGCGGCTCATCCACGGTGGGATCCGCTACCTCGAACAGGGCGAGTTCCGCCTCGTGTTCGAGGCGAGCCGCGAGCGTCGTGTGTTGCTCGGGATCGCGCCGCACTTGGTGCATCCGCTGCCGTTCCTGTTCCCGGTGTACCGCGGGGCGCGGGTCCCCGCCTGGAAACTCCGCGCGGGGATGTGGCTGTACGATCTGCTGGCGGCCTTCCACAACGTGAAGGCGCACCGCTGGCTGGGACGCAAGGCCACTCAGCGTCTCGAGCCCGGACTGCGCGACAAGGAATTGAGGGGCGCCGCCCTGTACTACGACGCACAGACGGACGACGCCCGTCTCGTCATCGCGACCATGCGCAGCGCCGCGCAGGCGGGCGCCATGGTCGCGAACTACGTCGAAGTCACGGCGCTCATCAAGCCAGACGGCCGGGTGGGCGGCGCGACGGTGCGGGATGCACTGACGGGCCGCGTCTCGACGGTACGCGCGCTCGTGGTCGTGAACGCAACCGGGCCGTGGGTCGACCGCGTGCGGCGCCTCGACGACGCCGGGGCGGAGCCGTTGCTGCGGCCCACCAAAGGCGCGCACGTGGCGGTCCCCCGCAAGCGCGTGGGGCACACGCTGGCGGTCACGCTCACATCACCAATCGATGGGCGCGTGATGTTCGTGCTGCCGTGGGGTGATCTGAGCTACATCGGAACGACGGACACCGACGAGGACGCGTCGCCCGACGAGGTGCGCGCGACGGCGCAGGACGTCGTCTACCTGCTGCGGTCGGTCAACGCGTTTTTTCCGCACGCGCGTCTCTCGCCGTCGGACGTCATCGCCAGCTGGGCCGGCTTACGACCCCTGCTGCGACCACCGCGGCACCTCGCGCCCTCGGCGGCCTCGCGCGAGCACCGCGTGATCGAGAGCCCGAGCGGCCTGTGGACGATCGCCGGCGGGAAGCTCACCACCTATCGTGTCATGGCCCGCGACGTGGTGGATCGGGTCGCGGCCCGCCTGCGCGAGCTGGACGGCCGTCCCCGCGCCTCCCGCGCTCCGACCGAGCGGCTGCCGCTCCCGGGCGGCGAGACGGCCGACCTGGACGGACTCGTCAAGGCGGCCGTCGACCGGGGGGCGCCGGAGCGGACGGCCCGCCATTTGGTCGCGAGCTATGGCAGCGAGTCGGCCGCGGTCTTGAACCTCGTGGACCGGGACCGCGCGCTGGGACGACCCATCGTCGCCGGGCGTCCGGTGCTGTGGGCCGAGGTGGCGCACGCGGTAGAGCGCGAGATGGCCGTTCGCCTCTCGGACGTGCTGGTGCGACGCCTGCATCTGTTCTACGCGAGCCGCGACCGGGGCGTCCCGGCCGCGAACGCGGTCGCGGATTGGCTGGCGGAGGCGCTCGGCTGGGACACGACGCGCCGTACGGAGGAGGTGGCGGCCTACCTGGAGCTGGTGGAGCGATCCCGCGCCTTCGCCAAGGAAGCGGCGGCGGTGGTCGAAACTTGACCGGTTAGCTACGGCCGTGGGACCTGACGAAGTGCTCAAGATTCTCGCGAGTGATCACCGTCAGCTCGCGTGGAACCTGGCTGGGGGCGAACCAGCCGATTGCGGAGCACTTCTCGGGCTCCCGGATGACCGGCTCGCCCGAAGCAATGCGACAGATGAAGGTGGGCGACACCCAGTGCTGGCCCTCGTCCGGGAGGATGTGGTCCACGACGTCGAGCAGCTCACCGACCTCGATCTCGACGCCGTACTCCTCGCGTATCTCACGCCTCAGCGCATCCGCGAGCCGCTCACCAAACTCCACTGAGCCTCCGGGGAACTCCCACAAACCACGCTCGTTCTTCGCGCTCGGGCCGCGGCGAGCGAGGAACAACCGGCCGCGCTCGTCGACGATGATGGCGCCGACGCCGACACCGATGTAGTCCACGCCGCGCTTCATCTCCTAGCTCAGCGCCATCCTCTGAGGCTCCGGATGAAGTCGTGCAGCACGAGGAACTTCTCGAACACGGGCACGCCCTTGCGTTTCCGGCCGAACTCGGCGAACAGCTCGCGCAGCCGCCCCCGCCGCGCGACATAGAACCGGAACGTCTCGGCGAAATCCTCCTGCGGGTGCGTCGCCGCGTAGGCGGTAACGTAGTTCGGGAGGGTGGTAGTGACCCCCCGGCGCTCGAAGTCGACCCACTTCGAGTCGGCGACGCGATACGCCTTGCGCACCTCCCCGAAGGCCCGACGGAACCGCCCGGTTCGGGTGAACGACCAATTGTGGTACAGGAACGAATGGCCCAGCTCGTGCAGGATCAGCCCGCTCAGCATGTTCCACGAGATCTCGTCGCGCCGCCGCCGTTTGCCGGTAACGTAGCGGCGCTCGATCTCGATGATCTTGGGCGTCCGGTGCGTCACGCCGGAAACGCCCGGTCGCAGCAGCACCCGGTAGTTCCAGTCCTTGAGGCGACCGACGACCAAGAGCTGCCGCACGCGGCGCAGCGCCTGGCGGATCAGGTCGCGCCCGGTGGCGTCTTTGCCGCACCACGGGCAGACGTCCATCCAGTCGTTCACGCCCTTGTTGCAGTGCGGGCAGATGTTCTGGAACTCCTGGTAGCGCCACCTCTGGGGGCGCCCGCACCAGGGGCACGAGCGCATGGGGTACATCACGCCGCCACCGCAACCCCACTGGCAGCGCCGATGGTACTTGAAACCCTTCGGGGCCTTGAGCGGCTCGGGGCTCGAGTCCCGGTCGGCGATGTCGCGACCGCACCAGGGGCAAAATGAGAAGCTGTCCGATACGACCCAGCCGCAGTAGTAGCACTCCGCACCGGTCTCCTTGGTGGTGTCGCGCCATTCGAGCCGGCGGCCGCAGTTCGAGCAGTTCGCCCAGAACGGTTGCACCTCGGCCGCGCACGTGGGACAGCGCAGCTCGGGCGTCGGGACCTCGCGCTTACGTTGCGCCACGTGCCAGGGCCTCTTCCACGATCCGCTGGATGAAGGCGTTGTAGCTCATGCCGGCCTTCTCGGCCGCGTCCGCCATCTCGTTCTCCTGTGCGAGAAACGGGTTGGGGTTGACCTCCAGGACGTAGACGGCGTCGTCATGCGTCAGCCGCAGGTCCACGCGTCCATAGTCGTGGAGCCACAACGCGTGGAACGCCGTGGTGCAGGTATCGGCGATCTTGACCGCGACCTCGTCCGACAGCCCCTTCGCAAACACGTTCTTGATCTTCTTTCGCTTGCGGTACTCTTCGTCCCACTTGGCCTTGTACGTCGCGATGCGATGCTCGCCGTCGGACTCGCCGAACGTCAGCTCGACGATCGGCAGGACCTGAAGGGTGTCGTTGCCGATCAGCCCGACGTACAGCTCCCGTCCCTCGATCAGCTCTTCGACGATCGCCGCCTGGTGGAACTTCTCGTGAATGAACTTCACCCGTACCCCGAGGTCTTCGTCGTCCTTCACCACCGAGGCCTGCGCGATGCCCACGGAGGCGTCCTCCAAGAGCGGCTTCACGATGAGCGGGAACCGCAGCTCCGACGGACGCACGGGCTTCTCCCCCGGACGAAACTCGGCGAACGCCGGCACGCGGATCTCGTGGTGCGCGAGGATCTTCTTGGTGAGCGACTTGTTGCGCGCGACCAGCAACCCCGTCGGAGACGAGCCCGTGTAGCGATAGCCGTGCATCTCCAGCACCGTCGCGAGCGCGTACTCGTGCCGGGCGTGCCCGCGGAACGACTCGCAGCCGTTGAAGACGAGCTTTGGCTGGAACTTGGCCAACCGCTCGAGCACCGGCGCCAACTGGTCGGCGACGCCGACCATCAGCACGTCGTGTTCCTGGGACATCAGTGCCCGGGCCACGTCGTACTCCGCCTCCTCGACCTTCGCCTCGACTTCCTTCTTGTAGTCGGCGTCCTCCCAGTCGGGATGCAGCGTGTCGAACACGACGGCGATCTTCACCGGGCCCCTCCCCCACCCCGAACGCGGAACGGGGAACGCGGAATGCGGAACAGAAGGGTAAGGTCGCTCGCAGCATGACGCTCCCCCCCATGTTCCGCGTTCCGCGTTCCGCCTTCCGCGTTCACACCCGCACCCTGGCCATGTCCCGCCCTACCGTAGTGAGTGCAATGAGGATGAGGAGTCCCCCCACCGCGCCGGCCGTCGGTAACAGCAGCATCGCGGGCCGGAGGCCGAAGCGGTCGGACAGATATCCGATGAGCGGTGGGGCGATCGCATCGCCGGCGAGGTGCGAGAACAGCACATAGGCGCCGAGCACCGACGCGCGGACGGCCGCCGGCACGACGTCGAGGATCACGGCCGACAGGGGCCCGTTATACCACGAGTAGAGGAAGAACGTCCCGAACAAGAGCGGAACGAAGAGCCGGAGCTCGTCGATCAGGAGCAATGCGGCGCAGACCGGCCCACCGAGCACGAACCCCGCGCCGGATACGACGACCCGCCCTCCGCTCCACCGCGTCAGCAGCCAGTCCCCCGTCCGGCCGCCGAACAACCCGCCCAGCGCGCCGCCGGCGAGTCCCCACACGCCGAACTCTCGTCCCACGGCGGCTACCGGAAGCCCATGGGTGCGCTCCAGGAAGCTCGGCGCCCAGGCGATCAAGCCGTTGACGGCGAAGGTGACGAGCGCGCCCCCCACGAACATCCAGATCAGCGTCGGCGTGCGGAGCACGGTCCCGGCGGCTTGGAGGAAGTCGCCGAATGCCGTGGCCGCGACTTCGGACGCTTCGGTCGTGCCACGCACGGCCACCGGCACGAGCCGGAGCACCGTCCACACGATGCCGATGCTCACGCAGGCGGCGAACAGCGCGGTATCGAGACCGCGCGGCAGTCCCTCGATCAGATCGAGCACGCCGGAGAGCGCCGCACCCGCGAGCGTCAGCCAGATGAGCGGCGTGCCGAGTCGCAGCCCTTCGCGGGCGCCCACACGACCGCGCGCGTACCAGCTCTCCACGGTGGCCCGGATCGTCGGGGGCGGACGGCGGCGCGGCTCGCGCAGGCGGGAGGCGAGCAATGCGAAGAGAAAGCCGGGGACGCCGAGGGCGACGAAGGCGGCGCGCCAGCCGTACCGCCCCGCGAGGACGCCACCCAGCCAGATCCCGAGCACGCCACCGAACGCCATCCCTACGGAGTAGATCCCGAGCGCAAACGCGCGGCGCTTGCCCTGGAAGAATTCGGCGAGCAACGCCTGAGCCGCCGGCCCGTAGCCCGCCTCCCCCACGCCCACCAGCGAGCGGCACATCAGTAGCTGCCAGAAACGGCTCACCGTCGCGCCCAGCGCCGTGAAGGCGCTCCACAGCCCCACGCCGAACGCGATCACGGCGCGCCGGGACTTCAAGTCCCCGAGCACCCCGAGCGGTAGCGCTGCGAGCGAGAGGACGATCACGTAGGCGGACCCAAGCCAGCCGAGCTGCTGGTCTGACAGGACGAGCTCCCGCTTGATCGGCTCGAACAGCGCGAAAACGACGTTCCGGTCCGTGTAGTTGAGGAGATTGATGAGCGTCAAGAGCCCCAGGGCGTACGCCGCGTAAGCCCGGGACGTGCCCGTGGGAGGGGGGGCGCCGAGGGCGCCACGCTCAGTGTCTGCGCCCGACAGTCGTCGCCTCCGCGCGCGCGTCGCGGTCCGCCTTCGCCTCCTGGTACGCCTCGGTGAGTTGCCGCATCATCTCCTCGCGCCGGTCGTACAGTCGCTTGAGCCGCCGCTTCTTGCGTTTGGCCAGCGCGTATGCGGCGAGGATGGGGAAGCCGACGGTATTGTCGAGATAGCACACCACCGTGCCGGGCAGCTTGTCGGGGTCCACCTTCCCCCAGCTCACGGCTTCGGCCGGCGTCGCCCCGGACAGGCCGCCCGTATCGGCGCGGGCGTCGGTCATCTGGAGGTAGTAGTCATGCCCCTTCTCGCTGATGCCCAGCACCTCCTGGATCTGCGGCTCCGTCTGCAGCACGAAGTTCTTCGGGCTGCCGCCGCCGATGATCAGGATGCCGCTCTTGCCCCCGTGCGTCTTGGCGTCGAAGACGATCGCCGAGGTCTCGTTCACGTCCGCGCTGGGGTCGAAGCGCAGCTGCGATCCGGTGAGCGCCTGCTCGGCCACGTTCATCCCGATGGACGAGTCCCCCGGGGACGACGTGTACATCGGCACGGCGCACTGATGCGCCACGCCGAGCACCGATTTTCGCGAGATCCCCAGCGCCTTCTCGCGCTCGAGGATGTAACCGCCCAACAGGTAGTGGTACTCCGCCGTGCTCATGGGGCGCTGGAACTCCGGAGCCGCGGACACTTCCCGGATGTAGGCGTCGGTCGACAGGAGCACCTCGTAGTCGAAGAAGATGTCGTAGATGCGAACGACACCCTGCTCGCGCAGCTCGACGTCGTCTGCGAAGGGCGTCCCCCGGTGCATCGTCAAGCCCAACCCGAAGTGCGCGTCGTGATACAGGTTCGCACCGGTCGAGACGATCCAATCGATGAACCCCGCCTCGAGGACCGGAATGATCGTCGACATCCCGAGTCCTGCGGGCGTCATGGCGCCGGTGAGGCTCATGCCGACGGTGACGTCGTCTTCGAGCATCAGCTCCGTGAACAAGCGGCACCCGTCGGCGAGGCGGCCCGCGTTGTAGGCGAGGAAGGCATTGTCTACCAGCTCGGGGACGGTCTCGCGGCCGGTGATGGGCTTCGGATCGATGCGCTGGCCGCGCAAGAAGTCTTTGCGTGTGGTCATGGCACCTCCGCGTCGCGTTGAGTCTCGACGGGAAGGGCGATGCTGCGCCGCTCCCGTGCCTGCCGTACCGTCGCGACGGCCTCTCGTGGGCTGTCGGTGACGGTGAAGAGGCGGAGATCGGTGGTGGCGATCTTGCCCTCCCCCGCCACTCGGTCCCGCAGCCACTCCGCGAGGCCGCCCCAGTATTCCGCTCCGAACAGGATCACCGGGAAGTGTTTCACCTTCCCGGTCTGGATCAGCGTAAGCGCCTCGAACAACTCGTCCATCGTCCCGTAACCCCCGGGGAAGACGATGAACGCGGTCGAGTATTTGACGAACATCGTCTTGCGGACGAAAAAGTAGCGGAAGTTGATCGCGCGCTCGACATACGGATTGAGCCCCTGCTCGAACGGCAGCTCGATGTTGCAGCCGATCGACAGGCCGTTTCCCTCCTGGGCCCCGCGGTTCGCGGCCTCCATGATCCCCGGGCCGCCTCCCGTGATGATGGGGAATCCCTCCTCCGCGAGCATGCGCGCGGTTTCCACGGCCCTCTCGTAGTAGGGGTCCTCCGGCTTGGTGCGCGCCGACCCGAACACCGTGACGGCGTTGTAGACGTCGGAGAGGGTGTCAAACCCTTCGACAAACTCCCCCATGATCCGCAGGACCCGCCACGAATCCGACTTGACGAACGGCCGTCGCTCGCGGGGAACCTGGGCGAGAAGGCGTTCGTCCTCAGTGACCGGTGTGCCTTGCGAGCCGCTCGAGCGCTGAGACATGGTCGTCCTGCACGTTATAGAAGAAAGGAGAGAGACGGACGTGTCCCGGTCGGGCGTCCGCGATGATGCGGCCGGCGGCGAGATGTCGCACGCCGGCAGCCGGGTCGGCCGCCGGGAGCATCACAATCGCCGAGCGATCCTCGGCGCGGGACGCCACCTTGGGCTGGAAGCCGTATTCGCGCGCCCGCGCAACCAGGTCCTCGGTGAGCGCCGACGTCACGCGGCGAATGGCCGGGACGCCGATCTCGTCGATGTAATCGAGGCCCCCGAGCTGGGCGTAGACCGCTGCCAGCGCCGGGGTCCCGAGCTCGAAGCGCCGGGCGTCGTCGTGCAGCTCGAGCGCGCGGGGGTCGAAGGCGAACTGGTCCTTGTGCCCGAACCACCCGGCAATGGCCGGTGCGAGCCGCCGCGCGAGCTCGTCACGAACGTACAGCAGCACGATCCCCGGCCCGCCAAGCAGCCACTTGAGCCCGCCGGCGGTGAGAAAGTCCACGCCCGCGGCCTTCACGTCGACGGGGACCTGTCCCACCGACTGGTAGGCGTCGACCAAGGTCAAGGCGCCGCGGGCGCGTGCGACGTCCGCCACGCGCTGGATGTCCTGGATTGCGCCGCTCGTGAAGTACACGTGCGACGTCGCGACGAGGGCGGTCCGGTCATCCACCGCCCGCGCGATGGCCTCCACCGGCACCGAGACCTGGTCCGGGCTCTCGACCACCACGAGCTCGACGCCACGAGCGCGCTTCGCGAGCCACTGGTAGGCGACCGTGGGAAAATCGAGCGACGTGACGACGACCCTGGGACGGCGCCGGTAGTCCAGGGCCTCCGCCACCGCGGACAACGCCACCGAAATGCTGGGCGCGAGGGCGATCTCCTCCGGACTCGCGCCGACGATCCGCGCGTAGCGCGCCCGCAACTCCCCCAGGGCCGCCCACCACACGTCGTACCAGGCGGCCGCCCCGCGCGCCTGCCACACATCGACGAACTGCGCGATGCGGCGGCGCGCGCGCTCGCCGAGCGCGCCGAGCGAGCAGGTGTTCAAGTACACCGTCTCCCGAAAGATCGGGAACTCGCTCCGATAGCGGGCGAGGGCGTGAAGCCCGGGGGATGCGCCGGCGTCGAGACCGCTGGCGAGCGTCATAGGCGGTCAATATACCGAAGGGAAAGCGCGCTGGGCACGCCTCGCGAGTAAATTCACCGGCATGAGCGCCTCCGCCGGCTGGCCGACGCTCGCGGCGCGCCTCGCCCTGCGGGGCCTCCTGAGCCCGCGGCTCGCGCTCGACCTCGTCCGCCTCACCTGGAGCTTTCGGGCACGCGACTGGTACCGACGCCCACCGTTCCTGCCGCTGCCGCCGCGCGACTATGTGCGGTGGCGCATGTTCACCGCCTACGGCGACGAGGACGCGGTGCCGCCGCTCGAGGACGTGGTGCGGTTCGCACGATGGCGGCGAGAGACGATGCACGTATGAAAAAAAACGTCGAGCAGACGCGTCGCGCGGATGCGTCAGGCAGAAGCGTCGAGGTGAAGCGTCGAGCTCTCGAACTGGGGTTCGATGCCGTCGGGATCGCAACGCTAGAGGCAAATGCCCACGCCGCCGAGCTCGATCGCTGGCTGGCCGCAGGCTACGCCGGGACCATGACATACCTCCACCGGCAGGCGGACAAGCGAAAACACCCTGTCCGGATCATGCCCGGCGCGCGAGTCGCGGTGGTGACGCTCACCAATTACTTCCATGGCTCGACTGACCCGGGGCGCAAGCCCGGGGAGCGTCGCGGCCGGGTTGCCCAGTACGCGTGGTCCTCCGACTACCATCTCGTCCTCGGTCGCCGCCTGGAGCGCCTTGCCACCGCCATCCGCGAGATCGTCCCCGGCGCGAAATCCCGCTGCTATGTCGATGCGGGACCCGTCCCCGAGCGCGAGCTGGCGCAGCGGGCCGGGCTCGGCTGGATCGGGAAAAACATGATGCTGATCGACCCCGACCGGGGCTCGTTCACCTTCATCGGCGTCGTGTTGACCGACGCGGATCTCGCCCCCGACCTGCCCTTCGAGGCGGATCGCTGCGGCACCTGCCGCGCCTGTCTCGACGCCTGTCCAACCAGCGCATTCGTCGCACCGGGCGTGCTCGACGCGCGGCGCTGCATCTCCTACCTCACCATCGAGCATGCCGGTGAGTTCGACGAGGCCGACCGACGCAACGTGGGCGACTGGCTGTTCGGCTGCGACGTGTGCCAGGACGTCTGTCCGTGGAACGTGAAGTTCGCGCGCCCGACGAGCGACGCCGAGCTCGGCGTGCGCCACGAGATCGCCGAGCCGGATCTCGCGGCGCTGCTCGAGAGGGAGCCGGAGTCGTTCGCGCGCCGCTTCGGCGACACGCCGTTCGAGCGCCCGGGAGTGGAGGGCATGCCCCGGGCTCCCGTCCATGATCGACACGCCCGCGCCGCAGCACGCCCAGGCCGCCGCGATTCAGCACCGGCTGAGCGAGGGCCTCGGCCGGATCGACCCGCATCACCGCCTGCTCGGACGCCCCGTGGCCTACCGGATCATCGACGGCACGACGCTCGAGATCACGTATCGGGACGTGCCGGGGATCGCGGAGGCGGAGGTACTGGGTGTCAAGCGCCTGATCGGCGTCGAGTGCTTCTGCACGGTCGCGCCCCAGACCGCGGAAACCGTCCTCGTGCGGTTCGTCGTTTCCCTCAGGTAGCCGTCGTCAGCCGTATCACCGGGAGCTCGGGAGGGTTCCGCCAGCGGGGGATCCACGCGCTGCCCACGCCCGCCGAGACACACAGCCAGCACTGCCCCACGCGCTTCAGCCCGTGCAGGTATTTCCGGCCGAACTGCGACGGTGCCGTGATCGGGCCCAGGAGCGGCAGGTGCGCCTGGCCGTTGTGCGTGTGGCCCGATAGCATCACGTCCACCCGTAAGCCCGGGGGCAAGTATTCGATGAGATCGGGATTGTGCGAGATGAGCACGCGCGGCACGTCCGGTGCGACGCCGGAGAACGCCTCGTCGGGGCGGACGGCTCCGTGAGTGAAGTCGTCCACGCCGCCCACGGCCAGCACCGCCGCTCCGCGACGGATGAGCCGGTGCCGGTTGTGGAGCAACGTCGCGCCGCTGCGCTCGACCGCGGCACCGACGTCGTCGGGGTCCACCCAGTGGTCGTGGTTCCCCAGCACGGCCACCACGCCGTCGCGCCCGCGGAAGCGCGCCAGGACCCGCTCGAGGCCGTCCATGTCGCTGCGGGCGTGGCTGACGAAATCGCCGCCCAGCGCCACGAGATCGGTGTCGAGCTCCCGGACCCGGTCGGCCATGCGCTCGAGCCACCACGTGGGCACGGCGGGACCATGGTGCAGATCCGTGACCAGCGCCAGGCGGTAGCCCACGAACTCGCGGGGGAGGCCCTCCACGGGGACCGCGATGTCCGGCGTGTCGAGTCGGGCGCGATCCCAGCGCATGAGCGGACGCGCCAACCGCTCGGCCACCCACCCGAGCGGTTGCTTGGTGAGGCGCTCGAATAGCGGCGGGCGCCGCTCCCGCGCGGGCGGGTAACGGCGGGGATGGAGGAACAGCCCGATCACTTCGCCGCGATGCGCGCGACGACGTCGTACATGAAGTGGACCCCGAACGCGAGGTCGTCGAGGCTCACCCGTTCATCGTTGCCGTGCACGCCGCGTGATTCGGCCTGATTCAGCGGAAACGGTGAGATGCCGTAGCTCACGATGCCCAGGCGCCGGAAATAGTGACTGTCCGTGAAACCGGCGAGGGGCGGCGTGGTGACGAGCGCGTCGGGCGTGCGCTCGCGCGCTGCGGTCACGATGGCGCGAAACAGCTCCGTCTCGGTGGGGCTTTCGGTGGCAGGCCAGCTCGGACCCTGTGGCGTGATCTCCACCCCCGAGTCACCCACGACCCGCACGAGGTCGGCGAGAAACGCTTGCGGCTCCTGGCCCGGCAGGAGCCGGACGTCCAGCGTGGCGCGCGCCAGCGGCGGAATGACGTTCGTCTTGTCACTGCCCTGAAGCCCGGTGATGGAGATGGTGTTGCGAAGGAGCGCGTTGTAGGTCAGATCGCCGGTGAGGAAGCGAACCGCAGCCGAGTCGCGCAGGGCAGCGCGGACGTCCGCCAACGCCGCCCGTCGTGCCTGGTCCGTCTCGATGGTCGACAGGTCGCGGAAGTAGCGCTCTACTGCGGGCGTGACGACCAGGGGTGTCTGATAGGCGGCGATGCGCGACAGGGCCCGCACCAACCGGTGGACAGGATTGTCCGGCGTGGGACGTGACCCGTGGCCCGGGGTGCCGTGCGCCGTCAGGTTCAGCCAGAAGGGTGACTTTTCCGTCGTGCCCACGCCGTAGTACTCGATCCGCCCGTTCGTATCCGTGCGGATCGTGCCGCCTTCGTTGAGGAGGAACTCGGCGTCCCGCACCAGCTCCGGGTGGTGCTCCACGAACCAGCCCGCCCCAACGCCCCCGCCGATTTCTTCGTCCGCCGTCGCGAGGAAGATCACGTCGCGCTTGAGCGGCACGCCCGCGCGCTTCAGCGTGAGCAGGCTCAGGAGCTGGGTGATCGCCTCTCCCTTCATGTCGAGCGCACCGCGCCCCCAGAGGTAGCCGTCCTGCACGGCGCCCAAGAACGGGTCGACTTTCCAGTACTCCGGGCTCGCGAGCACCACGTCCATGTGATTGAGCAGAATGAGGGGCCGGGCGCTGCCGTCTCCCTTGAGACGGGCGAACAGGTTTGCCTTCCCTCTTCGGGGCTCGAACACCTCGGCCTCGATCCCTTCACGCGCGAGCACCGCCTTCAGCCAGTTCGCCGTCTGGAGCTCGTTGCCGGGCGGATTCGTGGTGTTGATCGCGACGTACTGCGACAGCAGGTCCGCCGCCTCGCGGCCGACGGCACGCCATTGGGCATCGGTGCGTGGTACGTCCGGCTCGAACTGCCGCGGCGGCAAGAGGACGGGTTGAGATGAGGGGCCGAACAGGCCGGGCTGAGGAGGCGCGGCCGCACGCGGCGGGCGCGCACAGGCCGCCCCCATCGCCAACGCCAACAACGGTACCAGACGCACGCTACCTCCGGTCATAGACGGGGAACCGGCAAGCTAAGAGCGTGCCGCCCTGGCCGGAAGGCTCAGTGCACGGTGATACTCGCCTGGCCTGTCTTGCCTTCGCTCGACGCCCGGAGGAACGCGCTGCCGACCCCTACCGGTCGGACGATGGCAATCGGGTTCGTGCCGCCCTGGAATTGGATGACGAACACCGAGGTGTCGGTGCTGAACCAGGAGACCTGTCGCCCGGAGAGCAGCGTGCCATCGACGTCGCGGAGCTCCGCCGTGAAGTACACGCTGTCGCCGACCGAAAGGCTGGCCGTCGAGGCTTGCACCGTCACCGTCGCCACGGGAGCCCCGGGCGAGCCGACGACCTCGATGGTGATCGCGTCGCTCAACGCGCCGCTCGCGGCCGTGATCGTCGCACGTCCTGCCTGACGGCCCGTCACGCTCGTCACCGAGTCGGTTCCGGACGAGACCTCCGCGATCGCGGGGGCGTCGCTCGTCCACGTGACCACCGGGTTTAGGACCGGGCGGCCGCTCGCGTCCCCCACGGCGACTCTCAGCAAGATCGTTCCGCCGACGCCGACCGACGTGGGCCCCGAAATCTTGATGTAGGCGCCCCCTGATCCTGCCCTCGGAAGGACCACGGACAGGGTCGCGGTGTCCCCGGTGGTCACCTGGACGGCTGGGCTGATCACGGCGTCGAGCCACGGATGATCGGCCCGCTCGATCCGCACGAGGTAAGTGCCCGCGCGTACGAACGCCACCTTGTAGCGTCCTGCGTTGTCGCTGCGACCGCTGGCGACAACGTTGGTCGCGCTCTGTGAATCGCAAGGACTACGGGAGCACACCGTGACGCTTGCGTTCGGGACCGGCTCCACCGGTCCGTTGTCATCGGTCGTGACCGTGCCCGCGATAGTGCCGGTCGCTGCAGTGCTGATCGCCCGCAGCCAGGGGAAGAGCGTGAACATCTGCGTGCCGTACAGGTCCCACAGGAAGCTCCGGCCGAGGTCGAAATCGATGACGATCTCCGCGCCCTCGCTCGAGACGTTCACCGGATAGTCCACCGAGGCGTACAGCGGCATTTCGTTCGACGCCGAGTAGTTGTTCCAGTTCACGGGCACCTCGCCGCCGAAGCCCTGGATGGACGACAGGCTCGTGTCGATCGTCATCCGGATCGCGTGGTACTGACCCGCCGGGATCTCCCCTTCGCCCAGGATTGCCGTCGTTCCCTGCTGCAGCTGGAGCAAGTCGAACGTCCGCCGCGGCTCGGCGATCACGATCCAGTCTCCGCCCGTCGCGTCCATCTGGGTGCTCGCCTCGATCCGGACGACGTACAGGTTTACGCTCGTGACCGAGTCATACGGGAAGGGGGCGTCGGTGAGCAACACTTTGGCGAGGGGCTTCCGGGACGCCGGCCCGTTGCTGGAGTCGTCCTGATAGCACGCGCTCCCGCCTGCGAGCAGTACGGCGGCGATCACCGGCAAGGCTACGCGTCGCGACATCATCGCTCCTTGAGGAATGGTGGCGGCTCTGCCTCAGATACCCAGCCTCCCCTGGCCCGCGTCACCCGAGCAGGGTAGTGTGACGTGGGGATCGTCTCGATGGGTATACACAGCGTGGGGACGAGCGACGCCGCTCTGGTGCGCCGTGTGCAGGCCGGCGACACCGGTGCCTACGCCGATCTCGTCGCGCGGTATCGCGATCGCCTGGGCCGGTACGCGCTGCACATGCTCGGAAATCGGGAGGACGCGGAAGAGGTGCTGCAGGACGCCTTCGTCCGTGCCTATCGCTCGCTCGCGCGCTGCGACGATCCCGAGCGCTTCGGCGCATGGCTGTACGGCATTCTGGTGAACCGGTGCCGCACGGCGGGCGCGCGCGCCGCGCGCCGGGCTCAGCGATTCGTGTACGACCCCGCCGCCCTCGAGGGCGCGCCGTTGCCCGGACCGGACGGACGGACCGAGTGGGACGACGTCGTCCGGTGGGCGCTGGCGCGTCTTCCATCCGAGTCGCGTGAGGCGTTCCTCCTCAAGCACGTCGAGGAGCTCGAGTACGAGGACATGGCCCGGCTCACCGGCGCGGGCGTCTCCGCGCTGAAGATGCGCGTGAAGCGGGCGCGGGAGCAGCTCCAAGCGATGCTGAAAGAGGTCGAGCGTGTTTGAACCCGTGGACGACGCGATCGAACGGATCGCGCGGCACCTTCGACGGCCGGTGCGGATCGACCCGGCGCTCGACTCGCGGGTGATGCGCGAGATCACCACGGTCCCACAGCCCGGCGGCGCGACGCTGCTGGGAGCGACGTGGCGCTGGCTCAGGCGCCCACACCGGGTCACGCTCACACCGCTCGGCGGACTTGCGGCGGCTGCCGCCCTCGCCGTCGTCGTCCTCCTCTCCCGGACGGACTCCCAATCGCCCGCTCCCCCGCAGACGGAGTCGCGCGCCTTTCAGTTCGTCCTCGTCGCTCCCCGCGCGACGCACGTATCGCTCGTCGGGGACTTCAACGACTGGGATGCGACCCGCACACCGATGCGCCGGGCCGGAAGCGAAGCGCTGTGGACCGTGGTGGTGCCGCTCGCTCCCGGGCGCTATCACTACGCGTTCTTCGTGGACGGCGCGCGCTGGCTGGCCGACCCCTCGGCGCCCGTGGCCCGCGACGAGGATTACGGCGCACCCAGCTCGGTGCTGACCGTGGGCGGAGGGGGCTCATGACGTCCGCCCTCACCCGCACGGCGCTCCCGCTGCTTGGGGCGATACTGTTGGCAGGAGCTGCAGCTTCCCAACAGACCGATCCACGACTCGAGCGGCTGGACGCCGGCACGCGGCCGACCGTGGCGGCGCTCGTCGATTCGGCGCATCGAGCCTTGCTCCCCACGGAGCCCCTCGTGCAGCGCGCGCTCGAGGGCGCGACCAAGCGTGCGTCGGGGGACCTGATCGTCGCCGCCGTGCGGCGTCTCGCCGTGGACCTGGGCCGGGCCCGTGACGCGCTTGGGTCGACAGCCTCGGCTGCCGAGCTCAGCGCCGGCGCAGCAGCGCTGCACGCCGGGGCGTCGCAGACGATCCTCGCCGAGCTGCGGCACGCTCGGCGCGAGCCCCTGACCGTGCCGCTCGCCGTGCTGGCCGATCTCGTGGCCAGCGGAGTTCCCGTCGATAGCGCCGCTGGCGCCGTCCTTTCCCTCGCGGGACGGGCCAGAGACGCGGACTTGGTCGAATTCCGACGCGCCGTCGAGCGTGATATCGCGCTCGGGGCGCCTCCCGCGGCCGCCACCGCAGCGGCGGCGACGGCGACGGCGCAGATCGTCGACGTGAACGCGGGGGCCCGCCAGCAGCGCCCCGGCCGCCCCTAACTCTGTGCGGCCAGCGGCGGCCGCGCGACATGTCTGGACCGCGTCCCTCACCGCGGCAACGTCTCTGTTACCCGTTCGCGCCCCCGTCGCGCAGACCACCGGGACCGTCGACCTCGGCGTCTCCATTGTGCGCTACGACGGCTTCCTTCCCTCCGGCGCCGTATCCCTCACCCCGACCCTCACTTGGGAGCGGCCCGGCACCGCCGTCACGGCTCGCGGCACCTACCTCCGCTTCGAAAGCGGCCGCCGGAGTGTGCAGGGACTCATCGCCGCTTCGCTCTTCACGCCACCCAGCTTCCTCCGGCACCGCTGGCGTGGCGAGCTCTTCCTCTCGGCGGGCGGAAGCAGCTACGCCGACTTCGCGAGCTTCTGGCACGCGACCGGTGAGGCCCGGGTGCATTTGGTGACGGCGAACCGGGGAGCGTGGATCGCCGGCACCGGAGGCCGCACCTCGTACGGCATCGCGCCCCGCTCCGTCGCGGTCGCTGGTTTCGGCGTGTGGGCGCGGCGCGCCTGGGTGACGGTCGCCACGTCCGTCACCCGATCGTTCGTCGGCGACACGGCGTATAGCGATGTCGGGTCGACGATCCACGCGAGCCGGGGCCGCTTCGAGCTCAATGCGTCGTTCGCCGCGAGGGTGTCGAGTCGCGGTGGCGGTCACGGCGTGTACGGCGAAGCGGGCAGCACCTTCATACTGGGGGAGCGCACCGCCCTCTTCATCTCGGGGGGCCGCTATCCGACCGATCCCGTCAGCGGCAGCGTGGCGGGGCGCTACGCGAGCGCAGGGCTACGCCTGAGGACGGCGCTGCCCCGACCACGCGTCATTCGCGATCCGCAGCCGCTCAGTCGCTCGCCTGCCGACGGTGACGGTGGCGCGGGGTTCACCGCACGACTCGAAATCCAGCCGGCGGGCGACGGCACCGTCCGGGTCGTCCTCTACGCTCCTGCGGCGGCGACAGTCGACGTGGCGGGTGATTTCACGGACTGGCGGGCGGTTGCGCTCCGCCGCGCGGGCGAGAGCACGTGGGAATGCCTGCTCCCCATGTCGAGCGGCGTGCACCGGATCAACGTGCGGGTCGACGGTGGGAGCTGGACTGCGCCGGGGGGGACGACGCGCGTGGCCGACGAGTTCGGTGGCGAAGTGGGAATCGTCGCCGTGCCCTAACCGCGCCCACCGGCGAGTGCGGCCGCCTCGGGCCGGCGCCGCAGGGCCAGCATCGCCCACACACCACCCGCGGGCCCGAGCGCCAGGAGGCTCATGCTCCAGCGCCACCCCACCCGCGCCGCCACCCACGGCAACAAATAGATCGTGAGACAGGTCAGGAGGAACCCCAGACTCGTCTGGAGCGTGAGAGCGGTCCCCACGAGCTCACGAGGAGCCAGCTCACTCACCGCAGCGGAGAACTGGGCCGAGTCCGCCACCACGGTGACACCCCAGACGAGGAGCAGCGGGACCAGCACGACGAGCGGGCGCCCGAATGCGAGGCCCGCCGCGAGCGCGCACGCGCCCGAAAGCATCATTGCCATGCTGGTGATCAGGGTGCGGCCCCAGCGGTCGCCGAACTTCCCCCCCAGCCAGCACCCCAGCGCGCCGCTGCCGACCACCGCGAACGTGACGAGGGCCGGCGCGCGCGCTCCACCCGCCGCCGGATCGCCACCGGTGCGGGCCAGTTCGCTCGCCGCGACGAACGCGGCCAACCACGTCCACATCGCGTACAGCTCCCACATATGGCCGAGGTAACCGAGGTTCGCGAGCGACACCGCGTGGTCCGCGAGGATGCGCGGCGCCGCCCGCCAGCTGAACGGCGGCGCCGGCGCGGCGAATGGGCCGTCGTGCGGCACGAGCAGGACCAGCAGCCCCCCGACGACCGCTGCCGCCGCCGCGATGACGAGCACGGGCCGCCAGTGCTCGGCCGGGACCGCCCAGCGAACGAGATGGGGAAGCGCCGAGCCCAGCGTCAACGCCCCGACGAGGACACCGATCGCGAGTCCCCGACCTTCGCGATACCACCCGGCGACGATCTTCATGCCCGGCGGATACACCCCCGCCAGCGCCGCGCCGGTGAGCATCCGCAGCGCGATCCCTGCTACGGGGCCCGGCGCCCACGCCACACCGACGGTCGCGAGACCGGCGAGCCAGGCGCAGCCCGCGACCAGACGGCGGGCGGACCAGCGGTCGGAGAGGGTGAGCAGCGCCGACACGAGCGCGCCCGCGACAAAGCCGAGCTGCACCGAGATCGTCAGCCACGCCGCGCCCACGGTGTCGAGGCGCCACAGGCGCGAGAGCGTAGGTGCGACGGCGGACGCGGAAAACCACGGCGCCATGCCGCACAGCTCAGACGCCGCGAGCAGGGCCAGCACGCGGCGCGCGCTCAAAGACCGGTCGGATGATCGAGAAACGTCCAAGGCAAATGAAACCGA